>Ga0207684_10000604_pt1 | contig 42710 bp, 50 predicted proteins | sample KBSK5501metaG_FD_184342 | JGI IMG/M metagenome (GOLD analysis project Ga0207684, IMG submission 184342) | Corn, switchgrass and miscanthus rhizosphere microbial communities from Kellogg Biological Station, Michigan, USA - KBS K5-50-1 metaG... | ecosystem: Host-associated > Plants > Roots >... | reverse complement strand
CACCGCGCCGATGACCAGAATTGCGAAGATCACGCGCGTGAGCGAGAGATTGTTCCATTCGTTCCAGACGAAGTAGCCGATCCCTGTCCCGCCCACCAGCATTTCGGCAGCGACGACTGCCACCCAGGCACTGCCGATTGAAATACGAAGTCCCGCCACGATCGTAGGCGCAGCCGCAGGAAGGATCACGCGGAAAAAGCGCCGCCACCAGGAGAGCTGTAAGAGTGAGGCCACTTGCAGATAGTCTCGTTTAATCGAGCTGACCCCAAAAGCGGTGTTGGCCAGAGTCGGCCACAGAGTGGACATGAAGATCACCAGGATCATCGCCCCGGTCGAGTCCTTAATCGTATAGAGGAACAACGGCATCCATGCCAGGGGCGAAATCGGCTTGAGGATCTGGATGTAAGGGTTTGCGGCTTTCAAGAGCGTCGGATTCAAGCCCAGCATCACGCCGGCGAAGATCGCTACGATGGAGGCAGCTCCGTATCCAACCGCAACCCGCCCGAGGCTGGCCAGCACTTGCAGGCCGATCCCCTTGTCGTTCGGACCGCGGTCGTAGAACGGTTCCGAGAGCATCTCCCAAGTGACCTTGGCGACCGCGAGTGGGCCGGGCAGGCCTTGGGTGCGCCCGCCGACAGACGGCGTGGAGGCTATCTGCCAGAAGAACATTGCAAGGAGGAAGATAATGGACGAGAGCATACCGATTCGGAACGCTTCATTCCTTACTGTCAACGAGCTGTTCATAGGGGTCCTCTTCCCAGCCTGCTGCCCGAACCGTTCCATTTACACGCGTCGAATGGCAAAGCTTTGGATGTATTCCTCCGGCCGCTCCGGGTCGAAGATCTTGCCATCCGCAAAGCGGTGCTTCTTCATGGTCTCCTGAGGAGCCTTGTGACCCATTGCCTGCATCACGTCCCGGCAACTCGAGGTGAGATACACCTCCTCGGCGATTTTCTTGTAGTTGACGTCCCCTTTGACATAGCCCCATCGCTTCATCTGCGTGAGGATCCAGATCGCCATGGAGTGCCATGGATAGGGATCGAAATCGATCCGGTCCGGGACGGTCCTGGTGTTGCCGCGGCCGTCCGGAAACACGCCGGTGAGGACCTGCTCCAGGACTTCCTCGGGTTGGTTCAGATAGTTCTTGGGCGCGATGGCCTTCGCGATCTCCTTGCGGTTGGCTTTGTTCGCGGCGTACTCCGTGGAATCAATGATCGCTTTGAGCAGCGCCTTGAAGCTGTTCGGCGACGAGATGGCAAAGTCTTTCGAACAGGAGAAGGCGCAGCACGGGTGGCCGTCCCAGATGTCTTTGGACAGCATGTAAATGAACCCAAAGCCTTCAAAGACCGCCCGTTGATTGAAGGGATCCGGACCGAGATAGCCATCAAGATTATTGGCCCGCAGGTTCGCGACCATCTCCGGGGGCGGGAGTACGCGGATCTGCACGTCTCTATCGGGATCCAGCCCGCCCTCGGCCAGGACATACCGCAAAAGAAAATTGTGCATCGAATAGTCGAAGGGCACCGCGAATTTGAATCCCTTCATCTCCTTGACGCTCTGCACCCCTTTGTGTTTGGTGTGCAAGGTGATCGCCTGGCCGTTCACGTTCTCCACCGCCGGCATGACGAACGGCGCGGATTGAGAGCCGATTCCCATAGAAATCGCCAGGGGCATGGGCGTCAGCATATGCGTGGCATCGGTTTGTTTGTTCAGTGCGAGATCGCGGATCATGGCCCACCCCGAGGCCTTCAGCACTTCCACGTTGAGTCCATGCTTTTTGTAGAAGCCCAGCGGCTCCGCCATAATCAACGGCGTGGCGCAGGTGATGGGGATGAAGCCCACTTTCAACTCGGTCTTTTCGGGCTTCCCCGCGGCGTCCGCCGCCCACGCCTTCAGACTGTCCATCGGCAGGATCTCGCCAATGATGGCCAGCGCCGTTGCTGCGCCGACGAGGTGAAAGAACTCGCGCCGGCTTGTGCCCCTCCCTTCGAAGAGGCCGTGCAGCACGGCGCGCTCCGCGAGATCGGCCATCCGCTCCTCGGGCGAGAACGGGATCCTGTTCTGCTCAATACCCATACCTACCTCCCTCCCAAGTAAAACAAAAAGGCGCCAGCATGCTGAATGCTGGCGCCTTTGCCAGAAGACCCACTTCGCCTACAGCCTTTGTAAGCGAAGAGTTTCGAACAATGATGGAAGGCCGGCCGGACTCCCATTGTACCGGCATGGGCCCTCCAGGATTAACTCTTACACGTCATAGTACAGAAAGAACTCGTAGGGATGCGGACGCAGCCGTATGGCGTCAATTTCTTTCTCGCGTTTGTAATTTACCCACGTGTCAAGCACATCCTGCGTGAAGACATTCCCTTTCATCAGGAAGTCATGATCCTTCTCAAGATTGCGGAGTGACTCGTCCAAGCTGCCCGGCATCTTCTTGATCTTCGCTGCTTCCTGCGGCTCAAGATCATACAGATCCTTGTCCATCGGGTGACCGGGGTCGATCTTGTTTTCGATGCCGTCCAGCCCGGCCATCAGCATCGCCGCAAACGCCAGGTACGGGTTGCACGCCGGATCAGGGAAACGGACCTCGATGCGTTTCGCCTTCGGATTCGGGGAATACATCGGGATGCGGATTCCCGCGCTACGGTTGCGGCTGGAATAGGCCAGGTTCACCGGGGCTTCGAATCCGGGAGTCAGCCGCTTGTAGCTGTTGACCGTGGGATTGGTCAACGCAGCCAGCGCCGGCGCATGCTTTAAGACCCCGCCGATATACCAAAGGCAGAGCTGCGAGATCCCCGCATACTCTTTGCCGGCAAATAGCGGTTTGCCGTCTTTCCAGATACTCTGATGGGTGTGCATGCCGGAACCGTTGTCGCCGAAGATCGGCTTGGGCATGAGCGTCACTGTTTTGCCATGGCGACGAGCCACATTTTTGATGATGTACTTGTACATCATCATCTTGTCGGCCATGTTCGTCAGGGAATCATACCGCATGTCGATCTCGGCCTGGCCGGCCGTGGCAACCTCATGATGGTGCTTCTCGACGGCAATTCCGGCCTTTCCCATTTCGATAATCATTTCGCTGCGAATGTCCTGCTGGGTATCCATCGGTGGAACGGGGAAATATCCTTCTTTGTGGCGCGGCTTATTGCCAAGATTGGCACCGTCCTTGCCGGAATTCCAGATGCCTTCATCCGAATCGATGAAGTAGTAGCCGCTGTGACTGTCCTGGTCATAGCGCACATTGTCAAAGATGAAGAACTCGGCTTCCGGTCCCCAGTACGAGATATCGCCAATACGGGTGGATTTAAGATACTTTTCGGCCTTTTGCGCGACATAACGTGGATCACGGCTGTAATTTTCACGCGTGACGGGGTCCACAATGTTACAGACCATACTCACTGTCGGGTCATTCGTGAAGGGGTCCATTACCGCCGTATCCGGATCCGGCACGACCATCATGTCGCTGTTGTCAATCGCCTGCCATCCCCGGATCGAAGACCCGTCGAATCCTGATCCCTCGGTGAAGACGTTGTCGGTCAGCTCTTCAATAGGGATCGTAAAGTGCTGCCAGGTGCCAGGAAAGTCGACGAACTTCAGGTCGACCATCACCGCTTTATGTTTTTTCGCGAACTCCAACACTTCCTTCGCAGTCATACCGCCTCCTTACAAAGAAAATTGCCCCAATGATCTTACTGCAACCTCGCGCGCTGCAGGATCGGCCGGCCCGTTCGGGTGCCGCCCAAATAATCCTCGATGCGGGCTGTTATCGTTTCGCTGATGATCTGGCAGCGTCCGGCATCGTCGACTTTGCCCCAGGTTTGGTCCGTCACGTAAAACACGTCCACGATCTGATCCAATTTGGTCGAAATGCGGGCCGCATGCACGGATAAGCCCAGGTCAAAGATGGCCCGTGTGATGACATACAGAAGCCCTTGTCGATCGTCCGCGAAGACGTCGATGATGGTATAGCGATCGGAGGTTTCAACGTCGACCTGCACCACCGTCGGCTCCCGCAATGGCACCCCTCGGCGTCCTGCGCCAAATCGGGTCGCGTCCTCCGCCAGCGACTCCACCGCACGGCGCCCTTCCAGCACGGCTACAATGTCCTTCCGAACGTCATCCAGACGATGTGGAGGGGGACCGCTCGGGTAGTCCCCATCCGCCACGCGGAAGCTATCGATGACAACGCCGTCCGCCAGCGTGGCAATCTGGGCGTCGAGAATCTGCAACCCTTTGGCCGCCAGGACCCCTGCAAGCTTTGAAAAGATTCCAGGCGTCAAGGAGTCCCTGGTATACACCGTATACTCAGTCGTCTGCAAGGCCGCTTCATACTCGGTGTCCACGATAACCTGGGCATCGGCGAGCTGCCACACGCACTTCACATGCGTGACGATACGTTCCGCCGGCATCAATGCGAGCGAACGCTCCGGCCATGCATCAAGCTGCCGCGAGACCCATTCCGAGGGCAGCTGCCCCTCCAACTGACGGCGCACTCCTGCGGCGTTGTCCGCCTTGAGAGAGGCGAGATTTGTCGCGCCGGGTTCTTCTTCCCCGGACAGCTCCTGAAGCGTCTTCAAATAGAGCTCCGACAGGAGGGTTTCCTTCCACCGTGTCAGCACGCCCGGGCCGACCGCGGAGATGTCCGCCGCCGTCAAGACGTAGAGCATTTTCAAAGCCTCGATCGTCCCCACCTGTCGCGCAAATCCCAGTACCACCTTGGTGTCTGAGGGGTCGCGGCGAAATGCAGTGTTCGACATCAGCAGGTGATAGCGCACCAAAAAAGTCAGCAAGCGGGTCTCGTGTTCCCCGAATCTGAGACGCTCGGCGGCCTCGCGCGCGATGCGCTCCCCTGCCAAACTGTGGTCTTCAACCTGGCCCTTTCCGACATCGTGGAGGAGGACCGCCAGGTGCAACAGGTCTTTGCGTTTGATCTCGCCATAGACCTGTGCCAATAGATCTTGGCCGGCTCCGATCTGTTCCGCCTGTCCGACCGCCAGCAAGCTGTGATGATCAACGGTGTACTTGTGATACGCGTTGAACTGCATCAGGCCGCGCACGGGACCGAATACTGGGATGAGACGCTCGAGTAACCGGACTCGATGCATCAGGCTCAGGGTCTCGGCGACACGACTGGGATTGGCAAGGATGGCCAGAAAGCGCTGGCTGGCGTCTTCGGTACGAAACAACGTGTCTGGGACCCCCGGGAGCCGCTCGCTAAGTTCTTGTAGTAGATCATGCGCAATAGCGAGTGCGTACAACTGCGCCAGTTGGAAGAGACGCAGGATACGCGTGCCATCGGCCATAAATTCGGTGCGATGCGCCGCTGGGACCGTGATTTCGTCTCGGGTAAGAACAAACACTCGCTCAATTCGGCGCGCAGGCAAGCTCGCCGCCACGCGTTGCCAAAACGAACGAAGTGTAGCCGCCGCAACGAATTGGCCGGCGACATCTGAGACGCGGGTCGAATTTCGATAGTACTGCTGCATGAACTGCTCGACCGACAGCAGATGCGGGGCATTCACGAAGCCCCACAAGCCGGCGATCCTGAGCTGCTCGTCAAACGTGAGAATGTCCTGGGCCCTTCCGGCGTGGAAGTGCAGTTCGTTCCGCACCCGGCGGAAAAACTCCTGCGCCTCCTGCAATCCCGCAGCGTCTCCGCGCGCGAGCTTGCCCGCGCGGACGAGGTCAGGATAGCTCGAGGTGCCGTAGCGGGCAAGCCCCACCCACTGCAAAAGATGGAGGTCGCGCAGGCCACCTCGGCTCTTCTTGATGTTTGGCTCCAGGAGAAAATTAGTGGCTCCGAATCGTTCATACTCTTGCCGTCGCTCCTCGAGTTTCTCCGTCAAGAATTGTTGCACGACCTTACCGGACAGGTATTCACGAAAGACCTTGGTAAAAGCCGTAAAGAGCTCCCGCTCCCCGGCGAGCCAACGCGCTTCCATCAACGATGTCCTCACGATGAGATCTGCTTTGCTCATCACCAGACATTCGTCGATAGATCGGAGGCTGTGACCGACTTGAAAGCCGAGGTCCCAGAGGGCATGCAGGACCAGGGTGGAGACCGCCTTGGCCTTTACGGCGCACGCAGGGGAATAAAGGAACATGAGATCGATGTCAGAGTAGGGGGCGAGCTCGCGCCTTCCGTAGCCGCCGAGCGCGACCAGGCAGACGCCGCCTGCCGATTGCGTAGCCGAGGCCTCCTCATAGAACGCGAGGAGAACTGTATCCGTCAAATCGGCAAGGGCGCGCACGATTTCCGAACCCGTAGCGCCCCCGCGATGAGTGGCCGCGATGTCCGCCCGGCTGGCCTCCAGAGTCTCCCGCGTCCAAGGCTGAGCCGGCACGGCCTTGGCAATGGTCTGAGACATGGTTTTAGAGCGCCCGATCGCCGGTTTCGCCCGTTCGGATTCGAATGACGCCTTCCAAGTTTGACACGAAGATTTTTCCGTCCCCGATGCTGCCGGTCTTAGCGGTCCGGATGAGGGTTTCCACGACCTTTTCAGCCAGGCCGTCCGGGACGACGACTTCGATTTTGGTCTTCGGCACGAATTCGATGGTGTATTCCGTGCCACGGTAGGCCTCTTTGTGACCTTTCTGGCGTCCGAACCCGCGGACCTCCGAGACAGTCATGCCATAGACGCCGAGCTCCGTCAGGGCGTCTTTGACCTCCTCAAGTTTGAACGGCTTGATGATCGCCTCAATCTTCTTCATGTCTTTACGCCTCCTTGTCGCGCAAAGGTCACTCAGCCTCGACGCTCAACTCTTTTGCATACCTGCGTTCTTCATCCTGGCTCAGACGAGTCCCCGCTGAGCTGCATTGGCGTCGCCTGCAGCGTCTCCACAAACCCGCCGTCGTCGCAAGAACTGTGACTTCGGGAGACCGGCCCGAGGCCGGTTTCCCGAGAGCCAACCTTGTGCTCCGCGTGGAGGCGAACAACCCGATGGCAAGGTTGCCGAGAATTCGCCGACCGTGGACGTCGTCAAGCATGTCATCATAGCCCAAGCGTGTCTTGTAGACAACTGCGCCATGGACTCCTAGCCTCGTGAGTAGGCGCGCTCTTCGTGCTGCGTGAGGTCAATTCCTATCCGCTCCTCTTCGTCGCTGACCCGTAGGCCCATCGTCCAGTCTACGATCTTCAGGAGCACGATGGTTCCTACGAACGAGAACACCCATGACGCCAATACCGCAATCGCTTGAATGCTGAGTTGTCCCGGATTGCCGAAAAACAGGCCGTCCGCGCCGCCAGAATTGATCAGCTTGGACGCAAACAGCCCGGTGGCCAGCGCGCCCCACGTGCCCCCGATGCCATGGATACCGAACGCGTCCAGCGAGTCGTCGTATCCCAGCTTTCCCTTCGCCAAGCACGCCAAATAGCAGAAGACACCAGCACCGATGCCGATCCAGATAGAGGAGATGGGTCCCACAAAGCCGGACGCCGGGGTGATCGCAACAAGGCCGGCCACCGCACCGCTCGCCGCTCCCAAGACGGTAGGTTTTCCCCGGTACAGCCATTCGACCACCATCCAGGACAGGGCAGCGGTGGCCGTGGCGGTATTGGTGACCACAAAGGCACTGGTCGCTAATGCGCCGGCGCTTACCGCGCTGCCGGCATTGAATCCGAACCAGCCAAACCACAGCATGCTAGCGCCCAGGACCGTCATGGGAAGATTGTGCGGCGCCATGGTCTCCTTCCCGTAGCCCAACCGCTTCCCGAGCACGAACGCGCAGGCCAGTCCTGAAACGCCGGAACTGATGTGCACGACGGTGCCACCGGCAAAGTCCAGCGCGCCCAAGCCCCCTTTACTGGTGCCGAGCCAACCGCCGTTGCCCCATACCCAGTGGGCCAACGGATCGTAGATAAAAGTGGCCCACAACAGAATGAACACCAAGAAGCTGCTGAACTTTATACGCTCGGCGAATGCCCCTGTGATCAAGGCCGGGGTAATCACGGCAAACATCATCTGAAAGATCATGTACGCTTGATGCGGAATCGTCGGCGCATAGTCGCCATTCGCGGCGTCCATCTTCACATCATTCAGCCCGAACCATTCCAACCCGCCGATGATGTGGCCGTGGTCCGGACCGAAGGCCAGGCTATAGCCCCACAGGACCCATTGCACGCTGATCAGGCAGAGGATTATGAAGCTCTGCATGATCGTTCCCAAAGCGTTTTTCTCGCGGACCATCCCCCCGTAGAAGAGGGCCAACCCTGGTGCGGTCATCGCCAGAACCAGCGCGGTCGAAACCAGGACCCAGGCGGTGTCCCCCGAATCGATCTTCGGCGGAGGAGCCGGGGGAGCGGTGGCAGGGGCACCCGCGGCAGGCGTTTCCCCTCCTGCTGCCGGGGCGGCGGCCGGTGGAGCTTGCTGGGCCAGGACGCACGGAGCCGTAATGGCTAGCAGTAGCAACACACTCAGGATTACTCTGGCAACGTTAAAGGCTCGTTCTTGTCTCATCATGCCGTTCGTCCTCCTCATGACCTGGAGCCGGTCGCAGCCTGCGCTGGGCCGGGCCCCTCCATAGATCCGCGTTCAAGCTTCTTGCTGTGCTGTCGAGCATGCCGCCCATGCCTTCTGACCATGGCGCGCCTCCGTTAAAAATTAATGTCCAGCTGCACGGTCCATTTCCACTGCCCGTTGATCACGTGGTCGTTGAACCAGACTGGTCCCGTCAGGAGACTGATGTCCTTGGTAAAAAAGTAGTACATGCCGAACCCGCCCCCGCCGATGAAGTTCTTGCCGCTGGCATAATCCGCAGCAAACGTCCACTTGTTGTATTCGTTGCCGGCGGCGTCTTTGACCTTCCAAAAACCGTAGTCGTAGCCGACCATGCCTCCGGCGTTGTCGAGCTTGCCGCTCGCCCCGGGGATGCAGGTCAGTTGTCCCGCGAGCACCGGGTTGGACTGATCCGGATTGGGCTTACAGCCGCCCTGTCGCATCAGGACCGAATCCGGGTTGCCGTAGTAGCCGCCTCCGTGGATCCGCCCGAAGGGGCCGAGCGTTTTGCCCACTATAAGGTCAACGATGTTCATGTTGGTGACCTGTGCCTTGGTCCCGACATTGAAGATGCCGATATTGATCGCGGGAAACCAACTGCCAAAGAACGCGCCTTCGGGATTGCCGATTTTCGCGTTGAACAGCAGCGATTTCGCGATAGAGGTCATCGTAGGATGGATGCGCGTGCCGGGGAAGAGCCCGTCGATACCTACTTCCATCTGGATTTTTTCGAACGGCAAGACGCCGACCGTCAGGCCGACGTCCGTCGGGAACGAGTCGAACTGGCCGTTTCTGAGCTCTTCCGTGGTCCTGGACAGGCGGAAGTAGTTGTCCACGCCGATGTGCCAGACATTAAAGGCCTGGATGTCGGACGTGGAGGGGGTCCAGTAGGTCGTGGAGGGCGTGGCGTGCGCCGATTGACTCGCACTTAGCAGCCATGCCGCTCCCAGCATCGCCGCGATGACGCGATACGTACGTGTTCTCAGCATATATGCCTCCATGGTTAAAGCCGAAGATCCTCGATGATTGAACTGTTCCCCTTACCACCCGCGATAGCGATTGGTAATCGGCATGCGCCGGTCCTTACCGAGCGCCCGGTGGGTGATCTTCACGCCCGGTGGCGCTTGCCTGCGCTTGTATTCACTTCGATCGACCAGTGCCAGAACGTGCTCGACGGTGCCGTGATCAAATCCGGAGGCGATCAAGTCCGCCATGCTCTGATCTTCCTCGATATAGCCGCGGATAATGGGGTCCAGAATATCGTAAGGAGGCAACGTGTCCTGGTCGGTCTGGTTTGCCCGCAGTTCGGCAGTGGGCGGTCTCACAAACACGCGCTTCGGGATCACTGACTCGCTGCCCTGCGCGTCGCGCCAGCGGGCAATCTCATATACCAGGGTCTTCGGCACGTCCTTAATCGCGGCGAATCCCCCCGCCATGTCCCCATACAGGGTCGAGTAGCCGACACTCATTTCACTCTTGTTGCCCGTTGTCAACACCATCCACCCGAATTTGTTAGAGAGAGCCATAAGCAACATCCCCCGGATTCGAGCCTGTAGATTCTCTTCCGCGATATCCGTGCGTCGTCCCTTGAAGATCGGTGCCAAGGCGGCGCGATAGGCCTCAAACATCGGCGCAATCGGGACCGTCAACAAGCGGATGCCGAGATTGCGTGCCATGGCCTCCGAATCTTCCTGGCTTTCCCGCGAGGTATGAACGGAGGGCATGAATGCCGCGATGACCTGGGAAGCGCCCAGGGCATCCACAGCCAGCACGGCCGTGAGCGCCGAGTCGATGCCGCCGCTGAGGCCCAGGACGACTTTGGCGAATCCGTTCTTGCGCACGTAGTCGCCGAGGCCCAGGACCAGCGCGCGGTAGACCTCCTCCAGAGGATCCAGCGCAGCTGGAAGCCCTTCGTCCACCGGCCGGCGGCGCGCTGTCCGATGCTGTGCGGAGAGCACGATCCGGTCGACGCGCACACCCTGTCGCTGGAGTTTCAAACGTTGCTTTCCGCGTCGCGAATCGTGCTGCCGGACGCGGACAACCGCGTCGGCATCCACATCAGCCAGCACAAGGTCTTCCTCGAACGCCTTCCCGTGCGCAACCATGCGCCCCTGGTGGTCCAGGACGAGACTGTTCCCGTCAAACACCAGTTCGTCCTGACCTCCGACCGCGTTGGCATAGGCTACGATGACCCGATTGTCCCTGGCCCGCGTCGCCAGCATTTCTTCCCGGAACCGAAGTTTGCCGCGCTGATATGGAGAGGCACTGATATTGACAATGACTTCGGCGTCTCCTACCAAGGCCTGGGAGAAGGTGGGTCCTTGGGGATACCAGATATCCTCACAAATGTTCACGCCGATGGTAATCCCATTCAAAACCACCGTGCTGACTTGCTTCCCGGGCTGAAAATAACGGTTTTCATCGAATACCCCGTAGTTGGGCAGAAAGACCTTATGATGGCGGGCAACGATCCGGCCGCCAGAGACAACGGCGGCAGCATTGTAGAGGTCCTCCCCGCGATCCACGAACCCCACCACGGCAGTGATGCCTTTGATCGTGCGCACCACTTCTCGCAGCACCCTCAAATTATCGTCGATGAATTGCGATCGCAGCACGAGGTCTTCGGGAGGGTATCCCGTCAACGTCAGCTCGGGAAACACAACGAGGTCAGCTTTCGCGTCCCGGGCCGCTTTGACGCCGCGCCGCACAAGAGCCGCGTTCCCTTGAAGATCGCCGACGATAGTATTCACTTGTGCCAGCGCAATACGTAAAATTCGCATCATTCAGCCTATAAAAAAAAGAAACCGTCCTTTAGCCCGGGGATGGTCCGGACCGAAGGACGGCATTGTCCGAAAACAGGAACGGCGCCTTTCCCTGATCGAGCCGAAGCATTCAGCTTCATCGGGGAAAGACGCCGTCGTCGTCATAGCACCTCTTCGTGCTATGAGCGGGGTTTATACCATGCGGTATTCTAAGGTGTCAAGGCCTTTTCCAACATTATTTCCCCGCCACCCGCTTATCCAGTTCCCCGGCCAACAAGATGGCATCGGCGATCTCGCGCATCGACCGTCGGGTATCCATGCTCTGGCGTTGCATGAGCCGGAATGCCTCCTCTTCGGAAATCTGCCTGGTTCTCATGAGCAGGCCCTTCGCGCGTTCGACCGTCTTCCTGACCGCCAGGGCTTCCTGCATTTCGAACGATTTTTCCATGAGGCTGGTATTGACGATGGCAATCGCTGCCTGGCTGGCAACGGCCTGCAGGACCTTTCGCTCTTCGCTGGTGAAGGAATGCTCGTGAGCCGTGTAGCTGTTGATGACTCCGATCGGCTTGTCCTTCACCAGCATCGGGACGGAGAGCAGCGAGCAAAGCCCTTCTTTGCGTGCCAAGTCCGGATACATATACTCCGGGTCCTTGGTCACGTCGAGGACGGCAATCGGGCGGCGCTCCTTGAGGGCCCGCCCGCTGATGCTTTGACCGACTTTCAGATTCGGCTTGCTGCGATACATCTCGCTGAGGCTCTGGGTGGCCGCAATCCGCAATTCGTCCCGTTCGGGATCCAGCAGCATGATCGAACACGTGGCTGATCCCATCATTTCCGCGGTCATGGTCACCAGTAGATGAAGGATTTCTTCCAATAACCGCCCGGAGGTGATCGTGGCGCTCACCTGCGAGAGCGTCTCGACTTGCCGCGCCTTCTTGGTGATCTCCGCATGCAAGCGGGCCGTCTCGATGGCCCCACCGACCTGCCTGCCCATCGTCGCCATGAGGGCGACTTCGTGCGGGCGATGGCGATGAGTCTCCTTGTGCTGCAGATTGATGACGCCGATCACCTCGTGCTTTGCGATGATGGGCACGGACAAGAAAGCCTGATGACGATCTTCGGGCAGGTTATGAAACCATTTGAACCGGGAATCATCGCTCGCATTACTGGCAATCGCGACGGGCCGCCCCTGCTGCGCCACCCATCCCGTAATGCCCTCGCCCAAACCCAATCGAATTCGGCCGATCAGCTTTGGATGCGGGTTTTTGGACGCCCGCAATACCAGCTCATCGGGACGGGAACTCACCAGATAGACCAGACAGGCATCCGCCTTCGTGACCTGCACCGCGATCTCCATTATGTCGCGCAAGACCGCGTCGAGGTCAAGATTCCCACTAATGGTTTCGGACACCTGGTGCAGAATCTCCGCCTCTCGAGTCTTCTCCCGAAGAGCACGGCGAAGTGCCTGGAGCGAGGTATCGCTGCTGCGCTTCATGTGCGTGCCGGCCGGCGGCGGCGAGCGGTCGGCGCCTCCTCTCGGAGGAACGCTCGAAGATCGGCCTCGCCGATGGGCGCGATCGTCACTTTACCGATTTGAGTGGGCAAGACAAAATGGATCCGCCGATCTCTTACCTTCTTATCCTGCCGCATGGCATGAATTAAAGCAGTCGTCGAATACGCCGGAAGGTCCGCAGGGAGCCCCGCGCCTTGCACCAGGTTTCGGATACGTCCCACGACAGTCTTGCCGGCAAGTCCCAAGCGGCTCGCCAAACCCGCCGCGGCCACCATGCCGATCGCCACGGCTTCGCCGTGCTGATAGCGTCGATAGCCCGTCACGGTTTCGAGCGCGTGCCCGAGCGTATGGCCGAAGTTCAAGATCCGCCGGCGATCTCCTTCCCGCTCGTCGGCGGAAACAACTCTCGCCTTGATCGCGCACGACGTGCGTAGAATGTAGTCCAGGCTGTCGGACTCACGCGCCATGACCCGCAGCATGTCCCGTTCCAGGAATTCGAAAAATCCGGCATCCTCAATCACGCCGTACTTGATAACTTCGGCGAGCCCCGCTCGGTATTCCCTGAGAGGCAGGGTCATGAGAGCCAAAGGGTCAATGAGCACAATGCGCGGCTGATAAAACGCCCCGATGAGGTTTTTGCCCAGACGATGGTTGACGCCGGTTTTACCGCCGATACTCGCATCTACCTGGGCCACCAGCGTGGTGGGGACCTGCACGAAAGGAATGCCTCGCAGATAGGCCGACGCGGCGAATCCTGCGAGATCCCCGACCACTCCGCCGCCCAGGGCGATCAGCGATGTCTGTCGCTCGCGTCGAGTCCGAACCAGGGAATCGAGAATCCTGTTCAGCCATTGCATGGTCTTCGCCGCTTCGCCTTCCGGCACGACCATGAGTCCGACATCGAAGCCTTCCGCCTTTAGGCCGCGAATGACCCGAGCAGCATACAAACGCTTCACGATGGGATTGGTAATGATCACGGCTGAGGGACCCAGACCCAGCGGCGTCAACTCTTTTCCGATACGATCGAGTAGACCCTTCTGCACAAGGATGTCGTAACTACGATCTCCCAGACTGACCGTGAGACGGTCAGCCGCCGCTATTGGATTGAACACGGATGGGCGGAGCGTGGTCATGGTTGAACTCTGGGCGGGAGTGTCAAGTCTAGAACCGCTTGACGTAGTCCTGGTAGGCGTCGTAGTTGCGTCGCATCTCCTGCAACGTGTCCCCACCGAACTTTTCGATGAAGGCAGACGCCATTTCGTATGCCACCACGGCCTCGCCCACGACGCCGGCTGCAGGGACGGTGCAGATATCAGAGCGCTCGATGGTCGCTTCCACCGGCTGCTTCGTCAGAATGTCCACACTCTTCTTGGGGTTGTACAGCGTGGAGATTGGCTTCATCGCGGTACGGAGCACGATCGGTTGTCCCGTGGTGATTCCACCTTCGAGCCCACCGGCATTATTGCTGCCCCGAGTAAAGCCCTGGTCATAAAAGATTTCGTCGTGCACCTCCGAGCCAAAGCGCTGTGCCGCCTCGAAGCCCATCCCCACCTCGACCCCTTTCATGGCCTGGATGCTCATCAAGGCCATGGCGAGCCGGCCGGTGAGGCGACGATCCCATTGGGCATAACTGCCTAACCCAAGAGGCGGGTTCGTGACCACGACTTCGAAGATTCCCCCCAGGGTGTCGCCCTTATGCTTGGCCTCCCTGATCCTGGCGACCATCTTCTCGGATGTGGCTTCATCAGGGCACCGCACGTCCGACTTTTCCGCACGCTCAAAGGCTTCTTCCACCGAGAGGTTCTTCCCCAGGGCGACCGTGACGCCACCGATCGCGACCGTGTAGCTGTAGACGTTCATTCCGAATTCGGCCAGCAGCCGTTTGGCCACGGCGCCGACAGCGACACGGATGGCTGTCTCGCGGGCGCTCGCCTTTTCCAGCACGTTCCTGATATCCCGGTGGTTGTATTTAATGGCGCCGACAAGATCGGCGTGCCCCGGACGCGGACAGGTCACCACTTTTTCCTTCGCCGGGGGGCCCGGCTCAGGCGACATGATCTCTTTCCAGTTCTCCCAGTCCTTGTTGCGGATAAGGAGGGTGATCGGGTTGCCGAGCGTGTGGCCCTTGCGGACACCGGCAAGAAAGTCCACGCGATCCTGTTCGATCCGCATGCGCCCGCCCCGCCCATAACCTTTTTGTCGCCGTGCGAGATCGTGATCGATCTGCTCGGCCCGCAAGGGAAGGCCGGAAGGGATGCCCTCAAGGATGGCCGTGAGGCATTGTCCATGGGACTCACCCGCGGTGAGGTACCGTAACATAGGAGACTATCTTAAAGGAGCTTGTTCAGTCCTTCAAGATGATGGGGGTGACGAACACCAACAACTCGGTCTGCGTGAGGGTGACGGCTTCGTTCTTGAACAGCCAGCCCAGGAACGGAATACGATTGAACCAAGGGATGCCTTGGGTATTGTCTGACCGGTTATCCTCAAAAATTCCGCCCAGGACGGTGGTCTCGCCGTCGCGCAACAGGACCTCCGTGGTGGCCTCTTTCTTATCAATGGTAGGGCCAGCTGTCGAGACCGCCGCGCCGATCGAGTTCTTTGTGGCCTTGATCTCCAAGCGGATGGTTTGGGCAAAGGGGATGACATGCGGTGTCACGTTCAATGTCAGCGTAGCATCCACAAAAGTCGTCTGTGTTCCTTGAAGAGATGTGGTTTGGAAGGGCACCTGACTGCCTTGTTCGATCTTGGCCGGTTTGTGATCGAGGGTAATGATCTTTGGCGCCGAAACGATCTTCGTGAGCCCCAGAGATTCCCCGGCAGACAGGCGCAAGTCGAGGGTCCCAGAGGTCCCTAAAAATTTACCGACCGTCAGACCAATAGCACTGGTTGGAATGTTCGCACCGGTCGCCGTAGCGGCCAAGTTCACCAGAAACGCGGAGTCCCCGCCCGAATCCGTGGTAAAGGGCGCCCCGGTCCGCCCGAGGTTCAGGATCACAGGTCCTTGCGAGTGCAAGGCCCCAGAGCCCGAGAAGTTGCTGGAGGAAGTACTGTTGATTCCACTGATGCCCCATTGCACCCCGAGACCGCGGGCAAAGGCTTTGCTCGCCTGGACAATGCGCGCTTCAATCTGCACCTGCGGTGTTATGCGATCGAGATCGCGCAGGAGCCGCTCGATCTTGCGAAGGTGGTCGGGAATGTCCTTGACGACGAGGCCATTGGTCCGGAGATCCACTTTGACTTCGCCGCGGGTGCTCAGATTGCTCTTCACGATGTCCAGGCTCTTGGAGGCATCGGCGTAATTGAGATACATGATCCGGGTGGCTAACGGCTCGGCCTTAACCGTGGCTTCGTGAGCACGGACTGCATCATCCTTTTGTTTGGCGATGTTTGTAAGGGAGTCGATCCAGATGATATTCCCCTCGCGGATCTGTCCTAATTGATTGAGCTTGAGAATCAGATCAAGCGCTTGATCCCAGGGAACATTCAGCAGTTTGAGGGAGACCTTCGCTTTCGCGCCCTCTCCGACCACCATGTTGTATCCGCTGACGTCAGCAATCAAGCGTAGGACACTGGTGATCTCGGCGTCCTGAAAGTCGAGGGAAATTCGCTTGCCCGCGTAGCGCTCGGACGGCTCGGCCGGGGCTATGGTTCGCAATCTGGAGGGCGCGGTAGGGACCGCCGGTGTTTGGACTCGAACCGCCGACTTCACAGGTGCCCTGGAACGGACAAGAGGCTCCTCTCTTGGAGCCTTTTCGACATCCGGGGACACCGAAGCTTCCTCGGGTTGCATTTGCGCAGTAGGCGCCGCATCCGTCAACACAATCCGAAGGTCCAGCCCGTTCTTTTCCACGGTATAGGAGATTGGTCGTGAAAGATCGAGGACTAGCCGGACCTTACGCTGCGGTTGAAGATGGGACCCGATGCGGACCTGTTTCAATAAGGGATGCCCGACAGCCAACGTGCGACGCTTCGTCCCGTTAATGACATCATCAAGATCGATCACCAATCGATTCCTCTGACGGGACACCTCGTAGGTAAACTGACCGTCTCCTTTGAGGATCAGGTTGATACCGCCGGCTTGCGGCTCGACATCGATCTCTTTCAGAGTTTTAGCGGTCACTCCTTTCGCAAGCGGGTCGGGTTCCAAAGCCATGAGAGAAGGAGTGGTCGCCACCGGAGGCACTGGAGCGTCCATCGGCGGAGGACTTACTTCCGGCATCGCCATCGGCGGCTGCCCCGAACCAAGCTCAGGAGGATTCATCTCGGGTATGGGCGGCATCCTCGCCGACTCGGGCGGACTCATGGGCGGAAGGCTTTGAGCGTGCGCCACGGACCGCGTGGAGATCATCCCATCAAAATCTGCCCATTCCTGCCCAGCTGCAACGGCTGCGGCGCCGATCAGCACTAAATAAAGACGACGTGTACGTGCTTTCATTCGGCCCCCTCTTTCGGACGCTGCAGGATCTCGATGTCCCGACTCGTCATCTTCCCGGTGATGTCAATGGTCGGTTCGGCGACGACGATCCGTTGCTCCGCAATCAACTTGATGGTTCCGTTGTTGGTGCCCATCAGCGTGCCTACGCGGACGGTATAGCCTTTGCCATCGGGCGTTTGAATCAACCCGTAGTATCCGGACGCGTCCGAGACAATTCCGATGAGTTTCACATCGCTCAGTTCAAGTCTCTGCAGCGGCGGCAATTCCGCTCTCGACTGACTGAGCTTTAGTAATTTGGCCATGGACTGGAAAGGATCCCTGCGGCCTTGGGGATCATAGGAGTAACCATCAGTGATAGCAGCCGTGCCATTAGCAGCGGCGGGCCCGACCGACAGCCTTCCAGGGGAACCAGGCACCGAAGGCACAGCGGAAGCTGCGGCCGGCGGCACGGCGCTTAAGGGTCCGGGGACCGGACCCGTGCCAGCGGCCGGCAGCGGCGGATTTACCGTGGCCGGCGTCAGCGGCCCCGTCACGACGGGGCCTGCTTTGACGACCGTATCCGCAGGTTTGACAGCAGCCGGTTTCGGCTTGGCAATGGGCGGCGGTACCGGCGTGTCTTGCGAAAATAGCGACATGGCCAAGATTGTCTGCCCGGGATTCATCCCCGTCACGGCGGGCTCAATCCCAATGAGCAAACCGGCGAACAGCGCTAACGTACTGCTGGTATACAACACGATACCAAACTGCTTCAGCATGAGCAGGTCCATTTCAATTTGCGCCTGCTGGCTTAGCGGGTGCCACTGCCGGCGCTTTGGGAGACGCGAAAGCCGTCAAGACAAAGGTCGTTTGAATTAACACACGGCCCCGTTCGGCTTTCCCTCCGCCCATCTTAATCTTGGAAACGTTAATAATCCGGGGAAGCTTGCTGATGCGATCGAAGAAGAGGGCCAAGATGTGATATCCGCCGCTCATCTCCACATCCACCGGCATTCTCACAAACAACTTTGAGGAATCTTCGGCGCGAGTGCCGGGTTTCCAAAGCTTGAAATTCAGCCCAATGCGGATGCCGAGATCGGAGATCTGCTTCAGCAAAGTGGCGGCTTCATCTTCCGGAGGCAACTGTTCTAGATTCTTCGCAAGCTGTTGTTCAAGCTCGGCATTGACTCGTTTCAGATCCTCAAGGCTCCGCGCTTTCGCCCTATTCGTTTGAATATCTTGATCCAGGCGTCCGATATCGCCCGTCAGCTGCGTGAGCGTCTCTTGATGAGGGGTCTCAATATAGTAGTAGAAGATGACCGCGATGCCGACGAGGACCATCGACAACAGCGCCACCTTTTGGCCCATCGGAACCGTTTTAAACGCGGTCATGGTCGGAAGCGTCAGCGCCATGCAGCTACCCCTTGGGTGTCATTTTTAAGCGAAATTGATAGATGGCCAGCCCGTCTTCAGTCCCTTGCCGGCTTTCTTCCAACAACACCGATGAGAAGTAATTTGATCGTTGAAGGCTCTTCACAAACTCCACCACGTCATCAGTAGCTAGTGCTCTCCCATCGACAACGATTTGGGAACCGCCTTCCTCTACACTTGTCAGCCAGATCTTGAGCGGATCCAAGCTCTGGCTGACGTGATCGAGCAGACGTACGGGGCCTCCTTGGTTTTTCCGGAGTTGCTCAATCACCCGATTCTTATTTTCCAACACCTTCTTGTTTTTTTCGTAGTTCTCAACTTCGGCCACCTTTTTTTTCAACTCCACGAGCTCTTTCTGCTTGGATTCCTTCACATGCGTCTGTTGCAGCACCTGCTCAGAGAGCACCTGCCAACGATATCCGCAGAAGGCCACGAGCACGAAAATGAAGGCAAGGCCGGCGGCCAGTTGATACTGCACGTCGTTGAGGGCGACCTTCTTGGTGGCACGTGCGACCGGGAGTAGATTGATCTTGATCAACGGTCACCCTCCCGCCGCAGGGCCAGCCCCACGACCACCGCCGCGGATGGCGCCATCTCTGCCAATTCCTCAGGACTGATCTTTAAACCCGTGATGTCTAATGATCGGAAGGGGTCTCCTAACACCGTTTCCAAGGACAAATGTTCTGCGATTCGTGGGGCCAGTGTTTTGATCTTGGCGCATCCTCCCGAAATCACAATGCGGGCGATATCGTCATATGATGATGTCGTCCTGAAGTAATCAAAGGAACGGCCGATCTCGCTGGCGACCTCCATATCGACCGCGGCAACAGCGGCACTAATCGCGGCCTCATCCGCACCGTTCGCCTCGCCCTTTTTTGCATTTTCAGCTTCCTCGAAGGACAGGCCCAGGTCTTGTTGAAGCCGTTCGGTATACCGGTTCCCCCCGATCGTAATGTCCCTGGTGAAGGCCGAGCTGCCGCCCTTCAGAATATTGATATTCATCACGCTCGCGCCGATATTGACGAGCGCGGTCAACTCTCCCGGCAGTGTTTCATAGTTCACGCAGTACATATTCTCAATGGCGAAGGCATCAACATCCACAACCTTCGGGATCAGACCCGCCTCACGGACCGCATTCGCATAGTCGTTGAGTTTGTCCTTCTTCGTCGCGACCAGCAGCACCGACATTTCCTGGTGACCTTCCGCAAGATGCTCCTCGCCGTTGAGAATATGAAAATCCAGATAGACGTCATTGATATCGAATGGAATGTACTGTTCAGCCTCGAATTTGATCTGCTTTTCCAGATCTTCCTCAGCCATCGGAGGCAGGCTAATCTTCTTGACGATCACCGAGGTTCCTGAGATCGATAGGGCGACGTTCTTCTGCTTGAGCCGTTGTTCAGCGGCGATCTCTTTAATCGCAGATACGACCTCCAGGCCGTCCATAATCGATCCATCGACGATCGTTTCGGCCGGCAACGCCTTGATCCCGAACCGCTCCACCTTGTGCTTGCCCTTAGACTTCTTAAGCTGCAGGATCTTAATGGATGCCGATCCGATATCGAGCCCGATCAGACTTTCTTGAGATCCGAAGAACATGATTTTCCTTCCGCCTACTGCGCGACCCGCCGACGAATCAGGCTTTTGATCTCAGAAACATTGACGGACGTATACAGCCGCCACTTCCGCCAGTCCCGGGACGGCATTGAGATCAATCCTTCTCGCTCCCAGCGATAGAGGGTTGCTTTCGAGATATCAAAAAGATGGCACACTTCAATGGTTGAAAAGGACTGCGCGGGTCGCAGCCGCGGCATTTGCCCCAGGACTCTGTGCTGCGTGAGACGGCCTGTCGCCCTGAGAACCGGTCGCAGAGCCCGCGTTGCCAAGGATTTTCTCATGCGCCGATTTGCACCATGGTCTCAGTAAACACCCTCACCTATCGGCCACTATGGGTAAGAACTTTATAGGCCTTTGTTTTTAATTAGAAACACTATACGTCTTAAGTATAGTTAGTATGATTTCAATGTCAAGATTTTTCGCAGTTGTGAGGAGACCGTTTAGGAAAAGTAAGGGTTTGGGGTCGAAATGGTCAGAAAGTCCGTCGACGACGACGGCTCGCGGAGGGAATATTGAGTTCGGTCCGGTACTTGGCCACTGTCCGACGGGCGAGGAGCACATTCTGGTCTTTTAGGCGGGCTACAATCTCTTGGTCTTTGAGCGGATGGTTCTGATCTTCCTGCTCGACCATCCTGCGAATCATTTCCCGCACCGCGACGGAAGACAATTCGATCAGGCCTTCCTGAGACCGAGGAATACTGGCATTAAAAAAGAACTTCAATTCGAGGATCCCTTGGGGGCAGTGGAGGTATTTATTGGAGGTCACCCGGCTGATCGTGGATTCATGCATCTGGACGTCTTCGGCCACGTCCCGGAGAATCATGGGCCGCAGGTACTGCACGCCATGGTCAAAGAAGGGTTCCTGGAATTTCACAATGCTTTCCACCACCCGTGTGATGGTCTTGTTTCGCTGCTCAATGCTTCGAATCAGCCATTGTGCGGAGCGCAGTTTTTCATCTAAAAACGCCCGTGTGCTATCGGCCGGGTCCCGCTTGCCCACCAGAAAACGCCGGTAATAGGAACTGATACGAAACCGCGGCATGCCATCATCGTTCAACATCACGACCCACTCGCCTTCCGATTTCACGACATAGACGTCGGGAATGATCGGATGGCTGTCCGAAGGAAAGAACGGCCGACCGGGTTTCGGCTCCAGGCCTTCGATGATTTTCGTGGCCTGTACCACGGCGTCCACGGAGACGCCCAGAGATTTGGCAATCGACGGGTATCGCTTGCGCTCGAGATCCGGCAAGTGGTGGCGCACAATCATCTCAACCAGCGATCCGGTCAACCCCAATTGCTCCACCTGCAGCAGGAGGCATTCCTTGAGATCGCGCGCAGCGACGCCGGCAGGGTCGAATCCCTGAATCACCTTCAAGGCCTCGAGACTCTGCGCCATAGACGTACCGGTAGTCTCGGCAAGATCTTCGAGCGGCGTTCTCAGGTATCCCTCCTCGTCGAGGTTGCCGATGATGGCTCGCCCCACTTCCTGTTCGGCTTTGTCCAAGGGAGAGAGCGCGAGCTGCCAGAGCAGGTGTTCCTCCAGCGACTCTCCCTGCTTCATCGTTTGGTCGATGGAGGGCATCTCGTCGCGCCCGGTACGCGGGGCCTCCATATCTCCATATCGTTGGTTGTCGTCGAAATACTCGTCCCAACTGGAAGCGAGTTCATCCCGTTCTTCACTCGGAGCTTCCGCGCTGGGGGCAACGTCGTCGGTTTTTGCCACCGCGGGGGTCTCATCGTTCGCGGCAATCTCAGTGTCGGCTTCGTCGAGCTCTGCGCCCGCCTCCTCGAGCATGGGATTTTCTTCTAATTGCTGGGAAAGCGCATCCTGCAGTTCCAGCCGGGAGAGTTGCAGCAGCTTGATCGCCTGCTGCAACTGGGGCGTCATGACGAGTTTTTGAGAGAGCCGAAGGTCAAGCCGGGGTTGCATATCTGCTAAGTCTAAGAGTCCAGTTTTGTTCTGGTGCTATCCTCTATTGAAGAGTGTTAATTGTCAAGGAGTTCTCTCAGCTGCTCATACTATCCTGTCTGCCTAATACCACCTGTTCTAGGGAATGCGTTAGCCAACCGTTAGCAGCCATTCGGATCACCCCCCATGCCTCTATTCAATCGCTGTGACATCAACCTTGGTTCCCCAGGCCTCAAACCGCTCGTCATCCTTCTTTTTCCAGAATGCCTCGATGTCATCGTCAGTCTTGAATAGAGCAGCGTGAGCAACGGAAGTGGCCAGTTTCAAATAGGCAGCGAAGGCGAGCCGCTCGATCTGCCGCAGTCGGCGTAACCCCACTGTCTCTCGATGAGCTTTCGGGGTTCCAGGGAGGCGACATCCCACGAGTGCATGTGCTCCACCGCATTCCGAATCGAGTAGCACTCCACAAATATTTGATACGCCTCCGGACTCGCTACGGCAAAGGTTTGGCAGCGATGGACGAACTGCGTGGTAGTTGCGCCTATGGCGGGCTTGATAAGGGCTTCCAACGCTCGCGCGTACTCGTGAAGCCGCTCTTCAACGGACGGCTCCTTCATGCCGCGAAGCACGGCTTGCATGCCCCGCTTCATCCTCTCGTAGTCGCGGCTGACCTCGATCGCTCCGTACCCGTCTGCGAAATGCTTCGCGATGTGACACGCCTCCTCCCTAATGAGCACACGGTCAGTGGGGTGTGAATGATAGAAGAGCGCAAGTTCGCCCAGAGATCGGACCTGGGCGTCGGTGGACGATTTTGCGCCGGTAAAGACCCAACCGTCAATATGATCGGGAATGCCTTGAAGCAAAAGACCGTACAAGAGCAAGTGAACGCGATGATGGAGCCGGACATTCTCGCCGTCCAAGTTTGCCGGGGCATCGGAGGCTTGGACCGCAACGAGGAAGAGATTGCATCTCTCAATCTTTTTAGACTTGATCGTGCCAACCCATGTTTTCCACCGAGCATCTAACTGAATAGGAGGACGACGCAGCACCCAGAGCCCGTCACCGAGCGGGAGGATATTAGAAAGCATTTTGTCAACGGCAATCTTATCGAAGGCGATACAAGTGAACTTGTCGCCAGTCGTCAGCTCGAACGTTTCAGTGCCTGTTTTCTCGTCAGGTGGGATAGATATATCCGACTCCAGTCTTAGCCGTGCAGGACCGCGTTCAGTTTCGCCGCCGCCACAGGCAAAGAAAAGGGCCGGTCCCTCGCGAAAGAAACCGGCCCGTCGTCACGTCAATTAGTTAAGCCGATTGCTCTTCTGGTTTGACCTGTTTCTTTGCTTCAAGAAGTTTAATTTTCTTTATAATGTAAGCGTCACAATACGCTTTCATTCCAGCCAAATGTGTAAGGGTCACTTCCTTCGGCGGCTTCAGTGTTGTCTGTAATACGTCGGCCAACCCAAGAATTTCATGCCAGTCGGAGCAAGTTGGAAAATCACGTGCGAATATAAGCTTTGCAGCATCGAGGAAGGCCAAGCTGCCGTCCCAGTCACCATAATGCCGCAATGCACATTTGAACGCTTCATAGAATGCTATCAATGCATGAGGTTCCAGTCTTTGGTGAATGTCATTCTTCGCCATGAATGCGAGACCGTTAAGGTAATGTTCCAAGAACTCGGGCGTATGTGGCAGCTGACTGTGGACCATGAGGGTATGAAACAAATCATTTTTATTAAGGACTCGTCTTCCCCAGTCCAATGTGAGCTGTGGCGTTTTCTCCAATCGCACTTCGGCATTCGCCTCAAGGTCAAACATCTGTACATAGAACCGAGATATGTCGGTCGCAAGGTGCCACCAAAAGAAACCGAAGGAGCCAACATTGAGTGCGGCGACGAATCGGCGGCTGTACATCCAGGCCACATCCCACAAGGCGTGGACGGAAATGGCCTTTGGTAGAGTTATTGTAACAAAAAGCTCTGTGCTACTTTTCCCCCGGTCAAGCTTCAGGAGGTCTCCCATCTGATTTATCCAGTTAAGTTCTGCCTGCCGGATTGAATGAGAAGCCGTCTCCAAGCGGACTTTTACTTTCCATTTGGACTCGCCACGTTCTGGATCATTGGGCTCCTGCCTCTCAAGCTCGCGCTTAACAAGTTCCCGCATCTCCTCATCAGCTTTGTCGCACTGTTCCTTCAGCCATTTGAACCACTCAGAACCGTTGCCAAATTCGACCAATTTGGAGAGAGACGTCTTGCTAAAGATGAATTTTGATTTCTCTTCATCCCACACACGCTCTCCGAACCACTCCAACAAAGACTTCATTTCGTCATCGAAGGCTGTAACTCTCTCCATATCGGCTATCTTCAGTCTCACTTCCGCCAAGGAATAGAGCTTCTTTGCTCGCTCAGGCGTGATCGCATCGCGGGGCCTTGATACACGGCCATCAATGAAGTCTACATAGAGGCCTTCGAGTCTCGATGCGTGTATCTCTGTTGCGAAATCGCGGCACCAATTCAAATGCGCAGGGTCTATCGACTCCTTGGTGATGAATGGATTCCAGAGCGCCCAGAAAAGTTTTTGGACATGATCGTCTGTGTTGGACAGTGGCGGACGGCGTCCGTCAGGCTGGCGTAAGGGAACAACGCCCATGAAGACCTGAATTATCTTCCCGATCTCTTCGAGAGCTAGTGTTGTGAAGTGATACGCAAAATGCGGGTGGGGGTCGAGAAAACGCTGAGCCTCGTCCAATAGCTCACGTGCATGTTGTAAACAGGCGGCACGTATCTCTTGTGCTTCTTCGGAAGTCACTGACGACGACCAGTAGTTAGCTAAAGGTTAGCCAATCGGTGGAACCGCGCGCGCAACGCCTTGAAATGCATTGGCATGAGACCGTGCGTTGCATATCTGCTAATCCTACTACAGACGAAAGGTCTCGCCCAGGTAAAGTTCCCGGGCGAGCCGGCTATTGGCAAGATACTCGGGCGGTCCTTCTTCCAGGATCTCGCCATCATGGATGATGTACGCGCGATCGGCGATCAACAGGGTCTGTTGCACGTTGTGATCGGTGATCAGAATCCCGATGTCCCGCTTTTTGAGCTGTCGGATAATGCCCTGTATATCCCCCACGGCAATAGGATCGATGCCGGCGAACGGCTCGTCCAACATGAGAAAGTACGGCCTGGTCACCAGCGCGCGGGCAATCTCCACCCGCCGCCGTTCGCCACCCGAAAGCGTAAAAGCCTTACTGCGGCGCACATGGTCAAGACCCAGGTCCTTAATACCGGTTTCCAGCCTTTCTTGCTGTTCTTCCTGAGGAAGGCCGAGCTCTTCAAGGATCACCATTAAGTTTTGCTCTACCGTCATCCGCCGAAACACCGAGGACTCCTGGGGCAAATAGCCGATGCCCTGCCGAGCCCGTTGGTACATCGGCATTTTGGTGATTGTGCGATCCCCCAGGAATACCTCTCCCTTTTCTGGCAGCGTCAACCCGACCATAATATCAAAGATAGTGGTCTTTCCGGCACCGTTTGGACCCAATAGCCCGACGATTTCTCCGGACTGAACCGACAGACTGGCCCCCTTGACGACTTTGCGTCCTCGATAGGCCTTCTCGAGGCCACTGGCCTGGAAGAGCAATGGACCCGAGCGATTCACCTGGGCGCCACGTCCGCTTCGTTGATGACCACCCGACTGCTCTCGACGATGCTGCGGTCCTCTTTTAAGAACATTGTCATTCTCACACCAGTAACATGGTACCCTTCCTCCCAGACTTCAGGATCGCCGGTCAGGACGAGTTTGTCATCGTGTTGGGAGTACACCGCCTTCTTCGACTTCGATTTTTTCCCTCCCTGCTCCATGATCACGTTTCCCATTGCCTCAATCCACGATACCGAGCGGGTCCCCAGGGTAGGTAGCTCGGGACCGGTCCGCCCCGACGGGGGCGCCGCTTTTGCGCTGCTCTTCGGCGCCGGTGAGGCGGTCTCGGATGTTCCGGCAAAATGCACAATCATATGATCGGCGTGCATAATAAAACCCACCTTCGTCATTGCCACTTTCCCGTCGAAGACGGCCATGTTCTCTTGATTTTTGAAGACCAGTGACTGCGAGGTGATCACGATGGTGTCAGCAGGAGTAGCGGGAATACGATCCGCCGGTTCCGCCGCCAGAACCAAGCCTCCGCAGAGGAGGACGGCCAGTCCGCTAATGGACCTCCACACGGGCATCGCGACGGATCCTCATTTCTCGTGTCGTGAGCAGCGTATCCATTCCTTGGCCGGTCACCTCTATACGATTGGGCCCCGTAATCCTGACCGCTTCGTCGGTCCAAAACCGACGCTCCTTGTTAACCCACGCGAGCCGCGGGGTATAGATCGTATAGCCATCCTCAAATACCAGAGCAAGGTCTCCGGATCGTTTGCTGAGCGCAAAATCCTTTGACACCGTGTTGATCGTGCCATCGTCGCCTTCCACGGTCATTTGGAGTCCTCGGGCATCGGACAATGTGACGAGAACGCCCTTTAAGATCGCTTTGGAGTCCGCATCGAACACTTGCGCTTCTTTCGCGTGGAGTTTCCAATCTACCTGGCCCTCTTTGCTTTCGACGAAGGAGAATTCCCGCAATCCGGCATCGGCGTTCTGGGGCAGGACGGAGACGGACACTGCAGGAATTCGTCTTGACGGACCTTGCAGGACGTACAGAAGCAGAGTGGCTACCACAACCAGCATAATGCCGAGGAGGCCGGCCCGGACGAGGCGTTCCCGATTCATCGTCGCCAGAAAGGACATGGCGGGATAATAACACAAGTACTGATGAGGGCAAAAGGGACCCGTGTGCTACGGCGTCGCGGTGGCGCAATCAGCTCATGCCTTGACGCTGGCCGTGTCCTGTACCGGAGCTGCCGCAGGCGCTTTGGATCCCTTCTTGCTGCTTTCTGCGCCCGCACTGTCTTTCGGAGGCGCGGTGCGTGCTACCAACTCGATCACCACCATCCGCGCGGCATCTCCGATGCGGCGCCTGGTCTTGATCAACCGGGTGTAGCCGCCCGGCCGCTCGGCGAACCGTCCCGCAAGGTCGCTGAAGACTTTACCGACCACCTCGCGGGTCCTGACGTATGCAAGCGCGCGCCGGCGGGCATGAAGATCTCCGCGTTTGCCGAGCGTGATGATTCGATCCGCAAGGATGCGCACTTCCTTCGCCTTGGCCTCCGTCGTTTCGATGCGCTCGTGTTCTAATAGGGAGGTCACCAGGCTGCGGAACAACGCCCGCCGATGGTGTGTATTGCGGCCCAGTTGACGACCGCTTTTCCGGTGACGCATGGAATCCCTACTCCTCTCGCTTCTCGGAGCCGCCGTCCGAAAGGTGATCTAACTTCATCCCGAGGCCCAAACCCATTTCGCTCAGAATTTCCTTGATCTCATTGAGCGACTTCTTGCCGAAGTTCTTCGTGCGCAACATATCTGCCTCGGTTTTTTGAACCAGATCGGCGATCGTCTTAATGTTCGCGTTCTTTAAGCAATTGGCCGCCCGCACGGACAGCTCGAGCTCGTTGACGCTGCGCAACAGATTTTTGTTGCTCTCGGTGATGGATTCGGCCACCGCGGGCCGACTGATTGTCTCTTCCATATCCTTCACGTTGATGAAGATGTCCAAGTGTCCACGGACGACCAGGGCTGCGTCCGAGAGCGCCTCTTCGGGGGAGATGCTTCCGTCGGTGTACACTTCGAGTATGAGCTTGTCGTAGTCCGTCATGCGACCGACGCGCGCATTTTCCACGAGGTAGTTGACACGCGTGACAGGAGAATAGAGGGCATCCACCGGGAGAACCCCGATCGCCATCTCTTCTTCCTTATTGCGTTCCGCCGGCACATATCCCCGCCCCCGCTTGATGATCATTTCCATATCCAGATGGGCGCCTTTATCTAAGGTCGCCAAATGCAGATCAGGCGTGAGAATTTCGATATCGGCATCATGCTCAATATCGCCGGCTTTGGCGATGCCCGGCCCCTTTTTTCGCAGGTGAATGGTCTTCGTTTTATCTGCGTGGAGCTTCAGCCGGATTTTCTTCACGTTAAGGATGATATCCGTCACATCCTCGGTCACCCCCGGAATCGTCGAAAACTCGTGTAGCACGCCTTCAATTTTAACGGAGACAACGGCTGCTCCCGTCAGCGACGACAGCAACACCCTGCGCAAGGAATTTCCCACGGTCGTGCCAAAGCCGCGTTCGAACGGCTCGGCCGTGAATCGGCCGTAGGTTGCCGTCAATGTCTCTTTGTCGACTTCAGTCTTGGTCGGGATCTGGAAATCACGAATACCCTTCTGCATACTGGCTCCCTTTAGGTCGGGTCAGGCGGAGGTTCGACCGCCGACCGTCGCGCACATTAACGAGAATAGAGGTCCACCACCAGCTGCTCATTCACCGGCACCTGTATCTCGTCCTTCGCCGGCAGCCCACGCACCGACCCCGTATAGTTTGCTTTGTCAAGGTCCAGCCAACCGGGAACGCCCCGGCCGGCGACCCCCTCAAGCGCAGCGGTAATCGGTACGATGGTGCGACTTCGTAGCTTCACGGCTATGACGTCGCCTTCCCGCACGAGAAACGACGGTTTGTCCACCTTGCGGTCGTTCACGCGAAAGTGCCCGTGATTGATCAGTTGGCGGGCCTCATTGCGGGAGGCTGCAAAGCCCAGCCGGTAGACGACGTTATCAAGACGGCGCTCCAGCATCCGAAGAAGATTTTCACCGGTAATCCCCTCCTGACGCTCGGCTTTTGCAAACACCCCTCGAAACTGACGTTCGAGGACTCCGTACATTCGTTTCAGCTTCTGTTTCTCTCGGAGCTGAGTGCTGTACTCCGAGGCACGAGGACGGGCTTGTCCGTGCTGTCCGGGCGGGAAAGCACGCCGCTCCACCGCGCACTTTTCTGTCATACAGCGGGAACCTTTTAGAAACAGCTTGATGCCCTCTCGTCGACACAACCGACATACTGGTCCAGTGTATTTGGCCACGGCGATTCTCCTTACACTCGTCGGCGTTTCGGCGGCCGGCAGCCGTTATGCGGGATGGGGGTCACATCCCTGATCATATTAATACGCAGCCCCGCGGTCTGTAACGCCCGGATCGCCGATTCCCGTCCCGAGCCAGGCCCCTTGACGTATACATCCAGTTGACGCATGCCGGACTCCATCGCTTTTTTGGCGGCCACCTCGCCGGCTCGCGTAGCGGCAAAAGGAGTGCTCTTACGCGAGCCTTTGAAGCCTTGGTTGCCAGCGCTGGCCCAGACCACCGTGTTGCCACCCATGTCCGTGATGGTGACAATGGTATTATTGAAGGAAGCCTGAATATGCGCCACGCCGCTTTGCACGATTTTCCGTTCTTTCTTCTTACCTTTCTTGACGCCCATGTTTCGCGCTCCCCCTTACGCTGTCCGCATCGGCGTCTTTCGCGCCTTGCCCATTCCTTTCGGGCCCTTTCGAGTGCGCGCATTGGTCTTGGTCCGCTGTCCTCTGACCGGCAGCCCTTTCCGATGGCGCAGCCCCCGATAGGTCCCGATGTCCACCAAGCGTTTGATGTTCATCGATACTTCTTTGCGTAGGTCGCCTTCCACCTTCTCACGCTCGATAATTTCGCGCAACTTGACGACCTCGTCCTCCCGCAAGTCCTTGACGCGGGTCTGTGCTGTTACCCCGGCCTTCTTGAGAATCTGCGCCGCCAACGGCCGCCCGATCCCATAGATATAGGTCAGGCCGATATGAATCTGCTTCTCTCGCGGAAGATCAACCCCGGCGATGCGTGCCATACCGAGTTCTCCTTAAAGCTTGGATTAGCCCTGCCGTTGCTTGTGCCGAGGATTGGCGCACAGGACCCTTACAATTCCCCGGCGCCGGACCACCTTGCACTTGGAGCAGATCGGCTTCACGGATGATTTCACCTTCATGTCCCTTGCATTTCCTTTCCTGCCCCTGTCTGGCCGCTATTTAAAGCGATACGTGATGCGTCCCCGTGTCAGATCATAGGGCGAAAGCTCCACGGTTACCTTATCGCCGGGAAGGATGCGAATGAAATTCATTCGCATCTTGCCTGAAATATGAGCCAAAATCTTATGACCGTTATCGAGTTGGACTCTGAACATGGCGTTCGGAAGTGTTTCGAGAACCGCTCCCTGAACTTCAATGATGTCTTCCTTCGCCATTAGTCTCTAGACGGCGCTCCTTTCATAGTTTGGTCAGGATCTGGGGTCCTGTGTCCGTCACCGCAATGGTGTGCTCGAAGTGGGCCGAAAGGCTACCGTCGCAGGTGACAGCGGTCCAGCCGTCCTCGAGACACCGCGTTTCGGGCCGCCCCATATTGACCATTGGCTCTATTGCCAGCGTCATACCCGCTTTCAAGCGGGGACCCTTCCCTGGTTCCCCATAGTTAGGGATTTGCGGCTCTTCATGCAGCCGACGGCCGATCCCATGCCCAACAAATTCAGTGACCACTGAAAAGGCTGCCGCTTCAGCGTGGGTTTGCACCGCGTGGGAAATGTCGGAGATGCGGTGGCCCACCACCGCCTGGGCAATGCCTTTATAAAGCGCCTCTTCGGTAATCGCCAGGAGGCGCTGGGCGGAAATAGGAATCGCCCCTACTGGCACGGTGATCGCCGCGTCTCCATAGTAGCCATCGACGATGACGCCGAGATCGAGACCGATAATATCACCCTCTTTGAGAACTTGCTTCGATGGGATACCGTGAACGACTGCGGCGTTGATCGAGGTACAAAGCGCGTGGTGGTAGACACGCTCACGCACCCGATAGCCTTTAAAAGCCGGTACTCCTCCACGATCCACTATGAACTTCTCCGCAAACTGATCCAGTGCCTTCGTGGTCACACCCGGCTTGACCTGCCCGCGGAGGGCTTCCAGTACCTCTGCTACGATTTTCGAGGCGCGGCTCATCTTATCAATCTCTTCGGGGGATTTCAGCTCGATGCCGTTCATCTGCTCTTTGTACCCTGCACCAGAGAGCGAAGGTTGCGATACACCGAATCGATCGGAGCCGTCGCATCCAGCTGCCGTAGCAACCCGCGCTCCCTATAATAATCTATCAAGGGACTCGTCTGCTGGTCGTACACCTTTAACCGTGCGGCAATGGTATCCGGCTTGTCGTCCGTTCGTTGGACAAGGGCCGCCCCGCATTTGTCGCATCGCCCCTCTTGCCGTGGCGGGGCGTGCTCCACATGATAGACCGCCTGGCAGTCGGGGCATGTTCGGCGTCCTGAGAGCCTGCTGATGATCTCCTGATTCGGTGCTTCAAAATTTACCACGTAGTCGATCCCGCCGGCGCCGCTGTCCAGGAGCATGCGATCAAGCGCCTGAGCTTGCGCCACTGTTCGTGGGAACCCGTCCAGGATAAACCCATCGGCTCCATCCGAACGGGATAGCCTGTCGCGAATGATACCAATAACGACGTCATCAGGAACGAGGTTGCCCGCCTCCATAAAACTCTTCGCCTGGATGCCGAGCGGCGTGCCGCGTTTAATCGCGTCTCTCAGAATCTCCCCAGTGGAGATCTGCGGGATCCCCCTCTCTGTAGCCAGGCGTTGCGCTTGAGTCCCCTTGCCGACGCCGGGCGCTCCGAGAAGGATAAGACGCATTGCTAACCGCTACGGCCCTTCAAGCGGCCTTTTGCCAGAAATCCCTCATAATTGCGCATCAGCATGTGCGATTCGATTTGTTGGGCCGTATCCAGCCCGACGCCCACGGTAATCAACAAGGACGTCCCGCCAAAATAGAACGGAACCCCCAGTTTGTAGATCAGGATTTCGGGAATAATACACACGGCTGCCAGATAGAGCGATCCGGCAAAGGTGACTCGGTTCAGAACGCGATAGATGTAATCCGAGGTGCGCTGCCCCGGTCGAATACCCGGAATAAAGCCGCCATATTTCCTCATATTATCCGAGATGTCCACAGGATTCAAAACAACCGCCGTATAAAAATAACAGAAGAATACGATCAGCGCCACGTACAGCACGGTGTAGGTGACAGACCCGGGGGCAAGCATTTTGCCGAAGTCCTGCACCCACCGATATTGAATAAAGCCGGCGATCGTCGCTGGAAACGCGATGATCGAGGATGCAAAAATCGGCGGAATCACGCCCGCGGTGTTAATCTTAAGCGGGATGTGCGTACTCTGCCCGCCGAAGACCCGCCGGCCCACGACGCGTTTTGCGTATTGCACCGGAATCTTTCGGCGCCCCGTCTCGAGAAATACGATCGCAGCGATGACCCCTACCATGGCGATGAGCAGTCCGATTAACGCGAAGCCGCTCAACTGGCCCACCTCGAAGAGCCGATAGGTTTCGACGACCGCGTTGGGCAACCGCGCAACGATTCCGGCAAAAATGATCAACGAGATGCCATTGCCGATGCCCCGCTCGGTGATCTGTTCACCAAGCCACATCAGAAAGGCAGTCCCGGCCGTTAGCGTGAGCATCGTCATCAACCGAAAGCTCCACCCTGGGGCCTGGACAAAGGCGCCGCGGTTCATCCCTTCGAGGCCAATGGCGATGCCGAAGGCTTGAATCAGACCAATCCCAATGGTGCCGAATCGGGTGTATTGAATGATCTTCTTCCGACCCCGTTCTCCTTCCTTGGCGAGTTTCGTAAGATGCGGGATGACGACCGTCAGTAATTGCAAGATGATCGATGCGCTGATGTAGGGCATGATCCCCAACGCAAAGATCGTCAGACGGGACAGCGCTCCTCCAGAGAAGATATCGAGAAAGCCCAACAGGGCCCCGCCCTGTTTCTGAAGGAATTCACTGAGTGCCTCGCTGTTAATCCCCGGCGTCGGAATGTGCGCTCCGATCCGGTAGACCGCCAGCATCCCGAGCGTGAAGAGAATCCGATTCCGGAGCTCCGGGATGTTGAAGACGTTCTTGAGATTGGTGATGAGCCGCTCAAGCACCGTCTAGAACCTCTGCCATGCCTCCCGCGGCTTGAATCTTGGCAGCGGCCGCTTCACTAAATCGATGGGCCTGGATGGACAGCGGACGCGTGAGATTTCCTTCCGCAAGCACCTTAATGCGGGATGAGCCCCTTCGGATCAGTCCCTTTTCAAGCAGCACCGCCGGCGTGATTTCCTGCGAGCCTTCCAGCCGATTGAGATCGCGCAAATTGACCACCGCCCACTCAACTCGAAAGATATTCGTAAACCCCCGCTTCGGCACGCGTCGCTTCAGGGGCATTTGCCCCCCTTCAAACCCGGGACGTTTGCCGCCCCCGGACCGTGCGAGCAGACCCTTGTGTCCCTTCGTCGACGTTTTGCCGTGCCCCGAGCCGATGCCGCGTCCGATGCGTTTTCGCCGTTTCCGGGAATTCGCCGCCGGCTTCAAGTCATGGAGCTTCATTGGGCTGCCTTTTCGACACTCACCATATAACAGAGCTTATGAATCAAACCCTGGACTTGAGCCGTGTCGGGGCGGACCACCGTATGGCGGATACGGCGAAGGCCGAGGCCTCGCAAGAGAATCCTGTGCGACCGCGGAGTGCCGATCGGACTCCTCGTTAATGTAATCTTGAGCATCTGCGTTGATCCCTTCTGTGGTGACATCGGCGGCTCAGTGATGCACTTCAGGAGTCAGAGACCCCGGAGAGCGCCGCACCCGCAATACCTCCTCAGGATCGCGCAGCCGGTTCAAGCCCTCAAGCGTGGCCAGAACGACATTGAAGGGGTTGCCGCGCCCCAAGGTCTTTGCCACAATGTTATGGATACCGGCCAATTCAATCACCGCCCGGACCGCTCCCCCGGCGACGATCCCGGTGCCGGCCACCGCCGGTTTGAGCATGATGTGCTCGGCCCCAAAATGGCCGAGGACTTCATGCGGAATCGTGCCGTTCTTGATAGAGATGCGGACCAGGTTCTTCTTCGCGTGCTGGACGGCTTTCGAGATCGCTTCCGGCACTTCGGCTGCCTTCCCTTTGCCAATCCCCACCCAGCCTTGCTCATCCCCAACAACCACCAAGGCGGTAAAATTGAACCGCTTGCCGCCTTTGACAACCTTGGCCACACGATTAATGAAAATAACCTTGTCCTTGAGATTCAGTTCGTCCGGATTAACCTTCATACAGAGCTTGCTCGACCCGAAGGCCCGATGATTATTTCAGGCCGCCGGGATAGTTTATCCACTCCTGGGGTTTTTATTTCCATTTCACCCACCCAGCCCTGGAGTTTGCCAAGACAAACTCCTTTGCCCTTTGGCTAGCTCGACCCGAAGGCCGGATGATCATTTCAGGCCGCCGGGGATAGTCTTTCTGGTCCACTCTCATTCATTCACTCCCATTCTTTCAGAACTTCAGGCCACGCTCGCGGCACGCCTCGGCCAACGCTTTGATTCGGCCATGATACTGATAGCCCCCGCGATCAAACACCACCGCCTTCAGATTCGCCTTGAGCGCTCGCTCGGCGACTGCGCGTCCGACCGCGACCGCGGCGGCGAGATTGCCCCCGCTCTTCAATGCGCCAGCGACTTCCTTATCCAGACTGGACGCGCTGACGAGCGTGCGTCCCGCGCCATCATCGATCAATTGCGCATAGATGTGCGCGGAACTCCGATAGACGTTCAGGCGGGGCCGCGTGATCGTGCCATACACACGAAGCCGCACGCGTTGGTGCCGGCGCTGGCGGTCTTGTTCTCGTTTGTTCGCCTTCATAGTGCGCTCTACTTGCCGGTTTTTCCCTCTTTGCGGATGAGAACTTCGCCCGCATACTTGATCCCTTTGGCCTTGTACACATCCGGGGGTCTGAGGGCCCTGATGTCAGCGGCGATTTGGCCGACCAGCGTTTTGTTCACTCCTTTAATGGTCACGATGGTCTGTTTGTCGACCTTCGCATCAATGCCTTCGGGCAAGGGATAGAGCACCGGGTGCGTGCGGCCAAGGCTCAGGCTTAGGTTGCGTCCGGCTAGGCTTGCCTTATAGCCGACGCCGCTGATCTCAAGCGTCCGTTCAAACCCTTTGGTGACACCCTGGATCATATTCTGAATCTCATTCCGCACAAGGCCATGCAGGGAACGCTGTTGCCGCTCATCCGATTTCCTCGTGACGTTGATCTGGCTATTAGCGACGCTGACCGTGATGCTTGGCGGAAAGTCACGCTGTAAGTTGCCAAGCGGGCCTTTGACGGAAATCCGGCTGCCGGCTGTCTTGACTTCCACGCCGGAGAGAATCGCCACCGGTTTTCTTCCAATCCGCGACACTTTATATCACCAGACGTGGCATAGGACTTCGCCGCCAATGCCTTGTTTGCGGGCTTCGGCACCCGTCATCACCCCTTTCGGCGTGGACAGAATGGCTACGCCCATGCCACGCATGATCGAAGGGATACGTGTATGCCGGGCATAGACGCGATGGCCAGGTTTGCTGATTCGTCGCAGGCCGGTGATCATCGGCACCTCGCCCTCTTCATAGCGTAGCTGAACGCGCAGGAGCGGGTGACCACCTTCTGCCAAGGGTTCTACAGCCTCGATAAACCCTTCCTGCAGTAGCACCCGGGCGAGCTCGGCTTTGAGCTTCGAGGCAGGCAGACGCACCTCCGCATGGCGCCGGCGCAGAGCGTTTCTGATTCTGGTCAACATGTCGGCAAGAGGATCGGTCATGGCCATAGCGTCACCAACTCGACTTTCTGACTCCGGGAACGTCACCCCGAAGGCTTAGCAGACGGAAGCAAATACGGCACAACCGAAACTTGCGCAGAAACCCGCGCACACGCCCACAGTTTGGGCATCGGTTGTACTGCCGGGTCGTAAACTTCACCGGAGCCTTCGCCTTCAATCTTAGTGCCAGTCGCGACACACTCCCCTCCTCATCTGTCCTGCGCTTTTAGACGCGGAACGGCACGCCCAGCTCTTTCAAGAGAGCCTTGCCCTCTTCATTCGTATTCGCGGACGTCACGATCGTGATATCCATCCCATGGATCGATTGCACGGAGTCGTATTGGATCTCCGGAAAGATCAGCTGCTCTTTTAGCCCCAAGGTATAATTTCCTCTGCCATCGAACGACTTCGGAGAAATCCCCTTGAAATCCCGGATCCGAGGCAGCGCCATGGTGAGCAGCCGATCCATGAACTCATACATCCGGCGGCCGCGAAGCGTCACTTTGGTCCCGATCGCCAGGCCCTTCCTTAACTTGAAGTTGGCGATCGCCTTGCGCGCCCGGGTGACGACAGGGCGCTGCCCGGAGATGATGCCAAGTTCTTCGACCGCGGAATCGAGCAGCTTCCCGTTCTGCGTGGCCTTGCCCATCCCTACATTGACGACAATGGCCTCGAGGTGCGGCACCTGCATTTCGTTCCGATAGGAAAACGTCTTCATCATGGCCGGCACGACCTTCTGTTTATAATGCTCCTGCAACCGTACCGGTCCTGTGGGTTCGGCAGGTGCCTTAGCCGTTCCCTCAGATTTTGGCGCTGGCTTTGCAGTAGCCTTCGCAGGAGCTTTCGCTACCGATTTCCCCGTCGTCTTGGCTGCTCGCGTTGGCACTTTTGTCTCAGTCTTTGCCATGGTCGTGAATTATTTCGCTAACGGAGCCTCAATTGTTTGCCCGCACTTCTTACAGACACGAGTCCGACTCCCGTCTGCTGAGGTTTTCGACGCCACGCGCGCGGGCTTCTGACAAGCCGCGCAGTACAACATGACATTTGAGAGATGAATCGCGCCCTCTCGCTCCAGAATCCCGCCCTGTCGATTCTGTTGGTTCGGTTTCGTGTGTCGTTTGATCATATTGATCTTCTCAATCGTGACGCGCCAGCGCTCTCGGGAGACCTGCAATACCTTGCCTGACTTGCCACGGTCTTTACCCGCGATCACGACCACGCGATCTCCTTTTCGTACCACCGTCTTGGGAGGGCCCGGGGTCGGGCGGTTTGCGCTCAGCCATCCTCGTCGGCGCATTACAGAACCTCCGGCGCGAGAGAAATGATCTTCATGTACTTTTTCCAGCGCAGCTCGCGCGCGACCGGACCGAAGATGCGGGTCCCCACAGGTTCCCCTTGAGCATTGATCAACACGCAAGCGTTGCGGTCGAATTTGATGTACGACCCATCGTCGCGCCGGACGCCCTTTGCAGTCCGCACGATGACCGCCTTGCTGATCTCGCCCTTCTTGACGGTCGCATGCGGGATCGCCTCTTTAATAGCCACCATGATGACGTCGCCCAGGCTGCCGTATCGCCGCCGGGTGCCCCCGAAGACATGGAAGCACATGACTTTTTTGGCCCCAGAATTGTCGGCGACATCCAGTCTGCTATAGATCTGAATCATATGGCGCGGGCCTTCTTCACGATTTCGACCACACGAAAATGTTTATCCTTGCTCAACGGGCGGGTCTCCACTATCCGAACCTGGTCGCCTGTATGGCACTCTTTTTTTTCGTCATGCGCCTTGAGCCGAGTGATGCGCCGAATGACCTTTCCATATTTAGCATGGTGCGTGAGACGCTTCACGACGACGACAACGGTCTTGTCCATCTTGTCGCTGACCACTTCACCGACCATTTCTCGCCGATGAGCGAGATGGCTTTGGGGGGACGGACTCATGTCGCCGATGAACCTTTCTCGAGCGCTTTTTCGCGCGTAATGGTCTTCATCCGCGCAATTTCCCGCCGCGTCGCTTTGATCTTGGAGGGATTTTCAATCCTGCCGGTGACCAACTGAAAACGCAAAGTGAATAGATCCTTCTTCAACTCCTTGCCCTTCGTCTCCAACTCCTCGGGAGTCAAGTTTCGGAGATTCCGGAGGTGCACACCGCGAGCTTCCACTAGATTCCTCCCCGTGTCACAAAGCGCGTCGCGACCGGCAGCTTGTGCGCCGCCAAGCGAAGCGCCTCTCGCGCAACTTCCGGCGTGACTCCATCCATTTCGTACAAGATACGGCCGGGGCGAACCGAGGCGACCCAGTACTCGGGATTTCCTTTGCCCTTCCCCATGCGGGTCTCTGCGGGCTTTTTCGTGATCGGCTTATCGGGAAAGATCCGCACCCAGACCCGGCCACCGCGTTTCACGTGGCGCGTCATCGCGATACGGGCCGCTTCGATCTGGCGATTCGTGATCCAGCCGGGTTCCAAGCATTTGAGGCCATACTCTCCTAGGGTCACGGCTCCCCCCCGGTACGCTTTGCCTCGCATCCGGCCTTTGTGCATCTTGCGGTGTTTGACTTTTTTTGGTGCGAGCATAGCTTATCGCCGCTCCAGTCCAGGTTCATCTTTGCCGGGCAGCGTCGGCAGAATCTCGCCTTTGTAGATCCACGCTTTAATGCCGATCTGTCCCATCGTCGTATGGGCTTCGGCGAAACCGTAATCGATGTCGGCACGGAGGGTGTGCAGCGGAACACGGCCCTGCAGATACCACTCGGTCCGCGCGATTTCGGCCCCGGCGAGCCGCCCGGAACAGCGAATCTTGATGCCGCGCGCGCCCAGACGTAGCGCCGAGGCCACACTGCGTTTCATTGCGCGACGAAACGCCACGCGCTTCTCCAGTTGAACCGCTATGTTCTCGGTCACAAGCTGCGCATCGAGCTCCGGCTTCTTGATTTCCTTGATCGTGATGTACACCTGCCGTCCGATGCTCTTTTCGAGTTCCGCCTTCAGCTTGTCTACTTCGGCGCCCTTTCGGCCGATAATGATGCCCGGCCTGGCCGTATGGATGATCACCTTCGCTTGGTCTCCGGACCGCTCAATTTCGACTTTCGAGACCCCCGCGTGGTAGAGCTTGCTCTTGACCATCTTGCGGACGCGAATGTCCTCATGCAACGTCTTGGCGTAGTCCTTATCCGCGAACCATCGCGAGTTCCACGGCTTGGTGTACCCGAGCCGCAATCCAATCGGATGTATCTTCTGACCCATAGGGTTATTGGTTTTCCTTCGCCCGCTTCTCCGCGATCGGAGCCTTCGCGCGCTTTTTGGCGACCGGCGTGTTGGTCTTCACCGGCGGCTTGGATTTCGTGGTCGCTCGAGACGCTGCCTTCTTGAGCTTTACTTCAATCGGTGTCACGGCGACCGTGATATGACTCATGCGCTTGTGGATCGAGAACGCCCGGCCTTGCGCGCGTGGCTGAAATCGTTTGATTGTGGGTCCATTGTCGACAAACGCGCGACTGACCCTTAGGGACTCGGCATCACCGAGATCCTTTCCGCCTTGCTGCGCGTTGGCGACAGCGGACATCAGCACCTTCTCCACCACGCGAGCGGCGGCACGCGGGGTAAATTTCAGTGTGGCCAAAGCATCCGGCACTCCCCGTCCCCGGATAAGATCCACAAATACCCGGGTCTTCCGCGGCGCCATCCGCACGAACCGCAATTTCGCTACTGCTTCAGCCGCCATTGCCGCCTTTCATTCTCTGCGTGGATACCCGTGAACATTGACAAAAACGCCGCGTCTGCATGGGCCCTTACTTAAGCGCAACGGCCTTTTCGCTCCTGGCCGCGCCATGTCCTTTGAAAAAGCGGGTCGGAGAAAATTCGCCAAGCTTGTGGCCCACCATATTCTCGGTGATGAAGATCGGAATAAACTTCTTGCCGTTATGGATCGCAAGCGTGTGTCCGATCATCTCCGGAACAATGGTCGAGCGCCGAGACCAGGTCTTCAAGATCTTCTTCTCGGCTCCCCCATTCATCTCCTCAATACGGCTCAACAGCCGCGGTTCGACATAGGGGCCCTTGCTGACTGAACGAGGCATGTTATCCTTCTAAAGCTAGTTCTTCTTGCGACGGGCGATGATGAACTTTCCCGTGCGCTTTGTCCGCCGGGTCTTGTAGCCCTTCGTCTTTTGTCCCCAAGGCGAAACAGGGTGGGGATTGCCTTGTCCGGACTTGCCCTCTCCGCCCCCGTGGGGATGATCAACGGGATTCATCGCGACGCCGCGGACATGCGGCCGCCGGCCCTTCCATCGGGTCCGTCCTGCTTTGCCAACGGTAATATTTTCATGATCGGCGTTTCCGACCTGTCCGACGGTAGCCTGGCAGGTCCCAAGAATGCGACGCATCTCGCCGGACTTCAGTCGGATCTGTACGTACGCCCCTTCTCGACCCATCACCTGGGCTGAACTACCGGCGCTCCTGATTAACTGTGCGCCTTTGCCCGGCTTCAGCTCGATATTGTGGACAATGGTTCCGGTCGGCATATTGACCAACGGCAACGCATTGCCGGTGCGCACCTCGGCCTCGGGGCCCGATTGCACCGGGTCGCCGACGCGCAAACCCACGGGAGCCAGGATATAGCGCTTCTCACCATCGGCGTAATGGAGGAGTGCTAATCGCGCAGATCGATTCGGGTCGTATTCTAACGCCGCAACGCGCGCGAGGACGCTGGGCTTGTCGCGCCTAAAATCCAGGTGTCGATACATGCGTTTGTGGCCACCGCCGCGAAACCGAACGGAAATCCGTCCGCCATTATTACGCCCGCCGGAACTCTTGATAAAGGTGAGCAGGCCTTTCTCCGGCTTCTTTCGCGTGAGGTCCTCATTCGTCAAGATCGTCATTTGACGACGTCCCGGCGATGTTGGATTAAATTTTTTGACACCCATACGTAACTCTCAGCGGCCTGCGGTTTCCGGCAGACTTATACTCCCTCGAAGATCTCCAGCTTCTCGCCGACCTTCATCGTAACAATGGCCTTTTTCCAGTCGGGTTTTTTCCCAGACAATCGCCCGATGCGGCGCAACTTGCCCATCCCATTCAAGACATTCACTTTTTCAATCTTGACCTTCAAAGCCTGCTCGGCGGCCTTTTTAATCTCAACCTTGTTTGCGTCCGATCGAACCAAGAGACCGATTTTACGCTGCGTCTCGCGCAACTCGGTCAATTTTTCCGTCAGGATGGGCCTGCGAATGATGTCTTGCGCCTCCCGACTCATGTCCAGATCTCCTCCAGCCGGACCAAATCTCTCCGCGCGATAAGCAGTTTTTCGTGAAGCAGCAGGTCGCGGACGTTGATGCTTTCGGGACCCAGCACCATGAGATGCTGTAAATTTCCCGCCGCCCGGCGAAGCAAATCCTGCTCTGCGCCGGCCACCAGCAAAATCTTTCCGGTAAGTCCCAGCCGTTCAAGGATTCGAGCCAGGGATTTCGTCTTGCCGTCCGAAGCCGGCAGCTCTTCCACGACAATCAAGCCTCCCTCCTGAACTTTGGTCGAGAGGGCCGAATGAATGGCGCCGCGCACCTTCTTTTTGGGCATACCATAGCTGTAGTCCCGCGGAAGGGGACCAAAGACTATTCCCCCGTGCCGCCAGAGAGGCGACCGATTTGAACCTGCGCGGGCCCGTCCCGTATGCTTTTGCTTGTATGGTTTCTTGCCGGTGCCGCTGACCACTCCCCTGGTTTTCGTCGAGGCACTTCCCTGACGACGCCCGGCCTGTTGCATCAGGACCACCTCATGCAGGATCGCTCCATTCACCGGGGTTTCAAAAATTCCAGGTGCAAGATCTACGGATCCCGTAGGGCGACCATTGAGATCCAGAACCTTAACGCTTGCCATCGGCCGCTCCGCGTGGGACTTTTTTCGATTTCCGAATCTCCAGGACCGCTCCGCGAGCGCCTGGCACAGAGCCGCGTATGAAGATCAGGTTCTCGTCAGAACGGACGTCGACCACCTCCAGCCCCTGAGTCGTCACGCGGACATCGCCCATGTGACCACCCATCTTCATGTTCTTCCAGACCCGGGAAGGCGACGAACTGCTCCCGATTGAGCCGGGGGCCCGATGGAACATGGATCCATGAGTGCGCGGGCCGCCATGAAAGTGGTGCCGCTTCATGACCCCCTGGAAGCCTTTGCCTTTCGATACACCGGAGACGTCCACGCGTTCGCCCTTCGTAAAAATATCTGCTTTTACGGTGGCACCGACCTGAATCTCGCCGGTCGAGCGGAATTCCCGGAGGTAACGAAACGCTGGCAATTGCGCCTTTGCGAAGTGGGCTTTGAGCGGTTTGTTGCTCTTCCGGTCCGGTATCTCCTGGAAGGCGACCTGGACCGCCGCGTAACCATCCCGCTCGGCTGTTTTCACCTGCGCCACGCGACAGGGACCGGCCTCAATAACCGTGACCGGAACCATACGGCCGCCGGATGCCAGGACCTGGGTCATTCCGAGTTTCTTGCCGAGCAACCCGTTCACAATTTAATCTCCACATCGACGCCAGCAGCCAGATTAAGCTTCATTAAGGCATCCATGGTCTCCGGGGTCGGCTCCATGATGTCCATCAGGCGCTTATGAGTACGAATCTCGAATTGCTCCCGAGACTTTTTGTCCGCATGCGTTGAACGCTGCACCGTCCATTTGTTGATGCGAGTCGGCAAGGGGATCGGGCCAACCACCTTGGCTCCGGTCCGCTTGACGGTATCGACAATTTCGGAGACAGATTGATCCAGCACCCGGTAGTCAAAACTCCGAAGCCGGATGCGGATCCTTTGGTCGAGCTTGATCGCCATCTACAATGATCCTCTTACGCGACGATTTCGGTGACGATGCCGGAGCCCACGGTTTTGCCGCCTTCGCGAATCGCAAAGCGCAGGCCCTGATCCATCGCGATCGGCGAGATCA
>Ga0207684_10000602_pt1 | contig 42902 bp, 48 predicted proteins | sample KBSK5501metaG_FD_184342 | JGI IMG/M metagenome (GOLD analysis project Ga0207684, IMG submission 184342) | Corn, switchgrass and miscanthus rhizosphere microbial communities from Kellogg Biological Station, Michigan, USA - KBS K5-50-1 metaG... | ecosystem: Host-associated > Plants > Roots >... | reverse complement strand
GAATAGCATCTTTCCCGTTGGGGATGTTCGGGGGCTGGTGCCTCCCGCGGTCTTCAAAACCGTTTGCGGGGCGCTGTTGAGGCGTCCTGGGTGGGTTCGATTCCCATCCATCCCCGCCAAAATTGGCGGTTGTGACAGCCAAGTTGACAGCCACACGAGCGCACGCAGATGGACGGCCGCGGATGTCGGCGAATGACGCCCTGAGGACTGATCGGCTACCTAGATTCGCGCGAGTCGATCACGTTGGTCACCGTTCTCAATGAACACCTGGCCCCCTTGCTCGACGGCCTTACACAGAACGCCGTACACCTGAATGCTCTGCCGGACGACCTCGCTTCGAGTCAGCCCGAGCCTGTCAGCAAGCCGTGAGAGTTGCTCCAGGTCCGCATCGGGGATCGAGAACTGCACGGGCTTCTTAGGCATGGCGTCTCCTTTGGATCTAGTCGCAAACGGGATGGGTCGGGACTGGGCGGTGCCATCACCAAGCGTGAGGAAGGCCTGGCGAACTCATGACGAAAACACCTAAGCCGCGTTGCACGCGTGGTGGACCGGCATGGCGCGTGTCCGATTGTCCGGTCGCAGTATCCCAGCTGTCAAGCCTTTTACCGAGATCGGCAACCGGGCTGCCTCACGCAATCATGTGGGTAATCTCATGAATTTTTGCTGAAATCGCACTTGACAAGTACGCGAGGCTGCATAGACTATGCGCCTGTGGTCCCGCCAACCTCGGACTACGTCTTGACGGAGGATCTTCATGAAGCAGCCAGGGCTCGACCGGCGGCATCGCGACCGATCCGGAGAGATCGACAGGAAGCGTTCCTACACACGGATCGACACGCTCCGCGGTACTTACGGCCCGGAGTTCGCCCCGGGTTGGCGCGGGGACAAGACGCTCGGCGACCTTAGGTCGACGACGGGAAAGACGCTGAGCGAGCTGCTCAAGGAGCAGAAAAAGAAATGATCGAAGCGGTCGGAGCACTTCGGCTCCTGGATCTGACCCCAGTTGTCCGCGGTCGAATGCTGGCTGAGTGGCGGCGTGAAGAAGTTAACCCGAATCCGTACCGGAGCCCACGGTTGACGGAAGCGGGGGTTAGTGCGTTTGTCGCCGCGATGCCCATCGCTCTCCTGAGCGGCACCGAGGTGAGTCTTGCTCAAGCCCTTGCTCGTCACGAGTACTGGAAAAGCGTCGAGCATCGCACGAGTCGTCGAGGTCGGTGGATTCCCGCGTCCATGCCGCGGAACGCCAACGAGGTACTCGCCTGGACGGAGTACCTGACCTGGTACACACGCGCAATCGCGGGCCAGCTCCTCGACGAGGGCGAAGACGAATGCCTGGTGTATCGAGCCGCTCCTGCTTGGCAGCCCCGCTGTGAATGTTTGACCCTGGAGGGACAGACCGTTAAGACAATCGACATTTACAACGGTCATCGCGCTCGTTACTGGCCGATCGGCCGGCCAAACGCATTCAGCATCCCCGTCGGCCCGAACTGCCACCACACCATCACCCGAGTGCGACACGAGTCATGAATACAGTCCACATTCGGGCCACCAGCCTCTACGCACCGGCGACCGCCGAAATAGGCGCCTATTGGCAGAATCATCATCGCTCGCTCCTCGACACGCAGTTCAAGCGCCGAGGCCAATTCGGAACGCTTGCTTGGGTGGAGGGTGCTGCATTGATTACCGCCCAGGTGCCTTCCGATCAGTCGACGCCGGATGAACGACTCCTAGCGCTCGCGAACATGGCCGTCGTCCGGGCGCAATACGCCGGTCTTCAAATTGTCGAGGGCAGCATCGTGAGCGCCCTGAGCGCATGGCCGGCCGGCGGCGCAATCGGACTGGTGGCGGGCTCTCAGGTTGGCAGGGATGCTCACCCACTCATTCGCCTGGTGGTCATGATCGTCGTCAGTGCCCTCGGGGCGGCCGCCACCTCACAGATTCGGGCGGAGATCCCCATCTACAGGCTGGTCGCTCAGAGCGATGGCAGTCTCGCTTGGGAGCGGATTCCCTTCGGCATGGCCGCCCCGTCCAAGCTCGCGCTGCCGTGAAGGTAAGGCACGCACCCCAATGGATAGCCGATGAGGGTCAGCGATCTCAAAGCTCGTCAGGAGCTGCTCGATGCTTGGTCCAAGGATCTGCTTGACGACCTGACCCAGGTACAGGTGGCGGCGGTCGAGGCGGGAGTGCTCGAAGCACGTCAGAACCTTTTGGTCGTGGCGCCCACCTCCAGCGGCAAGACGCTAGTGGGTGAGATGGCCGCGGCGAGCCTCGCTTTCGAAGCTAGCGGCAGGCACTCGATCATGGCAGTACCCACAAAGGCGCTCGCCGAGGAGCACTTCAATCGCTTTCGCGAGCGCTACCGCAATGTCATCAGTGTGGTGATCTCGACTGGCGACTGGACCGATTTTGACGAGGACGTGCGCCACGGTCACTTCGACCTCGCGGTGATGACCTACGAGAAGCTAGGGATACTGGTCGGTCAGGCGGCTGGCGTGCTCGATCGGTGCGGATGCGTAATCATCGATGAGGGCCAGTCCCTCAACGAGCCAAATCGGGGCGTTGGCTTGGAGCTACTCGTCACCCAGCTTCTCATCCACCCGTCCAAGCCTCGGGTCGTCGTCTTGTCCGCGTCCCTCGACGAACTCAATGGCTTCGACCGCTGGCTACAGGCGTCGACCATCATTGTCAACGAGCGCCCAGTCCCGCTCGACCAGGCCGTTTGCTCGCTCGATACGGGCACGGCCCTCTATCGGGCCCACGAGGGAGCGGCGAACAGGATCCAGTTGGCCACTCCGGCCCAAGATGCCGAAGCCATGGCGCTCAACCTAGCCCTTGGCTATGTTGCTGATCACAAGCAGGTCGTCATCTTCAGGACGTCAATCGCCGGAACCGAGCGCCTCGCCTCTCAGCTATCTACACATCTGCCGGCCGGAACCATCCCACAGGAATGGGCGGCTCGCCTCGCAGGACTCGAGGATGCGGACTCTGCAAGGGCGCTCGGACCTCTTTTCTCCGCCAAGGTCGCCCTCCACAATGCAGATCTCGGTTATCAGGAGCGGCGGCTGATCGAGGACGCCTTTCGGGCCCGCTATCTGAACGTGATCGTGGCGACGGAGACGCTGGCAATGGGCGTCAACCTGCCGACCGATGTTGTCATTCTCGCGGAGACGGATCGCTATGGCTGGAGGCAGGGCTGGACGACCACGCCGATCCAGGTTGCTGCGTACAGGAACATGGCTGGTCGAGCTGGGCGCCTCGGCCTCGGCGCCCGCGGGCTCGCGATCCTGATCGCTAAGGACGGCATTCGTGGGCGACAACTATTCGACCACTATGTCCTCGGCGAAGTGGAGCCGATGAACTCTGCCCTGCCGAGCCATCGCATGACCGACGTTGCCTACCGACTGCTTGCGGCCGGAATCGTTCGTGATCCGAACTCTCTTGTCCAGTTCGTCGCTGCCACCTACGCCTACGCAACTTTCTACGAGGACCACGGTGGTATCGCCGCAATCGAAGGAGCGATAGTCGCGGCGGTGAAGGAGGCAGTGGGGACCGGGCTGCTGGTCGAGCATGACACCAAGATCCATCCCACACCGGTTGGCCGCGCGCTGGCGCGCTCAGGCGTAGTTCTGGAGACCGCCGTCTCTCTGAAGGGTCTTGTAGACCGGCTGATCATCCGGGACCTGCCGATGTCCGAGGTGCTCTTCCAGATTTGTCGATGCGAAGAGAGCGGTATTAGGCCATATATCCCCCGCAAGGGAGGCGATCCGAGGGCGCTATTGCACGTTGCGCTGACGGGGAGCGAGCCCACGTCCGAGGTCGCCGCAGCGATGCTCGCTCCCGCGATCGGTGAAGAAGCGCTGCAGGCACTCATTGAAACCAGCTGCACCCTGGAGTGGATCGAGGGGTCCCCAGTTAGATCGTTAATGAAGCGGTATCAGGGACTATCCGCTGAACGGCTTAGAACGATGGGTGCCAGCCTCGCGTGGCTTCTAGAGTCGTTGGTGACCGCGGCGCGGGCGGCGGAGGCACCAGTAGATCGCATCATGGCTATTAGCCGTCTCGCGTTAGCGTCGAGATATGGGCTTCCATATCAGCTCGCTCCACTTGCCAGGCTCCGCGCGGGAATTGGGCGGGAGACTCTACTCCGGCTTGACCAGATCGGCTTGGCTGATCCCGATAACGTCCTTGAAGCAAGTGTGGAAGCTGTAGCGGAGGTGTTGTCTCCGAGTGAGCTTGCTCGGCTGCAGCAAGCGATTCGAGACGACACTGTGGAGACTCTCCGTCGCCGAAGGTCGGGCCATCTTCAGCGAGCTGTGCGGTCAGGGTTGTCACCGCAGCTAATAGATGCCCTTTACTCAGCCGAAGACGATTCGCTCGAGAAAGTCGTTCGAGACGCGCTCGAAGCATCCGGCCTCCCCACTAACCGACTCGAGACGCAGGCCTATGGCGAGGAGGATCTTCAAATCTCGACTGCCGCGGGAATTGTCGTCGGTTCCGTAACGGCCTCGAAGAGCCCCGACAAGCCAATCCCGTGGCGGAAGGCTCGAGCTGTCTTGGGCCAGGGCGCCGGACTGAATCCGGTGAACTTCGCCTGCTTCGGTCGTCCTCGGTTCGATGGGCTCGCCGAACGGAGCGCCCTAGCCCTGGCCCGAGAAGAGCACGATCGCCGATTGCTCCTCGTACCGATGTACGTTTTGGTCGAAGCCATCAGTAGGGTGGCAGAAGGGCGGCTGACGTCGGAGGCACTTGGAAATGTGCTGGCCACCACGCGCGGACTTCTCACATCCGACGATCTCCCTGGAGAGGGTTAAGGGCACGCAGCCCTTGAGGCGGCCGGCGCGGGTCTGCGCTAACCACCGGCCGCGAAGGTTTCGCAACCGCGGTGGCGGCGCTCAGCACTGAGGTTCCCAAACAAGAAACTTCGTCTCGCAGCTGTGCCCTGCGGTTTCCAGAAGTCGTCGAACAGTGCGTGGAAAGCAACGACTTGCATGTAGCGCCCCGACGATGACTAGCGACCAATCGCCGTCGTGCCCTGTTGCTTGTGTTTCGAGGGCGGCGGCCCATTTCTCGTCTCGTGCAGCATCCCAACCCTCGCGCTGGGCTTTGGCCAGCCATCTCGTTGCATCCTCGACCCAGTAGTTGTGCAGCCGAGGTAGCACCTCGTCCACGGGCCTTGTTGCTGGTTCCGGAGCGAGCGCAAACTCGAAGTCGATTCTTCGATTCAGCCCCAATGGCTTGCTACTCGGGGCTGGCACTCGTCCGTCGTCAAGGTATAGCGTGGGCACATCCGGAAACTTCGTCAGCGACGCATCGGATTCCCAACCGATGACCTCAGATAGCCGCTTAACCAGGTTTGGGGGATCGCCGTGGCGAAAACGTCCCCACCTCTCGACGAAATCCAATCGCTCAGGTTCGCGCCGAGTTGCGATCCCGCCGTCCCATTCAACCGCGACAAATTCGGGAGAGGCAGCCTCAGTTAGGGTTGTCAGCCATTGCGCGCAGGCCGGACGGCAACTTGGATCGTAATGAAGACCACCAGCGAAGACGAATCGCACTTCCTATCCTGTACTTCACGAATGGACGTCGAGCGCAAGCTGATCCCCAGCGTCGGTGTCCGTCTGACTAATCACTCCAACCTCCGTTGGGTCTCGAACGATGCGACCCGACGCCGAGTCAACCCGGTACCCGGCGTCCTTTAACCCGCCAATTAGCTTGTTGAAGCTCAGGGTCGACAGGTCGACGTAATCACGCAAGCAACGGCGGACCAGATCAAGGTACACATGAGACGGCGTCAGATGGTCGTCGCGCACGAGTTCGGACTTCAAGAGTTCTTCGAGGTTTAGGGGCGCCGGATCTTGTCCGTTGCTGGACCGGTTTGATTTCTTCATGGTCAGAATCAGGTCGGAGGTGACGACGCTTTCGCGGCCGCTATTTAGGCCTTTCACCGACCGTTGTCCCTTGTCCAACACAGCGACGCCGTCCTCTAAAAGCTCTAAGTTGGCGTCGCGTATCGCTCTTTGGACCAACGCCCACATTTGGCCGCTGCTGTTCGAAAAGACAAGTGACAGGCGGCCACTTGGTTTAAGCACGCGAGCGGCCTCGATTAGCGCTCCAGTCATTAGATCCTCATAGCGCTTGGCCCCTCGGGACCCTCGCCGATCGACAACGGCTTCGTCACTAGGGTCAGTAAACACATCAAGCCAAGCTTCTTGGAAGAGGTTCATGTCGCTGTAGAAGATGTTGCTGCCGAAGGGCGGATCCGTGAACACATAGTCAACAGAGGACGATTCAAGTGGCAGTGCCACTGCTGACTGGACCTCATAACGCACATCGATCGGCCGCGCAAAGAGAGCTCCGCCTAATGCCGTCCGGATGTACTCGTCGGATTTGATGATTGCCTCAACCTTGCGCGTGAACAGGTCGAGGACGTTCCATTCATAAAAGATAGGGGCGATGTAGTAGTTGTGGGTGGCTGCGTTTAGCGGCCGATCTGGGCCCCACTGATACCGTTTCGATGCTCGCGGGAGAATGGCTGTGAAGGCGAAGAGCAACTTGCTCCGGAAGTCTTCCTGCGGCTCCATGAGTATCGCTCCCCGCAACGCTGCGAGCGCCAAGAGGTTGCGTTTCCCAAAGAACTTGTCGATGGACGTGAGGCCGTGTTTCCCAAGCGCAGAGGCTTGGAACATTTGCAGCTCGGCTCCAATCGTCGTGGTCGGCCAACTGAGTCCCTCCGGCTCGAGTCGGTTCCCTTGAGGATCGGACGGGGCTTGATCGAAGAGCGACGAGCTGCACACGCACGAGATCGTGTCCAGAACAGCCTCTTCGCCTCGGCGAGACCGCACGTCAACCTGCGTATGGCATGACGGACACTCAATGTCAGCCTTCCGCGAGTTTGCGGCGCGCAACGCCGTGTAGTAGTTCACCGCGGTTCTGCAGCCGGGGCATTCGAACAGGACAGACCACACGCGCCGGGACAGCTCCCCTGGCCGCCCGCAGCGTGAACACTCGTGGGAATAGATCCCCGGCAGTCGGTCGCTTACCCGCTGGACTGCTCGATCCCTAGCGTCGCGATAAGCTGCGGGTTCGACGAGACGGACGTAATTGGTGCCGATGTGCCGACCCAGGGCGCTGACGTCATACAGGATCGCGCGACGTCCGGTCATTGCTGCCGCTACCCCAGTCATCCCGGAGCCGGCAAAGGGGTCGAGGATCAGATCTCCTGGCTTCGTATGAGCCTGTATGAAGGGGGTGATGGCGGCCGTCGGGACTTTAGTCAGGTAGCCGTGAGCCATGTAGACAGGGTCCGACCGGGTAACGGCCACACGCTGGGGGGGCTTCACGACTTGGATTCTACCGCCGCAACACTCATAGTGTGTAGACGGATAGTGTGCTCGACCGGCACAGTCGCGCCATGGCCAAAAGCGATGGTCGGCGAGACGTCCGGCTTAGATTTGGATCGAGGGTACGGGCCCTGCGACAGGCCCAAGGCCTCACGCAAGAAGCCCTCGCGGAAATTGCCGGGTTGCATCGGAACTACGTCGGCTCCCTCGAAAGGGGCGAGCGGAATGTCTCCATAGAGAATGTGCACGCGTTGGCCAAAGCGCTCGGAGTGCCTGACGCGGCTCTTTTCGGCCAAGCCGGATGAACCAAGCCGCCCAACCTCGCCTGACGCCGACCGGGCGCATCGAAGCCATCGTCAAGCTTGGCATCGAGCTCCAGTTCATGGCTGGTCGCCACGGCATCCACAACGTGTTCGACGACGGCGGATACAAAGAGTTGATTCTCCTGACCCTTTTCGGGCTGCGTAAGCTCGATCGCGAAGGGGACGACGCGCAAGACGCGGAAGGCAACAGGTATGAGGTCAAGACTGTTGCGAGGGTCGATTCGCGCGGGCGGACTAAGGCGTCGCTGAGTGTCACTACCGAGCACACATTGACTCGTGCCAACGTCGAAAGATACCGGCGCGTCCAACTGTGGATCATCGCGGTGTTCAAGCAATCCCAGCCTGAGGCGATTTATGAGATCGAGCCCTCCAAACTTGAGGATCCTTTCTTTCGAGTCTGGGATGAGCGGCTCCGGGCAATGGAGGCCGCACGAACTGCAGACGATGCTCCTCCTCACATAAACAACCCGAAGATTCCCCTTGGGTTCATTGCGAAGCACGGCGTGAGAGTCTGGCCGCCGACCGGCGAGGTTCGAGTCCCTCCGGATGTCGCCGCGGACATCAAGAAAGCTCAGCAACTCGATCTTTGAGAGAGGCTAGCAGCAATTGCTGACCGAGCCGGATCAGGCATCACCCTCACCCTAGTCGACGTGGCCGGTGCAAACAACCCTGGCTGTAAAGACGCGGCCTCTCATCCACCCAAGTGCCGCGCAGCCACTGGGGGTCGTCCACCGTTCTAATCATGCGGAGAGAGATTTGCGATTCGATTCGAAAGCAGCGGCTTGTGCGTTTCGAGTACCACGGGTCGCCCCGCATTGTGGAGCCGTACATCCACGGGTTCAATCGAAATCGACGCGAAGCCATCAGGGGCTATCAAGTTGCAGGTGAGAGCACATCCTCGTCAGGGGGTTGGAAGTTCTTCATCGTCGACGAAATGGATTCACTCGAAGTTCTTCGATCACCGTTTAGTCCCAGCCGCCCGGGCCATCAGAGCGTTGAGCGTGACCTGATCGTCATCCACTGCAGCGTGAACCGTCCGGCCGGCCCAAGCTTCTAGGACCTAATCGTAGTTACGTCAGCGATACGTCACTCACGTATGGAGTGTGCGACTGGTCCATCAGAGACTTGGCCAACGCTCAGGGTTTTGGCTTCCAGCGGCAGCGGATCACGGCAACTCTGACGTCGTCGGGCGTATGGGCCGAATCACGCGCACCGTCGCGTATGCGGATCATCAATTCGTCTGAGGCAGTTGGTCCCGCCTTCACAACCCCTTTCTTGATCTGGGTGTCCAAGCTGGCTGCGGAAAACAGCTCCGCGAGATCGTAATAGACCGCGCTGTCCTTGATGATCAGAGGGTGCTCACCGGCTCGGATGATGCAAGTTTTGTCGAAAGCCTTCGATGCATCGGTGACGTTGACGACCACAACCAAGCCCAGGGCGTTTGGCTGCGTGCAGACAAACCAGGGATGGAGCCTAACGAAGGTCGAGCCAACGAACAATCGCGCCTCGTACGCTAGAAACGGCGCAGGCTGGCGACCGCGCGAGACGTTCGGGCGAGCTCGTCGACCCATGCGATCTCGTCATCGGTCTTGCCAGCACTCTTCAAGATGACCCGCGGGTCAATGGGCAGGCGAGATTCACCTGGATCGCGGTACTCAGGGAGCTCATGCGTCAGCTCGCTCAACTCCCACTTGTCCACGTGTCCGTACTGACCGTGGATGTCTTTCAAGACAGCTCGCTCGTAGTTCGAGAGCCGGCTATCCGAGGTAGGTTTGTTGAGTAATCGCACTTTTTTGGCCGGATCATCAGGCATCGGTCGTGAGACGAAACGGCTCCACGACGGCATCTCGACGTATTTGCCCTTCGTTGCGTCGTAGATTCGGGCCAAGACTGGTCCCTTCTTCATGGCCACCATTCGGTCTCCAGTGATGGGCATTCCGCGCTCTATTAGGGCGTGCCTGTCAGCCAAGTACAGCAACTTCAGGAGTACAAGGAGATCCATTGAGCCGCCGGCTGATTCGAGCAGATAAGCCGCCGCCTCGGCCGCCTTGCGCTCGTTAAAGGCAAATTCCACTGGAGCTAGGTCGCCACTCATCTTGACAGAGGTCCGATCCTGGTCGCCAACTAATTAAAGTCTATCGTTAACACGATATACTTTCAAGGCCCGCAAATGGAGCCGACCACGATTGGCGGCGACAGAATCGTCACGGCCTTGGAAGCAGCAGAGCAGCTCGGAGTAACGCCGATTCGAGTTCGGCAGCTATGCCAAGAGCACCGGTTCGCTTCCGCACGCCGCGTCCAACTCAATGAGCGCTGGGTTCTGCTCGAGAGCGACGTGCGTGCTTACGTGAAACGGCCTCCTGGCCGACCGAACTCTCGGCGGACAAGGTGATGCGCGGTTTGCCCACTGAGCCCGAGTGCGATACCACCGATTTTCGCTATGCGGAGCGATCACGAATGCTTGCGATAATTCCAGCCTTTTCGACATCATGCGACGGTTTGCCACACCGTCCCAGCGAGCGTTAGAACGCATCGCACATACGATGGTCGGGTGCCGTCATGGACTCTCAAGAAACCGCAAGGCTCGCCTGGGGACGTAAATAACCTCCGCGACGGCATCTCGAACGTAGGGCCTTATCGATTGTCCGATGCGAGCCCAACCACTTGGAAAGTCGATTTGGTCGGAAGTCATGCGTCTCTGCTGAAGCAGCTTCCATTCAGGGTCGCAAACGGTCGGATTGTGTCTGGCCATGTCGGTGACATCAGCTCTGAATTACGCCGATGGGGATCGCTTCCGGGTGCCCTCCAGGACATCTATGGCAACAGTTCACCTGAGGCCGCACTGGGCCAATTAGAGGACCTCAAGCCAAGCAAGGAGATCCTCGATCACGCCAATGCTCACAAGATCGCGCACAGTGCATTTCAGCTTGCCAGCGCGGACCAAATGTGCCGAGTTGCGGTGCGGGTGGCAACAGCTCTCCAGGCATGGTTCCCGCAGGGTGAGCTTCTCGTCTGGGCGAAGGACTTCGACTACCAAGCCCAATACCGTCCGGTCCATTTGCTCGCAGCGGCCGCCGTGCTCAGTGCTGCCGACGTCACGGAGGGACTGACTCAAACCTCACGCAGGCGGAGCAGTTCTTGGTTCAGCGGAGAAGACATGTTTACCGTCTGGCCCGGACCGCTCTACCTCGATTTGGTCGATGGCGGGACGTTGGGATGGTCGTTCGAAACTCCGGTCATGACATTTGTTTTCGAGTTCGGCCGAAGGGTTGAGTTTGGACAAGAACCCTTTGACGTCGTTTCGCTCCGTCATCTCCACTCGTATGACAATCTCAACTACCTCCAGCTCTACAACATGCCTCGTCGGCGGCGGGTCATCAAACTTGACCCCTTGGCGCTGGCAGGGCTTCGCGAGTGGTTCCTCGCGGGGATGAACCGGTTGGCTGTGCACCTCATTACCTGGGAGAACTTCCAGACCACAAGCGCCGAGCTGCGACCGCTTGTCCAGCAGCAGGTGGCGATGACGTGTGTACGGATCTTGCAGAACACCGGCCACTTGTTCGCGACACGCGAGCGTACAGGCCGCCAGGCGGACTTCTGGGACCTTCTCGACCTGTACGCCAGTTTCTTTAACGACGACCATCGCATGATCCTCGATCGCGACTTCTGGTCGGACGAGGTTCTGACAGGCCTGGAGACCCTTCCAGGCCGACTTAGGGGTCTGATGGTTGCGCAAGCCAGAAACGTCTATCGGAGGCTCGTCAAAGAAGTTGCGGATGGCGTTTTTCAGGCTAGTCGACACACTCGGCGCAGTGTCCGCACTGGGCTAAGCGGCTCGCAGAAGGCGGTCTCGAGATCGGCCTACTTCGCACGTCATCTAGATGTCCGGCGAAACACGCTTCACGGCTACAAACTGCACAGCGTGGAGAAGTTCCGCGATATCGCGATCCACGACGGGACGCTCCCTTGGGATCTACACGAATGGTGCCGGTATATGTTCATGGCGCTCATCGCAAAGCCGGAAGCATTTTTGGGAAGCTATGCCCGCTTGCCGAGGTGACGGCGCGGCCGGAACTGGTAAGAAGTGATTCGAAAACGCGGCTAGTGCCTGCCTGGCAGCGGCTCGAGCTCAACCTCGACACGCCTGTTTTTTCAAGGTTGGCTTGACCACGGAGAGCTGCTCGTTGCCCCGATCGAGGTCGTCAGGCGCGGATAAGGACGACGGCGGAGCTACTGGGTCCGTTCATGGAGTTGGAGGTCGGTACCATCGGCAGCTTGTTCCTCAGCAGCGACAACTGTGGACCTCTAGACCCCCCCTTGATGTCCGCTCGTCGCGGCGAGTGAATCCGCATGATGCAGTCTTGAAGGATCGCCGCTCAGAAGTTGAGGCCATCGCCATGGCGACGGTCTTGGCGTACGAGGGAGTTCGTGGATGCGAGACACTGGACGTCTCCCACGGGTATCGCCGTGACCATTTGGAGCGCGTGCGGACTTTGGTTCACGCTCGAGTCCCTGGCTTCAGGGGATGGAGTTTTGACATCGTGTCGATTCACCGCCATACGGGTGATGTTCGCTTCATCGAGGTCAAGGGCCGTGGAACCAGCGGTCCTGTTGAGGTCATCGAAAAGGAGTTCAAGACCGGCCGCGCTCTCGGACGTGCCTACTGGCTCTACGTAGTTTATGACTGCAACACGAAGCCCTCTCTGACCGTCATCCAAGATCCCATGCGCCTGGAATGGACGCAAACGCCATTCGGGTACCAGCTCGCGGCCGACGCTGTGCGCGCAGCCGGGACGACGATCTCACCGGCGTAGCGACTCGCGAACACAATTCGTTCTGACCGCAATGTTTATTGCGTGGACAGAATCCGTCGGGTGCCTGGGCACCTGAGCCCAAGAGCCCGATCAGGCCGGGATGTTTACGTCCTAGGCCCTAGCGACTCAGTCCGCGCAGGGGTACGGTTTCATCGTGCAGCCGCCGGCTCCAACCGCTGAGCGCAGCGCGCGGTCGTGGAAGGACATCGCTGTTTGGGCGGGCACCTTCGTCGCGGCCCTGCTCGGCATCGGCCTGATCGTGGCCGCCCTGGGCTCAGCGGCCAATGTGATCCCGAAGATCGGGCATCCTGACTACAGCAAGCTGTCGACGGGCGACGTCGCGAGCCTCCTCGTGGCTGGTGCGACACTGCTGCTGGCGGATTTCACCGCGCTCCTTGCCTGGTATACGCGCAGGAGTATCGAGGCGACGCGTCGCGAGGCCGACATCGCCGAGCGCGCGCTCGGGGCGTCGAACAGGCACGCCGATATCGCCGACCAGACCCTCGCCGCGGTGAAGGACCAGGCGAAGACCGCGATCGAGCAGGTCAAGGCGACGAACGAGCAAGCGCGCATCGCCCAGGACCAGCTTGCCGCGAGCTGGCGGCCGCTCTTGGCGGAGCCGAGGCCGCGACGGTTCCTCAACTTCCAGCCGCTCCTCAACCAGCCATGGGGCGTAGGGGTGACATTCGTGAACATAGGCGCGGGCCCGGCGTTCGCGGCCAAGGCACTGCTCTCGCTCGGTGTCGCCAGCAACGTCACCTTTGCGCTGCGGCCGAACATCGTACAGCCCGGAGGCGAGCTGAACGCGGTATTCAATCTGTCGCCGCTAACCGACGGCGTCGACCTCGCGATATCGAAGGCGCTCGCCGAGGGGACAGCGATCGACCCAACCGTTACAGTCCTCTACACGGACATCGGCGGCGAGAGAGCCTGGCGCAGCCGCGCCAAGCTGGTGAACCCTGGCTCGTGGGAGATCGTGGACGTCGAGGTGGCTGTGATCGACAAGGAGTTCCTAAAGCCCTAGAGGGTCGGGGCGCGTGTATGGACCGGCCGACCGCTGCATCATTTCATCGTGGACGCGCTGTTCTGGGCGACGCTGGCCATCGCGGCAGGGACCTTCGTGCTGGCTCTCGGCACCGTTTACCTCGCCTGGTCTACGAAGATAGGGATCCGCCTGCAGGAGCGCGAGTTCACTGCGGCCCAGGCCGGCGCCAGACCCCAGCTGGAGATCGACATCACCGTGTACGACCGGAACGGGCCACCTCATCCGGTCAACGGTCATGTCCGCTATGTGCACGGCTCCGAGCCGGCTTACGACGTCGAGATCTGGGTCAAGACCCGAACCAAGTCGTTCGGCCGGCGGCTCGGCACCATTCTTACGCCGAGCGTGCCCGACTTCGCGTTCAGTATCGACGGCATCTCCGACGAGATGTTCAAGCGGTGGCCGTTCCCGGAGGCCAACAAGGCGCCGGTCCTGGTCGGTAACGAGTTCTGGGCGGGTGTCACCTGGCGATCGCCGGACGGGACCCCCGGTTCCCGGCGATACAAGCAGCTCGACGATGACACGCGCGACGAAAACCCCGAGGTCATGGAGCCGTTCCCGGTCCTTGAACGCGACCGGCTTTAGTCCAGGAGGACAGTAAGTTCGGCGTACTAGCAAGCATTTAGTACGCAGCCACGCTAAATCGGGGGTGTCGTTAGGTGTCGTTTCGTATTCAGGACGGGGAGGTCGAACTCACCGATACAGAACCCGGCTTACAATCCGCCCACTTATCAACGGTTTCGGCAACCGTTGCTTTCTCGATACGGCCTGATCCGGAACTAGGGGACACCAGGCTAGACATATGCCCGCTCGCTTCCTTGGCGAGCGCCGGCAGCACGTGACTGTACGTATCAAGAGTGATCGCGATCGTCGAGTGGCCGAGCAGGTCCTGAACTACCTTGGGGTGCACATGCTTGGTCAGGAGATGTGTAGCGGCTGTGTGGCGGAGGTCGTGGATCCGTAGGCGGGGCAGGCCCGCTCGGTTCAGGCCACGATGGAATGTGAATGACAGGTAAGTCATGTCGCGAGGCCGGCCGACAGGGCTTGGAAATACAAGGTCGTGCTCTTGCCAATCCTCTCCCGCCTCGGCTCGTTCGCGATCCAGGTCCTGACGTTGGGATGCAAGCACCGCGAGCGTCTCCGGCGGAAGGGGCACGGTGCGCCTGCCGCGGCTTGACTTAGGCTCCACGAAAACCAGCCCAACTCCGCGCTGGCGCTGAAGAGCGCGCCGAATCGTGGCGCCACCTTCTACAAAGTCGATGTCGGACCATCGCAGCGCCAGCGCTTCTCCCAGCCGCACGCCGCTGGTTACCAGGAAAACCCAAAGCGACTGGTGGCGGGTGCCAACTGTCGCTGCGAGGAGCTGCTGAACCTCTCCTTCGCTTAGTGTGCGCATCTCCTTGCGTTCAGCGCGCGGCGCCTTCACGGCATCGCTCGGGTTGCTGGCCAGCAGCCGCCAGAGCACCGCTTGCTTCAGGGAACACCGGAGGACCATGTGCACTTGGCGCACCGTTCGCGCGGCCAAGCCGCTGTCGAGGAGTGCGCCGAGAGCGTGCTGGATGTGCTCCGGCGCCAAAGCGCGCAGGCGAACACGGCCCAGGTGCGGAAGGAGCCGACGAACGCAGAGGTCGTAGTTCAGGTACGTACTCGGACGGACGCTGTGGCGAACGGCCTCCGCCAGCCAGCGTTCGAGGTAGACGGCGACCGTCTGGTCCTTACCAATGACGAGCCGCCCGACTTGCGCCTGACGCTGGGCTTCGGCCAGGCGCTCTTTGACGACCTCGCGCGTTCTTCCGCTGAAGAACTTCTTACGACCATCCGGCATCCGCAGATATGAGATCCAGCGGCCATCGCCGCGCGGGTAGATGGAGCCTTCGCCGAAGCCCCGCCTCGCTACTCCAGTTCTGGGCATGAGGTCGACATCCTACCGTCGACCTGCGCGCTGTGGAACCCTCTTTGTTGGCGCGTGCCGCCGAGGTGGCTCGTGACGTCCAGGAGGGTCGTCCGGTCCATTGAGGAGCTGCTCGATGAAGGCTTCCAGGTCGGTTGTGAGAATTCGGCGCGAACGGCCGACGTGCACCGAGCGCAAAGCACCTCGTTGTATCTGTTCATAGATGTGGGATCGCCCGATCGAAAGGCGCCGCGCGGCTTCCTCGATGGTGACAAGGAGCCGGCTCGAGTCAGCGCCCTGCCCAGCCTCGTCGTTCATGGTTGCCACCCGATGGCGCGAACCCGCTCTCGGGCCAGGTCTACGTAACTGGCGTTGAGCTCGATCCCAATCCCGCGCCTGCCCAGACGTCGGGCAACCGCGAGCGTTGTGCCCGAACCGGCGAAGGGATCTAGAACGGTGGCGGGAATGCGTTGCTGACCGCAGTCGCATCCTGGCTGCCAAACCTGGTCTCCAACGACCCGAATCAACCGCTTCCTGAAGCCAGCGCTCTCGTATCTGCGTTCTGTCGATCGCGGACCGTTCGAGCTGCGGTTGCCAGGATTCGCGTAGCGAACACAAACACGTCGCTGCCAGGCCCGACCGCAATGTGGGCAGCACCCAGCTGCGCTGGTGCCGGCCAGGATGCAAGGTTCGACTAGGCGCTCGGGGAAGGTCGCGAAGTGCGCCTGGTGGTAGCGCTGGGTTGGAATGCTCCAGACCGATCGTTGAGCGTGGCCCCGTCGAATGGCGGCCACGCGCGCGCGCGTCCCTCTATCTGTTGCGACGCCGACCTCGCGCACCGCCTCGGTGTCGTAGAAGTAGCGAGGCTCCTTCGACAAAAGGAAAAGGTATTCGTGAGCACGCACCGGCCGGTCACGCACCCCTTCCGGTACCGGGTTTGGCTTGGACCAGATGACATCGGAGCGCAAGTACCAACCGTCAGCCTGCAGCGCGAGCGCCACACGCCATGGGATGCCGACCAAGTCCTTCGCTTTCAGGCCGGTTGCTTTGACTCTCCGGTCGCCCATCGAACCCCCTGCTTCCCAATACCCGACCCTAGTGCCGGAGGCAACGCGGGGCGCGTTGGTGGCGGCGTTGTAGCAGTCACCCAGGTTGATCCACACGGTGCCGCTGGACTTCAGAACTCGGCGCAGGCCGCGGAAGACCTCGACCATATGAACGACATAGAGTTCGAGGCTCGGTTCCAATCCCAGCTGGCCGCGCCAGGCGCCACAGTCGGCGCATTTCGTTCCGTTGTTCCCGGTCCAGCGGTGGTCACAGCCATGCTCGCCGTCGTCCCAGACCTGGAGAGGAAGACCGTAGTCACGAAGGCCCCAGTAAGGTGGCGAAGTGACGACGCAGTCGATGCTGTTCGCTGGAAGGACTTGCAGAGAGGCCCTGACGTCGCCGAGGAGAATGGCGGTCCTCGGGTCGGTATAGGCGACCCTCGGCGGGGGAACCGGATGCGCCGCCGGTTCCCCCGCACCCCCTCCACGGCGCCCAGGAGACGCAAGGCTTGGCATGTCTGGCAGCAAGAGGTCTGTCATGGGCGAGGGCGTAGAAGGATGCGGATTCTGTCCAGGCTCGGCTTGACCAGACTCGAAGCACGGCTCCTCGCGCGTGTCACCCTTGGGTTGGCTGCCAGCGGCAGCACGCGTGCCAAAGCACCGAACGGCGTCATGCCGATCGCCATTCCGCCGAGGTCTCGCGTGACCTTGCCTGCTGTGCCGTGGGCGAACTTGATGCCTTGGAAGAGAGCAACCGGTGCCACAGCGGTGATGAGCAGCACCGCGAAGCCACTCGCCATCCAGTCCGCCTTGCCGTTGTTGGGCGCCTCGCCGAGCACTGCAGGCAGAAGCAGCGATAGCCCGACCACGAACGCTGTCGCGACCACGAACTTGGAGAGCAGCAGTCCGACCACGAACTCAGCAAGGTGGACGGCACCGCCCGCCATGCGCGGCCAGATCGCAAGCACGCAGACCAGGGGGACAAAGGCAGTGATAGTCAGCACCAGTGCCGCTCGCACGATCAGCTCCAGGTAGACGACCAGGGCGAGGAAGCTGATCAGCAGAGCCATGACGATAAGCGCGACCACGTTGAGGTGGACCTGGGAGAGATCGACGCTGCCGGCCGATACCACCACGTTGGGGTTGGCGGCGCCGAGCTCCTTGTCCCAGGCATGGCCGAGGAGCGCGGCATGGACCGTCGCGTACTGGACGATGGCAAGGCCTGAGTAGGCGAAGAAGACGCAGGCGACCACACGCGGAATGACCGCGAGGCCGAGGCCGAGCTGGCCGCCGAAGACGCGCTCGATAACGCCGAAGGCGACCACGGCGCCGAGGATCAGGAGTGAAATCGCAAGCACACGGTTGTAGACCGGAACCAGGGCGACGAAATCGGGCTCGGTGGCATCGCCAAAAGAGTGCATGAGGTTGCTAATGCCCCAGAGCGCGTCCTTGATCGCCCAGGCCGTGATCGCCTGCACGATCTGGTTGGCGTACTGGCTGTAGTAATCGCTGGAAGGGTTCACGAGAAGAGACGCCCGGCGTAGTTGGCGGCCGCGATGCCCAGGTAGAGCAGCGCCACGGCGGCGATCGAGACCCCCAGCGACGACTTGGAGCGCTCGGCGAGCTGTGGATTACCTGTGAAAGAAGCCAGGACCCAGCCGATCAGCGATACGGCGATGCCGATCCCGGAGACCAATACCAGCAGTCCGGCCGCGTTGTTGGCGAGGTGGGCGAGCCCCGTGAGCACGTTGGTCGGGAGCCCGTTGAGGTCAGGATGGACGGCGATCTCGGCAGCGACTCCAAAGAACACTAAGAACCTCCTTTGCCGCATAGGCGGCGAACCAGAGATGACGGCGTGGGCGAGGGCGGCGCTGGGACCTGGCGGTGCCGCCTCCTTTGACCAGCCGCCGGAAATGCGAAACCTGGTCCCAGCGCCTGGGCTGCAGTCGAACCGGTGGAGCCGAGGCGTAGACGAGCACCGCTTGGCCCAGGCGGCGCAGATCGTCAGGACTCGAGAGAGGGCGTCCAGTTCGCTGCTCCGAGGAATTCGCGCTGCGAGCGTCGCCGTGCTGCACGCGGTAGGTGCGTGTCTCGTCTCCGATGGCGCGGCTGAACTGCTCTAGCGTGGCGAGGTCGCCCTGGCCGGGGAGGAGGAGGCGAGCGCGACAGTTGTTCCAGATCGTGCGCGCCTCCTCCCGCCCGTAGCCGGCCTCGATCTGGGCAAGGTCGTGGAAACAGAGGAGGAGTTGGATGCCCTGGCCTGGTGCGCTCGAGGCGTAGGCAGCAAGGCGTGGAATGCGGGCGAAGTTGGCCGCCTCGTCGAGCGCCAAGAGCAGCCGTGGCGCTAGCAAGCCCCCTTGTGTGCGTGCTCGGAGGGTCGCCTTGCGGAGCAGCGTCGCGATCAGAGCCGAGAACAGAGGTCGGCAGCGTTCGGCTTCTTCGGCCGGCGCGACAAGATACAGAGTGGTCGGCTGCGCGAGCAGTTCGTCGAGGTTGAGATCCTGGCCGCCGGCAGCAGTCGCGCGCCGGATGCGCTCATCCACCCAGAGGCCGAGACACGAACGAGCCGTCGAGGCGATCGAACCCGCCTCCCGGTCGGGCGTCAGGGCGTGTGCCATCAGGAGGTTGGCTGCGGGCTCGTCCTCGACCTTCTTTGCGAGCTCCGCATAGTCGGCGTGAGCGGTAAGGCTCAGAGTGCTGAGCACGAACCCCATGTGCGCGCCTCGCTCTTTGGCAAAGACACAAAGCGCGGTGATCAGGTTGCCGGCGGAGAGGTACCAATGCGCGGCGCTGCCGCGCTTTCCGGCCGCGGTGAAGTGGTCTGCCAGCTCAGCCGCGGAACCGCAGTCGCTCAGCCCTCCGATCGGGTTCCATTTCGTCGAACGCAACCCCAGCTCGGTGATCCACGAGGTGTCGCGGTCGAGCGGTGCGAACACCGAGACCGCTCCTAATGTGGAGCGATGACTAGCGGTGAGGCGCACGAGCTCTTCTTTGGTCGAGGTAGCGACGGCGCTTCCCGACCAGGTCAGCAGAGTGGGCACGACGACTGTCGAAGTCTTGCCCGAACGCTGAACGCCGAGCAGCAGCACGTTGTCCTCAGCCGGTGCTTGCAAGAAATCAACACCGAGAAAGCCAAGGGCTATCCCATCGCCAGCGGCTCGCTCCGGACTGCTAATGCGACCGAGCAGCTTACGATCGCGCCTCGCCGCCCAACGGCTTGAACCGTGACTCTGAGGCCGGGCCGATGGCCAGCCATTGAGTGCGAGTCCGATCGCGCCCACGACGGCGCGGATGAGGAGGTCGGCGACGAGAGAGGTCAGGGCGCTCACCGCACCCAGCCCTCTCGCTCTGACTGAACCAACTCTTGCTCCAGCTCGTGCTCCATTCGCCGGTGATATCGCTGTGCCACTGCACGGAGGTGCGACAAAGTGCCGGCGAAACGCGCACGACTTCTTGGATGTTTCGGTTTGTGCGACCGAGCTCGCGCCTTGGCGGCAGGATGGTGCACCCATCGCCAACCGGGGACGGGGAGATGGCTGAAATCTAGCTCTCTCGCCGCCGATGGGATCACTGGTTTAGCTGCAACGATTTGCCGCGCTGGCGTCATGCTCTCGCGCTCGAGCTCAGGCGTCCGTTGGCGAGCGATCTCGACCCAAATCGCTTCCTTCATCCGCTGCAGGCGGGCTCGGTTGATGATCAGGGTGCTGAACCGGCTAGGTGCAATTTCGCGTCGCGCAGCAAGGACGACCTGCACGTGGTGGTGAGCGGTGTTTCGGTGCTCGGCGGCAAACCAAGGCCCAAGTCCACCAACGCTGGCGTCGGCCTCGAGCTGCTTCATGGCGGCGCGAGTTATCCGCCGCAGATCCAGCCCGCGCCAATCGTCCGGAGAGATGACGAGCTGATAAACCGCGCGCTGGCGGTCCTCGAGCTTGCCGTCGCGAGTCTTGACCCATTTCGATGCCAGGCCCTTGGTTGAGCGCGCAACGTAGTCAACAAGGCGCCGGCGGTCGGCGCTCGTGAGTGGACCTTCAGCGCCGAAGATGCGTCCATCGGGTGAGGTCCGGTCTCTGTGGGCGACGTAGCGGACGAAGTCATCGAGGCCGCTCGCGTGTATGGGTTCAGGGCGCTGGTCGCGAAACTGCATGTATCGCAGGTAGCCACCGACCGCCTTGCGAACGCCGCCCGCGGCCGAAACCGGCATGTAGCTGAGCAGCAACACTGAGTAGGCCGACCTCATCGAATGGCGTCTCGATGCAAGCTCAGCCCGACCGTCTCCAGCCGTTCGATTGCGGCGCGTGCGGCGTCCTCGAGCAACCGGCGAGAGAGCGAGATGCCTCCCGGGATGCTCGCCTCCTGAAGCTTGAGGACGAGCTCGACCGCGATCAGGATTGCCATCTCGCGGATCGCGGACTCGTCGGGCAGACTCCCGGAAGCGGAATCCGCTGCAGCCAGTTCGGTGCCGATAACCGAACGCAGAAGCTGGTTGACGGGAACGCGCTGCTTCGCGGCCAGAGCCTTGAGCTCTGCCAGCTCTCCATGCGTCAGCCTCACCTTCAGCTGGGCGCACCCCGTGGCGACTCGTCGGCCTACCGCCATCAGCCCTGCCTGACCCTGGCCGAATTGGTCGCCCGGGCTCGAGTTCGGGCTGACGATACGCGCCGGCGCATCTGCCGGGGCGTGAGGCCTGCTTCGCGCGCCAACGCCGTGACTGGCTCGCCGAGTACCTTCACCCGATAGAGCACGCGGAGGTCTTCAGCTGAGGCTGCCCCAATCGGGGTGTCGAGCAGCAAGTCCGGCTCAGCCAGGTTGGAAGCGGGCACCTCTTCGATCAGCTCCACGGCCAGGTTGGATCTCTCTCGCGTCAGGGTCCGGCGCACTCGCCGCTCAGCCGCTTCCACAAGTCGGCGCGGGATCCAACGGTCTTCACAACGCGGTCGCCATCGGGCAGCAATTCGCAAGACTTCGACGACGAGCTGCTGCGCGACGTCCTCTTGGTCGAGGAAAGGCGGCACGGCGATCAGTCGGTGGCGGGCCTTCGTCAACCACGGTCCGAGGCGATGGAGCAGTGCGCCTGACCAGCGCTCCTTGGGTCCGAGCCGATAAGCAGCCAGCAACGCCGACCAGCTGAGCTCGAGCTCAGCCGGTCCGGTCGATCCGAGTTTGGTCTCTGAGTGGCTCGATTCCATGCTTTCTCCTCGGCTCGAGATGTCCGGCGGGCATGTCGCTGCCCGCTATCTCTCTTATCTGCATCGAGGAGCCCAAAAAGGGAAGACTTCCGCCGACTGTTCTGCGTCTTATGCCGCCTTTTTTGCGACTTCTGATCTCAAACGGACCACTCGCAGCAACCCGGTTGGCGCGAACAGCAGCCCTATGATGGCCGCGCCGTGAGCACGTCATCCGCGCTTTCAGTAGCTCGGGGTCGGCCTCCGGTCGTGCTCGTCTTTAGCTTCTCCGCCCTGTTCCTAGCCGCTGTCATTGTGCTGACGGCGGTCTTCGGACTCGACGTTCGAACCAGCTACGGAACGGGCATCGACTCGCGCCTCGGAAGCCAGCTCAAGCGCGACTTTCTGCTCGACCAGGATGCTGAATCCAGTGCACTCTCAAAGGGCGACCCCAGCTTGGTTAGCGGCCGCCTGACCGGCAACGCCCTTCAAGATGTCAGTCAGCAGATCTCCGCAATCGGTAGTGCTGGGTCGCCACCCACCGTGTCCTTCCAAGCCGGCACGCTGAACATCCTCGAAGCACAGGACCCGATCGACCCGACTTTGGTCATCGAGGTCCAGGAGGATGGCACCAAGGCGGTGACCTCATCGGCCGGGCCGAACGCAGCTCCGACGGTGCAAGCGATCGGATTTCATGGCGATTATTGGATGCGCAAGGACTCCTCCGGGCGTTACCTGATCGCCGACCAGAAGATCCAGAACCTGCCGGCTTCAAACCTTCCAGCGCTGGCGCTGACCGCCGTGGCCGTGCTCTGGATTGCCCTCGCGGCGAGCCTGGTCATCCGGCGTCGACGCGCGAGCCAGGTTCCGGCGCCAGCCCCAGCAAGCGGGCTTACTGCTGCCGTTTCAGCTGTGGTGGACGCGCGGCCGGCCTACGAGCCGATCCAACAGCCGCCTGGATCGCCTTCAGAAGTCCTCGTGCGCACGTTCGGCGGCCTTCAGGTTCACTCCCATGGCCGGGACTGGGCGCCAGCGCTGAGCGCGCGACCCGTCACCGCCTTTGTCTGGCTACGACTGCTCGTCGCTGCGATTCGCGACCCTAGGTCGCGCCCTCTACGTGAAGAGCTGGGCCGGCAGGTAAGCCCTCGGCTCGATCGCGAGACGCAGTTGAAGCGATTGCGCAACGTGATCCACCAAGGACTGCGCGAGCTGCCGCCGACCCTGAGTGGTCCGATTGTTGTCGAGCCGCAGACGATGAGCTTCAAGCTAGCGGGCTGCGAAGTCGACGCCATCAACCTGCTCAGCGTGAGCGCTGAATATGCGGGCCGGAAGTTGCTCACTGACCCGCAAATGGCTCGGGCTCAAAGCGCGTTGGACGCCTCGACCGGCACGTTCTTGCCCGAGTTCGAGTCCATTGAGGACCTGGCCACGGACCACCATCCGACCTGCACCACGCTCATTCAGGACCTACGCGAGCTGCTCACTACCAAACGCGTCGAAATCACGATTTCGGTCGCCGATTCACTCCTGTCCGCGCACCAGCCCGACCGGGCGATCGCGGTCCTGGAGCGGGTATTCAAAGAGCGCCCGGAGCGGGCGGACCTCCGTGCCCGCCTTGCCGCTGCATACCGCCGCACCGGGCGCGAAGCGGACGCAGCCGCCATCCAGCCTCACTGAGCTCGCCCCGGGGATCAGGCTCCGCAGCGCCAGTTTCCCTTCACCTCCACTTGGCTGCTGACTTGAGTCATAAATCCGCGGAGGGTGGCGTCGATGGTTCCCGACTTCATGTCGGGAGCGATGGTGAATGTTCCCGCGGTCGCGGCCCAGAAGACGTGCTCGTCGGTTATGAACACGCCCTGGTTGTCAGGGTCCGCGTGCCCCAGCCACATGTAGGGGCCAGGAGAGATAACACTGGGTGCGGCTGAGTACTGGCCCGGTCCAACCGATTGGTAGGGACCGAGGCTCACGCTCAGATCGAGGAGAAAGCTCTCGTCACCAATCGAAAACTTGAGCGATGCTGCGAAGTTCCCGTTACCGACCTCGCAGACGTTATCGCCGTCGATTCCGCCGTGAGGCAGGATGCCCAGGTCTGTGATCGCATGGTCGACCTGCCCGACGATATCGCCACTGAAGACCAGGCTCACCGCGTTGCAAGCACCTGCCTTCATCCGGGCAACGTCAGCGTCGCGGAGGTGGTTGAGGGCGTAGAAGTTCGCGCACGGCGCAATGGCGTCAGATGCAGGCAGTGACGCCGGTGCTCCACACGCCCAGCGTCCGCTGACGTGTACCGGCGCGGCTCCGCTGACATCGCGCAAGACGTCGGCGTCGATGGTTCCGGTGATCGCGTCGGCATCCAGCATCAGCGTTCCCGTGGCCTGGTTCCAGCGCTGGCTGGGATTCGAGATCGAGTCAAGCTCGATCACGCCAGCCACGTTGTTGATCGTCACCGCCTGATGCTCAGAGATTCCGGGTGCTGAGATCCGAAGCCGGTAGCCCTTACCGCCGGCCACGAGCGCAAGGAGCGCTGTTGGGAACCCATCCCAGCGCTTGGGCACGCTGCACATCTGCGTGGGCGCAACGCTGTTCGCATCCACTGGGAATGCCTGGCCCACTGTGCCGATGACCTCGCCAGCGAGCTGAAGTGACTGGTTCAAACAGACAGGATTGGCACTTGCGATCTGGGAGGGTCTCAACTTGAGGACCTTGTAGGCGTCGGCGCAAGTCGTTGCCTTGGCCGCGACGAAGGCGGTCGCGGATGCCCCGTGGAGGGACACTAGCCGTACGACGCCGAATGCCCCAATGCCAACCAAGATCAGGGCTCCAACGCTGATGGCAACATTTCGCTGCATCGCGCTCATCCTCCAAACTCCGCCTGCACCTACTTAGTAATCTGCTCGCGCCCGCGCCCAATTGACCGCCACCGCCCGTCTGTCCTGCGTCTTATTCCGTCTTCTTTGCGACTTCTGATCTCGGTCTGGTCCTTTTGGCAGCCAAATCGATTCGGCTGGCTTGCGCACCGCGTGTTGGTGTCGGCGCGCCGTGGTCGTCCCCTAGATCACCGTCTATGGCCAAAACAACTCCCCACAGGCTGGCCCCTAACAGACCATTGGCCTTGAAGACTGGTGTAATCCGGCTTCAGACGTACGTACATCCTTGATTGCCATGAATTGGCCTCATGGATTTCCTGCGCGTGGCCCAGGGATTTCCCGGGTCGTGTGAAGCGCCGTTGTCGCCGTAGCACCCTGCAGTCCACGCTTGGCTGCGCACGGTGGCCCGACCAGTACCAAATCGGCTCCCAGATCAGGCAGGGAGGCCATCCTGAGGTCGCAACCCATCATCGTCGCCAAGTCCTGCAAAAGACCAATACCCGTCCCGAGGTGGGCGCCAGGCTCGAGGCCACCGCCCCAGTCTCGGATTCGGAGCACGAAGGGGCAGCTACGAAGCTGCAACTGAATCCGGCAGGTAGCGCTGCCTGAGTGGCGACGCACGTTGCGAAGGCCTTCGCGGCTGGCCAGCCAAACCAGCTCCGAGTAATTGGCGGGCAACCATCCGATTTCGCCATCGACGTCGACTTCGGCATCGACGCCAAGGCGTTTCGCCTCGCGGTTCAGTCCGAGCCGAAGGTCGCTTGGAGTGTTGGGCCGAGGCCCGATATCAAGGGGCGTTTGAGATAGCTGCTTTAGGTTGGCCTGGACATCAACGACTATTGCCAGCGCCTCATCGACTTGTTGAAGTCGCTCAGTGTGGGTGATCTGGGGCTCAACCTTGAGGAGGCCGATCCCAACCGCTAGCCCGGCCGCCGCATCGTGGAGCCGAACTGCGAGCTCAGCCGATCTGATCCCAGAGCTGCGATGCCTCCGGTGGGTCATGTGGGCCGACTGTGAACGTCCGGGCGACGAACAGCCTCAGCGCAGCCTCATCAATTCCTCAAGAAACGCTGAGGTTCGCCGACCCTCAATTGGCGGCCCGCTCGCTCGGATCGCCACAGCCAAAGGATTCATCCGAGCGACTACAGTCGGGCGAGCTGAGCTCGCGCCACGAATGTCAGGTCGGTTCTGGTCTTTCCACCCGTGGAAACGACCCGGTCGCGCGGGTTACTTCTTTGAACAGGTGACGGGTATTGAGGAGATTGCGCACGCGCAGGCGAACTTCCTGGCGGTCCAAGGGCTTCTCCAGGAAATCGTCGGCACCGAGCAGCAGAGCGCTGTTACGGGCGACCTTGCGGTCGTCTGCGGTCAGCACGATTACCGGCAAGAAGCCCAGGCTTGCCCGAGCACTCCGTAGTCGGCGCAGGATTTCCAATCCGTCCGGCTCGGGCATATGGAGGTCCAACAGCAGCAAATCAGGCTCGAAGTCACTGAAGGTCTGCTCAACAGCCTTCGAATCGGTTAGGCCACGGATCTCATCGGCAACGTCGATCAGGAAGCCCTTCAATAGTTCGACGTTGGCCGGCTCGTCGTCGACGACCAAGATTCGGTGCGGCACCAACCGTAGTCTGATCCAACCCGCGGGAGCCTTGTCGCGAACCGGTTTCGACAGACCTTGCCGGTTCTGAAGACGTGAACTTCTACGAAAAATTGGAGTGGACCAAATTGGTCCTTTTTGACCTCCTGGCGGAGGTAGCAAGATAATCGCGCCTCCGGCGCGACACGCCGGCACCGAGAGCGATGAAAATACTTGTGGCGGCGACAAGGTTCGAGTTTCCGTTTGATGCCGTGAGCTCGAAAGATAATCTGGACCTGGTGGACTGGTAGGCATCGAGAGTTGTCCAGCGCCGATGTGGCGCCAGGACGAGGGTCAAGTTCTTTAAGCATGAAGTCCACCCGCCGACCGTTTCGGTTGGAGGCGACGCCATGAATGTTGTGCATGAGCGGTGCTGCGGGTTAGACGTTCACAAGGCGACGGTCGTCGCGTGTCGTCTGACTCCTGGACGCAAAGAGGTGCGCACCTTTGCGACGACAACGCGGGGTCTGTTGGCTTTGGCCGACTGGCTGGCCGAAGCCGGCATAACAGATGTCGCAATGGAGTCGACGGGGGTTTACTGGAAACCCATCTTCAATGTGCTCGAGTTGACCGACCTCGAGGTGATGGTGGTGAACGCTCATCACGTCAAGGCTGTGCCAGGTCGGAAGACGGACGTCAAGGACGCCGAATGGATCGCCGACCTGCTTAAGCACGGCCTCTTGAAGGCGAGCTTCATTCCTGACCGAGGCCATCGCGAGCTGCGCGAACTGGTTCGCTATCGGAAGTCACACAACAGCGCAACAACTTGGTCAATCGAGTTCAGAAGCTGTTGGAAGGGGCCAACGTCAAGCTGGGCGATGTCGTCACCGACGTGATGGGCAAGTCAGGCAGAGCCATGCTCAAAGCAATGGTTGGCGGCAAGACGGATAGCATCGAGCTGGCCGACCTGGCCAAGGGCAGCCTTCGCGATAAGCGGACGCAGCTCGAGGAGGCCTTGGAAGGTTCGATGGGCGCCCACCAACGCTATCTACTCGGTCACCAGCTCGACCTGATCGAATTCCTCGACCGCCAGATCGAGGAGCTCAGCGTGGAGATCGAGGAGCGCATGCGCCCTTTTGAGCCGGCGATCCAGCAGGTCATGCGATTGCCTGGCATCGGACGTCGCTCAGCTGAGCAGATCCTCGCTGAGATCGGGGTCGACATGAGTCGCTTCCCGACTCATCGCCACATCAGCTCATGGGCAAAGGTTTGCCCCGGCAACAACGAGAGTGCGGGCAAGAGCAGGTCCGGCTGGACCGGCAAGGACAACCCCTGGTTACGCGCCGCGCTGGTCGAAGCCGCTTGGGGTGCTGCTCGTAGCCACAAAAGCTACTTCGCTGTGCAGTACAACCGGCTAAAGATCCGCCGCGGCACCAAGCGCGCTGCTGTAGCCGTCGCGCATAGCTTGTTGATTGTTATCTACCACCTGCTTCGCGACGGCACGATCTTCGAGGACCTTGGCGCCGCCTTCCTCGACGAACGCCAGCAGCAGAGCGTCGTCCGGCACAGCGTCAAGCGACTCGAGCGACTGGGCTACCGGGTGACGTTGACTCCCATCGCAGCGTAGAGGAGGATTTTCGGGTCAAGCCGCTGCGCGGCAATTCCCCAGTTAGGTTCCCGCGCAGCCACTTGATTTACGGTTGTTCTGCCGACGAGGATGAACGAACAAATAGCAAGCGGCGGGATAGAGGCTGACCCGGGCCATCCACCGGGAGACTCGCCAGCGTCCGAGGCAGACAAACCCAACGTGGATCCGACCGCATATAAAGAGGCACTCCTACGCGAGACGCGCGAGGAGCTTCAAAAGGCCGATAACAAGGCTTCAATCTTGTTGGCTGCATCAGGGATCGTGTTCACCGCTGTTCTAACGGCTGCAACCACGATCGGCTGGGATCCGGACCGGCTGAGTGTGAAGACTGCCCGGACCACGTTGTGGCTAGCGATCGGTCTGGTAGCGATTGGGGTTGTGCTTATAGCGGCAGCCGTGAAGCCTCGGCTTCGTATCCGGTCAGGGACGCATGAAGAGATCGATTATTTCGGCGACGTAGAAGCATATTGGCCACGGTGGTGGCAATTCAGGGACCGCAAGAACCAGCTCGCTGAGTCGCGCCAGCGATTTGCGCAGGCGCTGAGCTCGGGTCATCAGCGGCAGCGATACAGGGAGCGCATCGATGATCAGATCTGGACTCTCAGCCACATCGCCTTTCGTAAGTACCAGCTGATTTCGTACGGGCTGTTCTCTTATGGCGCGGCCCTGGCTGCCGGCATAGTCACGCTGGTCTTGGAAAAGAATTGGCTCTAAGAGTTGACTTAGAGAGTCAGGTCAAGGACATCCTCAACGTTTCTTGGAATGAGCGGGATGGCGCGGTGGTCCCGTCGACAAATGATGTCAACCTTTCCGACGGCGCAGTTCGCCTTGATGCGGCGTACGTCTACGCTGATTTGGCCGACTCCACCACCCTGGCTAGAAACTTCGATCGGAGAACCGCCGCTCGGGTCGTCCGCGCATACCTTCGCGTCATGTCACGGCTGATCGAGTCTCTCGGCGGTGAGATCCGAAGTTTTGATGGCGACCGCGTCATGGGCATTTTTGTCGGCAAAACCAAGCGCACGTCGGCCGCTAAATGCTGTCTCAAAATGAACTGGGCGTTTCTGAACATTGTTCGCCCTGCCGTCGACGACAAGTTCTCCAGCTTGAAGGAGGGCGGATACACATTGGAACATTGCGCTGGCGCCGACACCGGTGATGTACTCCTAGTGCGCGGCGGGGTCAGGGGCTCAAACGACCTCGTCTCGATTGGTGAGGCACCGAGTATTGCAGCGCGACTAAGTGAGATGCGAGAAGCGCCATTCCGCTCGATGATCACGAGGGCAGTCTTCGACAGCATGCTAGATGAGGCGAAGTTCACGGACGGCAAGCCAATGTGGGAGTCTCGGAGCTTGACCATAAAGGCCAAGGACTACACCGTGTACCGATCCAATTGGCACTGGTCGATTTAGCGTGCTCCTCGCGATGGAAACATCCTCACCACGGCTTTCATGGTCCAGATCCGGTAGTTGAGAGCGTTGTTCCATGAGGATCCCAAATCGCCACGACCACGAATCACGCCCACGCATTAGAGATCTGATCTGGGAGTCGAGTTGCCGCTGATAACCGCTTGCTCTGCCTATCCGGTTAGCTCCGCTTCGATCTCGGTCCAGGCGGTCCGATCAATCGCATACCAAACCACGTCGGACTTCCTCCAGGTGAGCTCGCCCTGATAGGTCAACCCGCATTTCTCGATCACTCGCCGCGAGCGAATGTTGTCGGGAATTGTCACGCTGATGATGCGCTCCAGTTTCGCGGCCCCAAATCCGAACCGGAGTCCGGCCTGCCCACCTTCCGTGGCAAGTCCTCGACCCCAGTATTGCCGATCGAGCAGCCAACCGACCTCCCACTTGTCCTCGAGCGGCCAGTCAACAAGAAGGTTCAGGCCGATCCGGCCAACCCAGTTCCCGCTGACTTTCTCGATCGCGGCCCACGGTCCAAAGCCGTAGTCCTGCCACAGTAAGCAGCTCCGGGCGGAGACCTCCATAGACTCGTTGCGGGAGAGCGGTCGTCGGAAGGTTGTCTGAACGATCACTTCCGGATCTGCGTAGATTCGGGCCAGCTCCCGGCCGTAGTCGTCGGTCCACGGAAGGAGCGAGAGTCGGGATGTCTCAAAGGTCACCGCATGTGTCATGCGTGACTCACCACGAAAGCAAGGTAGCCTCACCAAGCACACTAGCGCTTGACTCCAAGTCGTCGGCCCCCTTCGTCAGAGCGGAGCTAACCGGATAGGCAGAACGCCCACTTATCGCGCGCGGATCAGACGCCGTGCAATGTCTGATCCGTGTATTAGACGTTTAGCCAATTCGAAAGGGCAGCCCCCCGATAGCACGTCTGACTATGTGGTAGACGCATGGGGAAGATTGCGAACAGCTTGAGCTAGCCCGTTAACCATGCGCCCGTACGAGCCCCCTTAAGGGTCGTGATGCGTCGCGCGCGTCCACTCTAAGTGATGGCGTCGTCTGGCCTCGTGCACCCGTATCGGCCCGGATTGGGTCTAGGCCGTCGGCCATTTCCCGCGGACGCGCCGGAGTCGAGGGGCACAAGCCTCAGCCGGCCCAGACATAGGGCTGAGAATGAGCGGATGCGATACGGCTCGGCGACGATCGTCGACCACCTGCGGTCGCTCGAGTTGCAAGTATCGGGGGCCGCAGCTGGGGCGATTTACGACCGGCCGATTGCACTACGTCTGCTCTACCAGGACCCTGCTTCCGGCGAAGAGCACTATCTCGTCCGCTATCCGGCCGGGGTGAGAGGCCGCCTTAACCGGCACAACGCCGCGCATACGATCGTCGTGCTGGAGGGGCGGCTCGAGGCCAATGGCCACGTTATCAGTCCTGGCGCATACGTCCACTTCCCGGCGACCGAGCCGATGCAGCACCAGGCCACTGCAGATGAACCTTGCCTGTTCGTCCTGCTGTTTCACGGCGCGTTCGACGTCGAACCGCTGAGTGAATGACTGGGAGACGACTCACGCCAACCTCAAGTAAGGAATAGCAGCAGCCAAGATCGAAATGCTCGATGTGACAGCCTGAAAATAGAGTTGGTCCTCGGTCAGGAGAAGGCTGGCGGTCCGAGTCCGCCCGTGGCCTCCAAGTTCAATAGGACCTCGGGATCCTTAGCAGCGAGGGTGCCGAGCTGGTCGGACCCCGAAAACGGATCCAGCTTATGTGAGGGTTCCGTGACTAATTCCCGCTGCGACGGGTGCCACCAGCGGGTGCCGGATCCAACCCGGGCGGAGGGATTGTAGGTCTCAGTGGCGGTGGTTGACAAGGTGCTGTTGGGCCGGCGACTGCGTTCCGGGCGTCCTGAGGCTTCTCAGCGCGTCGCTTTTTCAACTCCCGTCGGGGCTCCCAACTCGTCGTCCTCGGCGAAACTTAAGGCCGCTCGCCAAACGCGGTATTCCTTACGGTGGCTGGGTGAGCTTCGGAGTGCGGGAAGCTACGCTCGAGGACGCGCCGGCCCTTCGGTCGTTTCTGACGGCGCAGGGGCTCCCAACTGAGGACATCCTCGCACCTGGCACCGTCTACTGGCTCGCTGAGACAGCCTCAAAGGAGCTGATTTCATCCGCCGGGCTGGAGTTCGGCAATGAAGCGGGCCTGCTCCGCAGCGTTGCGACCGCTGAGATTCACAGAGGGAAAGGCTTAGGGAAGATGATGGTTGACACGGCCTTGGAGAGAGCACGCGCCCACGGCCTCAGGCATGTTTACTTATTCAGCACTGGGGCGGGCAACTATTTCGTTGGCCTCGGGTTCGTCGAATCACCTGTCGAGGAATTGGTCGCCGCGGTGCCGAATGCGCCGCAGGTAATTCGTTTCGCTGCTCTTGGATGGCTCTCGTCAGAAGTCGCCTGGCGCATCGATCTATGAAGGTGCATGCAAAGGGAGACGTGTCAGCGAATATCAATCGCTGTTTCGTAGATGTCGCCTCGAATCTGGCGATGGCAGCTGACCGAGGAGCAGTGCGGCGAACATCGCCGGCGCCAAGTAACCGATTGAGCTGTGCGGGCGGAAGTTGTTGTAGACGTCGCACCAGTCGAAGTAGAGGACCTTGGCCTGAAAGACGGAGTGGAAGATCTCGCGGTTGAAGAGCTGATCGCGAAGCCTGGCGTTGAAGCTCTCGACGAAGGGGTTCTCCCAAGGGCTTCCCGGTTCGATGTAGATGGTGCCGGTGCCGGAGAGCCGACACCAGTCGCGAATCGCGCTGGCAATCAGTTCCGGCCCGTTGTCCATCCGGATGCACTCGGGAGCGCCGCGCTGGGCCTTGGCTTGGTCGAGCACCTCGACCACATCGTCGGCGGTGATGGAGCGACCCAGGTGGCGGCCGACGTTCTCGCGGGCGTACTCATCGCACATGGCGAGCGCCTTGATCGGGCGCCCGTCGGAGGTCGAATCGAATATGAAATCGAGCGCCCAGACCTGGTTCCGGCGCTCTGCCCGCAAGCGCTTGGCGGGCACCGTGCTCGTCCCAGCCGATGTCGCTTCATCGCGTACGGCCTCACCCTCAGACCCTCTTCCCGCCACAAGCGCTGCACCCGCTTGCGATTCATCACCCAGCGTTCGCGGCGCAGCAGCGGGTGGGCGAACCGAAGCCGAACCGTGGCAAGTCCCTGGAGATCTCGCGCAGCCGACATCGCAGCTGCTGCTCCCAGCGCCAGCACCGGCCGCGGTGGCCGGCGCTGGGTAGTTCGGCTTTGCCAGATGGCCCGACACGCCCGGCGCTCCGAGACTCCGAATCGTTCCCGTACGTGGCGAACGGCGTCTCGTCGGCGGGCCGGGCTTAGAAGTTTCCCCGGGCTACTTCCTTCAGTATCTCGATGTCGAGCGCCTGGTCCGCGACCATGTGCTTCAGCCTGCCGTTCTCGTCCCTCAGCCGCCGCAACTCCTTGGCATCGTCCGCCTTCATGCCTGTACTGGTTGCGCCAGCGGGCGAAGGTATGCTCGCTGATGCCGAGCTCTTTGGCCACCTCGGCCACGTTCTTGCCCTCGCCGAGCAGCCTGTCCGCTTCCCGCAGCTTGCGCACGATCTGCTCCGGCGTGTGCTTCCTGCCCTTCATCCGAGTTCCTCCTTGCCCTCGCGGGCTGTGGTGGAACCCTCATATCACGTGGACCAGTTCTCGGGGGTCAGATCAGCGGTTCAGCGTTCGGTCGATGAGGATCTGTTGGAAGCGGAATGCTTCAACCACAACGCGATCGCCTCGGCCTTGTTCTTTAAGCCATTCGATCGATAAAAGCGTTCGAGGTGCGTGCGGACAGTGGCTAGCGAAACGCCGAGGAGGTGCGCGATCTCCTTTTCGGTCAACCCCTTCGAGGACAACTCAAGAATCTCGCGCTGGCGTTGTGTGATGCGGACGTCGTCACCTCGTTGCCTTGCTCGGCGGATACCGGACCTTTGACCGTATCGAACTTAACGTCGTTCTTATCGAGATCCTTGCGTTGAGCGTATTCATCGTTAAGCGTACTTCCGATTCGATCAGTCATCGGAAACGATGACTTGACAGCCAAGGGGGCCTCACGTATAGCGTGTCGTCAGTAGGCGTCTAACCGAAGCACTTACCAATTGGTTTGGGCAGTTGTTGCCTTCAGTCCGTGGCGCTCCGTCGGCTTGCCTGGGGGTGATCAAGTGAAACACCGACCGCAACTCATGTTGCTCGCTGCGTCGTTCATGTCGGTGCTTCTGGCGACACTGACTCCTTTTGCAGTGATTTCGGTGTTTGCAGCTGGAACCTCAAGAGCAGCCTCTCACCGAGTGGCTGCGACGTTGGCACGGCCCGATATCTTCCGGCCCCCCGCGGCGAACACGACTCCAGTTGGCAATCACTCGGGTCCTGACTTCGACAAGTCCGGTGCCGGCGCCACTGAAGTTGTGTCCATGCGAACGCGCACCTCGAAGACGCTCATCACCCGTGGTGGCTACCAGTTGATCGCGTATCCAAGCTCCATTCATTTCCAGGACTCGTCGGGAAAGTGGCAAGAAATCGACAACACACTGATTAGGACCAACACGGCGGGCTATTCCTATCAGAACCGGGCCAATGCATACACGGTGTACTTCCCGACGGATATCGGTCGTGCACCAATCGACTTCGCGCTCGGCCACGCCTCAGTAGCCTTTGGTCTTCAGGGGGCCCAGGGGTCGGTCGTCGTTAACGGCAATACCGCCACGTATTCGGTTGCGCTCTCCGGAGTCTCCGTCGCCTACGAGGCCCTTAACGACCAGGTGAAAGAGACGCTCACGCTGACTGACGCGCAGCAGAGCTCGTTCACGTACTCATTGCGTATCAGTCCGGGTCTGTTCGCCAGACGAGCGGCCTTCGGCGCCATCGATTTTGTGGACCGCTCCGGTCAAACGCGCTTCGGGTTCGCTCCGCCGTTCATGGTTGACGCCGCCGGCAGTCGCTCGTCGGCGGTTCAGGTCGCGCTCTTCGGAGCGGGCTCATCGCAAACGCTGGTCGTGACCGCGGACACGGCGTGGCTCAATGACAAGACGAGACGCTTCCCGGTGGTCATCGATCCGACGGTGACTCTGTCATATTCGGGATCCAGCATCGTCAAGACCTACAGTGGCGCCAATCAGGACTGCTATCTGGTCAATAGCTCTCCGACCACCAGCTATTGCGGCGGTAGGAGCCTCTATGTCGGCTACACAGGCTCGGCGATCGAGCGGTCGCTCCTCCAGTTCAATGTTTCGATCCCACAGGACGCGAACATCTTGGAGGCCGACCTCGCACTCAATCTTTCCGCGGCAAAGTCATCATCGGCAACATCGGCCTCTCTATATTCGGTGACCTCGAGCTGGACAACCTCTGCGACGTGGAACACGCGGGACGGCACGAACCCCTGGACCACTGCAGGAGGCGACTACAGCACGCCTGCAACTTGGACTAACAGTTCGGTAGGTCCAAGCACTGGTTGGTACCACTGGTACCTCGCTCCGGTGGTTCAGGGATGGGTGAATGGGAGCTCCGTCAACAATGGACTGCTTCTCAAGGCCGACAACGAAACCGCCACAAACCAGCTCACCTTCTTCTCCTCTGAGACTGGCAACTCAGCCAACTGGCCATATCTAAAAGTCATCTACCAACTCGGAATTGGCGATCTCCCCTGGTACCGCAACGTAGTTCAGTCGCTAAGCGATCGCTTCCAACTGAAAGAGAACCTGTCCAGTGGCAACCTTCTCGGCGTTCTGCAGCTGGTCAACATCAGAGGCACAGGCCTGAATGAGGTCTTCGATCTTAACTACAACATTCTGTCGCCGAACCTCTGGGACTTTGGGCGAGCCTGGATCACAAACACCGGCTGGGATCTCTATGTCGATCCCAACATGGGTGACGGGGCCTCATTCTTCGGACCCACGGGCTACGCCTTTCACTACATCAAGAACCCTGATGGCAGCTACACGACGCCGCCTGGGATCGACGCCGATCTGGTCCACAACGGTGACGGAACTTGGACAGTGACCTACCACTACACAGGCGAGAAGCTCAATTTCACTAGCAATGGGCTGTACCTGACGTCCGACGTTGACCGCAACGGCAATACGATCAGCTTCGCTTACGACGCCAACGGTGCGCTGGCCTCGATTACCGACACTCAGGGAAGGGTCACCAGCTTCACTTACGCGACAGGCCTGTTTCAGCATTGCGCTCCACCGACCAAGTCTGGATTCGTTGGTACCATCACCGACCCCTCAGGCCGTAAGTACTCATTCACTTACGACAGCAATTGCGATCTGATTACCTATACAGATCCCAACAACAAGGTCACTACGTTCACTTACGACTCGCTCTTCAACCTCATCCAGATCACGGATCCCCTCGGCAACCAGACCAAGCTGACCTACAACAGCGTCTACAAGGTCACTTCTGTGACCTGCGTGACAAACGTCTCTCAAGGTACTGGTCCCACGACGTCTTTAACCTACAACACTGGCAATACAGTGGTAACAGACCCGAACAACAATCAGTCAACGTACGTTTACGACGCTCGAGATCGGGTCACGCAGACTACCGATGCGTCGGGGAACGCATACACCACCTACACGAACGACAACAAGCACGCCACCGACAAGGACCAGAACGGCAACCAAACAACCTACAGCTATGACACCAAGAACAATCCCACGAAGCAGCAGCTCGCCAGCGGCGCAAGCTCTTCAACTAGCTACACCGACACGTCGCACCCGTACGGGGCGACCATTCGCACCGACTTCGAGGCCAACAGCAGCAGCTTCACGTACGACACGAATGGCAACCTCTACACCTCAACCGACCCCGCCGGGAAGACGACCACGCTTAACCACAACAGCAATGGCACCGTGTCGTCGTATGTCGACGCGAACGGTGCGACAACCACATTCAGTTATGACAGCCACGGTAATCTGGTCAAAATTGCCTATCCCGCGCCACTGGGCGCTTATAGCTATTCCTACGACAGCCTAAGCAGGGTAACGGGCGTCACCGACGGCAAGTCACAAACAACGCACTATACATATGATCCGTTCGACCGCGTCTCGCAGATTACTTACTCTGACAACTCCACCATTACGTACACCTACGATGCGGATGGCAACCGCTTGAGTAGAGTGGACTCGACTGGAACCACAAGTTTCGGCTACGACTCTCTGAACCGCCTAATCTCTGAGTCCCTACCAGGCAGCCGATCGATCACCTACGGGTACGACGCTGTCAGCAACCTGACTAGCCGCACTGATTCTGGAGGTACCGAACAGCGCGCCTACAACTCATTGAACGAGCTGGCCAGCATCACGGACCCCAATCAGAAAGTGACTACGTTCCAATATGACTCAACTGGTCGCAACACACAGATCGCCTATCCGAACGGTGTTATCGAAACCATAACCTACAACTCGAGCGGCCAGCCAAACTCGATAGCTGCTAACGGTCCCGGCTCGAGTCATCTGACCTCGTTCACATACAGCTTTGTCAGCCCGGCCAACGGCCAGACTACCAGCAAGCGCTACTCGATGTCCGACCTGGCGGGCAACACCACAAGCTATCAATACAACCCTCTCGACAGGCTAACAACCGCGACAAAGAAGAGTTCGTCAGGTACGACGTTGGCTACGTACCAGTACACCTACGACAACCTTGGCAACATTCTGAGCAAGACCATCAACGGAGCCGTCACATCGTTCACCTACAACGCCGCCAGCGAGATCTCGCAAGAAGGTTCGACGACATTCACCTACGACGCTAATGGCAACGAGACTGGGAATTCGACCGGCTTCGCGATCGCCTACAACGCTGCGGACCAGTCAACATCGATAACGCCGCCGGGTCAGCAAGCGATCCAAATGAACTACGCGGATGCGGGCCAAGTGCAGCGCGTGAGTGCCGGCAGCACTACATACCAATACGACTTGTCCGGCCTCAGCCTGATCAACGATAGCAGTGGCAGCACCTACTTCTCGCGTTTCACCAACGGTGTCCCGCTCTCGATGCGCAAAGGGACATCGACCTACTATTACCTGCACGACTCGCTCGGCTCTGTTGTTGGCCTGACCGACTCAAGCGGCAACCTAGCCAACAGCTATGCATACGATCCATTTGGCAACCTCGTCACTCAGAGCGAGACCGTCGCCAATCCACTCAAGTGGCTCGGGGCAGTCTTCGACACCTCGACCGGCCTCTACAAGCTTGGTGCTCGGTACTACTCGCCGGACCAAGGTCGCTTCACCCAGTCTGATCCGCTGCACTACACGGTCAATCGTTACGGATATAGTGGGGACGATCCCATCAACAACTCCGATACCAACGGGGCGGTGTGGACTTCATGGCAGTGGTGGGGGCTCCTGGTCGATCTCAATTACTGGGAGACCCAATGGCTGGTGTACTTTGCTATTTCGCTGGGTGATTTTTGGGGCCTGGTCACCGTAATCGGGTTCATATTCGGATGTGAGTTGGCTTGTGTTGTGACCTTTTTGATCGCGCTTGGTTTCTACTATGACGGTGGTGTCCTGAACTGGCTCAACCACATTAACTACAACGGAGTGTGGATTGCACTCCCCTGGTACATTCTGAATAATTGGGGCGGAACCGCCTGGGCGGGTTGCAATGGGTGTTCGTGGGGTGTTCCGATATGGGTGCCGTAGCTGAGGCCGGATTCGTTTTCGGCCCCTTACTGGTTATTGTTGGTCTATGGATGATCGTTGGTGGCCGACTACCCGAACGGGCTCAGCGCGCGCCCAGACGGATGCGTGTGGTGCGCGGCCTTCTGGTCGCTTATTTGGGTCTAGTTGCGCTCGTGGCCACGTCCGCGATCAGCGTTGGGCAGCGAGATCTGGCCAACATACTTTCAATTGCAGTCGCTACGCTGGCAATGCTGGGAATCATCGGCGGTCCGATCTTATGGTTCGCCGTGTCGCGCGGTTCGCGTAGTGCATAACTAACTTGGCGTGGAAGAGTGGGCTCAGAAGGCTCTAAACCTTGATAATGGTGCCACTGCTCGCTGCGTGTCCCCGATAGCTGTGCGCCGCCTAGTGGCGATTCTCTTCGGGGTAACAGTTGTGGCAGCGCTCATAGCCACTGCAACCGGCGTCGCGGCGACGACAGATCCCTATCCGAGTGGTCAGACTGGTTATGACATCTCTTATCCGCAGTGCGGCGCAGCCGCGCCGCTGGGCTCATTTGGAATCGTTGGAGTTAACGGCGGCCGGCCATTCAGCTACAACGCCTGCCTGTCGGTCGAGTACGCGGCAGCTCCCAAGACTATCGCCCCCTCGCTTTACATCAACACTGCGTACTCGGGTGCCTACCGAAAGAACATTTCCTCCACGTGCGCGAACCTCTCAGCGTCAATCGCAGGAACGAGCGCGCAGCGACAGGCATGGGCGATAGGCTGCAGCGAGGCCGAGACATCGGTCAACTACTCAGTTCAGCAGGGCGTTGATGCGGTCGCCATGTGGTGGCTCGACGTCGAAACCGGCACCAGTTGGTCGTCTAGTAACCTGAGCTTGAACCAGTACGCCATCCAAGGCGCGACCAGCCGGCTGCTCCAAACAGGCGCGCCTGTCGGCGTTTACTCGAGCGCCTCGATGTGGACGACAATCACCGGCGGGGGCTTCACGCCGACTGGCATCTCGGCCGATTGGGAGGCCAGCGGCGGTAGCTGCAACTCCCCGTTCACCAATTCCCCTGTTTGGCTTCTACAATCCACCAGCTCTGGCTTCGACTCTGATTTCGCCTGCTAGAGCTGCCGGTCTTAAAATCGCAGCTCCGTAGGCGCTTCGAGGTAAGGTAAGCCAGTCACTGCACGGCGACTCCCCGGCAGTCGAAGGCCCTCAGGGCCCCATGCCGTCCATTGCTGACCTCAGCCCAGCGGGTCGCGCAACTAAGGCAGTTCGAAAGCCATCTACAATGCTCCGCCATTCTGCGAAGGGGGCCTCTTGATCCAACGTCCCGTCCGTGCTGTGCTCGCGCCCCAGCGTGACGGAGTGACCGGACCCCGAAAACGGATCCACCCTGTGCGAGGGTTCTGCGATTCTGATAACAGAGATCCAAGGACGACGGTTTCAATCCGTTGGGGGAAGCGCTCGCAGGATGACAATGGTCGCGGTCGTCTGGACTTGAGCCGACGCCGGCTCGGCTCTTGCCCCGACACAGCCTGATCTTTCCTGAGACGTTCGTGTTTTCGAATCGGGCGCACGGCGGGGCGATATCGAGACGTTGGCTCTAATCGCCGCCGGCCTAGGACTTGCACTGTGGATTCTGGTGAGGCGCGCGGAGGCACTCCGGCTGCTGATCTCACTCCCAAGGAGTTAGCTAGACGTGATTACAATCTACGACTTCGCACTTCAGACGCTACTGAACACTCTCGTCGATGTAGGTGCTGACTACGCTTTGGCCCAGGATCAGTCGGGACAGAGTTTCATCCTCCCCACAAATCGTGATGAGTGGATGAACGACCAGTTGATCAATGCGATTAGCCGCCTTGCGAGTGCAGGTCAAGTAATAGGTGCAGGACTGCGAATATGGACAGTTCAGCTTAGCCCGCTCCGCGTATTCCGGCTCTCTGTGATCGCTGTTCCCGGAGGTTACGTGGCGACTGCGCTCAATCTCCAGAGTGCCCTGTCGAAACTCCTGGCTCGTAGGCTTGCTGACTAGATTGAGAATTTCATCAATCGGTCATCACCTGTCTGGGCGCCACGCTTCCCGTCGAGATTCTATCCGGGGCTTTCCCGCCGATATTAACAACGCGTTCATTCACGGCTTGATCCCGCCCGAGCTGACAGCTTGCCCGCATGGCGGCGGTCAATGCTTGCGATAACTACCCCCTATCGGGAGCAGGCTGGTGATAAGAATGGTCCATCGTGAGCTGACCCGCCGCATGGCTGGCAAGCGCTCTTCGGTGCCGCGTTTGTGGCATCGCGGTGTGCGTCTTCGAGCCATTGATAAAGCTCAGGATGGTCGCGGCCATCCGCCCGCCGTAACTCGCCATCCTCTTCTGATTCGATCAGGCCAAGGTGGCCAGCGAAGTCCAGCATCGTGTTAGCTCGCACCAGGAACTCTCGTACAAGTTCGTATTGAGCGTGATAACGGAGCGTTGGAGGTCGCGCGTCGTTGACTGCGGCCAGATCGACCCGGCGCATTCCGTCGACCACGTCATACGCGGCTCGAATCAACTCGACTGCCTTGAGGTGAAGCTGTTCGTCACGACTGGTGCTTGTCAATTAGTCCTACACCGCCGTGCCGCATTGCTGGTCTGCGCCACTAGCCATTCCGAAGTTGGCGGGCTTGCCATCGCAAGTACCACGCCAACGGAATCATCAGCACCACAAGAGCAAAAGGCGGAATCGGTGCCCATTTCACCACGTTGCCCGCCAGCACAAATCCGAGCAGCATGACGGTTGTCCCAAGCATTGCGACCGCAGCCCATGCGACCAACCAAAACACAAACTTCAATACCGCGTTCCGCGCTGCACGCGTCAATTGTCGGTTCAGCATTAGCGGCAGGGATCGAAAGAACACGACATTCGCACCGACAAAACCGACCGTCATGATTAGAAATCCCGCCGTTGCAACAGCGATGCCTAGGGACGAATTCACGCGGTTATCCCCAATACCGCCCCTCCGGCGGCTCAGGCGACTGGTGCTCGCCCTTTGTGTGCCGGATGTGAGTTGACTTGTGCCGGCGGCGGTTGATTTTGATGCCAACTTTTGTCACGGCAGCTATCCCTGTGATTGCCACCGCGAGGACGACAAGGACTAGGGCGACCCCCAACCAGTCCATGACGCTAGTTTGCGTCCGGTAGCCGCTCGTCGAGCACGCTTAAACAACCTCCTGCGACTCGCGTAGCCTCCGGCACGTCCTTCGGCAGCGACAACGGATAAAGCCGCAGCACGTCGCACGCTATCGCGACTTCGCCGCTACGTCGTTCACGCCGCGACAGCGCGGAGCTAGGTGGTTCGAGTCCACCGCGGCCCACCATGGTTTCCGTAACGCGAACCGGGGTCGCGGGAAGGCGGAAGGTCGGGATGATGCTGTCGCGGCTCTCGACCCTTACCTCGACGATGAGCTCCTTGAGCAACGCCTTGCGCTGACCTGGCGTGCCATGGAGCATCGCATCTCGAACCGCTTCCTCCGCGCTGCGCACGGCTTCCTTGCTTGGCGCCTCGCCGGCGGTTCTGGAGTCGCGCAACTCATCGCGTTGCGCGCGAAGCTGAACCAATCGACGTTCGAGCGCGTCGACTCGACTGCCGAACCGCGACTCGGACAGCCGGCCGTTCTCGAAGGCGCTGTAATAGCGCTCAACGGCAGATTGGGTTCCCGAGATTTCAGCCTCCAGACGTCGGAGCCGGGATGCGGAGTCGGGCGCTTCCTCGGCGGCACGTGATCGCCAGCGCTCGATGGCGGCGCTGACGACCTCTGTGTCCGCGTACGTCGCGAGCAAAGACTCGAGAACCGCCTGGTCGAGCAGATCCGCTCGCAGAACGTCGGAGCGGCACCCTTGCCGGCCGTGGCGATTCCGCGAGAAGCACGTGTAGTAGCGGTAGCGGGTGGTTCGGCCGTGAGCCGCCGTCCCGACGTATCGCCTTCCACATGACGCGCACACGATGAGGCCGCTCAGAAGGAAGTCGGTTGTGTTGCTCCGCCTGGTCGACGCGTCTTCGCCTCGCTGGCGCAGAAGGCGTTGTGCCTTGGCGAAGACGTCAGGTTCGATCAGTGCCACATGAGGTGCGTCGTACTGCACATCGCGGAAGGCGATCTTGCCTACGTAGGCCGGGTTGCGTAGGACGTTGAGCACGCTGACGTGGCTCCAGAGCTGCCCTGGTCGTGATCTGTAGCCGTGGTTGGACAGGTAGTTCGCCACGCCACGGGCGCCTAGTCGCTTCTTCGTGTAGAGGTCGAACATCAGGCGTGCAACCGGCGCCTCCGACTCGTTGTGCTCCAAGAGCGCAGTGTCTCGATTGAGTCGATAGCCGTAGGGAGCCTGCCCGCCGAGCCACTCGCCGCGCGCCGCCTTGCGCTCCATGCCGGCGATCACCCGGTCGATCAACGTCGCCCGTTCGAACTCGGCGAAGACACCGAGCATCTGGACCATCATCCGACCTGCCGCCGTCCCGGTGTCGAAGGGCTCGGTTGCCGAGCGGAAGCTGACGCCGGCGTGGTCGAGCTCCTCGAGAACCTGGGCCAAACCTCGGACTGAGCGAGAGAGGCGATCGACGCGATAGACCAGGAGCATGTCGTAACGCTTCGCTCGGGCAAGGGCCAGAGCCGCCTCCAGGCCTGGACGCTCCAGCTTCGAGCCACTCATCTGATCCGTGAAGCGATGCACGAGCTGCCAGCTGTCCTGGCTTTGGATGTACGAGCCAAGGCGCTGTGCCTGGGCTTCGAGCGAGAAAGGTTGATGCTCCTCGTCGGTCGAGATCCGCGTGTACGTCGCCACTCGCATGGCGCTAGTAACGCGAACCAAGCGACCGTAGCGGGCGGCAAGATCAGCCTCGTCGGGGGAAGTCAGCGCCTTATGCACCCTTGAGCGGCGTAACAACGCCGCCCTTCCGTGTATCGAATCCGCCGGCATTCACCTCGCCGTATGGCTGACGTGGTGTACTGGCAAACTCGCCTGAGCAAACTTCCATTGGGCGCGCGCGATTCGTGTCGCTGGGTCACAATCAGCGGTGAAGCACCGCCATGCCGAAACACTCGACGTTAACCTCGCGAGTGCTGCCGGC
>Ga0207684_10000601_pt1 | contig 43036 bp, 33 predicted proteins | sample KBSK5501metaG_FD_184342 | JGI IMG/M metagenome (GOLD analysis project Ga0207684, IMG submission 184342) | Corn, switchgrass and miscanthus rhizosphere microbial communities from Kellogg Biological Station, Michigan, USA - KBS K5-50-1 metaG... | ecosystem: Host-associated > Plants > Roots >... | reverse complement strand
CGAGGGCGACGCGGCCCACGGCGCCACGGCGCAGCCCCGCGATGACCTCGAGGAGAGAGGTCTTCCCGGATCCCGAAGGTCCGAGCACCGCCACGGCGGTCCCCTCGAGACGCGCCGACACATTCAGCGTGAACGGGGCGAGGGGCAGGCGGAAATCGAGCTCGATCACGTGGCCGGCCGCGCGGTCACGTCCCGGCCAACGTGTCGCGAGCGGCGGCGCTGCAGAACCTCCGTCGTCCAGACGGCGGCGAACGCGACGACGACGGTCAGCGCCACCAGGCGAAAGGCCGCGGCATCCTGTCCGATCTGCGTGCGGTGGAAGATCGCGAGCGCGAGCGTCTGGGTCCGCCCCGGGATGTTGCCCGCGACGAGGATCGTTGCGCCGAACTCTCCGAAGGCGCGCGAGAACGCGAGCAGCGTGCCGGCCAGGATCCCGCGCCACGCGAGCGGGAGAGTGACTCGCGCGAACACGTCGAGACCTCCGCGGCCGAGCGATCGCCCGATCGCGATCAGGCGCGGATCGACCTCCTCCAGGGCGGCGCGCGCCGGCCGAACGAGGAGCGGGAAGGACATCACCGCCGTCGCGACGACGACGGCTTTCCAGGTGAAGAGGATCTCGATACCGGCGCGGTCGAGGAGGCGGCCGACCGGCCCGGATCTTCGCAGCATCTCGAGCAGGACGAGCCCGACCGCGGTCGGAGGCAGGACCAGAGGGAGCGACAGAAAGGTCTCGACCGAGACTTTCCCCCGGCCCTTCCACCTCGAGAGCAGCCAGGCGGCGCCGATTCCGAGCGGGAGGATCAGTAGCGTCGAGACCGCGGCGACGCGAAGAGTCAGAAGGAGGATCGAGAAGTCTTCGGCGCTCACTCAGTCAACGACGCGGAGGACAAATCCGTATCGCTTGAAAACGGCCGCCGCTTCGCGGGACTCGAGGAAGCGGACGAAATCCGCGGCGGCTTTCTTCCTCGAGTCGGAGATCCGGGCAAGCGAGTAGACGATTTCCGGTTTGCCCGCGGCCTCGTAGACCATCCGGACGCCTTTCGACACGCGGGCGTCCGTCTTGTACACGATCCCGGCCGGCGCCGCCTCGGTCTCGACGGCCGCCAGGGCGGCGCGGACGTCGAGCGTCGGCACGACCCGATCCCTCAACTTCTCCCAGAGACCCTCGGCTTCGAGCCACCTCTTCGCGTAGATCCCGGCCGGCACCGCGGCCGGGTCGGCCAGGGCGATCCGGGGAAGGGAGAGAAGGTCTCGTGGCTCGCGCATACGGAACGAAGAGGCGGCCGGGACGATCACCACCAGAGAATTGCTGAGGAACTCCCGCCGGTCGCCTCTCGAGACGTGGCCGTCCCGCTCGAGCTCGCCCATGCGCGCCGTATCGGCCGAGAAAAAGACGTCGGCGGGCGCCCCCGCGCGGATCTGGCGCGCGAGATCGCTGGAGGCCCCGAAGGAGAATCGGACGGAGTTGCCGGTGGCCGTTTCGAACGATCGGCCCAGCTCCTGGAGCGACTCCGTCAGACTGGCGGCGGCGAAGACCAGGATCTCCTCGGAGCGGGCGGGCACCGCAACCCCGAGAAAGAGCAGAGCTGCGAGGATCCCCGTCGGCATCGCGTCGTGGGCGAGAGCTTAACCGGTTTGATTCCCCCGCTTTCCGCCGGTAAACTGCGCGATCCCGCGGTGGGTGTAGCTCAGCTGGTTAGAGCGCCAGACTGTGGATCTGGATGTCGAGGGTTCGAATCCCTCCACTCACCCCAAGTCGATCTTTGCGCCCGTAGCTCAGTCCGGATAGAGCGTTAGCCTCCGGAGCTAAAGGTCCCGCGTTCGAATCGCGGCGGGCGCACCAATCCTTCCAAATATTTACGGCAGGCGCTCCGCCGTCGCTGAGCTCTCCGTGTCAGTTCCGTGTCAGTTGCGCGAAAATCGGGCGACATTGCTCTCTGCGGTCTGCTCATCTCGATGCGCCTCTGTCCGCGCGAGGGCGGCGCGCTTGTCTCTCTCGGAAGAGATGTCGTATCGCATAAAGACGCTGGTAGTCCGCCAACCGCCAACTTCCATTACGACCGACTGCGGAACGCCCGACCGCACTGCGTCGCGAGCGAAGGAGCGTCGAAGATCGTGAAAGATTCGACCCGGAACGTTCGCCTTCGCGCAGGCGGCGGCCCAAGCTTTCCGAAAGTCGCCGACCGGGCGACCGTGGCGGTGGAACACAGCGGCGAAAGCGCGGTGTCCCCATTCTGTAGCTCGTAGGACCGCGCAAGCCATCGGCGCTCGACGAGCGTCCAGAGCTGGCCCCTCAAGCGGGAGGACGCGCCCGCGGCCGCTCTTGGACGTGTAGAGCCGGGCCTCTCGCGCGCAGCGATCAATCTGCTCCCACCGCAACCCGACGATTTCTCCTCTTCGCCACCCGCTCGCATATCCGAAGCGGGCGACGTCGGCGAGAGGGTCCGGGAGATTCGCCGCAACCGCTTCGAACTCTCTCCGCTCGAAGAAGCCACTGCGGCGGTTGTCGGTCCGGAACATCGGGAAGAACGGAACACGGGAAAGCCGCTCCCGGGTTGACGACGTTTACTTCTTAGCCGGCGCTTTCTCTTTCTCGACCATCTTGATGTCGAATTTCCCCTTGCCCTCGATGAAGAAGACGCACTCCGACGCCTGGTCGCACGCCGTCGTGTGTCTGTAGCCCGAAGGTGCGAACAGGTACGAGCCGGCCGGGAGCCTCACCTCGGGCTTCCCTTCCGGCCCGTGGATCACCGTGCCTGAGATGATCGCCACCTTCAGATCGGCCGAGTGCGTGTGGAGCGGCGCGGAGAAACCGGGCGGGAACTTCCAGATGGCGCCGAAGGCACCCTTCGTCGGATCGCCCCAGAGCGTGACTCCCATGACGCCTGGAGGCGAATCGGCCACGGGCTCCCACTTGAAATCGGGCGCAGGCCACACAACCGCTTTCTTTGCGCTCCCTTTGTGCGCCGCCTTCGCCTTGCCTGCCTCGGCGGCCTGCGCCAGCAAAGCCGCGGTAACCAGGAAAAGGACCGGGAAAGCCAGGGTAGGTCTCCATCTCCTCGACATGCCTAACCTCCTCTCAAAAAGTTCACAGAGTCTATGTCGACTGACGAACTAGCGATGGAACTGGTCGGCGAGCTCCATGATCGCGGTCGGGATGGATCACAACCAAGAACAGGATCAGCAGGCGGAGAGGAGATCAGCTGAGCGGTCGAGAAGTCATCAAAGGAGCGCGGGTGCTTCGACTCGCCGCCAAGCAGCGCGCTTAAATGACTGGCGGAGTGGAGATTAGACTGGAGCGGGAAATGGGGGGTCGAACCCGCGACGCGGAAAAAGGAAGAAGAGGAAATCCCCGCTACCGGCGGGCTGTCGGCCCGGATTCCTTACACAGTTCCGTGTCGGAAGGACAAGGATTCTGCCTGATCCAGCGGAAGGGAAGACTCCCGGATCTACCTGTCCCGACTGCGCTGGGTGCTGCTGGATGGCGGTGGGTTGGGTGATTCCCTAGCCTCCGGAGCTAAAGGTCCCGCGTTCGAATCGCGGCGGGCGCTGGTGGCGGTGCCTCGAGAGGCTGCTAAAGGATCCGCCTCCTAGTCTCTGGTGAGCAAGATCTCCGGTACGCCGGTTGGCAGATCCGTCCTTCAATTGCCGGCGGCTTGGAAGACGTAGCGCGTTCCAACCGACGGGTGGACGTAAGCGTCTGGCATGGAGGTCGCCAACTTCGTGAGCGCGCGGTTGCCAGTGCAATGCATGGGGGCAACAAAGATCGGTTTGATCGCCTGCAGGGCGGTGACCGTTTTGTCGATCGTCTCTTCCGTGGCGGTGGTGAGATGCATCCCACCGATGACTGCGAGGACCCGAGCCTCCCCCGTGACCTTACGCGCATGTTCGACCGTGTTGATCACGCCCGAATGAGCGCAGGACGTGACGATCACCAACCCCTTCCCTGCGACACTGAAGATCAAGGCCAGCTCGTGTGTCAGAGGATCTTGAACCAGCATGCCGTCCTTCTCCATCTTCATGGCTGCCGGAACTTTCTCGTAGTCCGTGAGACGTGGGATTTCGCCGGATGCGAGCGCCACGCCAGCGATCACGGTAGGCTGAGGTACGAACACCACTCTGCTGCCCGTCTTCTCGATCGCCGCACGGTCGAGTGTCCCCATGTCAACCGTTTTGGCGGGAGTGACGAAAAGGCGGTGTAGAAAAGCGTCGGGTCCACCGACATAGAACGGGACGTGGGTCTGCCTAAGCGCGACGGGAAGGCCAGCGTAGTGGTCTTCATGACCATGGCTCAAGACGAGCGCCTCCGCCTGAGAGGTGTCGAGCCTGAGATGACGAAGGTTGTTCTCGTACACCTCGGAGCTCAAACCGAAGTCCATCAGCAGTGTGTGCTTCTTGCCGTCGACGGTGGCTGTAATGAAATAAGCGAGCCCCATCTCCCCTTGCACCCGGACACCTTCGAAGCTGTCGGCTGCAGCCAGACTGAGCCGCTTGGCACACTTCTCCTCCCTCTGAAAGAAATCGTAGAAGTTGTCAACGACGACCGTGACTTCCAGCGAGTCAACCTGCGGGATTTTCACGGGTGTGCTTGCGGCCGGGATAGCAATAATCGTTGCGGCGAGAAACGAAGCCTGAGCGATCATGTGCGCCTCCTAACTTCTGTCGGATCAACGATACCGTTTTGCAGATTTCTCGGAGGATGTCGAGTCTCCGCCTTCGGAAGCCGCGGGTGTCCGTCCGCCGGTCGGTTCAGGAGGCGTGAGATCCCGGGCCGACTCGGCGGGCGAGATGGGAGAGGTCTAACCGTCACCGCGGCCCGGGGCAGAAAGCGACAGGCGTTCCTCGAGATGCCCGCAGCCTCGGTCCCCTCTTCTCCTCCTTGTCCGTGCCGAAAGTTACCGAGAAGTTGCCGACAACTCCTGCTGAACCATTCCAAAACTGCCGAAAGGTCGAGGCCGAAAACGCCTGATCCTTCGGGTTCTGTAGCCAGGAGTCGGCAGGTGTAGACCCCCGTCGTGGGCCTCCGGAGCTAAAGGTCCCGCGTTCGAATCGCGGCGGGCGCACCAATCCCTTTCCACCTACCTCGTTCCCAAGAGCGACGTCCAGTGGACGAGAAGCTCCAGGGGAGGCGAGCCTTGATCGGCGGGTTGGCTGTTGACGAGAAAGCGGCCCCCGTCGGAAGAGACGTCGTAGACCGTATTGAAGAGCTTGGGATTCACTGGGAAGAGCGGAACGGGTGAGCCGGCACGGAACGTCCCGTCCGCTGCGACAGGGACTGCCATGATCTTGTTATCGAGGCTCAGGTAGAAAAGCTCCTTTCCCTCGCGCCTCCAGACGGGGAAGGCCCCGCCGGAGGTCGAGACCTGCCACTCCCCTCCGGGGCCAGGGAACGCCCGGACGTAAACCTCGAAACTTCCCGACGCGTTCGAGCTGTAGGCAAGCCACCGGCCGTCGGGCGAGAAACGGCTGTTCCCCTGAGTATCGGCGTCCGTCGCAAACGGGACGACGCGGCGCTCCCGTGTCGTGTCGAGCATCCAGAGCTGCGCGTTCCTCCGGCCGCGGGCCTGGATGATGTTGAAGGTGAGAAAGCGCCCATCGCGCGACCAGTCCTCCGGACCTCGGTCGTCCGAGGACTCCGCGAAGATCCGCTCCTTGCCGCCGTCGATCGGCTTGATCCAGAGATCCGAGTGAGCCCCTTTCGCCTTCCGGTCCGACGAAAAGACGATGTTTGTCCCGTCCGGAGACCAGATCGGATTGCCGTCATGCGCCGGACTGAAAGCGAACTTCGTCCCGACGCCGCTCGAGGTGTCGTAGATCCAGACCTCGGCCGTGTCGCGGCTCGGGTCGTAGCGGTCCACGGCCACCTTGCGGCCATCGGGAGACAGCCGGGGGTTGCCGATGAAGCCGGGCTCCCCCACCGATCCAATCTGCTTGCCGCTCCGGTCGAGCCACACCAGCCGCGAAGGGTTGTTTAGCTCGGGCGCGGCGACGAGCACGCCGTTCTCGGAGACGGAAAAGGGCCAGAAGAACTGAAACCCATAGGCGCCGAGCCTCTGTACGATCGGTACCGGTTCCCCTCTTGTCTCGAGCCGCGAGAGGTCGACCTCCTGCGCGAGGAGCGTCCCATCGCGAACGTAGAGCACGTGGCCCGAGGCATAACTCGCGTCTGAGGCCACGCGCAGAAGTGCCTTGTCACTCTTCCGGTCGATCGAGCCAACCCGGATCGAGTTGCCGGGATCGTTGGCAGGAGCGCTCAAATTGGCCGCCATGTAGAGGAAGTGACGGCCGTCCGGGAGAAACTGGGGGTACCGGTGCGCCGTCTCGTGCCGCGAAGAGTCGAGCTTGGTTACCGGAGCGGGCTGTCCGCCGGCCGCCGGCACGCGATAGAGCCCGGAGGTCGGGGCCGGAGCGAAGACGATCGTTCCGTCGCGATTCCAGGTGCCACCCACGCCGCGCTCCGCGTCGCAGATCGTCAGGATCGCCCCGCCGGTGGGGTCCAAGCGCTTCAACTTCCCTTCGGCGAAGAAACCGACGAAACGGCCGTCCGGCGACCAGAATGGGAAATAGGCGTTTTCGGCCCCGGGCACCGGCTGGGCGGAGGAGCCGTCGAGGCGCCGGATCCAAAGGGCCGGCTGTCCGCCTTGCTTCGATGCTGTGAAGGCGAGGCGCGTTCCGTCCTGGGAGATCGCCAGCTGACCTAAGAGCATCGTCTCGGGCAGCGGGAGCATGGCCCGAACGGCCGGCAGATGCCGCGGAGCCCGCCGCAGATAGGCCACGGCGAACGCCGCCGCAAGCAGTGTCGCGATCCCGAAGCCGGTCCACGCCAGGCGTTCCCGGTTCTTGCGCCGTACCACCACCGCCCGCGGCGCCGGAATTCCCGCCTGGGATCCTTCGGCGATCCACTTCAGCTCCCCGGCGATATCGTGAGCACTCTGCCAACGGTCGTCGGGATCTTTCGCGAGACAGATCCGGACCACTCGGTCGAGCGCCGGTGGCGCCATCGGCGAAACGCTCGAGATCGGCGGCGGATCGTTCTGCATGATCGCCGAGATCAAAGAGGCCTGGCTCGCGCCCGCAAACGCCTTCTTCGCCGTCGTCATCTCGTAGAGCACGCAGCCGAAGGCGAAAATATCCGTCCGCGCATCCGCCTCCTTGCCCTCCAGCTGTTCCGGCGCCATGTACTGGAAGGTCCCCAGGATCGTTCCCTTCTGCGTCAGGTTGTTGGCCGTTCCCATCATTGTCGGCAGGGACGTGACGCCGGACTGCGGCGCGACGGGCGCCATCGCCTTCGCCAGCCCGAAGTCGAGCAACTTCACGCCCGATTTCGTCAGCATCACGTTGCCCGGCTTCAGGTCTCGATGCACGATCCCCTGCCGGTGCGCCTTGTCCAGCGCATCCGTGATCTCGACCCCGTAGCGAAGCGTCTGCTCCAGCGGCAAAGGCCCCTTGAGCAGTCGATCAGCAAGAGTTTCGCCCTCCAGGTACTCCATGACCAGGTACTCGGTCTCACCCTCCCGGCCGACGTCGTACAAGGCGCAGATGTGCGGATGAGAGAGCTGGGAGATCGTCTGCGCCTCACGCTCGAAGCGCTGGCGGACCTCTTCACTCTTCGAAAGCTGATCCGACAGGACCTTGACCGCGACCGTCCGCTCCAGCCGCGTGTCGCGAGCTCTGTAGACCTCGCCCATCCCGCCCGCGCCGATCGGCGCGAGGATCTCGTAGGGGCCGAGACGCGTGCCGGACGCAAGTGTCATGGAGTCTCTTACCGCGGCGATTCTACTTAGATCCCGCGTTCGAATCGCGGCGGGCGTCGCGAGCCGGGATCCGATCCGGTCCTTTACTTCCGCTTGTCCGATTCGCTGAGCTTATCGAGCTCCTTCAGCAATTCGTCGTCCGCAACGAGATCGCTCGGTTTGTCGAGGATCTTCTTGTAACGGACGACGCCCGCCCTGTCGATGATCGCGTACCCGCGCCTGGCGTAGCGATAAAGCCGGTTGCTGGGATCGGTTTCGAGGAAGTCGTAGGCCTCGAGGGTCTTGCGCGAAACGTCGCTCAGCAGCGGGAACGTGAGCCCCATCTTCTCGCTCCACGCCGCGCTCGCCGGGAGGAAATCCGAGCTGATGCCCACGACCTGGGCATTTCGGCTCTCGAACTTGGGCAGATCAAGTTGGAGAGCCACGACCTCTTTGGTTCAGGTCGAGGTGAATGCCCCGATGAAAGCGAAGAGCACGACGTTCTTCCTGCCCTTGAGATCGCTCAAGGTCCACTTCTCCTGAGTCGTAGCGGGCAGCGTGAAATCCGGTGCCTTGTCGCCGACCCCGAGCGCCCAGACCTGCGCTGTCGAGCCGATCAGCAGGACCACGGCGAGCGCGAGGAGTGCGCCGATTCCGATGCGTCTCATAAACAATCCTCCCTAAACTGCGAGCATGTTAGCGCTTGATCAACGTTTGGACGAGATCCTGGGCCTCCTTGCCGTCCCACACACGCGGTCCGACCGCGCGAGCGACGATGACTCCCTGCCGGTTGACGATCACAGTCTCCGGGATCGAACGGACGCGATGCTCCCGCGCTACGGACATGTGGGGATCGAGCAGCGTCGGAAGCCGGACGCCGGTCTTTTCTATGAATGGCTTGACATCTTTCTCCCCACGTCCATCAAGGGCCACGAAGTAGACGACGACGTCGTCCACAAAACGTGTCTGAAGATTCGCGAGGCTTCGGAGCTCGCTCACGCAGCTGGCACACCAAGTGGCGCCGAAGCTGACGACCGCTACCCTTCCCCCGAAATTCTTAGAGCTCACGGGTCGGCCGTTGACGTCCGGCAAGGTGAATGCAGGCTCCGGTGTGCGCTCGCGAACGACAAAGATCGACGACTCCTGGCCGCCGCAGAGTGAAACGCTCCGGACCAGGAGACAGGCAGCGAGGAGGGCGGTGCGTCGATCTATCGCAGACGCTCCTTCAAGAGGGCAGGATTCTCACAGCGCGTCATGGACCTGTCAATCACAGGCAGGCTAAGCCTCCGACACCTCGCCGCTAACCTGGACGAGCAGTGTCAAGCCCTCGATGGCTGCGCGCTGACCCGCAGACGCCTCCGGAGCTAAAGGTCCCGCGTTCGAATCGCGGCGGGCGCACCAGACTTTCGAACTTCCTTGCCTCCGACCCTTCGCAAGACGTCGAATTCTCCGCGCCAACGCACCCGCTCGAGGTTCGAGGGTCAGCATCGCCAGAGATAGGATTCCTTTCGGAAGTTCCGATGTCACTCTCCCCGGGCGCCCGGCTGGGCCCGTACGAAATCCTCTCGCCTCTCGGTGCGGGCGGAATGGGCGAAGTCTACCGGGCGCGCGATTCGCGGCTCCTCCGCGAGGTGGCGATCAAGATTCTGCCGGCGGATTTGGCTTCGGATCGGGAGCGCCTGAACCGCTTCGAGAAGGAAGCACGGCTCGTGGCCTCTTTGTCGCACCCGAACATCCTCGCGCTGCACGATTTTGGTCAGGCGGACGGAGTGCTCTATGCGGTGACGGAGTTGCTGGAAGGCGACTCGTTGCGGCAGCGGCTCTCGAGCGAGACGTTGCCGCCTCGAAAGGTGATCGAGATCGGCGTGGCCGTGGCCGAGGGTCTGGCGGCGGCGCACGCCAAAGGGATAGTGCACCGGGACCTGAAGCCTGACAACATCTTCCTGATCTCCGACGGGCGCGTAAAGATCCTGGACTTCGGGCTCGCGCGCACTGCCGAGCCCCTCTCGCCGGAGGCGCAGACGTCGGCGCCGACGACCCCTGCGCCCACCGAGCCGGGAACAGTGATGGGAACCATAGGCTACATGGCGCCCGAGCAGGTGCGCGGGTTTTCGGCCGACGCGAGGAGCGACATCTTCGCCGTTGGTTGTGTCTTGTACGAGATGGTGTCGGGCAGGCGGGCATTCGCAGCGGCGACCTCGGCAGAGACGATGGCGGCGATCCTGCGGGATACGCCGGAGCCGGTGCCTCCGACCAGGATCGTCCCGGGCCTCGACCACATCGTCGCGCGGTGTCTGGAGAAGAGCCCCGACGAGCGGTTTCAGTCGGCGCGGGACCTGGCCTTCGCATTGAAGGAGATGCCCGGGACCTTGTCTGCTTTGCGGACCGTCCCCGAAGCGACGCCAGAACCGCCCTCGCGCACATTTCGCCGCGGTCCGTGGTTGGTTGCAGGGCTCGTTCTTGCGGCGGTTGCGGCGGGTCTGCTGCTTTTTCTCCCCGCCGTGCGACACCGCTTGGGCCCCGCGGGCGCGGGCAAGATCGAGTCGCTCGCGGTGCTGCCGCTGGCCAACCTGTCGGGCGATCCGCAGCAGGAGTACTTTGCGGATGGCATGACGGAGGAATTGATCACGGATCTCGCGCAGATCGGCGCTTTGCGCGTGAGCTCCCGAACCTCGGCAATGCGCTACAAGGGCATGCAGAAACTCGTGCCGGAAATTGCGCGAGAGCTGAACGTCGATGCGGTGGTGGAGGGTTCCGTGCTACGCGTCGGGGATCGGGTCCGGGTCACTGCGCAGCTCATTGCCGCCGCGACCGACAAGCACCTCTGGGCCTCGAGCTATGAGCGCGAGCTGCGCGACGTCCTGACGCTTCAAGGAGAGGTCGCCCGAGCTATCGCGGGCGAGATCGGGGTCAGGCTGACGTCTCAGGAACGTTCGCGGCTCGCTAACAAGAAGACCGTCAACCCGGAAGCCTATGAGGCATACCTGAAAGGCCGCTATCACTGGTTCCGAGGCACGGCGCCCGACGCGCAGAAGAGCCTCGACTACTTTCAGGAGTCGGTCGCGAAGCAGCCGGACTACGCCCTGGCCTACGCGGGCATCGCGGACGCTTATGAGCAGATGGCCGGTTCCGCCTACGCCGTGCTCTCTCCAAAGGAAGCCTTCCCGAAGGCGAAGGTGGCGGCGATGCGGGCCGTGGAGCTTGATCCGACGCTCGCGGAGCCCTATGTCGCGCTGGGCTGGAGCAGCTTTGTTTTCGATCGTGACTGGACGACCGCCGAGAAACAGTTCCAGCGGGCACTCCGACTGAACCCGAATTACCCGGCCGCGCATCAGACCTATGGGGCTTTCCTGTCGGAAATGGGTCGATTCGATGAGGGCATTCGGGAGGCGAAGCGGGGACAGGAGCTCGATCCCCTCTCACTCCGGGGCAACTTTGACGTCGGGTTCTTCCTGCACAATGCGCGGCGCGACGACGAGGCGATTCCATGGTTCCGCCGCGCGCTCGACATGGATTCGAGCTTTCTCCGAGCGCACTGGGGGCTAGGGCTCGCCCTCGTTCAGAAAGGAGGATACGACGAGGCGATTACCGAGCTACGGAAGGCCGTCGAACTCCCGGGAGGCGGCCCGGCGCAGCTGGGGTCGCTTGGATACGCCTATGCCGTCGCCGGCCGTCGGGCGGAAGCGCTCGAGATCGTCGAGAAACTGAAGGAGCGCTCGAGGAAGCACTACGTGCCCCCCGCGACCGTGTCCATCGTCTTTTCCGGCCTGGGCGAGAAGGACCAGGCTCTGAAATGGCTTGAGAAAGCCAACGAGGAGCGGGATCCCTGGGTCGCTCGCCTCAAGGTGGACCCAATGTTCGACTCTCTTCGTTCGGACCCGCGATTCCTCGACCTCCGGCATCGCGTGGGGCTGAATTGAAAGCGCCTCTGTCGACAGCCGCCTCAGCGCGTTCGAGGTTCTGGCTGCTCTGAGTCGCTCGCAGCCTCGGTTCCCTCTCTCCCTCCTTATTCGTGCCGAAAGTTACCGAGAAGTTACCGACAACCCCTGTCGAACCATTCCAGAACTGCCGAAAGGACTGGGGGAGGAAACGCCTGATCCTTCGGGTTCTGTAGCCAGCCTCGGATTCTTTCGCAGCGGGTCGAAGTTGGGGTCGATCTTGAGCCAGCCGGGGGAGAGGGTGAGCAGTGCGAAGAGGGCTCGAGGCACCGCGGTCAACGCCTCACTTCTTCTTGACCTCTGCGAACCAGTTGGTGACCAGAGTGAGCTGTGACGAAACCTTCTCGTCGACCGCGACCGCGGCAAGAAGCCGTTTGCCGTCGCGAGTCAAGTCGAACGGGCCGTCGGGAAGTGGCCGGCCGCCGAAAAGAAGGTGCGAGCTGCCGATCTCGAGTGTCCCCCCCTGCGCGTTGACGTCGACGGCGATCAGCTTCCTGTCCGGGGACTGCACGTAGAAGATTTGCCGCCCGTCGCCGGACCAGCGGATGAAGCCCCCCGCCAACTCGGTCCCGCCTGTCGAGATCTGCCTCTTCTCTCCGGGATCGGGGAACGGTACGACATAGACCTCCGGCCGACCCGACTCATCGGAAATGTACGCGAGCCATCGACCATCCGGGGAAAAAACACCCTGGCTCTCCGAGGCCGGCGTGGCGATGAACGCGTAGGGTTTCCGGCTTCCATCAACCGGAACTATCCAGATGTCGAACCCGCCCGTCTTCAGTTCCTGGACCGAGACCGCGAGCGAGCGGCCGTCGGGAGACCAGCTCGTGGGGTTGGTATTCAGTAAGGAGGCGATGGTCTTCGGCTCGGAGGAGCCGTCGGCAGACTTGATGAGGACCGATCCGTCGTTGAGGTTCGCGTAGGCCAACTGTCGGCCGTCGGGCGACCAGACCGTTCTGTAGTAGGGGGAATCGTATCCAAACGTAAACGGGTTGGCCACGCCGCGGGTGAGGTCGTACATCCAGATGTTCGGTTTCCCGCCGACGTTGCTGAAAATCGTCGCCCCCGCGCGGCGCCCGTCCGGTGACACCACAACTCTCTGAAAGGCGGCGGGCTCGCCCACCGTCCCGAGACTCTTTCCGTCGAGATCGAACCATGTGAGTTGCCTGTTCTGTTCCGACGATCCGGTCTCGAACACGAGCAGACCGTTCTCGGAGAGGGAAAAGTCGCCACTCCAACGAAGCTGGTTGAAGTGGACGTTTTCGACGATCGGAACAGCCTCGCCCGTGGTTCGAAGCCGAGCGGGGTCCATCGGCTGGGCCATCAGGTTCCCGTCACGAACGAAGACCAGATAGCCCGGCTCTGCATAACGCCCCTCGCTGTTCTCCCTGCAGAAGAGAGTCGCCTTCTTCGTATCCAGATCGAGGACGTAGATCGCGTTGTCCTTCGACTTCACGCGGAAGGTCCCAGCGAGAAAGAGCAGATGCCTTCCGTCGGGCAGAAAGTGGGGCAGACGGTGAGTGAATCCCCGTTCCTTGACCTCGGTCAACACCGTCGGGTTGCCGCCGGACGCGGAGACGCGGGAGAGCCCGCTGAAAGGGGTCGGCGCGAAGACGATGACACCGTTGCCGCCCCAGCTCGCACCACGGCCCTCGGGAGCGTCGCAGATCGTCAGCACGGTGCCGCCCGAGGCCGGGACCTTCTTCAACTTGTGATCGGCGAAGAACCCGATCATCCGGCTGTCGGGCGACCAGAAGGGATAGATTGCGCCATCGGTGCCCGCGAGCGGTTGGACGTCGAGGCCGTCCATCGAACGCACCCATAGCCGGCGCTTCCCGTCCGGCCCGTTGGCGGTAACCGCCAGCTTCAATCCGTCCGGGGACAGCGCAAGGGCCGTGTTGAGAGGGTCGAGGGCTGTTCTCAAGGGAAGGTTGATCGCTGTGCGGAGGATGTTCGCGGGAGCGGGCGCTCGCCGGACGTAGCCGATACCGAAAAGGACCGCGACCACCAGGAGAGCGCCTGAGAGCACCCACGCCACTCGCTCCCGGCTCTTTCGGCGCGATACGACGATGGCGGGAGCGCCCGCTTGGGAACCCCCTTCCGCAATCCATCGAATCTCGCTTCCCAAGTCCGCTGCGTTCTGCCACCGGTCCTCGGGATCCTTCGCAAGGCACTTTCGGACCACGCGGTCGAGCGTGGGCGGCGACATCGGTTGAATGCTCGAGATCGGCGCAGGCTCCTCTTTCATGATCGATGAGATCAACGACGCCTGGCTGGCGCCCGAGAATGCCTTTCTCCCCGTCGCCATCTCGTAGAGGACGGCGCCAAGGGCGAAGATGTCCGTGCGGCCGTCCGCCTCTTTCCCCTCGAGCTGCTCGGGCGCCATGTACTGAAAGGTGCCGAGGATCGTTCCTTCCTGCGTCAGATTCTGCGCAGGTGCGATCGTCGGCAGCGAGGTCAATCCTGACTGAGGCGCCACGGGAGCCATCGCCTTCGCCAGACCGAAGTCGAGCAACTTCACCCCCGACTTGGTCAGCATCACGTTGCCGGGCTTCAGGTCTCGGTGCACGATCCCCTGCCGGTGCGCCTTGTCCAATGCGTCAGCGATCTCAATTCCGAACCGCAAAGTCTGCTCGAGTGGCAGCGGTCCCTTCGCTAGTCGGTCCGAGAGCGTCTCGCCCTCCAGCAGCTCCATGACCAGGTACTCGACGCCGTCCTGGTTGCCGACGTCGTACAGCGTGCAGATGTGCGGGTGCGAGAGCTGCGAGATCGTCTTCGCCTCCCTCTCGAATCGCTGGCGCACCTCGGGAGAAGCCGAGAGACGCTGCGGGAGTACCTTCACCGCGACCGTCCGCTCCAGCCGTGTATCGCGAGCCTGGTAGACCTCGCCCATCCCGCCCGCGCCGATCGACGCGAGGATCTCGTAGGGGCCGAGGCGGGTGCCGGACGCCAAGGTCACGGTTGCCTCCCCGCCGGCGCGCGGCGCTTCAACTCCTCCGAGAAATTGAGGACCACGTTTAGATGAGTCGCGACCGACTCGAGCTTGCGTTGGACCATGACGAAGCGCCGGTCGTCAGGCGAAACGTCGTAGGCGGCCTCACCGCGGCGGGTCGGCACGAAGCGACCCTCGAAGAGCACCTGTGGAGTCTCCGCCGAGAAGCCCCGACCGGAAGCGACACGAACCGCCATCATCCTGTCGCCACTGCGATAGAAGATCTCGCTTCCTGCATGAGACCAGACCGGCTCGGTTCCCCCGGAGATTGAGATCTGCCACTTGCCTCCCGGGCCGGGGAAGGGCTGCACGTACACCTCATCGCGTCCCGACTCGTTGGAGACGTAGGCGAGCCAGTGGCCGTCGGGAGAGAACCGCGCCGCTCGCTCGTTGAAGGGCGTGCGCAACCAGGGCCGCCGTTCGACCTTCTCGCCGAGCGTCAGCACCCAGATGTCGCCGGAGGAGACGGGATCGAACTCCGTGTAGACCAGCGTCCGGCCGTCGGGGGACCAGGAGCTGACGTGGGGGTGTGTCTCACTCACGAAGAGCGGCTCCTCGCTGCCGCTGCCATCGGAGGGCTTCCAGTAGACGGCGCGAGGGTGTCCCACTCGGTCGGCGCTGTAGGTCACCTTTCCGCCGTCGGGAGTCCAGATCGGTGTCTCGTCTTCCCCCGCCTCGAAGGTCAGGCGCGTCGATGTAGCTCGAGAGATCTCCAGGATCCAGATGTCCGGGTTGTCCGCCCGAAACGTGACCGCGAGCCGCTTTCCATCTGGCGAAAAGCGGGGCTCCTCGTAGCCGCGCGGCTCGTAAGGAAGCGGCTCGACCTTGCCCTGTCGGTCCACCCAGGTCAAGGTTTCTCTCGGCGGAGATCCGGGAGCATAGGCGAGGGCTCCTCCACCCGAGAGGCCGAACAGAGGGCTATTGTAAGGGGAGAGGATCATCACACCATCCACGACGGAGACGGCGGGCCCGGTCAGCTCCAGCCGCTTGATATCGAAGGGCGCGGCGGATAGCGATCCCTCACTGGCAAAGACGAGATGGCCCGACGGGGAGTAGTGCGCCCCTTTTCCTTCGGTCAGGTCGCGCCGCGCCCCCGTCTTGAGGGAGACGACGGATGCCCGCGGTGTACCGAAAGGACTGGTGGTGAAGAGGACCGCCTCGTTCCCCGGCAGGATTTCCGGCCAGAAGAAACCGGCCTCGCCGTGCTTGAAGTCCGGGGCAAGGAGGGCACGAGGCGTCCCACCCGAGGCGGAAACGCGCCGGAGTCCCGAAGTGCCCGTGGAGAACACGATCGTGCCGTCTGGGCCCCAGCTTGCGCCCCGTACCTCGGTTGCCTCGCAGATCGCCTGAGGGACTCCTCCTTCAACCGGGACCTTCATGAGCCTGGTTCCGGCGAAGAATCCGATCCACCGAGAGTCAGGGGAGAAGAAGGCGCTGATCGCGCCCTCGCTGTCTCGAACGGGAGTCGCTTCGAGACGGTCGAGGGAGCGCAAGTAGAGCTGCGTGGTTCCGCCGTGTTCCGCGGCGTAGACGAGGCGAGTTCCGTCGGGTGCGAACGCGAGCGACTGCGCGCCGTAGGAGGCAAGCGGCGCGTCGGAGGGAAGGAGCACCGAGAGCCATGCCGCCTTCGGCGTCTCCCGCGCTGGCTCGCGGGAGAGCCACAATCGGACGCCGAGCCCTGTCAGCAGAGCGCCGGTGAGAAAGCCCGCGATCGGCCCGGCGAGCCGCGCCATCACTCTGCGGCGCGCTATGCGAGGCGCGGCGAGACCCGTCTGCGAGCCGGACTCGCCGATCCACTTGAGCTCGCTACTCAGGTCCGCGGCGTTCTGCCAGCGGTCCTCGGGATCCTTCGCCAGACATTTCCTGACGACGCGATCGAGTGCGGGGGGACTCGTGGGCTGAACGTTCGAGATCAGGAGCGGATCAGCGGTCATGATCGCCGAGATCAGCGACGCCTGGCTAGCGCCCGAGAACGCCTTCCTCCCGGTCGCCATCTCGTAGAGGACGGCGCCGAAGGCAAAGATGTCCGTCCTTCCGTCTGCTTCCTTGCCCTCGAGCTGCTCGGGCGCCATGTACTGGAAGGTGCCAAGGATCGTTCCTTCCTGCGTAAGCCCCTGCTGCGTGGGAAGGGCCGTCAGGCTGCCTGGCCTCGCCGGCTGCGCCATCGCCTTGGCCAGCCCGAAGTCGAGCAGCTTCACTCCGGACTTCGTGATCATCACGTTGCCTGGCTTCAAATCCCGGTGCACGATCCCCTGCCGGTGTGCCTTGTCCAGGGCGTCACCGATCTCTATGCCGTAGCGCAGCGTCTGCTCGAGCGGCAGCGGCCCTTTCGCAAGGCGATCCGACAGCGTCTCCCCCTCCAGCAGCTCCATCACCAGGTACTCGGTCTCGCCCTCCCGACTCACGTCGTACAGCGCGCAGATATGGGGATGCGAGAGCTGCGAGATCGTCTTCGCCTCCCGCTCGAACCGCTGGCGGACTTCTTCGGTCTTCGAAAGCTGATCCGACAGGACCTTGACCGCGACCGTGCGCTCAAGCCGCGTGTCGCGCGCCCGGTACACCTCTCCCATCCCGCCCGCGCCGATCGGCGCGAGGATTTCGTAGGGGCCGAGACGGGTCCCGGTGGAAAGTGTCATCAGATGACCGGCGCGAAATTCTATGCTGCGGTGGTCTGCCCGGCGGATTGGCTCGTTACCCGTGGAGAGTCACAGGGCGCGGACGCGATCACGAGTTGGAGCGGGAAACGAGGGTCGAACCCGCGAGGACGGAGAGAGAAGAAGAGGCCAAGCGAGGTCAGACCACGGCGGGTTGGCAGACATTCTGACCCGGACGGCGTACACAGTTCCGTGTCAGAAGGACGAGGATTCAGTCTCATCCAGCGGAGGAGACGCCGCCGGATCTGCCTCTCCTGTCTGCGCTGGGGTACTGCTGGTTGCGGGTCAGTTAGGTGATTCCCTAGCCTCCGGAGCTAAAGGTCCCGCGTTCGAATCGCGGCGGGCGCACTGTGAACTACTCGTAACGCAGCGCTTCGATCGGGTCCAGGCGCGAGGCCCGCACGGCGGGATAGAGGCCGAAGAAGAGACCCACGGAGGTCGAGACCAGAAGCCCGACGAAGACCGACCAGATTGGCACTGTGGTCGGGAGCGCGGGCACGAAGGCCCGCACGAGCCCGGAGACCAGGATGCCGAACACGACTCCCAGGATGCCTCCGAGCGTCGTCAGGGTCACGGCCTCGGTCAGAAATTGCCGGACGATGTCGCGGCGGAAGGCGCCGACGGCCTTGCGGATTCCGATCTCCCGCGTCCTCTGCGTGACGGAGACGAGCATGATGTTCATCACCCCGACGCCGCCGACCGCAAGCGAGATCAGAGCGATCAAGATCATCGCTCCGGACACGCCGCCCGTGATCGCGCGGAACTGCCCGATCAGCTGAGCTGGCGTGCCGATCTCGAAGTCGTTGGGCTTGTTGAAGGGAATCCGGCGACGAAGGCGCAGGACCGCCGTCGCCTTTTCGATCACCACATCCACGTCCTCCGGCCGCCGAGGCACCGCGTTGATGTTCACGCCGCCCTGGCGCACCTGATAGCCGAACTGGTGTTCGAAGGTCTTGTAGGGAAGCACGACCTTGTTGTCCGGCGAGTAGCCGAATTGCTCTCCCTTCTTCTCGAGCACGCCGATCACGCGATAGCGCAGGCCGTTGACCGTGATTTCCTTGCCGAGCGGATGCTCCGCCGGAAAGATCGCCTCCCGCACTTCGGAGCCCAGGACTACGCCGAGCGAACCGTGCTCGATCTCGGCCGGCGTGAAGAATCGTCCGAGTCCGATCGTGTAAGCCGTGGCGATCGGGTAGTACTCATCCACACCGAGCACGTATGGGTTATTGGCCTCCAGGCTCCCGTTTTTCACGTGGATTTCGGCGTCGAAGTAGCCGACGAGGGCGGAGACCGCCGCGGCCTCCGGGCAGGCCTTGCGGATCGCCAGGACGTCGTCCATCGTCAGGTTGCGTCGCCGCCGCTCCTCCTCGGACCCGGGGCCGGGCGGGCCGAAGCGGTCCTTGTACTTCTTGAACTCGATCCGGCTCGCCCCGAACGCCTGGAAGTTGCCGATCACGTTGTTGTTGAAGCCCGTCACGATCGCGACCATCGCGATGACCGTCGCGACCCCCACGACGATCCCAAGGATCGTCAAGCCCGAGCGTAGCTTGTGCTCTCGTATCGCGCTGACGCCAAAGCGCACGTTCTCGGCAAAGCCTCGGCGGAACAGGTCGGTCAGCCGGTTCACACAATCCTCATTCGAAACGCAAGGCCTCGATCGGCGTCACGCGGGAGGCGGCCGCGGAAGGAGCCAGACCCGCGAGGACCCCGGTGACAATGGCCACCCCGACGCCCAGGACCGCAAAAGGCACACGAACCTGCGCCGGAAAGACTTGACTGACGAGAAAGGCGATGAGCGCGCCGAGGAGCACGCCCACCACGCCGCCCGCCGAGGCGAGAAGCGCCGCCTCGAGCAAGAACTGCCGCCGGATATCGCGCCGCCGAGCCCCAAGCGCGCGGCGCACGCCGATCTCTCTCGTGCGCTCCACGACCGAGACGAACATGATGTTGGCGATGACGATCGCGCCGACCACGAGCGAAATGCCGGAAATCAGGATCATGAGCGCGAAGGCCCCAGCGGTCAGCGACTTCCAGAGCGCCTGAAATGCCTCCGAGCCCAGGATGCCGAACGGGTCGTCCGAGCGGTAGGGGGTCTTACGCAGCGAGCGCAGGATGGTCCGGACCTCGTCCTGCGTCGCGTCAATTCCGGCGAGCCCCCGGCGCGGCCGAACGTAGATCGCGATCTCGTCGCTCGCCGTCAGGATCTTCTGTACGAAGGTGATCGGCGTGGTGATCACATTGTCCTTGTCCTGCCCGAGGATGCTCCCGAGGCGCGCCTGCAGACCGATGACGCGCATCGGATAGCCGCGGACATAGATCGTCCGGCCGATAGGATTGACCTGCGGAAAAACCTGGTCCTTGATCTCGGCCCCGATGATAGCGACGCCTTCCGCGTGCTCCTCTTCCAGGGAACTGAAGAAGCGGCCGGCTTCGAGATCGACTCTCATCATGGACTGCATGTTGGCCGTGTAGCCCTGAATCTGAACGTCGGGGACCTTGTTCTTGCCGAAGTGGACGGATTCGAGGTGATTCGCCTGAGCGCCGACGGCACCGCAGGTGCGACACTCGCGTTCGATCGCTCGCGCCTCCCGCAACGTCACGGCCTTGCGTTTTCGCTGCAGGATGAATTCGTTGCGGCTGCGCGCGATTCCGTATTTGGTGAAGACCAGCACATCGGGATTCAGGTTCAGAACCTTGTCGCGGACATAGCTGTTCAGGCCGCTGATGATCGACACGACCGACACGACGGTCGCGACCCCGACGATAACGCCCAGAAGCGTCAGGAAAGACCTGAGCTTGTTGCGCCGCAGCGCCTGCAGGGCAACCGCCAGAAGCTCCCGAAAGACCATCTAGGTCGAGGAGCCGGCGAGCTCCCCTTCGGTTCCCTTCTTCTCTTTCTCGATCTTCACGCGATCGCCGTCTCTCAGAGTGCGCAGCGTCTTGAAGGGACCGGTGATGATCTGCTCCTCGCGAGAAAGTCCCTTGGAGACTTCGACCATCAGCTCGCCCGTCAATCCAAGCTCGACCGGAACGAACTCCACCTTTCCTTTGCGCAACGCGTAGACCCCGGTCTGGGTCTTGATCCTTCCCGAAGTCGTCTTCGCTCCTTTCGGGTCGTCCCGGATCACGATCGCCGCGAGCGGTACGGCCAGCACCCGGGGCTTCGAGCCCGTGATCACGTCCGCCGTGACCGAGAAGCCCGGCCGGATCGAGCCCGGGGGGTTCAGGATCTTTGCGCGGACCTTGAAGTTGATCGCGTCGGAGGTCGTGATCAGCCCCTGCAGGTCCGTGTCGTTCCTGGCGATGGGCGAGTTCTCGACCTGCGTGACCACACCCTCAAACGCGTGATCGGGATAGGCCTCGACCGAGAGCATGGCCTTCTGCCCGACTTTCACATTGGGCACGTCGGTCTCGTCCACCATGAGCACCGCCTCGACGCTCGACATGTCGGAGATCGTCATCAGCTGCGTGCCGGGGTTGTTCATCGTGCCAATCACCGTGACCTCTCCCTCCTTGACCGGAAGATCGGTCACGATCCCGTCGATCGGGGAACGCACCGTTGTCTTCGAGAGCGTGTCCCGGGAGGCGTTCAGGTTCGCGCGGTTCTGCTCGACCCGCCTCTGGGCAACCTCGAAGTTGGCCTGCGCGGTCTCGAGATCCGACTTCGACCGTTGAGAGTCGGCCTCGGGCAGGATTTTGGCCTCATAGTTTTTCTTCGCCCGGTCAGAATCGCGTCGCGCCTGTTCGAGCGAAGCCCGGGCCGAGTCCACGGCGGCGAGGCTGCCCGCGAGCGCCGCGACCGATCCAGCTTCTTCCGCGGCCGCGCGATGACTGTCGATCTGCAGCAGGAAGTCGCTCTTCTTGACCCGATCGCCGTTTCGAACGGCCAGGTTGACGATCTGGCCCATCACGAGCGCGGAGAGATCCACCTTCTTCTCCGCCTGGATCTTTCCGTTGGCCGTGACTTTGGAGACGAGGTCTTCGAGCTTCGGCCGAGACACAATGACGCGCGGAATCTTCCGGTCCCGCGCCGAAATCGCCCCGAGGACGACGAGCACCGCGAGCAAACCCGCCACGCCGACCGATATTTTCCAAGTCTTTGACATCTCTTTCCTTATCTGAACGGGAATTCTACCGGGGGAAGAAGGATCGGATCATCGTTCATCGATTTCCTGGCGGTCGGATTCTCCGCGCTGACGCGCCCGCTCGAAGTCGAAGGGTCGCGTTACGGGGAGATAGGATTCCTAGCCCCGATGTCACTCTCTCCGGGCGCCCGGCTGGGCCCCTACGAAATTCTTTCGCCTCTCGGTGCGGGCGGGATGGGAGAAGTCTACCGGGCGAAAGATCCGCGACTCGGAAGAGATGTGGCGATCAAGGTGCTCCCGGCGTCGTTCTCTCAAGACACCGATCGGCTGAGGAGGTTCGAGCAGGAAGCCAAAGCCGCGGGAGTCCTCAACCACCCCAACATCACCGCCGTCTACGATATTGGACAACACGACGGCGCGCCTTACGTCGTCCAGGAGCTACTCGAGGGGGAAACGCTCCGCTCGGAGCTGGCGGGTGGACGGTTCTCTTCTCGCAAAGCGATCGACTACGCGCTCCAGATCGCGCAGGGGCTGGCCGCAGCGCACGAGAAGGGCATCGTCCACCGGGATCTCAAACCCGAGAACCTCTTCGTCACAAGCGATGGCCGCGTGAAGATCCTCGACTTCGGCCTGGCCAAGCTGACGCACGCTGAGAAAGCGGGTCAGGCCACGAATCTCCCGACAGCGACCGCCGGCACCGAGCCGGGAGTCGTCATGGGCACGCTTGGCTACATGTCGCCGGAGCAGATTAAGGGCAAGCCCGCCGACTCGAGGTCCGACATCTTCTCCTGCGGCGCGATCCTGTACGAAATGCTCTCGGGCAAGCGCGCGTTCCACGCCGACTCGGCCGGCGAGACGATGGCGTCGATCCTCAAGGAGGACCCGCCGGATCTTTCCCTCACCAACCAGTCCGTCTCGCCCGGCCTCGAGCGCATCGTCCGCCACTGCCTCGAGAAGAGCCCGGAGCGGCGCCTCCATTCGGCGCATGATCTGGCCTACGAGCTCGAGTCGCTCACGCAGATTTCGGGCTCCACGGCGGTGCTTGCGGCGGGCCGTTCCGGCAGGCTCCGGGCCGTCCTTATAATTACGGGCGTCCTTGCCGTCGCGGCCGCGGCGTTTTTCGTCGGGCGACACGGCACGCGTCCGGCATCTCCCAGCGAGGCGAGCTTCCGGACCTACAACCGGCTGACGAGCATGGCCGGCGGCGAATACGCGCCGGCCCTCTCACCCGACGGCAAAGTCCTCGCCTTCGTCAAGCCAACTTCGGGAAAGGCGGACATCTGGGTTCAGAGGGCCGGGGGCCAGAAGCCCACCGACCTGACCTCCGACTGCGACAAAGACAGCTACTCGCCGGCTTTCTCGCCCGACGGGAATCTCATCGCCTACGGTTCGCAGTGCGGTGGCGGAGGGATCTTTCTCATGGGGGCGACTGGCGAAAACGCCCGCAAACTCACTTCCTTCGGAAGCGATCCGACCTGGTCGCCCGACGGCAGCGAGATCGTTTTCACGACCGAGGTCGGCTGGAAGCCGTGGGGCCGCGTTGGGACCAGCGCAATCTGGGCGGTGGAAACTGCAACGGGAAAGACACGCCGGCTTTTTGCGGGTGATGCCGTGCAGGCGAGCATCTCGCCCCATCGCTTGCGGATCGCGTATTGGGGGCTGGTGTTTCCCAAAAGCCAGCGGGACATCTGGACGATTCCGTACAGAGGTCTTGCTTCCGGCGAGAAGCCCGTCGCAATCATGCAGGACCCGGCGCTGGACTGGAATCCGGTTTGGTCGGCGGATGGCCGTTTTCTGTACTTCTTGAGCAACCGCGACGGCGCGATGAACTTGTGGAGGGTTCGGGTGGACGAGGCAACGGGAAAGACCCTCGGCCCGCCGGAGCCTCAGACGCTGCCGGCACGGGAAGTCTATGGTTTGGCCCTTGCCCGGGACGGTCGCCACCTCGCCTATGTCGTCAATGAACCGACCTTCTCGATCGCGCGCCTCGCGTTCGATCCCGTAACAGGCGAAGTCCAGAGCCAGCCAGCGGAGATCCTCCAGACTTCTCAGGAGGTCTCGAACATCACCCTGTCGCCCGACGGGCAGCTTCTCGCTTTCGATTCCATGGGGGGAAGGCAAGAGGACCTCTTCCTGATCCGCTCCGACGGCTCCGGCCTGAGGCAGCTGACCGACGACGCGCCCCGGGACCGCTTCCCTTCGTTTTCCCCTGACGGGCGGCGCATTGTATTCATGTCGGACCGAAGCGGCGCCTGGGAGCTCTGGACGATCCTTCCCGACGGGAGCGGGCTGACGCAACTGACGCGCGCGGGCGAGAATCCTTACACGCCTGTTTGGTCTCCCCAGGGCGGGCGCATCGCGGCGAGCAACGGCGAGGATGTGTTTCTCTTCGAGCTCGACGAGAAGGGTGGCGTGGCAAAGACCAGGAGGCTGCCGCGGCCTCCAAGTGGGCTCATTGCTCAGGCTCTCGGATGGACCGTGGATGGCCGCAGGCTCATCGTTACGCTGAGCCACCAGGACGGCTCGACGACCGATGTCGCGTTCTTCTCGCTCGACACCGAGAAGTACGATGTCGTGCCCAGCCCTTCCCGCATGCCTGGCAGGCAGGGGGGCCCGCTCCACACGTCCTTGGTGCCGGGTAACCGCCTCCTCCTGCTGAATGCGGATGGGCTCTACTTGAGCGAGCTCGCCAGCCAGGGCGGCCGCCTGCTTCTTCCGCATCCATCAACGGGCCTTTACTTCGGCTTGACCGCCAGCCGAGACGGGAAGGCTCTCTATCTGCTGCGCCTCCATGAGAACGCCGACATCTGGCAGGCGAGCTTGCAGTAGCGGCAAGGTTCGTGAGATGGACGCTCGCCGAGCGCCCTACCCGAGGACTCCTGACACTCGAGCGCCCTCGACGCGCGTGGCCGACTTTTCAAGTGGCTGAGAAAATGCAAAGTCTCCGGAGTGCCGGCGGCTCCCATCATCAACTCGCTCTGGTGAACCCGGGATTCACGGCGACCGGAGCCTGAGGTCGCCCGAGTGAATCCGGGATCCACGCCCCGGGGGATCTCTGCATCCCGGACGGGGCGCGGTGATAGGGCTCGGATCAGCTCCTCTCGGTCGCGGCCCTCGCTTTCGTTCGGATGAACGCGTAGTTCAGCTGCGGCAGCGAGTTGAACTCCGCTGCCTTCGTGCAGAGCTCCTTCGCCTTCTCCTTGTCGCCCTTCCCGAGATACGCCTGACACGTGCGATACAGGTTCTGGGGGTTCTGCTGATTGGCCTGCTGGAGCTCGGCCAGCGCCCTGTCGTAGTCATTTTCCGCGAGCGCGATGATTCCGTCGAGCTCGTGGGCCTGTTTCGCCTGAGCCGGATTCCTGGAGGCCGCGGCCCCTTTTCGAAATTCGTCCGCGTGGGTCTTGGCCCCGGCGACGTCCTTTTTCCCCAATGCCGTGCGGGCCAGGTTGTAATGGTGGACGAGCCGGGCGTTGTCCTTGATCTCCTGCGAAAGATTGGAGCCCTCGATCAGCCTCAGGCCGCGCTCGAACTCTCCCACTGCCGGATCGGGCTTGCCCATTTCCAACAAAATGTTCCCTTTCAACTGGCGGTCGAAGGCCATGACAGGAACGTCGTTGGTCTTCTCCCCCAGGGCGTACTGCTTGTCCACGTCTTCGAGCGCCCTGGCCATCTTGCCGCCGTCGACGTGTACGACCGTCAGCGCGAGCAGCCCCGTCCGGCGCTCGCCGTCGTTTCTCGCCTTCTTGTCGATGTTCTGAAGCTCGGCGATCGCCTGATCGCGCTTTCCGAGATACAACAGGTCCATGGCGATTCCCTGGTGCGCATTGAGGAAGGTCGGCTCGATCGACAGCGCCTTGCGGTACTGCGCAATCGAGTCGTCGAACTTGCCCTCCTTCAGAAGCAGCTCGGCATAGGAATCGTAAGGGTTGGGGTCTTTGGGGATCAGCTCGATGTACTTCTGAAACGCCTTCTCGGCGTTGGCGTAGTCAACGTTTTGCCGGTAGGCGTAGCCCAGAATGTTGTAGGCGGTCGAGTAAGTCGGCTCGAGCTCGGTCGCCTTCTTGTAGTGCTCGATCGCCTGCGGGTAGTCCTGCTGGCCGAAGTAGTAGCCGCCCAGGTTGAAGTGCGCCCGCTCGTCATTCGGGTACGCCGCGACGAGTTGATCGAGGTATTCCTTCTGCTTGACCGCGTCGTTGTTCGCCCCGGCTTCCGTGGCCAGGATGAGAAGCCGCTCGCCGTTGGAGGCCTTACCCGCCAGGCTCACCGCCTTGTTGAGATGCTCGAAAAACTCTTTGCCGGTGGGGGCCGAGGTCGCCAGATTGAGCTCGGCCAGGGCGAAGTTCGGGTCGAGCGAAGCCGCCTTCTCGAAGTGCGCGATGGAGTCGGTGATGCGCAATTTCTCCGCCAGGTCCCGGCCCTGGAGGAATTCGGTCTTCGCGTCGGCGGACGCGGTCGTCACCGGAATCTTTCCTCCGTTGACCGGGGTCGGCTGGGTTTCCGCGACCGGGGCGGGAGCCTCCTTCTTCACGCAGCCCGAGACCGTTACGGCTGCGGCAACTCCAAGAATCCAGACGAAAGCAAAAGGTCGAATCGAACGCATGGTGCCCTCCCTGGTGAGGATTAAACGAGGATCCGGGCGCAGGGTTTAGGCGCGGTCGCTTCGAGGTGACCGCCATGCGCCGTCGCGGAAATTCCCGTTCCCGTCCCTCTAAAGGTGGGACCGGTCACCACTCGGGGGTGCGGACGAAAGAAAACGGCCGTCGCCCCCGACGGCAACAGTCTCGAGGCGACGGCCCGACATCCGCCGGAACGTGAAGTCAGGCAGGTTCAGCGGACCCGCTGCCGCCTGAAGGATTCCAGACTGGATATAGTCGAACGACCTCATTCGCCGGCAAAAGTCCTGGTCGTCGAGACCGACGAATCGAGAAAAAGGAGGTCGACATGGCCCACCAAGGCAAGGTTCAGCTCACGTACGTGATCATTGCCCCGCCGGATCAAGTGAAGGAGGGCGAACGCATCTTTGCGAGCCACGCTCCCTGGATGAAGGCGACGCATCACCGTGACGGGAGCAAAGCCCTTCTGACTTATGACGTGTCCAGGGCACCCGAGCTTTCGAATCCGTTGGATCCGAATTCTGCGCCGACCGGAAGCACCGTCTTCATCCTGAGTGAGGTCTATGAAACGGGGGCTGGCGTAACCGACCACTTCGGGCAAGCCGCGGCGAACTGGCAGGATTTCCCGGCCCTCCTCAAGTGGCTGGGGAAATGCAAAGTCTCCGGTTTGCCGGCGGCACCGATCTTCAACTCGCTCTGGTGAACTAGAAGGGTCCCGCGTTCGAATCGCGGCGGGCGCACCAGCCTTCGACGACGACCTTCTTTCGACCGTTGCGATACGATCCGAAATCGATCGATGCGAGGCGGGGAAGGCAATTGTTGGGGCTCGTTCACTCCCGAGAGATCGTCTTCGCGGGAGGCCTGGCGCACCGGCGCGAGTGACCCCTTGCTTCCGGGCTCCTCTGCGTAAGCTCCGCATCGGCATCGTCGATCTCGTCGCCAAAGGGCCGACCCGCGCCCTGTACGCGCGACTCATGCACGCGAATCTCGCCAGCATCATGCCCCAGGTCGTCGGGGTATGGTGCGAAGCCGAAGGGCACGAGGTCACCCTCGTCTGCTACACCGGCCCCGAGAATCTGACCAACGAACTGCCGGACCAGGTCGATCTCGTCTTCATTAGCGCGTTCACGGAGGCGGCGCTGCTCGCCTACGCGCTTTCCAACCTGTTCCGATCGAAGGGGGCCGTGACCGTTCTCGGCGGGCCCCACGCACGCTGCTACCCGGAGGATGCCCGGAAGTACTTCGACTACGTCGTCGGCTTCACCGACCAGGCGGTCATCCGTGACCTGCTCCGGGACTGTTCGCCGCACCGGCCGATCGGCACGCATCTCGCGGCGAAGCAGCAGCCCGCAGTGCTCCCCGGAGTGCGCGAGCGCTGGAAGTTCATCGAGCCGACGCTGCGAAAGGCTCCCCTTTTCAAGATCGTTCCGATGATCGGCAGTCTGGGCTGCCCCTACACCTGCAGCTTTTGTATCGATTCGGTCGTCCCTTATCAGCCGCTCGACTTCGGGGTGCTTTCCGAAGACCTCCGGTTCCTCGTGCGAACCTTGCGACGGCCGCGCGTCGGCTGGCACGATCCGAACTTCGGGGTCCGATTCGACGACTACCTCGACGCGATCGACGCCGCTGTGCCGCCCGACAGCATCGATTTCGTCGCGGAAAGCAGCCTGTCCCTGCTGTCGGAGCCACACCTCAAACGGCTCGAGCAGAGCGGATTCAAGGCCCTTTTGCCCGGAGTCGAATCGTGGTACGACCTCGGCAACAAGTCGAAGACCGGCCAGCTCAAAGGGATGGACAAAGTGCGCCAGGTCTCCGAGCACGTGAACATGATCCTCCGGTATGTCCCGTACGTGCAGACCAACTTCGTGCTCGGACTCGATTCGGACGCGGGGGAGGAGCCCTTCGAACTGACGAAACGTTTCGTGGACCTGACGCCCGGAGCGTTCCCCGGGTATTCACTCCTTTCGGCGTTCGGGCGGGCGGCGCCGCTCAACCTGCAATACCAGCGCGCGAATCGCGTGCTCCCGTTCCCGTTCCACTTCCTGGACAACAACCGCGCCATGAACGTCAAGCCGAAGAACTACTCGTGGCGCGACTTCTACGACCGCGTGATCGGCCTGACCGGGTACACGTTTTCCTGGCGCGCCATCATCAATCGCTTCCGGGCGACGAGGACGATGATCCCGCGGTGGATGAACGTGGTCCGGGCGGTGTCGTCGGAAGGGTTTGGGAGACTCGCGTATTACGAGGAACTGAGGCGGCGGCTCGACTCCGACCGACACGTCCAGCGCTATTTCGCGCAGGAGACGACCGAGCTCCCGGCGTTCTACGTCGACCAGGTGCGCAAAGACCTCGGGCCGCTGTGGGCATGGCTGCCGGCGGAAGCGCTCTATCACGACCCTCACGCCTATCTCACGTCGGAGGAAGAGCAATCGCGAAAGACGTTGGAGCGCGGCGACAACAGGCTCGCCGCGAGCTGAGGCATCGCGAGGGAGTTTCGGCGGATCAACTTTTCCGCGGTGCTTCACCTCGTAGACTCTTGCCGCAATGCCGGAGAGCGCAGGCATACTGATCTTCCTCGATTTCGACGGCGTGCTCCGACGGAAAGACGCGCCTCTCTACCGATTCGAGAAACCACTGCTTGCCGCCTTCGAGGAGGTCGTCCGCCGAATCCGGGATGCCGAGATCGTGGTCACGTCGAGCTGGCGCGAGGTCGTTCGGTTGGCGGCGATTCGAAAGCTCTTCTCGACCGACGTCGCGGCAAGGATCGTTGGCGTGACGCCCTTCGCCCCTCACGGACGCTACCGAGAGATCCTCGCGTACTTGAAGCAGAGCGGGACGGAAGACCGGCGATGGGTTGCCGTGGACGACGACCCTTTTAGCTACCCGCTTGGCGTGCCGTTAGTCCTCGTTGACCCGGCGAAGGGGTTCGGAACAGAGGAAGCGCAGCGGTTGGTGGAGATCGCGGGACGTTCGAGCTGTTGACCCGCGCACCATTTTTCGCTCGCATCCCTGCGATAGCGCCCGCCACTACCCGATTACTCGATCGTCACGCTCCGGGCGAGGATCGAGCCGTCCGCCTGAAGAATCCCTTCTACTTCCACCATCACGCCGGTCATGACGTCCAAGAAGCTCGCGGAGCTGCCGCGCTTCCGGAACATCGTCGAAGAGTCGGTCTTGACGGTCACTCCGGCGCCCGTGCTCTGCACGACGAAGCTCATCGCCATTGCGTTGACCGACGTCACGGTGCCTTCGACTTCGCGATTGCCGCCGACGTTTTCGTCCTGAATGATGATCTCGGTCGCCAGAAACGTGTTGTCGGACTGCAGGAGCGCTTTGATGTGCACGCGCATGCCGACCTGGATCTGCGAGAGCGTCATTATCGTCTGGCCGTGACGCAGGACGGTCGTGTTCGTGGTCTTGACCACGACGGCCCCGAGGCGCTGGTCGAGAACCGTCAGGGTGCCGGCGCCGGTGCTGACGGCGGAGACGAGCCCTTCGATCTCCTCCTCGGCGTTGCCGCGAGGGACGACGACGGCGGTCGAGGCCGTCACGGCGACGGTGATCGCGTTGACCCCGGAGGAGACATGGACGTTGGCGCGCGCGTTGATGTCGGCGCGCTTGAACTCCAGATCGACATCGCCCACCGGGACGCCGGTCAGCGTGAAGTTGCCCGAGGCGTCAGTCTGGGCGGACCGATCCGTCTGGACCACGCGCACGGTCACCCCCGGGAGGCCCATTCCAGCACCCAGCGTTGTGGCGCCGAACGTTCCGCTGCCGCGGACCACGGTTCCCATGACCGTGGCGCTCCCCGCGGGAGATGTGGGCGAGGAAGACGACTCGCGACAGGAAATGGTCAAGAGAAGCGCGGCGAGAACGCAAATCGCGAACGAAACTGTTTGTCGGATCCGCAACCGAGGAAGCATGGGGTCCTCCGTGGATAAGGGCTCCGGAGGACTCGCGATCGCCCTCTTCACGGCACTCGGTTCGAGGGAGATCGGGAGGCCTCCGACGCGTGAAAGCCGCATTATGGCACCGATAGATTCCTGCGGGCCGGATTCGCGGATTTTCGCGAAGCGAATCTTCAGCGCCTGCGCCGCTCGAGGACCGCATCGAGCGAAAACCGGTCCTCCTCCCGCGGCAAGACCAGCACGAAGAGAAGCAGCGCCAGGCGAGGGATGACATGAGTGTGGAACTCGTAGAGCGGCTCTTTCAAGAGGTGCCCGAACGTCACGACGAGCAGCACGAAACCGAGCGCGATCAGGGCGGCGCGCACGCGAAGTCCCAGGATCAGGAGCGCGCCCGCGACGAGCTCCACGACCGGCACGGTGACGCCCACCGCCCAGAGAGACCACCTGGGCAGAAAGGTGTCCGAGTACGGATCGACGAAGTACTTGTGCGCGTGGCCGATGGGGGTCAGCTCGAAGACCTTCCAGACGCCGGCCATGAAGAAGATCAGCCCCAGCACCCCCCGCGCGAAGAGGATCGCCCAGGCACGGTCTCGATTTCGCCCGTCGCTCATCGGGCGTCCGCGAGGGCTTCATGGGGCGTCACCCGCTCGGGTTCTCCGTCGGAAGCGAAGATCCGGGCGCGTTCCAGCATCTCGCGGATCTCCTCCGGGGTGGACTCGAGCTTCGTCGCTCCCCGCATCAGGTCCTGCGGGTCGACCGGAAACCAGTTCCGGCGGCTCGAGTCGGAAAGCCCGGCGACGTCGATTGGCCGAATCGCGAGAGCCGCGCGCCGGATCAGGGATTTTCGCCAGGCGGGATCGCGTCGTTCCGTTTCAGAAGCGGTGATCGCCTGTCGGCAGCAGTTGCGCAGCGCCGGTGCGAAATCGGGCCGCTCGCCGCACAGGAACGAGCCGGCCAGGTCGGCGCGGGAGAGCCGGCGCGCGGCCTCCGAGTAGCTGGCCGCGGCGAAATAGAGTTTCGCGAGCGCGGCGAACAGCGGGAAATCGGAGAACGTCGCGTAGAGCGCGCCGACGAGCAGGCCGGCCGTGTCCGCTTCGAAGAGAGTTTTCCGCGCATCGTTTTCGAGTCTCGTCGCGAGACGGAGCGAGCCCCAATCCTCCTCGAGGGCGCGGGCGAGGCGCTCGATCCCGGCGAGCGTCAGGGGAAAACCGGTAGAGAGCAGCGGATCGACGAAAGCCGCGGCGGAGGGAAGGAGCATCCAGCCGGGGCCGCTCGCCCGCTCGCTTCGAAAGGAGAGACGCGGCTGATGGACGAAGGGCCGGAGCGACTCCGCACCGCGGAACTGCCCGGCCACGCTCGGAAACCTCTGGAGCAATCGGCCCCACGCCGGCGCGCCGTCTCCGAACCCGAGCTCCCGCGCCAGGCGCGCCGTGGCGGCGACTCCGGCGCTCGTGACTCCGTTCCCGAAACGGAGGACCCAGATCCATCCCTCCGGAAAGACGTGGTGGACCGCGGCGTCGTCGATCGGGTAGGGAGCCCGCTCGCTTCCCCGGAACTCGGGCAGCTCGCTCAGCCGGCGGACTCCTCGGAAGTGCGAATACAGGGCCTCGGTCCGCGGCAGGGTCTCGAATTTCTTCTCGCCGAGCTCGAAGATCCGGGTGAGGAAGCCGCGAGGGCCGGAGGCGTCGACGATCAGTCGGGCGGCAACCGTCACGCTCTCGCCGGCGCGAACGCCCGAGAGGAACATCCGCCCGCCGCGCTCTTCGACCCGCTCGATCGTGGTCCGATCGAGGTAGCACGCTCCGGCCGCCTCCGCCTCTCGGACGAGGAAGTGGTCGAAGTCGGGCCGGTACCAGTGGGTGTCGGCGACCTCGTCGCGCGGGCTCGCGGCGACGAGCAACTCGTTGTCTCGTTTCGCATGACCGGCGAAAGCACGCCCGGGCTCGTGGGCATAGAAAGTGAAGCCACGTTTCAAACCGCAGGCGACTTCCGGATAGGTCCGGCGCCAGCTTCCCCAGCGAGCCAGCGGCCGGATCCGCGGCAGCCCGTACCGGTCCGAGAGGGTCTCGAGCAGGATGTTCGCGAGCGGGGAGGACGATTCGCCGATCGCGAATCGCGGATGAGTGCCCCGTTCGAGGAGCGTTACGGAGCGGCCGAGTCTCCGCGCCACCAGCGACACGAGGGATCCGGCGAATCCCGAGCCGATCACCGCCAGGTCGGTGTCGTGCTTCATCGGCTGCCTCCGCAGGCTGCGCAGGAGAGGGGCGCTGCGACCCGCTGCTCGAGGTTGATCTTCCGGAGCCGGCTCACCCGCGCCTCGAAGCAGTCGCCGCAGTCCTTCAGTCTCGCCAGATCCCACAGATCGGCGAAGACTCTGCCCCGCCGGAGAGCGACTCCCCGGGCGACGGTCTCTTCGAGCATCCCGAGGGTTGGCGGGAGGAAGTCGCCCGTGCCCGCGAGCGCGTCGAGGGCTCCGTTGCCCGCGCGCGTCGGAATGAGCGAAACGACCGACGATCCGCAGTCGAACGCGAAGTCGACCGACCGGCCACACCATTCCACGGAATCGACAGATGTGATGAACGGAAGACCGACGAGAACGAAGCTCCGGAGAGGGATTCCGCGGCGGCCGAGGCCCTCCGCCGCCCGGCGGAACTGCTCGAGGGTCATGCCCTTGTTCAAGCGGGGGAGCACGGCGGGATGAATCGTCTCCAGGCCGAGAGCCACTTCCAGCCGTCCGCCCAGAAGATCGTGGAATCGGAGGCAGGACTCTCCGACGAGCGCCGGATGGCACTCTACGGTCACGCGCTCGAATCGATCAAGAAGCGCGGCGATGGACTCGTGATCGGCGGGAGGAATCGCTTTCGGATCGAAGAAGCTTCCGGCGTTGTAGAGCTTGATCCGGCGCGCGGGAAGAAGACGCGCGAGCGCCTCCCGGATCTGGGTCGGAATCGCCCCGACCGGCACGCTCTCTTCGAGCGTGTGCTGCCAGAGATCGCACATCAGACAGCGCCACGGACACTCTCGATTGGTCAGAAAGACCGTGGCCGAAGTGACGACCTCGCCCGTTTCGGTGCGCTCCTCCTCGATCAGAGACGCCGAGGCACGGAGCGGGTCCAGGCGTGTTCTCGGACCCCGGCGTTCGAGGATCCAGCGAATCCGCTCCGAATCCCGCTCGGGGTAGCGAGAGATCGGCCGGGGATCAGGCGTAAAGAGAAAAGAACTCCGCGCGATAAGCGGATTCGCGCGGCGCACGAAGCGCCCGCGCGACCTCTCGATCGGCGGCGCCGTCCTGGAAGCGGCGTTTGGGAAACACGGGCATCCGGATTCCGGTCAGGGCCTCGACGCCCCGCGAGACGATCTCCCCCTTGAGGGAATAGAGCCGCTCCGGCTTCCAATCGGTCAGCGCGACGAACGGAATCCCTTCCGCGACTTCGACGATCGCGGGACGAGTGAACGGGCTGAACCCTTCGAAGCCATACCGCGCAAGGGGCGCATAGGTCCGCGTGGAGGAGCGGCTCTGTCCGCCGGAATAGGTGAGCGAATGCTTGACTGTGCCCACGCCCCAACCCTCCTGGTAGAGGAGAGCATTCGTGAGAACGCTCCGGATCGTCAGCTCGGAGTTCTCTTCGATCGGGTAGTCCTTGAGGTTTTCGTCGCCGCCGTCGCCGTCGACGAGGTATCGCCAACCGGGGTAGCACTCCCGGATCCCCCGGCAGAGGGCGAGCGCCATAGTGGCGGATTCGACGTCGAGCGGCTTGTAGTCTTCCACGACGCGAACGGTTTGGATTGGATCGAGTCCCTTCGGCTCCGCTTCGACCGTTTCCAGAAAGAGGCCGAGGCCCAGGCTTTCGAGGAAGAACCGCGCCTGCGCCAGGTCTTCTCCGCCGCCGATCGAGAGGGTGAAGGCCTTCAGACGCGACGGGCTCATGCCGAGAGAGCGCACGACGTGCTGCGTGACGAGAAAGACGGCCCCGCTGTCCACGCCGCCGGAAAAGCAGACCCCGATCGGCTCGGCCGGCGGGAGCGCCCGCAGCCACTTGGCGATTTCTTCAGCCAGGGCGCCAATGTAGCGTCCTCCGATCTCGTCCAGGTCGGCCGGGAGGACGTCGCGGGATGGCGTGAAGAAACGCGCGTACGTCGGTTCCGGGTCGGGGCAGCCGACGAGCCGGATTTCGACGACGTGATGAGCCGGGACCATCCGCGTGTAGCTCGGCTGAAACTGTTCCTCCAGACCGTGTGCACGGAGGCAGGCGTAGATGGTGTCGATCCGGTCCGCGACGACGAGCATCGGTCCGTCGGGCCGCTTGGCCAGGAAATAGCGCAGCGGCCGGTCGAGCGATCGAGCCATCCGGACCGCCAAGCCGTCGCGCGCCACGAGCGCAAAGGAGCCGTCGATCCCGCGAACGTCCTCGGTCGAGCCCCGGGCCACGCGCTCCCGCGCCTGCTCGAGTGTCATGTCGTAGAGACGGTTTCTCGAGGGGTCGGTCAGGTCCAGGACGCGCTCGACGGGGCGATCTTGCATGATTCTGTCCGGGGTCGAGATCCTAGCAGCGCGACGAACCTGGGGGAATGATCGCGAAGACCACGCAGGCGCTGGTGACGAAGACGATATGGGTCCCCGAAGACTCGCGAGACCCGGTTACTCCTCGACGGCGTACCCCTCGCCGTAGAACTTGCTCGTGGTGCGTGTGTGGAACTGCAGGGCTTTGACCGGTGGGTACTTCACGGCGGGAAGGCCCGGCAGTACCTCGAGGACTTCTTCCTCCCAGAGATAGACGGCCATCGGGAAGGAGACACGCTCCCTGTGGCGCAGCTCCGTATCTCGCGGCTTGCTGACGCGGTGTGTCGTCGAGGGAAGGAGGTCGTTGCTGATCCGCTGCATGTAATCGCCCGTGTTCAAGATGATCGTGCCCGGCGGAGCTGTCAGGCGGATCCACTTCATGTTGGCGCGGTTCAGGACCTGAAGCCCTTCGATTTCGGGGGCTGGAAGAAATGTGAAGAGGTCCACGTCCTCGTGGCCGAGGAGCCGAGCTGCTCCCGACTCGTCGTCCTCCTCTGGAACCGGTGGGTAGTAGTTCAGCCTCAGGCCGAAGTTCGTGCGCGTGAGTTTCTCGTCGTAGAGGTGGGGATCGCAGCCCAAGAACTTCAGGAGGCTCTGCATGACGGGCAGGATGAGCCTCTCCTGCTCGAGACACATCTTCCGGAAGAAGGGCTCCATCTCAAGGATGGGCCAGAACTCCTCGACCCTGGTGGACCGCACGGGATCCTCTGCGAGGTCGAAGGCCCGACGGCAGAAGACCCACCCCTCCACGAGGTCGGGGTGGATGTCGCTCGTCTCTTTGAGGGGGAAGTAGCCCTGGTTGACGGATCCGTGCCGCTTCGCGCGAAAGCGAAGCTTCTCCTCGAGAGAAGGTCGCGTGAAAATCTCCACGATCTTTTCCGGCGCCTCCTCGTAGAGCTTCGGATCGACTCCATGGCCTGCAAGGATGGCAAAGCCGATCTCCTGGAGCGCGCCGCCAAGCTCCTCCGCAAAAGACCGCTTCTCGCGCTCCTCGCCATGAAGAAAACTGCCGATGTCGCACGTCTTGATCTCGTAGCTCTCGTCGAACTCTTCGGCGTGGGGGGCTTCGGCCAGGTGATAGACCTGCTTCTTGTCCACCTGATCGAAGCGGACGAAGTCCTGGTTCTTCGCGTCGATTCCTCCGGCTTTGCGGTCAGCCGGGGGCGCTTTCACGGCCATAAGTTCCTTTCGGCTTTCTGCTCGTCGAGGCCCCACAGGATAATCGCTCGAACGCCGCTTGTCAGCGATGGCGTCGGCCATTAGGAGGATTGATTCCGATCTTACTGGAGGGAGGATGCCTCGTGACGGGTCTCAGAGAAGGCGAGGCCCTCGAGCGCGGCAACCTGAAAGTCTGGCGGCATATCAGCCGTACCGTGGGGGCCGAGGCGATTACACTGCGGGTCCTGGAGTGCGCCCCCGGCGAATCCCCCGGCCTGCGAAACCGGGACAGTAATGAAGTCCTCTACGTGCTCGAGGGGGAGGGCACGTTCTTTCTGGATGGCGAGCCGCATCGCGTCGGGCCGGAGACCGGAATCTACCTGCATCCGGGAGTCTGTCTGACCATCCAAAACCCGGGGCCTGCGCCCTTGACGATTCTTTCTTCGCAGTGCCCCGATCCGGGGCCTTCTCTTTCCTTCGAGGCGGCTCCCACGCTACCAGTGGGCGGCGTCTCCGCCTCTTTGCGCGCGCCCCTCGTCCGCTTCTCCGAGCGAGAGACTCATGTTGCGGAAGATGGTCGCTGGTACCGCGTCCTCGTTGATGGCGAGGTCGGCAGCGCGAGCGTGACGCAGTTCATCGGCGCGATCCCTCCTGGGCGCGCTCCCGACCACTTCCACGAGTACGAGGAAGTGCTCTGCATCCTGGCCGGAAGCGGGCGGGTGTGGGCCAGCCAGACCTGCGCGCCAATCGAGCGCGGGTCCTGCGTTTTCCTTCCGCGCCGTCAGCCTCACTGTGTCGAGAACACCGGAGGAGACGAGTTGCGCCTCCTCGGAGTTTTCTACCCGGCGGGAAGTCCGGCCGTGCGTTACCCGGCGAGTGAGACCGCACCGTGCAGTTGACTCGATTCTCGAAGCCGACTACCCGACCGGAGCCCGTCCGCTTCCCCCTTCCGCCACCTCCGACGGGCGTCTGGCCTCTGTCCCGAACTACGACGGCGGGAGCGTGACGGTCGTCGATCTGGAGAACCGTCGGGTGCTCGACCCTACGTTTCGATGACGGGAGACGACGCGCGCCGGCGCCTCCCCAGCAGATAGACGGCGGCTCCGACGACCGCCCACATCAGGCACAGCTCGAGCGTGGTCAAGGACTGCCTGGCGACTCGCTCGCCGAATCCCACGCTCGTGAGAACGCGCAAGTCCTCCCTCACCTGAACCGCGATCAGCCCTCCCATCGCGAGCATCGAAAGCAGGGCAGCGAGGCGCTGAAGGAAAAGGGGGATGCGCACCGTCACCGAGCGGAAAAGCTCGGGGTTCTTTCGGGGCAGGAGCAGCAGCGCCAGGCTGTGGAGGAAATACAGAATGACGAGGGCGAAGACGGCGATGTTCAAGGCCAGCGAAAGCTGACCGCTCAAGAGGAGGATCGCCGAAGCCGCCAGAGTCAAGGTGAGCCCCCGGATGGGTGTTCCGGTGGAGGGGGCGACCGACCCGAGCCAGCCGGGCGCCAGGCGGTCGCGGGCCAGCATGATTCCGAGGCGCGAGGGCACGAGCATCGTGGCGTTCAGGGACGTGGTGATCGCCATGACGGCGCCGAGGGTGACGAACCACGCCGCACCGATCGGAAGATAGACGGAGCCCGCTTCCGCCATCGGGGCCGCGCTCTCCTTCAGGCGCGCGCCGGGCAGAACGCCGAACGCCATGGACGACATGAGCAGATAGATCAACATCGTGGCGCTGATCCCTCTCACGAACACCCGAGGGAGGCGGCGCGTGCTGTCCTTGACCTCGCCCGCCGCCTGCGCCAGAGACTCGAACCCCGCGTACGCGAAGAAAAGCGGCGGCAGACTCGCCACGAACCCTCCGAGACCGTGCGTGAAGAACGGCCGGTAGTTGGAGGGGCGGATGGCAAAGAGGCCCGGGACGATCAGCACCGCCAACGAAAGCGCGAGCACCGCGCACATCGCGACCTGGATCCTGCCGAACCATCGGACTCCCACGACGTGCACTACGTAAAAGAGGACGAGGCTCGACAGGGCGATGAATGTCCGCTGTTCCGTCCGCAGAAGCCCGCCGGAAAGTTCGATCGAGTAGTCGGCGAAGGCGACCGCCAGGTAAGCGAGGGCTCCGATGTAGGAGATGATCTTGAGCCACACTCCCACAAAGGCGATCCCGAAGCCGCCGAAGGTTCTCGAGATGTGCGTGTACTCGCCGCCTGGCTCACGTCCCAGAGGTGTCGAGAGGTAGACGGCATAGGCTACGGAGGTCGCGAGCACGGCGGGAGCGAGGACCAGGTATCCCAGGATCACGCTCGGCCCTGTCAGCGTCCAGGCCTCGCCCGTGACCTTGAAGATGCCGGCCCCGATCAGGATTCCGATGAGCGCGGCGTAGGACTCGAGCGTCCCCAGGTCACGTCGGAGGCCGGACGGGACCGCACGCCCTCCGATCGGAGATTTCCCTTCTCCCAACATTTTCGGCTTAGCGACCGTCAACCCTGGCCGTCGGGGCAGATTAGGGCCTGACCGACGCCCGCGGGTAGTCTGGAGACGCGAGCTCGATGCGCCAGATGGGGCCGCCCTGATAGAACTGACCCTCCGACCTCACGAAGCCGGGAGCGTCCCCGCCCAGAATCCAGACAGAAGTGTCCAACGGCTGTTTGCCCAGGAGCGGCGCGATCAGCCCGGCGAGCCCGCCGATCTCGACCTTGACGTTGAATCGGGTCGCTTTGTACGACGCGCGACCCACGGAAAAGGGTTCCTTTCCCGCCGGTGTGATCACGAGCTTCACGAGCCGCGGCTTCGGCGTCGCGAACAGCATCGACACGGTCGTGGATGGGGCTTCCGGAGCGATGTTCTTCAAAAGCGTCACCATCATTCCGTTGGCCAGGTCCGAAGGCAACTCCATCCGCTCCTCGATGACCTTCTCCTGGCCGTTATCGCGGTGCCGCACCGTCACGCCGCCGCTCGTCGTGTCGATCGAGACCTCCATGGGATGCGGAAAGCTCGGGCCGCGCTGGACGAGGTGGTCACTCAAAAGCCGAAACCGCCCCCGCTGCGTGAACACGGCGGTCTCGTCCTGGAGCGACCCATCCTCGAAGTGGAACACGAGGCGGCTCGTCACGCGGTCGCCTCGCGAAAACTGAATGAGGTCGCCGTTGGCGATGACGGCGCCGCTGTCGAGCGACCGAAGAAATAGAAACCCCCGAACGACGCCCTCCACATGACGCACGGCCACGGAGTCCGCCTGCAGAGCACCAGCACCGAATTGACCGGCGACGAGGAGCAAGGCCACACAGAAGCGCCGTTTCACGTTGAAGTCCCCTGGAATCGGGACAGCAAGACCTGTAGCCATGGGGGCGTTACAGAACTGTTTCTTCACCGCCTGACAGGCTCAATCTCGGAAAGCTCTAAAACGGGGTGTAGTTCAAAGCCGTTGGAGGCACCCCCAATCTGGTCACGCAAGGCATCGAAGAACCCGACTCCCGAAACTTCAACGAGGGTTTCTCCTCCTCTCGCACGAAGAGATTCGGCAACCTGTCTGGCCGAAGCGAAGACGGATTTGTACCGAGACCTGATTGCGCATCCCGGACTCGGAATCTCGGCGATTATCTCAATCTCCGGATCGAGTGGATCGCGCAAGCGGAGGTGTAGATCCTGGTCCAGTTCCTTATGAACTGTTGCGATCAAAGCTTTTATCCGGTAGACGTAAAACTCGCTTCCCACCCGACGGTTCTGGGGACGCCTGGCCGGACGAGGAAGACCGGCGAGTTGACGAATCGAAGTATCTATGGGCTTCAATCGAATCGATTCCGCATCGGGATCCGTGAGAGTTTTCACCGGCCAACGATAGAGGCCACACGGGATCCCGGCATGTTGCAGCGTTCGGTCGAGCGTGCGGCAACCAGAAAGGGCCATGAAGGCGGTCACGAGGAGGAGCCTGAGCGAACTTCTCCTTTCAGGCACCATTCTGCCTCGCAGAGTCACTTCGCGCCGACGAGGATCTCGTAAGGGCCGAGACGAGTGCCGGACGCGAGTGTCATGGAGTCTTTCGCCGCGGCGATTTTACTCGTCGCATTCGTACGTCACGCCGTTTCGGCGGCGTAGCTTTCCATCCGGAGGCCGAGCAGGATCGTTCCGGCCACCAGAACCGCCGCCAGCAGGAACGGAACCTGAATGACCCGGTCGAACAGGTATCCGTAGATCACCGGGAAGGCTACGCGCGCGGCGCCCCCGAACGTCTGCTGCACTCCCATGTAAAGACCGCGCTCGCGGCTCGACACCACGCGGGACAACAGCGATGTGACGCACGGAAACGTGAATGCCGTGCCGAGCGGAATGAGAGCCACCGCGAGCGCCAGGGGCACATACGTCAGCACGGGGTTTGCGAGCGGATACATGAAAGGCAGGAGCGCGAGACCGATCGCGAGGAGAGTGAGACCCAGTCGGGACAGCCTGGCCTCCCCGAATCGCTCCACCGCCCACCCGAGAATCCCTGCGCGTGTGACGACCGCGATGACGCCGATGTACGCGAAGAAGTACCCGATCGTCTTCGCGGTCACTCCAAATCGCACCGCGAGAAACAGCGCGAGAACCGCGGTGGTGCCCTGAAATGCGCCTATGGCGATCGCATAGATCCAGATCAACCGGGACGCGGGCTCGTTCGGATGCGTCGCGACTTCGAGCACTGCCTGCCGCGAACGTCCGCGTACCCGCGGTTGGCTGCGCGCCGCGGATGCCTCCGCGAGGTCGCGCGATTCAACGAGAAACTTCCACGCAAAGACGATGTTCACGATGGAGAGCCCCGCCGCGAGCAACCCCGGCCCGGGCGTTCCCCACCTCAGAGCAACGGTCCCGAGCAGCGGACCGAGGGCCACACCCGCATTCGTCGCGGCGGAAAGCCAGCCGAGCGCCTTCGCGCGATCCTTCGGTTCCATCGCGTCGGCGACGTAGGCTTGAATGACGCTTACGGTGCCGCCACCCGCGCCCTGCACGAGCCGCGAAAGGAAGAGCAGCCACAGGGAGCTCGCATAAGCGAAGATCACGTAAGCGATGGCGGACGCGGTCATGCCGACGATGAGCGCGGGCCGGCGGCCGTAGTGATCGGACAAGCGTCCCCACACCGGCGCCATGAGGAGTTGCGCGATCGAGAACGACGAGACCAGGATACCGACGACGAAGCCGCCCGCGCCCATCGACTTCGCGTAAAACGGCATCAACGGGAGGATCATGAGGATGCCGACCATGTCCATGAACGCCGTCACCATCAGGACGGCGAGCTTTCCGACGGACGTCGACTTCCGGGCTTCGGCGGCTTCGCTCATTCCCTGCTCGTTCGAATCTAATCAAAAGTAAGCTGCACGAACCGGAGGAGACGCCAGCGAAATGCCCTCAAGAAAAATCGGCGTCATCGGCGCGGGAAACATGGGGACGGCCCTGTTACGGGGGATCCTCGCCTCGAAGTGGGGCAGGAAGCCGAACCTCTTCGCCTCGCACCCGAAGAAGCCGAAGGCCGCCGCGCTCGCCCGTGAGCTCGGAATCCGGGTCATCGGGCAGAACCTGGAAGTGGCGCGCAAGGCCGACGTCCTGATCCTCGCCGTCAAGCCGCAGATCTTGGAGTCCGTCTTGACCGAGATCCGGCCCGCCCTGCGCGACGGCCAGCTGCTGATCTCGATCGCCGCCGGCTTCCCGACGCACCAGATCGAATCGATCCTCGGCGCTCCCGTGTCCGTCATCCGCGCCATGCCGAACGTCGCCGCCGTCGTCTCCCTCTCCGCGACGGTCCTGTGCCTCGGGCGTCACGCGAAATCCCCGCATGCCGCGGAGGCTCGGAGGATCTTCGAGTCGATCGGAACCGTCGTCGAACTTCCGGAGTATCAGCTCGACGCCGTGACCGGGTTGAGCGGCACCGGTCCCATGTACATCTTCCAGATCATCGAGGGATTGAGCGACGCCGGGGTCCGCGTTGGCCTTTCTCGCGACGTCAGCACGGCTCTCACCATCCAGACCGTCCTCGGAGCCGCCAGGATGGCGCAAGTCCTGAAGACCCATCCAGGCATTCTGAAGGATCTCGTCACGTCCCCGGGCGGAACCGCGATCGCCGCGCTCCACAGCCTGGAGCGCAACCGGCTCCGGGCCATTCTGATGGACGCCGTCGAAGTCGCCACGGCCCGCTCGAAGGAGCTCGGGCAGGCCCGGTCCGGCAAGACCTGAGAGCGCCGGGACTCAGTCCGCGTCGGTCGAAGTCTCACCCACCTCGTTGCCGACCTTGCGAACCAGCGCGTCGACCGCGCTGTCCTCGAGACCCTTGGGGCCGAAGCCCTGCCTCGCGAAATCGACCCAGCCTCCGTCGGCGTCGATCTGGACGACGAGCAGCCGCGCCTTGTCGTTCCAACAGACGCGCACCGACATGTCCGGCGAGGTGAAGACGGCCTCCCGGTTTCCGGAGGAGGCGGAAGCCTTCTCCTCCTTCTCGAAGGCGTACCCCTTGTCCTGGAGAGCCGAGCTGATGCGGTCGAAGGCGCCGTCTACGGTCAACATTTCGGACCTCGCTTTGGCGCTCGCAATTCTATGGCCCCGGCGACGAAACGTCAGCCCGGATGTTGGAGTCGGACGCCAGGACCAGGAGCTGATCCTGCTCCTCGCGCCGCGCTCGGGCTGCCGCGAGCGCCGCCGGCCCCCGGTCCCGCCACCAGGCGCGCGCGTTCTCGACCTTCCAGGGAGGCTCGACGGCGCACTCCTCGAGCATCGCGTCGAGCGCTTCCGCTGACCCCGGACGATCCTCGCGGCGAAATGCAAGACAGCGGCCGATGGTCTCGTCGAGCGCGGCGGGCACGGGATACGGCGCGACTCGAGAGAGAAGGGGCGGGGGTCCCTGCCGCTCCATCCGGAAGACCTCGATCGCTGTTCGCCCCACGAATGGGGATTTGCCGGTCAAGAGAAAGTATCCGACGGCGCCGAGCGCGAAGACGTCCGCGCGCGCATCCACCTGCGTCGGATCGCTCATCCCTTCGGGAGCCATGTAAAGGGGCGTTCCGAGCAGCGAGCCATCCTGCGAGAGCGCGGCGTCGCCGAAGCTCTCCGCCGCCCCTCCTCCCGGTGCGGACTCGACGGCGCCAACGTCCTTGACGAGCCCGAAGTCGAGGACCTTCAGGAAGTCGGGGATGCCGCCATACACACAGACCATCAGGTTCGCCGGCTTGATGTCGCGGTGAATGAGACCCGCGGCGTGGGCCTCCGCGAGCGCGCCGCACGCCTGCCGCAGCAGGTGCACGACGCGCGCCGGAGGGAGCGGTCCGTCGAGGTCCACGAGCTGCAACAGGTTGATGCCGCGCAGGAGCTCCATCGCGTAATAGAAGACACCGTCGGCCGTGCGGCCGTAGTCGTAGATCGCGATCGTGCT
>Ga0207684_10000599_pt1 | contig 43115 bp, 38 predicted proteins | sample KBSK5501metaG_FD_184342 | JGI IMG/M metagenome (GOLD analysis project Ga0207684, IMG submission 184342) | Corn, switchgrass and miscanthus rhizosphere microbial communities from Kellogg Biological Station, Michigan, USA - KBS K5-50-1 metaG... | ecosystem: Host-associated > Plants > Roots >... | reverse complement strand
GTTCGCCCGAAGTATCCGGCGTCATCTGCGTATGGTATCCTCTCCGCCATGTACAGGCCCGCGCCCACGGCAGTCATGCAAACAAGTCGCGGCGCGCCGGTCCTTGCGCCCATTCGTGGCGTCGTCGCCAGAGCCGAATTATAGCCCATGGAGGCGCTCACGCGATCGGACATCGTGGCGGCTCCATCGCTCGTTAGACGGCGCACTTGCAAACGCGGTCACTTGCCATGACACAGTCAGGGAGGTACACATGCCGGAGCGGGTAGTGGTCATCGGCGGCGGAGCGACGGCGGCGCTGGTAGCGGTACGGCTGGCCGAGCGCGGCTTCGCGGTCGTCGTGCTGGAGAAGGCGCACATAGGCAATGGCTCGTCGAGCCGGTCGAACGCCTGCATTCGCGCGCAGTTTGGCATCGAGGAGACTGTCGTCGGCATGATGTACTCCGAGTGGTGGTACACGCAGTTTCACGACGCGCTCAAGACACCGCCGGAGCAGGCGCAGCCGGTCATCGAGCAGAACGGCTACCTCTTCCTCTACGAAGACCCAGAGCAGGCAGGGCCTCTCTGGCGGTCAGATCTGCGTGACGCCGCGCAGGTAGCGTGGGAGCGTTCGCTGACTCAGGTGGCGATGCAGCAGGGCGCCGGTTTGCCAGTCGAGACGCTCGCGCCAACGGAGGTGAGCGCGCGCTGGCCGCACATCGAGGCGGGGCGGCTGATCGGCGCGACCTGGTGTCCGACGGATGGCTTCCTACATCCCCACATCGTCTATGGCGAGGGGTTTCGGCGCGCGCGTGAGCTGGGCGTGGATGTGCGCCAAGGCGTCGAGATGATCGGCGCGCGGTTGCGCAACGGGCGCATCGTCAGCCTGGAGACGACGGACGGCGAGGTCGAGGCGGACTGGTTTGTCAACGCGACCAACGCCTGGGCGCCACGGGTCAGTCGCCGTCTCGGCGGCATGCCGCTCCCCATCGCGCCGACGAAGCGCTACCTCTATCACCTGAAGGTCAACCGCCCTATCATGACGGAGGAGGAATTGCGGCGCCTGCCGATGACGATTTACGGGATGGGGCCGGGGCGTGGAGCGCACTCGCGTCCTGATGGGTCGCAGCTCATTGTGGCCTGGGCGCACGACACGGCGCCGGAGCCAGACTTTTCTGACGAGGATCAGGACCGCGTTGAGCAGGGGTATAGCCACGAGCACGGCCTAGAGAATTACGGCTACGCGATCCTCGCCGAGATGGAGGCCTTCGCGCCGGAGCTGGCGAACTGTGGCGGGCTGGCGGGAACCTCGTGCGGCTACTACGGCGTGACGCCCGACGCTAACCCGCTCATCGGCTTCGACGCCCAGCAGGAAAATCTGCTGCATGCTGCGGGCTTCTCCGGCCACGGGCTGATGCACGCGCCGATCACGGCCGTGCTCGTCGAGGCGCTGCTGGCCGGGGACGCACGCGATGGGCTGGTCCAGTTGCCTGCGCCTTTCGAGCGACACGCCATCGCGCTTTCGACCTTCGATCCCAAGCGCGACTTCAGCGCTGGCCATGCCGAGTCCATGGTGCTCTAAGCGCGCTCAGTCCTTCAGGTGAGGCAAAACCTCGGCGGCGAAGCGCGCGATCTGCTCGACGCGATCGGGCCAGCGCGGCGCCATGAACTGCAAGGCGAGATGGGCCACCCCGGCGTCGCGATACGCTTGCAGCGCCTCGACGAGTTGCTCCGGCGAGCCGTGCAAGATCTCAGGATCCTGGGCCACCGGCTCAGGTGTCACCTCGATTGGGCGGCAGCAGGTCAACTGGATCGCGGCGGGGTCGCGCCCGAACGTGACGGCCTGCTCGCGGACGCGCGCGAATCCGGCGTGTAGCTCGGCGGGCCTCGTGCGCACGAAGTAGGGGAACCAGGCGTCGCCATACCGCGCCGTGCGTCGCTGGGCGGCTGCGCCCTCGCCGCCAACCCAGATGGGGATGCGTGGCTGCTGGACCGGCTTGGGGTAGAAGGCGACATTGGCGAACTGGTAGTGCTTTCCCGTGTAGCTGATATGCTCGTCGCGCCAGAGCATCGTCAGCGCCTCAAGCTGCTCGTCGATCATGCGTCCACGTTCGTGGAAGGGCACGCCAAGCGCGTCGAACTCCTCCTCCATCCAGCCGACACCGACGCCCATGATCAGCCGCCCTTTAGAGAGCCGCTCGATGGAAACAGCGACGCGCGTCCAGTAGAGCGGATGACGATAGGGCAGCACGAGCACGCTCACGCCAAGCCGGATCGTCTTCGTCACGCCAGCGAGGAACGCCAGGCAGGTCAGCGAGTCCAGGAAGGGCTTCTCCGGCGGGACGATAAACTGCTGGCTCTCGCTGTAGGGGTAGGTCGTCTCAATCGTCCACGGCGTGACGACGCGGTCGGCGGACCAGACGGCGGCGAAGCCCTGCGTCTCGGCGGTCCGCGCGGCCTCGGCGAGCGTCTCGGGTCCGGTGGCGTTGCCAGAGATCGGCAGGAAAACACCAAGGTCCATCGCCGTCACGCCTTCTGTCTACGCCTGGCTCTCGTCGGTCTGGCTCGCAGGCTCGACATACTCACGCGGAGGCACGACGAGGTAGCTCATTGCCCAGCCGACCCAGCCAGCCGCGAAGATCGAGCCGACCCAGAGGTGGATGATCCACACGACCTGGCTGGTCAGGAAGAGCGTCACGAAGTACGCCGTAAAGTAGATGGCGGGCAGCAGGAACGCGAAGAGACGGAAGAGATTCGCGCGCGCGGGCGAGGGACGCAGGGTGAGGATCAGTAGATCGCCGAGCAAACCGGTCACAAACGCGGCGGGAACGAGCGAAAAGTCGCGCTGGAGCGCGCCGAGGACGGCGATATCGACGGTCAGGATCAACGTCAGCGCGCCAAAGATGAGCTGCCAGCGCCGCACGACGAAGAGCGTGACGCCCATCAGGACGGCGCTCGTTACAAGGATAGCCGCCAGCCCCAGCCCCTCGGCAAGGAACGAGGACGCGGGCGGGTATGGCTGATCGGCGAAGACATCCACATCGCCGAACTGGGCGAAGCGGTACGAGAATGGATGCAGATACTGCAGCGGCACGGTGAGGAAGACATAGGTCAGCATTACCGACACAATCATCGGCAGTTGCGCCAGTCCGCGCACTTCAGCTACCGGCCGCGCGTAGGCCGCGCGCAACGGACCGGCGACCACAAATAGAATGCCGAGGATGATGAGCATATGCGTCGGGCTGGTGAGGGCCGGAATATCGCGCTCGATGCCAAAGAGCGAGTGCCAGATAAGATCGCCAATGCCCGCGACGCCCAGGATGCCGACACCGACAAGCGTCAGCCCGTAGCCCGGCGGCACAGCGCGCGTCCAGGCATAGCCACGCTGGTGATTGCGCCAGGCGACGTAGCCGATGGCGACGCCGACGGCAAGCACGCCAGAGTACAGCAGCGCGTGCCAGGGCGTGAAGAAGGTCTCAAGTTTCGGGTCGTTGATGTGCGCGTTGGCGTCGGTGAGCGCGCCGACGAGCGGCCACAGCCCGACGAGTAGCATGAGCCAGTCGAAGCGCAGGCTGCCGCGCGGACGGTCAAACTTGCCGGGAGCCGGCGCCGTGGTGGTAGGTTCCGCGATGGCCGCCATTTGGACACGCCTCCTCTAGATGTAGACGCCATCTCTCGTCGCAGCCGCCTTATGCGCCGCGTCTGCCCATAGCATACACCCTTTGTGCGCGTAAGACGCGTTTGCCAGGGACGAGTTTTACAGGTGTGTCTTGAGCCAGCGCAGGATGCGCTCCTCCATGTCCTGGAAGTGCTCGCGCTCCTGGACGCCATGCCCTTCGCGTGGGTAGACCGCCAGCTCGACCGGCACGCCGCGCTCGCGTAGCGCCACGTGGAACGCATACGCCTGGTTCACCGGGACGCACAGGTCTTTCTCGCCGTGCAGGATGAGCGTCGGCGTCGTGATGTTCTTCGCATAGGTGATCGCCGAGCGCGCGCGATAGGCCTCTGGATCCTCCAGCGGGTCGGCCTGGAGGAAGCGCATGTCCCAGTCGGGGATGTTCGTCTGCGCGTGGAAGCTGTGGTAGTCGCTGACGCCCGCGCCCATCATCGCCGCCTTAAAGCGCGTCGTCTGGCTGACCGCCCACGCCACCATGAAGCCGCCATAACTCCAGCCGAGGATCGCCACGCGCTCGCCATCCGCCAGCCCGCGCCGCGCCACCTCGTCCACCCCCGCCAGCAGGTCCTCGAAGTCCTTGCCGCCCATGTCGCCAAGCACCGCATCGGCGAACGCGACGCCATAGCCCATGCTGCCGCGCGGATTGGGCCGCAGGACCGCGTAGCCCGCGCTACAGAGGAGCTGCGTCAGGTAGCCGCCGTTCCAGTTATCCACCCAGCCGGAGGACGGCCCGCCATGCACGAGCAGCGCCAGTGGCGGCTTACCCTTGTTTGAGGGGATCGTCGGCGGACTGTACAGCGCCTCGATCTCCCAGCCGTCGGCGCCAATGTAGGTGATGCGCTCGCTCGGCGCGACCGCGATGGTCTCCTCGGCGATCGGGTTCAGTCGCGTCAGCCGCCGCCAGCTGAGCCGCTTGCCCTCTAGATCGCCCACGAAGACATCGAAGTGATGCGCGCCGGAGACGCTATGCGTGACGGCGAGGCGCGTGACGCCAGCGCTGGCGCTCATGCGCGGCCAGGAATAATCGCCGATCACGAAGTCGCGCTGAATTGGCGTCATCTTGCCGCTTGCCTCGTCGAGCAGGCCGATCTGATGCGTGACGCCCTCCCACGCCGCGTAGAGCAGCGTCGCGCCGTCCGGCAGCCAGCGAATCCAGCTTGGGCTGATGCGAATGCCCGGCGTGAGGTTGCGCGCCTTGCCACCCTCCGCCCCAATCACGTAGACATCACCACCGACGATGCCGCGATCACTCCACTCGCCGGAGACGTAGCCGATGCGCGTCCCATCCGGCGCCCAGGTCAGCGCGCCCGCCTGGCGCGTCAGCGTTGTGAGCTGGCGCACCGCGCCTCCACCAGCGGCCACGACGCCGAGCTGGCCGAGATAGTAATCTGTCTCGGCGGGACCAGCGCTGTAGAAGACGGCGATTTGATCGCTCTGTGGCGACCAGGCGTACTCCCAGATGGTGACGTCGGGAGGCGTGACTGGCACTGGCGTGTCGCTCTCCGGGCGCACAGTCCAGAGGCGACGGTGGCGACCGGCTGGCTGCGATCCTAGGACGATAGGATCGCTGTCTGGCTCGGCGCCTTCGAGCGCGACGAAGGCGATGCGCGTCCCGTCGGGCGACCAGGCCAGGCTCTCTGCGCCGTTGGGCAGAGCGCACACTTTGCGCGCCTCGCCTGGCTCGCCGTCGTCGAGCGCAGTGACATAGATCTGTTTCGTCTCGCGCGAGGGCTGCTCGCGCGTCGAGAGGAAGGCGACGCTGCGGCCATCGGGCGACCAGCGCGGGCAGGTGTCCTCGCCCCTGTTCTCCCCCGCGGCCAGCGCGACGGGATGCGCCTCACCGCTCTCGACCGGCGCGAGCCAGAGACGTGGGCGCGCCTTAGGCCGCTCAGGCACATACTCGTTCATCAGAAAGGCGACGGAGCGGCCATCGGGCGCGATCTGCGCATCCATCGGCGTGCGTAGGCTGAGGATGGTCCCCGGCTTGAATGGCGCGCGTTGCGGCGCTGGTTCAGGCTTCGTCGCCTTATGCTCATTGCGTGCGGGAAGTGTGGCGGCTTTCTTTGGCACGGCGCAAGCTCCTGTCTCTCACACTCAGGCGGCGCGCAGGCGGTCGTAGGCGATGCGCAACCCGCGCAGGATGAGGTTCGTGTCGACGATCTCGATGCTGGGGCAGACGCCAGCCATGACCTTGGCCAGGCCGCCATGCGCGACCACCTTCGCGGGACGCGGGCCGGGAAGCTCGGTGCGCAATCGCGCCACCAGCCCCTCGACCAGCCCAACATGCCCGAAGATGATGCCCGACTGCATACTGTGCGTGGTGTTCTTGCCCAGCGCATGCGGCGGCGGGACCAGCTCGACCTGGTACAGTCGTGAGGCGGCGCGCGAGAGCGCCTCGGCGGAGATGCCCAGCCCCGGCGCGATGGCCCCGCCGAGGAAGTCGCCATCGGGGGAGACGCAGTCGAAGCTGGTAGCGGTGCCGAATTGTATGACGATGGCCGGACCACCATAAAGCTGATGCGCCGCAAGCGTGCTGATCATACGGTCGGCGCCAGTCTCCCAGGGATTATCCACCAGCAACTTCACGCCCAAATCCATCTCATGGCTGACGACGAGCGCCTCACGCTTGAGGTACTGCTCGGCGGCGACCTGGAAGACCGGCGTGAGCGGCGGCACGACGCTGGCGATGATGACGTCGGCGATGTCCTCGGCGCGCAACGCCGCCTGGGCGCAGAGTGTCATCAAAAGCGCGGCGTACTCGTCGGTGGTCTTGTCGCGCACCGTGGCGACACGCCAGCGCGCGCGTAGAGTATCCTTCTCGGCGCCATCGCGCGGATACAGCCCGAACTTGATGCCGGTGTTGCTGATATCGACGGCGAGCAGCAGAGGTTCGCCGCCGGAGGTCGTTCTCGCCATTGAGCCGCCTTCTGATGGGAGGAGAAACGCCGCGCTGATGAGCGGTTATGCGCGATTGTATGACTGCTACGCGGCGCAGGTCAAGCGCAGAGAGCGCTTTTAAGAGCGCCGTTTCGCTACACCGTGTCGTGATCTGGCCTCCAAATGCGCACGGTGCGATCTTCGCCGCCCGAAGCGATGAAAGCGCCATCGGGAGACCAGGCGAGGGCATAGACGGGGCCCGTATGATCTGTGAATGTGCACAGTAGTGTTCCAGTCTCTGCGCTCCATCTCTGCACCGTACCATCGAGACTACACGAGGCAATCCGCAGCCCATCTGGCGACCACGTAGCGACTCTGACCGCGTCGCGATGACCTTGATACAGATAGAGAAATTCGCCAGTTACCGCATCCCAAACATCAATCGCTCCGCGCAAATATCTAGCGGACGCGAGGCGTCGGCAGTCAGGCGACCATCCTAGAGCAATAACTTCGCTGGTATGGCGACAATGGAGTGTAAGTTCTATGCCATCTGTAGTTGGCGACCAAAGCTCAATTATGTGTCGTCCACCCAAGGCGATTTTGTCTCCTGCGGGGGACCACGCCAGTGCATAGTAATCCCCTTCATGGAACTGGCTGACACGCCCACTAGACGCTCGCCAGATATGCGCTGCCTCACGCAACGCCACTGCTGCGATACGTTTTCCGTCTGGCGCCCATGCGGGGGAATGGAAAACCCAAACGTTGGCTCGTGTAACTTGAAACCAGTCCTCCGCTGCTCGTGTTCCAAATACGCGCAGTCGTGCGATGGGCCGAGACAATACGTTGTCCTGTGGGTGACCACGCCAATCCGGTCACGGACTGGGTGTGGCCACGGTAGACGCGCTTCGTCGTCAGTGTAGCGGCGCTGAGGATGCGCACCGACTTACCGTATCCGCGAATGGCTATGTGACGCCCATCGGGTGACCAGCACAACTGGTCGATCACAAAGAGGCTGCGGGTGATCATGACGTGCTCCACGGAAATGTGACTGCTCTTAATGGAAAGGTCTTTTTGAGTTCGCGAATTATGGTACTCTGCCATCGTCAAGGCTGGAAAGGACGCATCGCAATGCCAGATATACCGGAGGGGCCAATGACGCGCGAGAAAGCCAGCACGCTCGCGGGGAAGGTCTACGCGCTCGTGCGCTCGTGCCCGTCGGGTCGCGTCACCACCTATGGCTGGCTGGCGAACGCGCTGGGGCTGCCGCGTGGCGGCGCGCGTGTCGTCGGCTGGGCGATGAATGAGACGCCGTCGGACGCGCATATCCCTGCGCAGCGTGTCATCAACAGCAAGGGCGAGCTCTCGGGAAGCTGGGCGTTCGGCCAGAAAGGACGCATGCGCAAGCTGCTGGAGGATGAGGGCATCGTCTTCGACGCGAAGGAGCGCGTGGACCTCAAACGCTATGGCTGGGACCCCGCGCGCGACCTTTCGCCCGAAGAACTGGCGCGCGTCATCGGCGATGACGCGCAGCCAGCGCCTGTCAGCGATAATCTGCTGCGCCTGCTGCTCGACGATCCCGCCTCGCCGTTCCGCATCGTTCCAGACACAGAGCGCGCGGGCGAATAGGGCGCGGCGCCGGGCGCCTCACACGCGTGGCTACTGCCCCAGCGGCTCGGCGGTCAAGCGATACCCCGTCTGGAAGCCGCCGAGTCCGCCCTTCGATTGTCCCACCTCGATGATGTAGCCATCCGGGTCGCGCATGTAGCAGCGAAACTCATACGTATGGTCTTTGGGCTCCGTCAGGAACTCAGCGCCCTTCTGCGACCACTCCCGGTACACGGCCTGAATGTCGGCCACGCGCAAATTCAGGAAGCTCGACACACGATCCGGTTGCTGCGGCGGCTCCAGTATGACCGTTGGCTTGTCGTCGGTGGGGCCGCCACCGACGTTCAGGATGAGCCAGCTATTCGCGATCTGGAGAAAGGTCGGCTCGCCACTGTAGAGCACCTTCCCGCCGAGGATGCGCTCGTAGAAGTCGGCTGAGCGTTTTACATCGGCCACCGTCAGGAAGTGGGTGATGATGAAGCCTTCCCTGGGTGGAAACTCAAAGGACTGTGAAGTCGCCACGGCCTGTTCCTTCCTTAGCTGCGCCAACCGCTGATGTCGCCTGCGTTCCACAACCTCGGTGACGGAGATTTGACACGCGTGTCACATCGCCTTGCATCGTAGTCGCGCGCGTGCGCCGCGCGCAAGACCGCTTCCGTTGGCAATGGGCCTGCCTATGTCGCCGCTGCTCACTTCCTTGCCATCACTCCGTCGCGTCCGGTAGAATGCGGTCGGCGGCGGATTGGCCCCCCGACACAGGTGGCGCGCCGTCGTGATCATGAGAGAGAGTATCGCGCGCGATGTATGCGTCTATCCTTGCAGGTGGCAGCGGCACCCGGCTCTGGCCGCTCAGCACGAAACAGTCACCCAAGCAATTCCTGCGCCTCCCCGGCCCGCGCACGATGCTGGAGGAGACCGTCGAGCGCATCGCGCCGCTTGTCCCTCGGCGGCAGCTCTATGTCGTGACATTCGCCAACTACAAGGATGCCGTCGCCCAGCAGATCCCGGACCTGTCACGCGAGCAGATCGTCGCCGAGCCATCCGGACGCGGCACGGCTGCCTCGATCGGCCTCGCCGCTACCCTGATCGCCGCGCGCGACCCGCAGGCGGTGATGGGCTCCTTCCACGCCGATCATATCATCGCCGACGTCATGGGCTTCCGGCAGGCGCTGACCTTCGCCGAGCAACTCGCGCGTGAGGGCGCGATGGTGACGCTGGGCATCACGCCGACGTACGCCGAAACGGGGTATGGTTATATACAGCACGGCGCGCCCGTCGGAACCTTCGGCGCGCTGACCGCCTACGCAGGCGATTCCTTTAAGGAGAAGCCCGCGCGCGAGATCGCGGAGCAGTATCTCCAGGCCGGCAATTTCGTCTGGAACAGCGGCATCTTCGTCTGGCGAGTGGATCGCATTCTTGCCGAGATCCGCCGCTATGTCCCTGCGGTCGCCAGCGTTCTGGATGAGATTGGCGCGGCGGCGCGGGCGACTGGTGGACGCATGACTCCTGAGGTGGAACGCGTTATGGCCAGTGTGTGGCCACGGTTGACGGAGATCGTCACCATAGATGAAGGGGTGTTGGAGCGCGCCAGTGGTCTCGTGGTCATCCCGGTCAGTGTTGGCTGGAATGACATCGGGAGTTGGGGGCAGGTTGCGGACCTGCACGGCTCAGACGCCAATGGCAACACTGTGGTCGGTCTGGATGAGGTCGACCACATCGAGATCGAGGCCCAGGATAACCTGATCTACAGCGCGACGGGCCGTATGATCGCCATCGCTGGCGCGCGCGATTTGATCGTCGTCGACACCCCGGAAGGAATCCTTGTCTGTACCAAGGAGCATGTGCAGCGGGTCAAGGAGATCGCCGCCTTCGCACAGCGGCGCGACGACTCTCGTTAGCCTGCGCTCCGGCGCTAGACTCCCCATTTCGGGGAGGGACTTTCCGTTATGTTACGAAGATGGTACAGTAGCGCCGGAGGGGTCTACGCCGTCTCGACTCCGCTAGACTGACATGGTACTATAGGGGTGGATTCCACGCCACTTTCAATACTGGGGGAGTCGGGTAGGGATGACGTGGGGGAATGACCGCGCACGTGTGCAACCACGTACGAGGCCGTATGGCCTCTCGAAGGCGGTGGGGGAGACGATGACAAAGCCCACAGTGACTGCCACAGATCGTCTGGCGAATGTGATGGATGTTGTCGAACTCGGACGACGCACTGGGCTGTTGCGGGTCGAGCGCGGCTCCCTACCGATACGCGAGGACGGTGAGGTCTATTTCGCACGGGGGAGACCAATTTTCGCCGCCGTCTCAGGTATAGGCGGGCGCGAGGCGTTGCTGATGCTCATGCAGTGGGGCGGATGCTACTTTTCCTTCGACCCCCAGGCGCCACAACCGATCCCCAATATTTCGGGCGTCCTGCCAGCGGTGAGCGCTCCGCCCAGCGACGCGTACTCCCGCAGTGGCCCCAGCGCCCCCAACGCCTTTGGCGCGAGCGACCCCTCTAGTCCACGTCTCCAGGTCCCTCCACCGCCCCAGCCGCCAGGATATGCGCCTGCGACGCCGAACTTTGGTGCCAGCGGCGCCTACATTCCGCCCTCCGGCTCGCTCAGCAGTGTTCCCAGTTCGCCTTGGAGCGCCTCAGGTCCAAATGGCGCTGGTCAGCCGAACGGGTATAACAGGTCCCCTGGGACAGCGGCGCCGAGTCAGTCGTACCCGCAACAGCAACCGCAGCAATCGCAGCCAGCGTCCGCCAATTCCGCTCCTCATCCATTTGCCGTGCGGCGTCCAAAGCGCGCGACCGACGTGCGCGATCTGATCAACGTGGTCACGACCTATAATCTTGCCCGCTCACATCGGACTGTCTTGCTGCTGGCGGATGGCGAACACACCATACAGGATATCTCGCGTCTCTCCGGGAAGCCTGTCGAGGATGTAGTCCAGTTGCTCCGTGACCTGGAAGAGCGCCGTCTGGTGTTCTATCCAGCCTAGGTGAAGGGGTACGATGACTGGCGGAGCGCCGCAAGGTGAAGCGCGCGGCGCAGTGGCGCTCATGTCGCGCGCGCATGCTTTCTGGCGGGTACATGGAACGCGGCCTGGCATGGGAGCGTATCTCGATGAGGCGCGCTACGGGCGCGCGCTCGCCATGGAACAGACCGAGCAGCGCTCCGCCAAAGTCGACATGAGGGCCTGTGCCGCTCTCAGGCTCTCGCCCAGAGTGACGCATCGTACGGGCTGAAGCGGCGAACTGGTCGTCGCGTGCAGAGTTTTCTTTTCATGAAATGAGGCGTCCCTTGAATATGGCGAACATGGCTCCGATGAACATGGCTCCCCCTATGCGGCGCCCGCCGTCACGTAGCCGCCTCTCGCTGCCCGTGCGACTCTCCTTGCTCGCGCTCTTCGCCGCGCTGCTGCCGGTGGCGGCGGTGGTGGGCGTCAACACCTACCTGGCCAGGAATGCGCTCATCGATCAGGGACGACAGGCGCTCTCGACCGACGCCAACGCCAAGACCGCCCTCATCGACGCCTATCTGCGCGAGCGCCTGGCCGACGGACTCACGATAGCAGCTGTGCCGACGGTCGCGCCCTACATCGTCTGCTCGACCGCTGGGGCGCAGGCGCCAGCCGCGCTTGGCTGCGACAAGCCGGCGCAGCTCGCGCTCTACAAAGATTCGATGGTACGCACACTGGGCGCCGCCGCCATTCGTGACAAGAACTATGGCGCTGTCTCGATATTCGGCGCGCGCGGCCAGTTCCTGACGTCCTCGGATTCGAAGCTGACGAGCGCCACGGCCGTGCCCCCATCACCAGCCGATGTTGATCCAGTGGTACGGCAGAATCAGCAGAACATCTCGCCCGTCTATTACAGCCCGCAGGACCAGCACGCGTATGTCTACCTCTACACGCCGGTCACGCTGGAAAATCCTGCCACGCAGGTGAAGACGGTGGTCGGCTTCACGCGCGGGTTGCTACGCATCGACTACCTCTGGGCTATCGTCGGCAAGGAAAGCGGCGCGAACGGCGCCGACAGCTATGCGTTCATCACAGATAAAGACGGTATCCGTATCGCCAGCTCGAAGCAGGATGAACTCTTCACCGCGGTCAAGCCGCTGAGCGCGGCGGCGCAATCGGAGATCGCCAGCGACAAGCGTTTCGGATCGGCGACGCCCGTACAGCAAGTCGATCTGCCCGCCATCGCCGATTCGCTCTCCGCCGATCAGCCGGAGCAGTCGTTTCAGTCGGTCGCCAGCCCACAGGACAAGACGCAGTTCCAGTTCGTGCGCATCAGGCTCGCCACTATGCCTTGGTCCTACTTCGTGCTCAGCCCGATCTCGACGGTGACGCGAGTCGCCACCGATCAGGTCAAAAACTCGTTGATCAGCGCCGGCGTGATCGCCGTGCTGGCGATCCTCATTGGTCTCCTCATTGGGTCACGACTGGCCAAGCCCGTGCAGGCGTCGGTGGAGGATCTCGAAGGCGCCGCGCTCCAACTCCATGCGCTGGCCTCGCGCCAGGAGCATTCCGCTGGAGAGCAGCACTGGGTGGTGGACGCCTGCCAGACAGGACTGGAGAGCGTGCGCTATCTCTCCGACGCCATGCATCAGGCGGCGCGGCGCATCATCGACGCCAGCAACTGGTTCGGCGACTACTGGAACCGTCTCACCGAGGAGCAGGCCCGGCGCACCGTTCAGCATCTGCAGGAGTTGGCGCACTATATCGACGAGGCCGCGCGCCGGCAGCAGATGAGCAGCGACCGCCTGGGCAAAGCCATCACCGTGACACGACAAGTCTCCGACCAGCTTGTGGCCGGCGCCGGCGCCGCAAACCAGAGCGCCGAGCAGCTCGAGCTGGTGGTGCATGGTCTGCATAGTGTCGTCGGAGGCAAGGCGCGGCGCTTTGACTATGACGAGCAGGGCGCCGCCGGGCAAATGGATGAGGGGGCGCTCATGCTTCCTGCGAGCCAGTACAATGTCGCCCCCGGCTATGCGGACGGCGCGCAATACGCTCAGCCCGGTTACGCGCAACCTGGCTACGCTCAGCCTGGGTATAGTCAGCCACAGCCCAACGGGAGAGATCCACGCCGCCCACGTATCCCCAATCCGCCAAGCATGTGGGGCGACTACATCTCCCCGCCGTCGAACTATGGCGCGGAGAATAGCGGCTATGGGCGCAGCGGCGGCAATGGCCGCTCGAATATGCCAAGTGGGTGGGGGGAGCAGGCGCCGGACAGCCGCTGGTAGCACATCTGGCAATGCGCGGCGTGGTCTGCGTATGCGACTGCAAGAGAACGCAGACCACCGTCGTACGCTCCTCGCCGATGATCACATGCCGGCTCCCTCACCGCGCGGTATGGACAGGTTGCACCTGAGCGCAAAATCAGGTGAACACCTGATAGCCACGCCGTGATCAATACGTTACAGTTTAGGCTAGGCATGTCGCATGCCTTGCTCCTTCTGTGCTCGCCGCCACCGCAGTTGGCGGACCCGCGTGAGTCGCGTCACCCTGGTAGTGGGCGACCAGGCGGCATGGGGGAGATGAATTGCGCAGCCGCGACGCCTCTGGTATAATGCGGTCTTGTTCTCGTCGTATGCTCCCTGTGGCCAGCGGCGGGCACACCCACGAAGCGCCCTCTTGCGCCATTCGTTGAACAGAGCGCAACCGGCAGCGTCGACCTCTCGTCGTAGAGTACGACCATTCAGTGCGCTGCGCGAGCGCGGCTGATACCCGATGCGCCCCTTCAGAAGACCTTTTCATTCCACGACCCACGTCACAGCGACCTTTGATAAGCGTTCCAAGGAGGCAGCGTGAGCACGTCGAATCGCGGACTGCTGGATCGAACCTGGACCACCGTCACCGAGAGCCAGCTGTGGCGCTCGATCTTCCGCCACGGCTACCCCGACACGCCCCTCAACCAGTCACTGGTCATGATGGGCAACGTCTTTTTGCACCTGCACCCCGTCAAGGTCAGCCGCAAGGCGATGAAGATCACCTACACCTGGTGCTTGGGTGGCCTCTCCTTCTTCCTCTTCCTCGTCCTCACCATCACCGGCATCTTCCTGATGTTCTACTTCGTGCCCGAGCAGCGCGTGGCCTACGCCAACATCCAGCAGATCAAAGGGGCGGTGGCGTTTGGCAACCTGGTGCGCAACATGCATCGCTGGTCGGCGCACCTGATGGTGGTGAGTGTGACGCTGCACATGGTGCGCGTCTTCTACCACGGCGCCTACAAGCCGCCGCGCGAGTTCAACTGGGTCATCGGTGTGACGCTCTTCCTGCTTACCCTGCTGCTCAGTTTTACGGGCTACCTGTTGCCGTGGGACCAGATCGGCTTCTGGGCGATCACGGTGGGCTCGAATATGGCGTCGTATGCGCCGCTGATTGGCGCGCAGGTCCACAATGGCCTCACCGGGCAGCCGGTGGGTGTGGGCGGTCCGACGCTGATCCGGTTCTACACGCTCCACGTGATCGGCTTGCCGCTGGCGGCGGCGGTGCTGATGGCGGTGCATTTCTGGCGCATCCGCAAGGATGGGGGGGAGGCGGGGCCGCCGCCACCGTCGCGTCGCGAGCTGGAGGCGGCGCGCGCCGAGAAGGGCTCCCCGGTTGGATCGTTGAACTAGGCGTAACCTCAATCCCTGGCGATTCAAGGCGACGATGGCGTCGCGGCAGTGAAGGAGTGAGACCATGGCCGTCACAGAGCCAAGACCTTCGGCCACACAGAAGCGGTATCGCACGCTGGCGGTGGTGAAGCAGGAGGCGATCACACGAGTTGAGAAACAACTCGAAGACTCCGTCTTCGTCTGGCCCCACCTGCTCGTGCGCGAGTTCCTCGCCACGATGATTATGACGGTGGCGTTAACCGTGGTCAGCATCATCATTGACGCGCCTCTGCGCGCGCACGCCGATCCGAACCTCACGCCAAACCCCGCTAAGGCGCCATGGTACTTCCTGGGCTTGCAGGAGATCCTGCACTACTTCCCGCCGACGGTGGCTGGCGTGCTGATCCCCACCGGCGTGCTGGTCGCCCTGGCGGCGCTTCCTTACATAGACCGCAATCCGAGCCGCGCGTTCGAGGACCGCAAGCTCTCGATCAGCGTCTTTACGATCATGGCGGTCTTCTTCGCCATCGCCACGCTGATGGGCAGCTTCTTCCGTGGATCGGGCTGGCAGTGGGTCTGGCCCTGGCAGCACATCTACTTTGACCTGTAGGCCCCAGCGTGCTCGCGCAGAGGACATTGAGGAACAGACATGAGTATTGATCCGAAGCGAACGCCGCAGGAGTATGAGATCCTGACTGGCGGCGGCGCGGAGTCGGCTGAGGTCGGCCGTCGCGGGATTGATCGGCGACAGTTGCTGCGCCGCTCGGTCGGCCTCTCGCTGGGGCTGGTCGCGACGGCGGGCAGTTTTGGCGCGCTGGTGATGTTCTATCCAAACCTGGCGGGCAAATTCGGCTCGGTGATCACCCTCAAGCCGACGAGCTCCTATCCAGCCGCGGAACAGGCGAAGTTCCAGATTGACCAGAAGGGCATCTTCTACGAGCCGAACGCCAAGAGTTACATCATGCATCTCGCCGAGGGTGGCAGCACAGACTTCCTGCTGTCCGGAGCGCCACTCGCCGACGCCATCACCTCCTCGAATTGGGTGAAAGGCAGCGATAACACCTGGTGGGCCGCGTTGTATCAGGTCTGCGTGCATCTCGGCTGCAAGGTGCCCTTCCGCGACGACTGTGTCAGCTTCAAGTGCCCGTGTCACGGCTCGCACTACAACGTGGACGGCGAGTATCTGGACGGCCCGGCGCCGCGTAGCCTGGATCGCTTTGTGATGACGCTGACGGACGATCTGGTGAGAGTTGATACTGGCAAACTCAACCAGACGGTGCAGCGTCCCGACGCCGGCACACGCATCCTGAAAGTGCCCGATGTCGTCTGCGGCGCCTAGGCGAGAAACCTCCCCTGGCTCCGTTTGGCGCCGACTGGAAGTAATGAAGGACCGCGAAGATGAACACTGGTCGCAATCCGGCTCTGCTCGGCCTGACGGCGGGAGTAGGGCTGGGTGTGCTATTCGCCCTGCTGGGCTTCACAGGAGTCTTCAGCATCCCGGTGGGGCTGGGTCTGGGAGTCATCAGCGTCTTCGTCGGCGCGTTTTTCTATCTCTTCTTCGTGCGCGGCACAGCGGTGGCGCGCATAGGCTACGCCTCGTTGCTCTTCACCCTGACGCTCGGTCTCATCATTCCCATCCTCATCGTGACCCAGCAGCAGGCGCAGGCCACACAGCAAAGTCAGATCTATAATCTGTCTCTGCAACGCGGCGCGGCGCTCTTCGGTCAGTACTGCTCGTCCTGTCATGGCTACCAGGGGCAGGGCATTGCGGGGCCGAAACTCAATGGCAACCCTGACGTCAGCAAGCTCACGAACGACGACATCACACGCATCATCTCGGGTGGCGTACCGAATCCCGACAACCTGGCGACATTCCAGATGCCGGCCTGGTCCGACGCCTTTGGCGGCCCGCTCACCGAGCAGGATATCGCCTATCTCCTCGCTCTGATTCGCTCGTCCGACCCACAGTACCTCAAGACAAATAACCTGCCGAGCACGAATGGCTTCAGCTATGTGCTTGCCTCGCTGACCAATCCCACCCAGATCGCCGAGTATCATCAGCAGGAGAAGAACCCGGGATCACAGCGCCCGCCCGATTCGCAGTTCGTTGATCAGACTGGGCAGAAAGACGTCTCCATCGCGGCGGTCAATAATCCGCCGTCAGGCGTCGGCACCTGGGGCTGGGAGGTCAAGGGAGGCCAGTACGGCGACGTGGTCATCAGCGTCGGCACCAAGGTCACGTGGTCCAACGAGTCCACCGGGCCGCACAACGTCTACAGCGGACCGAGCGGCAAGCCAGACGGAAAGTTCCAGTCGCCGATCTTCGTGGCGGGCGGCAGCTTCGACTTTACCTTCACGGCTCCCGGCGAGTATCCGTATTACTGCAACCTCCACCCGTACATGATCGGCTGGATCACGGTGAAGTAGCGGAGACGGATGCGCCTCCTCCTTGATAGCGAAGAAAGCGAAAGGGTCATACCCATGGCAGTGACGGCGGCGCCCTTGCGCGAATATGAGAAGCCAATGTCCTGGGCGCGGGCGATCGTGATCGCGACTGGCTTCTTCTTCATCGCGGCAATCCTCATCGGGCAGATTCCGAGCTTTGTCTTCACCGTCTCGACGCTGGCGACGCTCACCAGCTTCGAGCAGAGCTTTCTGGCGCTGGGACTGCTCTCCCTCGGCATGGGTTTGATCGCGCTGGAGATCTCGTTCCTCTATGATCCGAAGCCCCTCATTCCCTGGCCGCTCTTCGCGGTGGTGGGTCTGGGTCTCGGCGTCATTGGCGCCGTCGTCCTGCTCTTCGTCGGAAGAGGTCAGATCCCACAGTTCCTCCCCATCGCGCCGGACGGCTACTACATCGCATCCTTCTGGTTTCAGCCCAATAGCATCGACCTCGTCTCTGTCGGGCTGGTGGCGCTGATCACCGGATTGGGCATGTTCTTCGTCGCGGCCCTCAATCCATGGGTGCTCTCTGGCCGCGCCATGGGGCCGACCCGCGATCTGCTGGTGCGCGTATGCCTGACCGCCGCCATCGGTATCACAGCGTTCTATCTGTTTGTCTTCACCTTCTGGCCTTCCGTCTTCCAGCCAACCACGCGCGAGAAGGGCGTCAACGTGTTGGGAGCGCCAAGCATGTTCGGCAACATCTTCCTCTTCGTCGGCCTTGGCGCCGCGCTCCTGGGGCTGCTCATCTGGCTGCTCCCAGTGATGACGCAGAACCGCCAACAGTTCATGCCAGGCGTCTATATGAGTGGCGTCGTGGGCCTCATCGGGCTGGTGGCGATTCCGCTCCTGCTCGCGTGGTTCTTCGTCTACCCGCTCGTCTACGGCGTCCATCAGCTCGACAGCAGCCAGTTCTGGGTGCAATGCTCACAGGCGAAGCACGTCCCGGCGAGCTGCACTTTCAGCCCCTTTACCGGCTATATCATCTGCGGCGTGGTCTTCGGCGGCGTCTTCACGCTCCTGCTCGTCGCCCACTACTTCTGGTCCACGCGGCGCAACACTGTGGTCATCGGTGGCACATTCGCGCTGGTCTGGCTCGGGCTGGCGGCCTCGGTGGTCCACACCACCTTTACCCCCGAACTCGCGACACAGATTCCGACCGGGCTATTCACCGCCGCCATCATCGCGATTCTCGCCTTCATCTACACCTGGGCGACTCAGCGCGAGTTCGCGCCCACACGTCCGCAGGCGCTTGGCTGCGTGGGGCAGTGGCTGGTGCTGGGCACGCTGCTGCTGGTCCTGCTGTTCGGCTATGGTCTGCTCTCCGTGCCGAAGTTCTTCGAGCTGGAGTCAGGCCTGGCGTTCTTCTATGAGCCCGGCCTGGGTGGGCTGCATGACGCCTTCTGGGTGATCCTGCTGATGGGCGGACTGGCGCTCCTGCAACTGGCGTTCCTCATACGCCGAGGCCCGATGAGCGACCTGCGCAAGTTTGCCTTCTGGACGATGCTGTTCGCGGTCACGCTGATGCTGATCGCCGGTATCCAGGGCTTCCACTACGATTTCTTCTCAGAGGGCGGCTTGCAAGTCGTCGAGGCGTCGCACGTCATCATGTTCGTCGCGATCATCTTCGCGGTCGTCGGTATCGCGACGTGTCTCCTCGGCGCGTTGCGCGCGGGAGCCGGACGCTGGGCGCTTGGCATCCTGATTCCCGTGCTCGTGGGGATCGCGTTCGCGGCGGTGATCTACAGCCTGAGCTACGCCGATCCGCCGATCAACTACCCGGAGCTGGTGATTTTCGGCATCGCCTTCTGTATGACCGGCGCCTTCGCCTACACTGGCATGGGCCCCGACACACAAGAAGCAGCCCTGGCCTACGCGAATGGCGCCGCGCCAGCCAACGGCGGCGCGCCTGCGACGAACGGCGGAGCCGCGCCCGTCGCGCGCTAACGACATCCCATCCGGGTCAAGCGTCACCAGCGCCTGCCCACAGGTCGCCGGTCAGTTCTGGCGGCCCAACGGCGCATGATCAACGACGATTTTCGTTAACGCCCACTGGCGAAGGGCGGGTGGCGCCTGCTATACTGCCCCTACTTCTCATTCACGATCCCGCCGCGCGGAGGCGGCTGGCTGACGACGATGTGCTGACGTCCTGTTGATGTCCGACTGCTGTCGCCTCCCGCCCGACATCTCTGGCCTGCGGAGCGGTGAAGCGGCGCGTTCTCACGGGAGCATGCGCCATGTCGTATTTCACTGCGCCTGACAGGCTCTCGGCGTTCTCCAGAAGCGCCGCCACCCCGCGAACGAAAGATCAGGCGCGCGAGACGTCCCCCGCGGCGCCACTCGATGTCCCGGTGGCCCTGCGCGGCGGACCCTTGCGCATCCTCTTCGTCGCATCCGAGTCGGCGCCCTTTTTCAAGGCCGGCGGCGTGGCGGATGTCATCGGGGCGCTCCCCCGCGCGCTCAGCCGGCTGGGGCATGACGTGCGCATCATCCTCCCGCGCTACAAGACCATCGACCCGGAGCGCTGGGGCCTCTCAACGGTGATGGCGGGGCTGGCGACACCGATGAGTGGTGGGACGGAGCTGGTCACCGTGCTGGAGACAGAGCTGCGTGGCGTGCGTGTCTCTTTTATCGACGCGCCCCACTACTTCCAGCGCGATCAACTCTACGGCTACGACGACGACGGCGAGCGCTTCATCCTCTTCTGCCGCGCCGCCCTCGAATACGTGCGCGCGCAGGACTGGGCGCCGGACGCGCTGCATTGCCACGACTGGCACACCGCGATCATCCCCAACTGGGCGAAAACGCTGTACCAGGACGACCCACACTTCGCGCGCACAGCGACAATCTACACGATACACAACCTGGCGTACCATGGCATCTTTGGCTACCGCATCCTGGAGGTCGCCGGCGTGGCCCAGGAAGGGTTCGTCTATCCCGAGCTTCCCGAGTTCGCCGAGATCGTTGACCTGATGGGACGTGGCATCCTCTTCGCCGATGTCGTGAGCACGGTGAGTCCGCGCTACGCACGCGAGATCCTCACGCCCGAGTTTGGCGAGCGGCTCGACCCGCTGCTGCGCGACCGCGAGAGCCGGCTCTACGGCATCCTCAACGGCATCGACACCGAGGAGTTCGACCCCGCGCGCGACGCCAGCCTCGCCGCGACCTACGACGCCTTCTCGCTCGAACGCCGCCCGCGCAACAAACAGGCCCTGCAGGAGCGGCTCAGACTCACGGTGGAGAGCGAGGCGCCCGTACTCGCCTGGATCGGGCGGCTCTCCGTCCAGAAAGGATTCGACCTCTTCCGCGAGATAGCGACGCCGTTGGTCGAACTTGGCGCGCAACTCGTCGTCATGGGCGCTGGCGATCAGCAGTATCATCAGGCGCTGCTCGAGCTGGCGAAGCAGTATCCGGAGCGCGTCTCGGCGCATCTCACCTTCAACGACGAACTGGCGCGAGCGCTCTACGCCGGGTCGGACATGCTGCTGATGCCCTCGCGCTTCGAGCCGTGTGGCACGACACAGATGATCGCCATGCGCTATGGCTGTGTGCCCATCGTTCACCGCACCGGCGGGCTGGCCGACACCGTCACCGAGTATGACGCCACAACCGGCGCGGGCGACGGCTTCAGCTTCGAGCGGCAGGACGCGTTCCACCTCCTGGCTGCCATCGTGCGCGCGCTGGAGATGTACAAGCGCCCAGAGCAATGGCGCGCTCTGATGCAAAGCGCGATGCGCGCCGATCACTCCTGGGACGCCTCCGCCGAGCAGTACGTCGCGCTCTACCGCCGCGCGCTCGAGCTGCAACGGCTGACGGCGGGGAGACCTTCCGGGCGCCGCGTGCGCGCCAAATGAGTCAACCCACCCGTGAGCGCGACGCTATCCCCAGAATCACCGACTTGCTCGCTTTGATTGCGGCGCTGCCAGCACAAGCACGCGACCTGGTGAAGCGGCTCTTCGCTATCGAGGCGGCGGAGGGGGTGATCGCGCCGCCAGTGGAGATGGAGCCGTGGCTGGTCGCGACGTTCGGTTCGGTGGAGGCGGCGCTGCGCCAGCGGGTCCTGCGCGTGATGAACCGCTGGACATTCGAGGGCGCGGCATTTAATCCATTGCGAGCGCGCCGGCCCATCTCTGGCGGAGGCGGGGCGCCCAGAGCCAACGTGAAAGAGCGCATCGAAGCGGCGCGCGGCGACGACTTCTGCGATCCTGAGCGGCGCACGCCAGCGGAGGTCTTCGGACGCGTGCGCGTCGGGCAGGTGAGCGCGTCGAGCAATGTCGCGCGGGCGGATGGCTGGCATGCGGTTCTGATCTTCGACGAACACAATCCGCTGGCGATTGACGCGCAGGGGGTGGCCGACCTGCTGGCTACGACGGAGGCGTGGGCCGAGCGTGTCTGCGAGATAGACGCGTCCGCGCGTCATCTGTTTCTGGGCTGGAACTGTCTGTGGCGCGCAGGAGCCTCGCAGGTCCACGGGCATGCGCAGGTGACGTTAAGCGCGGGGATGGCGCCGGCGCGGGTGGAAAACTGGCGCGCTGCGGCGGAACGCTACCGGCGCGAGACCGGTGAGCATTACTTCGCAGACCTGGCGGCGGCGTATCGCGCGCTGGGGCTGGCGGCGGAGATTGGGCTGGTAGCGCGCTTCGCCTCGCTGACGCCGGTGAAGGAGCGCGAGATCCTCCTGCTGACCCCCGCCGGGAACGGGTTGACGAGCATCGCCGCGACGCTCGCGCAGACGTTGCGTCTGATGCTCGAGGACTTAGGTGTGCAAGCCTTCAACGTGGCTGTCTTCGGGCCGCCGCTCGGCGCCGACGCGGATGAGCGCTGGGCGGACTTCCCACTGGTCGCGCGGCTGGTAGATCGCGGCGACCCCGGCTCGGACGCCTCGGATATCGCTGCGATGGAGTTGTTTGGCTCCAGCGTCATCGCCAGCGACCCATTTGATGTCGCGCGCGCGCTGAAAGGCAAATACGCCGCGCTGTCTGGCCTGTGACGTCCCGTGCTACACTACGGGCGCATGAGAGAATGTGTGGCGCGCAGGGTGATAACGAGTCGTCATCTTTCTGGCATCTTGAGCAGTTTAATGGCATACTAGCAGTCTACACCTGAGCGTGGACGCTCAATCGGCATGCTCCAAGGTGGTAGAGGGAGCCGGTGGAGAGGTCATGAGCACGATCCAGCGCGCCTACAAGACTGAGCTGGCTCTGAACCATGCGCAGACGACCGCCTGCCGCAAGCATGCGGGGGCGGCGCGCTGGGCGTATAACTGGGGCTTAGCGCGCAAGCATGAGAGCTACCAGGCGACGGGTACGAGTCCGTCTGCCGTTGATCTGCACCGCGAGTTGAATGCGCTCAAACAAACCAGCTTGCCCTGGATGTATGCGGTCTCCAAATGCGCCCCCCAGGAGGCGTTGCGCAACCTGGACACTGCCTTCACCCACTTCTTTCGTCGCGTCAAGCTCAAGAAGGCAGGAAAGTTGCGTGGGAAGCTGGGCTATCCCAAGCGCAAGTCCCGTAAACGCGGGCTGGGCGGTTTCCGCCTGACGGGCGCCATTGCGGTCTTCCCTGACGCCATCCAGTTGCCCCGGCTGGGACGGCTGCGGCTCAAGGAGCGCGGCTATCTGCCCACGAGCGGCGTCACGATCCTCTCGGCGACCGTTGGCGAACACGCTGGGCATTGGTACGTCTCGGTGCTCGTCGAGCAGGAGCACGTCGTACCGGCGAACGGTGGGCCAGTCGTGGGGGTGGATCTGGGTGTCAAGACGCTCGCTACGCTCTCGGATGGCGCGACGGAAGCCAATCCACGTCACCTCCGATCGTGCCTCAAGAAGCTCAAACGCTCTCAGCGCGCCGTCTCGCGCAAGCCCAAAGGCAGCCACAACCGCCGCAAGGCGGCGCAGCGCCTGGGCAAACTGCATCGCCGTGTGGCCAACCAGCGCGCCAACACGTTGCATCAGTTCACCTCTCGGCTGGCGAAAACCAAGGCAGTCGTGGTGATTGAAGACCTCAACGTGGCGGGCATGCTCAAGAACCACCACCTGGCGCAGGCGATCGGCGATGTGGGCTTCGGCGCGTTCCGGCGCCAACTGACCTACAAAGCCGTCTGGTACGGCTGCCAAGTGATTTTGGCGAGCCGGTGGGAGCCGTCCTCCAGAACCTGTTCGGGCTGCGGCTGGGTGGACGAGGAGTTGGATCTGGGGGATCGGACGTTTCACTGTCGCAACCCCCAGGGGTCCTGCGGAGTGGTGCTGGACCGCGATCTGAACGCAGCTATCAATCTCGCGCAACTCGCCGACAGTTCGTCGGAGAGTCAAAACGCCTGTGGAGAGGGGAGCGCTGGCGCCGGTCTCAGGGCCGGCGTGAAACTGCCCTTGGTGAAGCAGGAACCAAACACGCTTTATCCTTCGGGATAGGACGGTAAGTTTTGGAGAACGGAGATACTCGCATGCGTATCGTCTCAGCTCATCATATCGCGCTCTACACGTCCCATTTCGCGCAACTGCGTGATTTCTACGTCGAGACGCTCGAGCTTCCCATCAGAGGAGGATATCCAGAGCACGGCATTCTCTTCCTCGGCGCTGGCGACACGACCATCGAATTGACGGAGGACGAGCGCAGTCGTCGGGGAATCACGGGAGGCTGGGACCACCTGGCGTTGGAAGTTGAGGACCTCAGCCAGGCGTACGCCGAGTTGACCGCTCGTGGCGTGGCGTTCCATGTTCCACCCGAAGACTTCCCGCCGGAGAACCCATCCATGCGCATCGCATTCATTACCGATCCCGACGGCAATGTGCTCGAGTTGATTCAGCCGCTGGGTAGTCGGTACTCAACCTCCTAGGTCAGGCGCTCGCCGCGCGCACTTTCTGGCAGAATGAGGTGCAAGTCTCCGAACTCGTGCCAGAGATAGCGCCCACGCAGCGCGGCGGCGTATGCGCGTTGTAGATGCGCGTGTCCGCAGATCGCTTCCAGCATGGCCAGGTGGCTCGCGCGTGGTTCGTGCAGTCCTGTAAGGAGACCATCCACCACGCGAACGCCACGCTCAGGGGTAATGACCAAGTCGGTCCATCCTTCGCCGGTGTGCGCCATACCTGCGTCGTCAGCGACGGTTTCGAGCGCGCGCACGACTGTGGTGCCCACGGCGACGACCCGCTGACCCGCGACGCGCGTCTCGTTGACAAGTCGAGCCGTTGCGGCGGGCACGCGGAAATATTCCTCGTATGGGGGCTCATGATCCTCCAGGCTGGCCACCCCCGTGTGCAGGATCAGCGGGGCGATGCGGACGCCCGTCGCTACGAGCCTGGTGATCAATTCAGGCGTGAAGGCGCGCCCGGCGGAAGGCATCTCGGCGCTCCCTGGTTCGGTCGCGTAGACCGTCTGGTAGTACTCTGCCGGCCAGCTGCGGGTGACATAGCTGTAGCGAATAGGCGCTCCATACTGCGCCAGGTAGGTATGCAGCGGAGCCGGCAGGTCCAGGGTCGCCAGCCAGAGTCGCGGCGGGATTGCGCTCGTTCGTTCCTGCGTGATGGGATAGGGCGCATCCAGCGTCGCGGACGCCTGGCCCGGCAGTTCCAGCGACATACCTACATATCCGTCTCGGTACGGCTTGGTCGCGCTTCCCTCAGGCGCGCGCAGCTCGACGACCCAGCGGTGATCTGGGCGCTGAACGGAGAGATGGAGTTCCAGCGTGAGGGGGCCGACGTGGGCTGGAAGCGCTGCGTTGAGCGTGCCGCTCGTGTTCACTACGAGGGTATCACCCTCCTCGAGAAACGCGCCGATCTCGCGGAATCGCGCATGGGTGATCTGTGGGCGCGGTCCCTGTGAGACCAGGAGACGTACGCCGTCGCGGCCAACGCCACGCGCCTCGGGTGGTTCAGTCGCCTCGAGCTCGGGAGGCAATTGAAAGTCGAGTGGCGCATGAGGGGCATGGGCGTCCAGCCGCTGAAGATCTATTTTTTGCGCCTTGGAAGACGACAGGGCTAGCTGAGATTCGTGCATGTTGACCAGCAGTTCTGAGTCCGCCCCCTGGCGCCGGTTGTGCGCCAAACGGAGCTAGATGTCCCCAAGTTGGGGGTTCCACATGATCTCCCACAGGTGCCCGTCAGGGTCGCGGAAGTAGCCAGCGTAGACACCCCAGGGGCGATCTCGGGGGCTTTGGGTTATGGTCGCACCAGCCGCCTCGGCTCGGGCGATCAAGGTATCCACCTCCTCCTTGCTTGCGACCGCATGGCCGAGGCTGAACTCGCCGGTCTTGGGCGGGCCGAAGGGGATGAGCGCGTCCTTGGCCAGTTCGCTGCGCGGCCACACGGCCAGAATGAGCCCACCATGCAGGTGAAACATCGCGACGGCCCCTGACGGGTTGGTCTCGTCGCCGGTGAACTCAGCGCCGAAAATCCCGGTCGACTCCAGCCCGAGCCCGTCGCGGTAGAAGGCGAGCGCGCGCTCGAGGTCAGCGACTGCCAGGGTGATCGCGTGAATGCGTGGCTGCATCTTTCCCCTTCCTTCTCTTCCTCCTGTGCGCGGGAACTGAAGTGTCTCCCCACGGCGAAATGCGGAGCTACCATTCATACCTGCGCATTTACAGCAGGTATGATGTTCAGATTTTGGCTGAAGACGTTCTCAGGGTCGTAGAGCGCCTTGATGCGCGCCAGGCGCGCGTACGTCTCGCCGGGATAGGCGGCGGCGACGCTGGCCTCACTGGCGTCGCTCAGGAAATTGCCATATGCCCCGCTACTCCATGCTTCGAGCGGACGCCAGGTTTCCTGGCCGATGCGCCGCGCTTGCTCTTCGGGCGCGTCGACCGGCGCAAATGTTGGTACAATCACGAGCGCTTCGCTCTCACGGTGGGCGAAGGCCGTCGCCTGTGCGCTGACACGCGCTATCGCTCCACCAAGACGGCGGATCTGCGCAATGGGCGCGCCTGGATGCCCGTAATTGGCGGCGAGGACCTCCATGACCTCGCTGCTCAGGGTCTTCAAGAAGCCATTATGCCCCACTTGCTTGAGTGATGACGGCGGAGTCTTGGCGTCTTCCAGCATCGCGGCATAGGGCCTCCGATGGACATCGTGCGATTGTACGGCGCCTAATTGCAGGAAGGGCTGAATGGCGCCGCTCGCCGCGACCTCGTCATCGCCGGCGTAACAGAGGTGAACCATCACCTGGGGTGGCGCCTGTGGACCGAATCCGGAGAAGAGCACGATGGTGGAGTTGAGCTCGTCTGTCGCTGCGCGCATGGAACTGGCCCAGTTCACCAGGACGGCGCCCGCTTCGGCCGCATCATAGATGACTGTGCCGCCCACAATCGCCTTGCACGGTTGGGCGATGAAGTCGAACGAGATGACGACCCCGAAATTGCCGCCGCCGCCACGAATGGCCCAGAACAGGTCGGGATGTTCCTCAGCGCTGACACGCAGCACGCGACCATCCGCAGTAACGAGTTCGGCGGCGCGCAGGCTATCAATGGTGAGGCCGTCTGTGCGCGCCATCCATCCGATGCCGCCACCGAGAGTCAAACCGCCCACGCCAACCTGGTTGGTGTCGCCGGAGGAGATAGCCAGATCATACGCCGCAAGCGCGTTCGCCACGGCGCCCCAGTGGGCCCCAGCCCCAATGCGGACGAGACGCTGCGCAGGATCGAGGAGCGTCACCGTATTGAAGTCGGCGAGATCGAGCACCAGACCGCCGTCATTGGTCGCCTTGCCGTGCAACCCATGACCGCCGCCGCGCACCGACACAGATAATCCCTGCGCACGGGCGAAGCGGAGCGCGGTCACGATGTCCTCGGAACTCTGGCCGCAAACGATCAACGCCGGGTGTCCTGCTCGGTTGAACACGCTGCGCAGCGCAGCGTACTGTGGACTGTCGGGAGTAACCACGTCTCCCATGAGGCGCGCTTTGAGCGCGGTGACGTCTTGTGGGTCCATACAGGAAGTATCCTTTTCGGTATTCGCGGCGTTGTCTGATCAACAGGCTACATGTCGTGGCGCGTGTCCGGCGCGTGATCAAGCATCTGATCCCTGGGCAGGAGGCGCCAGCTCGCGCGCTTTGTAGCGCCCGCTCGGCAAATCCCCCCGAATCAGTGTCAGCAGCCCAGGGACACTCTCCTCAGGCAGTGGCCGGTCGCTGATGTCTTCGCCAGGAAACGCCTGCTGCTGGAGGTCGGTTCGCATGTCGCCGGGATCGACCCAGTACACACGCAGATCAGGTCGCTCGGCGGCGAGGATGTGCGAGAGGTGTTCAAGCGCGGCCTTGCTGGCGCCATAGCCACCCCATCCAGGATAGGCCTCAACTCCGGCGTCACTGGTGATGTTGAGGATACGCGCGCCCGGCTTGAGGTGAGGAGCCATCGTCTGTGTCAGGCCCAGCGGCGCGATGAGATTCACCTCGAACACCTGGCGCAAGATGGCGAGTGGGTAGTCGAATAGCACAGGTTGTGGGCTGGGACCCAGAATGCTGGCGTTATTGACCAGCGCGTCAATACCTCCCAATGACTGCGCTGCTCTGGCCATCTCCTGCTGGTGCGCTGGATCGGCTACATCGCCAGCGTATGCGCTGATCCGCGCTTCTGGGTGTTGTGTCAGGCGCTGTTGCGCGGCCTTCAAGGCCAATGCCCCGCGCGCATCGATGAGGAGTGTCCATCCTTCATCGGCCAGCGCCTGGGCGAGGGCGAATCCAAGCCCACGTGACGCCCCCGTGATGAGCGCGACGCGGTTACTAGAACTGGTAGGAGCTTTTGTCTGCTCAGACATGCTCTCGTTTCCTTCCTGCAATGCGCGTTGTCTTCACAAGAAGCATATGCGCGCGAGCGACTCACAACACCGTACGCTCAGGCAGCGCGGCCCTGTCCAAATGGACAGGGTGATGGAGTGGAAAGCGGGTCGTGTCAGCTGGAAAGGTCGATCAGGCCACGTCGTATGGCCGCGGCTACCGCTTCCACGCGGTTACTCGCCTCGAGCTTGCGCATGAGCGCGCTGAGATGGAACTTGACGGTGCGCTCGGTCACAGCGAGGTCGCGCGCGATCTCCTTATTCTGGCGTCCACGCGCGACCAGGCGGAGCACTTCAAGCTCACGAGGAGTGACGCGCACATCCGGTGTGACAGGATGGCGCACCTGGCGCAACAGCTTCGAGGCGACGACTGGCTCCAGGAGGGAGCCGCCTGCATGGACGACACGTATCGCACGAAAGAGCTCCTCACGTGGCGCCCCCTTGAGGAGATAGCCTTGCGCCCCGGCGCGCACTGCGGCGAGAATGCGGTCATCGGTGTCAAATGCGGTAAACACGAGCGCCCGCACATCGCTGCCGTTCTCCCGCGCCCGGCGCAATACGTCAGCGCCGTCGCCGCCAGGCATCTCCAGGTCCAGGAGGAGCACGTCAGGTCGCAGGGTGAGCAGGCGCCCGATGGCTGTATCGGCGTCTTCCGCCTCGCCCACGACGACAAAGTCGGGCTGCGTGCCGAGAATGGTCACCAGTCCCGCGCGTACAACGGGATGATCATCGACGACGAGGATGCGAATAGGTTGCGCAGGCGCTGATGTGTTCATCACGAAGCCTTCAATGGAATGGTGAACTCGACGACAGCGCCCGCTCCAGGGCTGCTCTGAATCCGTAGCGTACCGCCCAGGAGCTTGGCGCGTTCACTGATCCCGATCAGGCCAAAACGATTCGCCGGAGTTTGGGTAGGGTCAAAGCCACGGCCATCGTCACTGATCACACAGCGGACCTGTTGTGGGGTGATGACTAAACGTACGCTTGCGCGCTGCGCCTGGGCATGACGCGCGATGTTTGTAAGCGCCTCCTGCACGATGCGATAGATGGCGCTTTCCAGGCGCTGGGGCAGGGGATGGTTCGCGCCGGTGATCGAGACGCGCAACCGCACACCGTGAAGCAATGGCTCGCGCTTCGCCAGGTCGCGCAGCGCCTGCGCCAGTGATTGCCCTTCCAGCGGCGCCGCGCGCAGGTCCATCACCGAGCGGCGGACCTCTTCGAGAGTTGCGCGCGTCAACTCCAGAGCTTGACGGACAGCCGTATGGATGCGCTCGGCGCGCAGGTCCGTGTCATGACCAGCGTCGAGCAGCGCATCGGCGGATTCGAGCTGAAGGGCGGTCGCGGTCAAGCTTTGCGCGACGGTGTCATGCAACTCCCGCGCCAGACGGGTGCGCTCCTCGAGCGCGCCGAGTTCGACGCTGCGCGCGTAGAGACGCGCGCGCTCGATGGCGATGCTCAGCAGATTGCCTACCGTGTGCAGCAAGCGCAAGTCATCTGTTGACAGCTCGCGCCAATCGGGACTGGCGAGATTGAGGACGCCGAGTTTCTCGCCTCGTGAGGCATAGAGCGGGACGCTGGCGTGATAGCGCAGGCCGTCGGCGTCGTTAACCAGGGCTTTGAGACGTGTGCACGTGATGATATTGACGTTGGCCGCTCCTGCCATGTCGCCCTGCCTGAAGGTATCCAGGCAATAACACCACCCCTCCATACGCCGCGGGTAGTTGGCAAGGCCTGGTGGCAAGTTTCGCGCGGCTGCGAGGTAGGATTGATCGCTCCCTTCGCGCAGGAGCCAGACCCAACCCGTGCGTAGACCGAAGAGATCGGCCATCTGCGCAAGCGTGGTCTGCACGGCGTCATGCGGGTCAACGGACCGGCTAAGTGATTCCGCAATGCGATTGAGCATGGCCAGCTCGCGATTGCCCCGCCGTAGCCGGCGCGCCTCCGCACGCAGATCTGGAGGGTCCGACACGCTCCTACCTCTCCTTCTGTTCCATACTATGCCTTGCACCACTATCCTATGGCAGAAAATGTCGAACCGCACGTGGCGCCAGATCAACGTGCGAGTTGAAGCGGAGCGCCAGGTATCCAGCGGACGTGAGAAGCAATGGCGCAGACGACAGCGGCTGTTCGAATGTGACGAGTCGAACGGCCGCCAACTCATGATGTCCGAGGGCCAGGCCGAACCGTGGGCGGCCCTGACAACGCCTCTCTCTTCTGAGGCGCTGAGCGCTGGATACTATGCAAGCCGGGCGGCGACGCCCGCTGCCTCCAGACGGTCACTCGCATCCTCGACTGGGCGTGATCCCGATTGCGCTTTGAGTGGCGCCAGTGGTTGGTTTCGCCCAGGCGATTTGTCTATGGTCGTGATCCTTGCTTCTGGCGCGGTTATGCTGCGAGAAAACGTTGCAGGAGCGCCATGTAGCGTTGTGGATCATGCCCGTACGAACCACAATGGATCGTAGAGGGAGTGTAATACTCTTGAATGGGCCTTCCCACCAGGCGCGCCGCTTCCGCGAGACGGTGCGCGTGACGCACTGCTATCAGGGGATCGCGCTCGGCATGGATCAGGAGAATCGGTGGAGGCGCCATGCTGCGTGATTGGCGCGTTTGCGCGCGTACGTGTCGGTGGATCGCGTGTTCGGGGAGCGCAATGAGCCGACGATGGTAACGCGCACGGAAAAGGATACGTCCGCTTGTAAGGGTCAGATGCGTCAGCATGGGAATCAGTCTGCGCACGAGGCGCGCTGGGCCGTGGAGCTGCGCCGTTTCTTGGTCGAAGATCTGTGCAATGATCAGCAGGATCATCTCATCCAACCGTGCGTAGGGACTATCGGCGATGATTCCCGCGACAGCAGGCTGCGGCGGCATCAGTATCGCGACGGCGGCTCCCATCGAGAACCCGTGGATGTAGACGGCGTTGGGGCGTGTTTCCGGTTGCCCTGCGGCCACCTGGACCGCGGCGATCAGGTCGTTGACTTCCGCATTGCCGCAGGTCGTGGGAATCTGCGCGCTCTGGCCATGTCCGCGATAGTCGAACAAGAAGATATTGGCGCCGTTGCTATACTCCAGCGCGGCGACCGAGCGAAAATGTGCGCAGGGCAGGTGAAACCCATGGCTGATGACGATCGTCGGCGCTACCTGCGGCTGCGCCCAGAACTCCCCGCGGAGGGTGGCGCCATCTGCTGAGGCGAAGCGCACGCTGCGCTGCGCCTCATGGGGAGGCTCCGCGATGGCCTCGGGAAATTTCCAGCCACCCCACAGCGGGCTATGAGGATCTACGGACACCCCTGGGCAGGTAAATTCGCGTATAAAGCGGTAGCCGAGGGCGAGCGTGACGCCCCCCGCGACGAGGCCAGCCGCGGCGCCACATACCGCTGCTCCCGCGGCCAGTGTCTTCATGTTCGGCATGAGCAACCCTCACCCAGCGCACTCGCGACCTACCAAGCAGGCGCCTGGATGCGCTTGCGCTGTCCCATTTGAGGGAGATGCCAAGCGAGATGTTTCAGCGTGAGTTCCTGGTTTGAACTTCAAAGGCAGGCGCACTGTGAGCGCTCAGGCAACTGTGGCTCCAGCCTGCTAGATGCGCTCGGATGCCCTCCGTCTCCACCCGAGCCTATATCAAAGAGTCCAGATGAGAACCCATCAAACCTCAGCCCGCTTCATCGCCTTGTAACATGACCGCTCCCGCGATACACTCAACCCACGCGCGGCTGTCATCGACGCTGCTCCCCACGTTCATGGGCAGAGGTATGGCCACCACGACGACCCTGCTGGAAATCCGCCTGTTTGGCGCGCCTGAGCTTCTTGTCGCTGGAATACCACTCGACCTCCAGCAGCAAAAGGCGCGGGCGCTGCTGTTCTATCTCGGCGCCACAGGCCGAGCGCACGTGCGTGATCACCTGGCGACGCTCTTCTGGAGTGAGTCCGATACGGCAGGCGCGCGTCACTCTCTTCGCTCCACCCTCTACATCATCCGCCAGGCGCTCCACGCGCTCGGCGCAAGTGAGTCCCTCATCATCAATGGAACATATGTGAGCCTGCGACCCCATGCGCTTTCGTGTGACCTGCTGCGCTACTACGAACTCTTGACGGAGAACACTGAAAGCGCCCTGGCCGAAGCCATCGCTCTCTACCGCGGACCGCTGCTGCAGGGATTCACATTAGGAGACGCTCCCGAATTCGACCGCTGGCAGCGCGGCGCCGCAGTTGACCTCCTGACCTCGTGCCGTAATGCGCTCGAGCGCTTAATAACCCTCGCCACCGAGCGGGGCTCCACCAGCGACACGACGCGCTACCTGCAACTGCTGGCGCAACTGGACCCTCTTGATGAAGCCGCGCAACGCCGTCTCATTGGCGTCTATCTGGAGGAAGGACTTCTGGCGAGGGCGATGCGCCAGTTCGAGGCGCTTGAAGCGGCATTGCGCCAGGAACTTGGCGTCTCACCAGAGCCCAAGACCACTGCGTTGATCCGCGAAGCTGTGCTGCGGCGAGGACTGCAACCGCCGTCATTGCAGTCTGCGGATGCGCTTGCGCGACTGCCGTTCGTGGGTCGCGATACGCCGCGCGAGTGTCTACGCGCGATAGCCAAGAGCGTCGCGCAAGGTCATGGCGCCACTGTGCTCATTCAAGGTGACGATGGTATCGGGAAGACCCGCCTCGTGAGCGAAATCGCTGAGGAACTGGCGCAGTCTGCGTCCTGGACAATTCTCCGTGGCGCCTGCTCTCCATTCGATGATCTGCTCGAGTTTGGTCCCTTCTTTGAGGCTTTTCACGTCGAGGCGCCGCGTGACGTCGTCTCGAGTGACCTTTCAGCTATGTTCACTCTGTCCGCAGAGGAGCAGAATGATTTGCCTCGCGGGCAGTTCCTGCGCATTCTCAAGGCGATTCGCTTCCTGGCGCGTAGTGGCCCGCTCGTGCTCGCTATAGAAGACCTCCACTGGGCCAGCAGCGTGACGCTCCAACTTTTCGGATTCCTCGCTACCCGGGTGCATGATCTGCCAGCGCTTTTGATTGGCACAGCCCAACGCGCCGAGGCGATCCCAGCGCTGTCGCGTCTCCTCGTTATGGGGCGCCGGCGCGGTGAAGTCCACCTTGTCACGCTCGATCCATTGACCCCTGAGGCTATCACCGACCTCCTGCATGACTCACACGTCGCGTCTCCCTCGCTCCCATCCCTCGCCACCTGGCTTCATGAACGATCGGGAGGCAACCCCTATCTCCTTGTCGAACTTCTCGCGCAACTGCGTAGCGAGGCCATTCTTGCCAAGAAGGCGGGTGAGTGGCATGTAGACGCTGGCCGCTGGCTTCGTTGGCGCGCAACAGCCGCCCTGCCGGAGACGACGCATGATTTAGTCGCCGGACGATTATCCGGTCTGTCGCTAGCGGCGCGGCATGTGCTGGAGGTGCTGGCTGTCGCCGGTGAAGCGCTCCCCTATGAATTATTACGCGCCTTGCCCGCCGGACCTGGCGAGCGAACGCTTGACGCCATAGAGGAGTTGCAACAGCGTCAACTCGTCAAAGAGAGCGTTGATGACACAGTTGATGTAGCTCATCATCTGCTGCGCGAGGCGCTCCTCCGGCGCCTGGGTCGCCTCCGGCGGCGCGCCATCCATCGTCAGCTTGCCTCGATGATCGAGGATTGCCCCCATGTCCAACGCCAGCTTCCCCTGCGCCAGATCGCGCGTCATGCGGTAGCTGGTGGAGATGTCGAGCGCGCACGCCGCTATGGTCTACGCGCGGTGGAGAGTCTGCAGAGCAGCGACCTGGGTCCTGTCGGCGTCGAGTTCTTACGTGACCTGTACGAACTGCTCGCGCCGACCTCGACCCTTCAAGAGCGCTTTCTCCTCACGCGCGCGCTTGGGCAGGCATGCCGCGAAACAGGGAATCTCGATGAGGCGCGTCGCTGGTTTGGACAGGCGTTAGAGAGCGCGCGTGACGCTGGAGACAGCGTCGCGCAGATCGACGCCTATTTCGAGCAGGCGGAGCTAGCGCTCGTCGCGCATGATTACCAGACCGCCGTAGTGGCGGCCAAGATGGGGCTCGCCGCGCGTCGCACACTGAAGGCGCCCGCACGCAGGTCGGATGGACGAGGGCACTGGCTGGTTGGCGCGGCGCTGGCGATGAATGGCACTGAACTCGCGCAGGCTGAGCGACACCTGAAGACGGCCCTGGAGTCGTATCGACGCGATGCAGCCTCAGCAGGACAGTGCATGGCGCTGTTTGAGTTGGGAAATGTGGCCGCGCAACATGGCCATCTCGAGCAGGCGCTGGCTTCCTACGCCGAGGCGGCGCGCCAGGCGGAGTTGGCTGAGGATCATTATTTTCTTGCGCTGGCGCAGAACAATTACGCCTATCATAGTTTGCTCCTCGGCCGCGCAGACGTTGCCCGCCAGGCCTGCGCCGAGGGCCGCCAAGTCGCCGAGCATGCGTCTGTTCCAGCCGCGTTGTTGCACCTCTGCAGCACCGAGGGCGAGATCGCGCTCTACGTCGGTGATTGGGCGGCGGCGGAGGACGCGTTTCAGTCTGGGCTCGCGCTGGCCGAGGAGCTTGGCAGTCTTGAGCGGCAAGCTGGCTATCGCGCAGGGCTTGGTCTCGTCGCTCGCGGAATGGGTCACGCAGAAAGCGCCGCAAGGTTATTCGAAGACTCCCTCGCGCTGCTCGACGGCCGCGGCTATTGGCACCTCCAGGCAAGGGTACATCTCTGGCTTACCGACGCGCTATTAGTAAGCGAGCGCAGAGATGAGGCGCGGGCCGTACTCGACGCGGCTCTCAGCATGGCGCGAACACATCGCCGTGAGCTGCTGCTCCTCCAGGGCGAGCGCCTCTCAGCCCAACTTCTCGCGGCGCAAGGGAAGTGGGCCGAGGCCACCGCGCTATTCGCGCGGCTGGTCGAGCGAGCGCGGCGCCGTTTCCCTCTTGAAGCCGCCCGTACCCAGGCAGTCTGGGGCGAGTGCGCCATGCGCTATGGACCGCTCACGGATCGCGCTAGTAGCCACGCTCGCCTCCTTGAAGCCAGAGCCTATCTCGCGGCATGCGGCGCGCTGGCCGAGACGGCGGCCCTCGATCGTGCGCTTGGGCTCCAGCCCGCAGGAGTTGCAGGCGTTCCCTCCTGACACGTCTCCGTGAGATGACGGTCGCGATGACGCGCCAATGACGCCCTTTCGACCATACTCTCAGCAACTCCACTCGATACGCTGGAGTTGATCGAGCGCGCGTGGCGCGTCGCCTGGCTAATCGAGCGACGGAGTTGGAACGAGCCAGGAACGAGCCGGGAACGACCGCAGGCGGCTATCCGCAAAGGAGGCTCTCAGTGAGACTATTTCGGCGCGGCGCACGGACTGACGCGACTCAAACGACAACAGCCGCGGAGCAGAGGGGGACAGCAGTGCCAGTGAACCCAATGGACTACAGTGGAAAAGACACCGTGCTCGACGTCGTGCATACCGAACGGGGCAACTTCTATCGAATTATCGACGATCCCAAGAATTGGGAGTCGCCCACGCGCAGCGGCCACTGGCAGGTGCGCGACCTCGTCGGCCACATGATCGACGTGACGGAAGGCTATCTGACGCGCTGGGATATGGCGCGTCGAGGACAGGAGGCCATCGCGCTCGGCTTGCCGGTCATGGCGCAAGAACTCGACAAAGTGGCGCTCACCTTCCGCAGCTTGCCGCGCGAAGAGGCGATCAATCGCCTGAAATCCTCCTCCGATCGGTTGATGGTGATCTTCGACAAGCTCACCCCGGAGGAATGGGGCGGCTTCAATGTGACGCACGTCTTCATGGGTCCTCTCCCCACCTTCTTCTATCCCGCGTTCCAGGTCATGGACTATGGGGTGCATACCTGGGACATGCGCCAGGGACTGGGTGAGACGAACACTGTGCTTGCCCAGCGCACCGCCGGCGTGCTCGTTCCCTACATGTTCGTGCTCATGCAGTACACGGTCGATCAAGACTCCGCGCAAGGCGTGGATACGGAGTACGGTATCGTCGTGGACGGTGACTGGGGCGGGAAATGGCGCGTGAAAGTCAAGGATGGCCAATTCGCCTCCGAGCCGGCGAGTGACGTGAGCAACCTTCCGGCCCAGCTACGCTTCCCTACCGAATCTGAGTTCGTCCTCACCTCGTTCCAACGCATGGAAGGTGGCCAGGAGAGCGGCGACCCGAACGTCATCAGACAGGTGCGGCGCCTGTTCTTCAGAATCTAGCCACGCGCGCTACGCGCACGGTCTCTCGGAGGCGCAGTCATGGCGAGTAAGCTCCAGGTGCAGGGAGTCCACCACATCACGTTCGTCGGGTCAAATCGTCAGGCGACCATCGACTTTTATTGGGACGTCCTGGGCATGCCGCTGATTTTCGAGCAGCCGAATCTCGATGTCCCTGATGAGACCCATCTCTACTTCGACGCCGGCGATGGGAGGCTCATCACCTTCTTCGTGCGCCCGACTCGCCAGAACGATCCAGCGCCCAATCCGGAGGGAATCGGCAACTTGCACCACCTGGCGCTCATGGCCTCACGCGCGACCTACACACAGGTGGCGCGACGACTCAACGAGCGCGGCGTGTGGAACACCGGTCCGATCGATCGCGGCTTCATGGATTCGATCTACTTCCGCGATCCAAACGGGCAATTGCTGGAGATCGCAGTCTACAAGTTTGAGCCGCCTGTCGGCTATACCCATGGTGACGTGCTGGCGGCGGCGCATGCCATTCGCCTCGCCGCCAGCGACTACAACATCGAGGACAAGCATCTGGCGGACGCCATCGAGCAGCTGGCGTCGCGCCGGGTCGCAACGCGTCAGGAATCGAGGTCAGCGGCGCTGGCCTCTGCGAACGGACACGATACCGAGCCAGTCTCGTAGCCGCCACGATGGTCACGTCGCCAGGGGTGCTCGCGTGTGGAGCGGCGTGGCCTCTCAACGCTTCATGCGCACAGCGTCCCGTGGAGAGAGCAGTGATCAATGACGCCGCACGCATGGTGGAGACATGAACTGAGCGCGCTGTGGGTGTGCGATCTGGAAAGCTCGTCTCCGGCGCTCATATCGGCCCGTCGTGCGGCGATCTTCCAGGAGCTCGATGGCGCTATGCGCCAGCAGCTTTCACGTATCATGGGGCTCACGAATAGTCATCCTGTTCTGGAGCGATTGAACGCTGGAAGGCGCTGCTTTGTAGCGGTCATCGACGGCGAGATAGCCTCCTATGCCTGGGCCTCAACGGGCTGTGAGCATGTTGGCGAACTGGAGCGCGTCTTCGTCCTTCCCGAGGGCGATTTCTACATCTGGGACTGCGCTACGACGCCCGAACATCGTGGGCGGCGGCTTTACACCGCGCTGCTCAGTCACATATTGTCCCAGTGCCAAGAAGAAGGTGTTCGGCGCGTGTGGATCGGCGCGGCGCGCGCCAATCGCTACTCGACGCGCGGAATCATCAACGCAGGCTTTCGCCCGGCGATCACCACACACTACATACGCCTGTGGCGCCTCTGCTATCTGCGGCTGGCGCGCCATCCATCCGCGCCACCAGCCCTCGCCGAGGACGCAGTTCGTCTCGTTGCCCAACAGGATGAGCGAGGGGTAGGCTCTATTCGTCTCGGCGTCGGCGAACCGTCTGCTCCGATGTGCGCATCAGCGTGCCGAGTGTGAAGTCGAGCGTGCGATTCGTCGAGACACTGGGGGATGTGCGCGCATGTATGCGTTTACCTATCAGACGCAGCCAAGCCGGGTAGTCTTTGGCCTCGATAGCGTTGAGCGATTACCTGAGGAGGTCGAACGCCTGGCCGCAATGCGCGCGCTCATTCGTCACAGTCCGCATTGCGCCGAGACGGCCAGAGCGCTCGGCGCGCGTCTTGGCGGTCAGCTGGCGGGAATGCATGAAGGGGCGGCGGCGCATGTTCCGATCGAGGTGGCGGCGGCGGCCAGAGAGGCTGCGCGTGAGCTGAACGCAGATTGCTGTGTCGCCATTGGCGGTGGCTCGACTATCGGACTCGCCAAGGCAATCGCGCTCGAGATTCCGATGTCTATCATCGCGGCGCCGACAACTTATGCTGGCTCCGAGATGACCCCGATCTGGGGGCTGACCCAGCGCGGCGAAAAACGGACAGGGCGCGACATCGCCGTGCTGCCACGTGTGGTCATCTACGACCCGCGCCTGACGCTCGGCGTGCCTCCGCATGTCGCCGGACCGAGCGGCGTCAACGCGCTCGCGCACTGTGTCGAGGCGCTGTACGCGCCAGATACGAATCCCATCGTGGCCCTCATGGCCGCGGAAGGGATACGCGCGTTGGCCGATGCGCTGCCTCGTGTGGCGGCCAGCCCGCACGATCTGGAAGCGCGCTCCGACGCGCTGTACGGCGCATGGCTCGGTGGGGCCTCGCTGGGCGCTGTCAGTATGGGATTACACCACAAGCTCTGCCATGTGTTGGGCGGCAGGTTCAACCTGCCACATGCGGAGACGCACGCCATCATCCTGCCGCACGTGATCCACTACAATCGCGAGGCCGCGCCACACGCCATGCGGCAAATCGCAGACGCATTGGGGACGAGTGAGGCAGCCCGCGGCGCCTTCGACCTCAGCGTTACGCTTGGCGCCCCTACCGCCCTACGGGATATCGGCATGCGTGCGCACGATCTTGACATGGCGGCTGAGTTCGCGGTACTGACCCCGTATGCGAATCCCGCGCCCGTCACACGAGCCGGAATCCGGCGTCTGCTTGATGACGCCTTCTACGGACGCTTACCAGGCTCAACGGGGGGATCCTAGTTGGGGATCCTGCTCAAAGACTCAGTATGTGCGCCATCACCGCGTTGAAGGGAGGACTCATGGCGCTTGAAGACGTCCATCGAGGACGGCCGATCGTCGCGGCTGGAAGTCCACTGGAGCGCGCCACAATGGCCATGGTCATGCTGCATGGTCGTGGCGCCTCAGCGTCAGATATTCTCTCGCTCGCCAGCGAGTTTGGGGAGCCCGACCTCGCCTACGTGGCGCCTCAGGCTTCGGGTTCCACCTGGTATCCCAACCGGTTTAACGCGCCACTGGAGAACAATGAGCCCTGGCTCACCTCGGCTTTGGGAGTGGTGGCGGATGTCCTGTCACTCGTCGCCACGGCAGGTATTCCTGTCGAGCGCACACTGCTGCTCGGGTTTTCTCAGGGAGCGTGTCTCGCGCTGGAGTTCGTGGCCCGCAATCCCAAGCCGTACGGAGGGGTGGCTGGGTTGAGCGGCGCGCTCATACAAAATGGCGACAAGCCGCGCAGCTACAGTGGAACGCTGAGAGGTACGCCTGTATTTCTCGGCTGCAGCACAACGGATCCACATGTTCCGGCTGATCGGGTCCAGCAGAGCGCTGAAATATTTCGTGCGCTAGGCGCGGACGTGACGCTGAGGCTCTACCCCAACATGGAACACACCGTCAACGCCGATGAAATTCAGTTTGTCAGACGCATGATCGCGAGCGTAAAGGCCTCGCAATAAGTGACGCGCCTGAACAGGACGCATCGTCCAGCCTCATCATTTCCTGGCCACACGTCATCGCTCACGCTGGCTCGTGAGCTCCGCCACCAGCCGCTTGCGCGGTTCGCGCAAGAAGACCACGCAATGTGGTGAGCTCCCTCTCAGACGGTGGCGGGGTTTGCCCGAAATCGTCCGCAAACCGCACTGTCCAGCCAGTCGCCTGGACAATTTGCTCGACCGAGACGCCAGGGTGGATGCTGATCACTTCGAGTTCCTTCGTCTCGCGTTGTGGTTGCATCACGCAAAGATCGGTAAACACGAAGCGTGTCCCCGCCGTGGACAACCCCAGCCGTTGACGCTCGTCGCCCCCTTTCCCGTGCCCGAATGAGGTGACAAAATCGACTGCCGGGACGAAGGAACGCCGTGACTGCGGCATGATGACGAAGATCCGTTCACACGCGCTGGCGATCTCAGGGGCGCCGCCGGCGCCAGGTAGGCGCACTGTCGGATGATGGTACTCGCCAATCACCGTCGAGTTGATATTGCCAAAGCGATCGAGTTGGGCGCCACCGAGAAAGCCGACCGAGATGCGGCCACCTTGCAGCCAGTAGGAGAACAGTTCCGGGACCGAGACCGTGGTGAGCGCTGTCTCGCTCAGTTCAGGGTCGCCGATTGAGAGGGGGAGCACGTCAGGTCGCGCGCCTATCGTCCCCGATTCGTAGATGAGGGTAATGCCAGGCGCATGCGTGAGGCGCGCCAGGTTGCACGCGGTGGATGGCGCCCCGATGCCGACAAAACAGACATCGCCATCAGTGAGCGCTCGAGCGGCGACGATGGTCATCAACTCTGCTGGCGAATACTCCACAGCCTATCCTCTAGTGATAGTCAGCCGATTCCCTGAGTAGCGGTCATCCCTGCGCCCTGAAACACATGCTCCCGCATCCAGGCGAGAAACGTCTCCCGCTCCCGCGCAATCGTATCCCAGGCCGCGTAGAAGGCATTATCGCGCCGGTAATAGCCGTGGGCGTAGGAGGGACGCGCCCCTCCTGGCGCCAGCACAATCGCCGCAATCGTCCAATGGGGCAACACCACCGAGTTCGCGCTTGGCGGCTGGAGGTCATCGACTACTTCCTCAACCGTCACAATCGCCTGTCTGGCCGCCAGCGCGACCTCCTTCTGGACGCCGATGATGCCCTCGATGAAGACGTTGCCCGCGCGATCTGCGCGTTGAGCATGAATGAATCCGACGTTGGGACGAATGGCCGGAACGGCTGCGAGTCGTTCGCCTGTGAAGGGACAGTCGAGAAAACGGATGTGCGGGTGCTTGCCGACGAGATCGGAGCCAATGTAGCCGCGGAAGATCGCGCAGGGGAGTCCAGACGCGCCTGCCGCGTACGCGCTCGCCATCGCCGCGTGGCTGTGCTCCTCAAGCTCCAGTGGCTGAGGCCAGCTTTGCTCGACGGCGTCGCGCAGCCGATGTAACGATCCCACGCCAGGATTGCCTCCCCATGAGAAGACCAGCTTGCGCGCGCATCCCATGCCGATGAGTTGGTCATAGATCAGGTCAGGGGTCATACGGATAAGCGTTAGATCTCGCTTGCCCTGACGGATCACCTCGTGGCCAGCTGCAAAAGGAATCAGATGCGTGAAGCCTTCCATGGCCACGCTATCGCCGTCATGAACATACTGCGCAACCGCATCGGCGAGTGGGAGAAACCTTGTCATGCATTGTGCCTTTTCAGCGCTCCCACGACCGTTCGTGACACGCCCATGCGGCGCGACTCGTCCCGCATGAACCGTCGTGGATCTCGGTGCGGTCAATGACCACGGTGGCCTCAAGGGCGCTGTCCTGCTGTGAGTATACCCAATGGACCGTCACCTGTACCGCGACGGTATGGTGATCGCCTCGATGCGCTCGCTGAAGTCGAGTCTTTGCAAGAGATTGCAACGATCAGCAAACGCGATATTCGGATCTACCGCCCTAGACTGTCGAGGCGGCGTCATCTCGCGTGATGGCGCTCCAATCTACGCCTCGGCCAGCAGACCATCGCGCAGCTGCAGCACACGGTCGGCGGAGGCGGCGATGGTGGCGTCGTGGGTTGCGATCAGCATCGCAATCCCCTCGCTGTGCGCCACCTCGCGCAGCAGCGCCGCAATCGCGCGCCCGGTCTGCGAGTCGAGGTTGCCGGTCGGCTCATCAGCCACCAGAAAGCGTGGCGACGTGACAAGCGCACGCGCGAGCGCCGCGCGCTGTTGCTCGCCACCAGACAGCTCCGTGCCGCGATGCTCGGCGCGCGGCAGCAGCCCTACCAGTTCCAGCGCCCGGCGCGACTGCGCACTGCGTTCACTCGCGGGTTTGACATGACCCAGTCGCAACAGTATCTCGACATTCTCCTGCGCTGTTAGGACAGGAAAGAGGTGCGCGTTCTGAAACATGACGCCGACATACTGCCGCCGCAGCAACGCGCGGGCCGTCTCGCTAAGCTGCGTCAGGTCCTGGCCGGCGATGCGCACGCGGCCGGAGGTGGGATTATCCAGGCCGGTCAGGATGTTGAGCAGGGTCGTCTTGCCCGATCCAGAGCGCCCGCGTAACGCGATCAACTCGCCGGGACGCACGCCAAGCGAGACGCCGCGCAGGGCGCGCACCACGCCGCCCGGCGCCGGGAAGTCGCGTGTGACCTCCTCGGCGACCGCAATCGCCAACCCCGCCGCGGGTTCCATGGCCGCCGTCTCGTCCGCCATTTATTCACCCTCCTTGCGCGTCCCCACCGGCCAAAGTTCGACATGATCCTCTAGAATGCGGACCTCGGCGCGTCCATCAAAGGGAAGCTCTTCGACCGCCTCACGCGGGAGCTGCAAGCGCCCGAAGCGGTCGATCACGATGGATTCGACATGGGTCACACCCGAGAGTCCGATCACCGCGCTCGCCTGGTCGCTCGCGGAGTCCAGCGGCGCATCGCGGCGCACCGTCTCAGTGCTCGTGCGCCCGTCGCGGATGGCGATAGTGCGATTCACGGCGGCGGCGAGCGTCGCGTCATGCGTTACGATGATGGTGGTGAGGTCGAGTTGCCGGTTCAGATCGCGCAAGAGCGTGAAGATGCCGTCGGCGGTCACGCTATGCAACTCGCCGGTTGGCTCGTCCGCCAGGAGCAGCGCGGGGCGATTGGCGAGCGCGACGGCGATGGCGACCCGCTGCTGCTCGCCACCCGACAGCTGTCCCGGACGCTTGCCCGTCATATCCCCCAGCCCGACCAGATCGAGCAACTCGCGCGCCTTGCGGTACCGTTTGATGACGCCGACACCGCCGAGCATCTGTGGCAGAGCGACATTCTCGGCGGCGGTCAATTCGGGCAGCAGGTTACGCCCGCTCTGCTGCCAGACATGCCCCACGACAAAGCCCCGATAGCGCGCGCTCTGGCCTTCGTTGAGACGTGTCAGGTCATTGCCGGCCACGACGCACCGCCCGGCGCTGGGCTGATCGAGCGCGCCCAGGATGTTGAGCAGGGTGCTCTTGCCCGAGCCGGAGGCGCCGACGAGCGCCACCATCTCGCCCTGATTCACCTCCAGGTCGAGGCCCTGTAGCGCGACCACCTCAAGGTTCTCCACTTTATAGATTTTGACGAGGTTTTCGCAGGCCACGAACGCCATGGTGTCCCTCCTGTTGGTCTGTGGGCCTGCCTAATCCTGATTGAGACGCAGCGCCTCGGCGAGTGAGGCGCGCGCGAGGGACACCATGG
>Ga0207684_10000595_pt1 | contig 43323 bp, 38 predicted proteins | sample KBSK5501metaG_FD_184342 | JGI IMG/M metagenome (GOLD analysis project Ga0207684, IMG submission 184342) | Corn, switchgrass and miscanthus rhizosphere microbial communities from Kellogg Biological Station, Michigan, USA - KBS K5-50-1 metaG... | ecosystem: Host-associated > Plants > Roots >... | reverse complement strand
GCCCGATCGAGGAAACCTCCGCTCCGTCGACGGTCACCGACGCGCGCGCCACACGCTGGACGACCGCGCGCACCCAGTCCCCTAGGCGTCTGCGCCGATGCCCGGGACGATCCTGCTGGCGTCGTAGACGGCGTTGACGCGTTTGATCTGCGCGAGGATGTGCTCCAGGTGCTCGGGATCTGCAAGCTCGACCGAGAAACGAAGGGTCGCGGTGCGCGTTCTGGGGTCGGTGTGGCTGCTCGAACCGAGGATGTTGACGCCCATCTCGCTGATCGCCGTGGTCACATCGCGGAGGAGCTTCTGACGGTCGAGGGCCTGCACCATGAGCCCGACGGTGAACGAGCCGGAGCGGGTCGCGTCCCAGGCAACGTCAATCGTCCGCTCGGCCTCCGAAAGCAGTGCTTTGGCATTGGGACAGTCGGCGCGGTGAACAGAAACACCGCGGCCGCGCGTGACGAAGCCGACGATGCGGTCCTGCGGAACGGGCGTACAGCAGCGCGCGAGGCGTACCAGCACGTCGTCGATGCCTTGGACTACAACGCCGTGCTCCGACGGCGCGCGCATCCGCACCGGCTTGGACGGGATAGGCATCACGTCCTCGTCGCCTTCGACCTCGTGCTCGAGCCGTTGGATCACGACGGCGGCCGACAGATGGCCGGCGCCGATCGCCGCTTCCATGGCCTCAACGGAGGGGAGGTGGAGGTCCTTCGCGATCGAGGCCATGACACCCGACGACAGGGTCGTCTGCACCGCGAGCCCCGCTCTCCGCAGGGCAACGCGCAGTTCTTCGCGCCCCTTTTCGATCGCGTCTTCCCGCCGCTCGCGCGTGAACCACTGGCGGATCTTGTTGCGCGCGCGCGGCGTCTTGACGACTTGCAGCCAGTCTTGGGTGGGTGCCGCGTCGGCCGCCTTCGAGGTGATGATCTCGATCGTGTCACCGGACTGCATCTCGGTGGTGAGCGGGACCAAGCGGCCGTTCACGCGCGCGCCGACACACCGGTGTCCGACATCAGTGTGGATCGCGTACGCGAAATCGATCGGTGTCGCGCCGATCGGGAACGCGCGCACGTCGCCCTTGGGCGTGAACACGAAGACTTCATCCTGGTAGAGGTCGATCCGCAAGCTCTCCATGAACTCGCGGGGATCCGAGCTCTCCTTCTGCCAGTCCATCATCTGACGGAGCCACTCGAGCTCTGCGTCCTCGCGCTGCGACCCGTCCTTGTACTTCCAGTGCGCGGCGATGCCGTACTCGGCCGTCCGGTGCATCTGCTCGGTCCGGATCTGGATCTCGAGGGACTGTCCCGTCGGCCCCACGACGGCGGTATGCAGGGACTGATACATGTTGAACTTCGGCATCGCGATGTAGTCCTTCACGCGACCGGGGATCGGCTTCCACAATGAGTGGATGATGCCGAGCGCGCCGTAGCAGTCGCGCAACGTTTCCGTCGTAACGCGTATGCCGACGAGGTCGTAGATCTCGGCGAACTCGCGACCGCGGATCACCATCTTCTGATAGATCGACCAGAAGTGCTTCGGCCGGCCACTCACGCTTGCCTTGATCTTGACGGCTTTCAGCGCTTCGGAAAGCTGCTCGACAACTTGATCGACGACGTCTTCACGTTCCGGTTGCCGCTCCTCCACCATGCGCACGATCTCGTCGAACTGCTTCGGGTGAAGTGTGGCGAAGGAGAGGTCCTCGAGCTGCCACTTGATCTGGTGGATGCCCAGCCGGTGTGCGAGCGGCGCATAGATCTCCAGCGTTTCGCGCGCCTTCAGCTCTTGTGTGTCGCGCGAGAGATGACCGACGGTTCGCATGTTGTGCAGGCGGTCTGCCAGCTTGATCAGCAGCACGCGGATATCGCGCGCCATCGCGATGATCATCTTGCGGATCGTCTCGGCCTGATGTGCTTCTTTCGACTGGAACGTGACCTTGTCGAGCTTGGTAACCCCATCGATGATGTGCGCGGTCTCCTCGCCGAACTCTTTCTCGATCTCCTCGATCGAAAGCGGCGTGTCCTCGACGACATCGTGGAGGAGCGCGGCAACGATCGTCGTGGTGTCCATGTTGAGGTCGGCGAGGATCCTGGCTACCTCCAAGGGGTGCTCGATGAAGCGCTCGCCCGAGGCCCGGAACTGATCGTGGTGGCTCTCCGCGGCGTAGTGGTAGGCGCGCTCGATCAGCTTCAGATCCGCTTTGGGATTGGAGGCCTTGACGCCGTGAAGGAGCGACTCGACCCCGCTTTCGGGCTCCGAGCCGACGGGCCGCAGGCGCGCGAGCACCCCACGTCGCTTCCCGTCATGCTGCGTGGGGCGTGGCTCCATGGCACCAGTGTAACCACCGCGGTCAGGCCGCGGGCCCGGCTCGTACTCAGCCTAGTACTGCAGGAGCGACACGATCTCGTACCCGGCGAGCTTCTCGCGGCCCTTCAGGAAGACAAGCTCGATCAAGAACGCCATCGACACGACGGTGCCTCCGAGTCGCTCCACGAGTTTGGCCGCCGCTGAGGCCGTTCCCCCGGTTGCGAGCACATCGTCGACGATCGCGATGCGCTCGCCGCGCGCGATGGCGTCGGCGTGGATCTCGATCGTCTCCTGGCCGTACTCCAGCTCGTAGCTCTGGTGTTCCGTCTTCCAGGGCAGCTTGCCCTTCTTCCGGATGGGGACGAACCCGGCGGCCATGTGGTACGCGACGGGTGCAGCCACGATGAAGCCGCGCGCCTCGATGCCGACGACCTTGTCCACGGTTCCGCGCCCAAGCTCTACGACGATCTCATCGATAACCCGCGATAGCGTGACGGGATCCGCCAGCAACGGCGTGATGTCTTTGAACACAACGCCGGCTTTGGGGAAGTCCGGGACGTCGCGCACGCGGCTCCGCAAGAGCTCGGAGGCGTTGTGCATCTAGCGCCTCTTCTTCTTCTTTTTCTTGCGAGGCTTCGGGGCCGGACGTTGAACCCGCATCGGCTGGCCGTTCCCCGACCGCGGCGCCTCCTCAACGGCCACATCGACCGCGCCTTGTGCGACGTAGTCGGCTGCCGCCGGCTTCGGGGCAGGCCGCGCCGGGCGCGCACCGCGGACATCGCCCGTCTCGAGGCGCGCGCGCACAGCCTTGTAGCGAGGTTCACGCTCCTTCAAGACAGCGAGGATCGGCGATGCGATGAAGATGCTCGAATAGGTTCCGACGATGGTGCCGATGAACAACGCGACTGCCAGGTCTTCGAGGGTGCTCGCCTTGAAGAACAGGGCGGCGAATAGCAATGCGGCGATCGGGAGCAGCGTCGACAGAGACGTATTGATCGAGCGCATCAGCACTTTGTTAACGGAGTCGTTCACAACGTCGGTGTACGACTGCCGTCCCGTCGATCCCGACGCCCCTACATTCTCACGGATCTTGTCGAACACGACGACGGTGTCGTAGAGCGAGTACCCCAACAAGGTGAGTAAGGCGATCACCGTCGCCGGTGTAACGGAGATCCCGATGAGGGCGTAGATGCCCGCAGTGGCGAGAAGGTCGTGGAAGAGTGCCGCGATCGCCCCGACGGCCATCTTCGGCTCGAATCGGAAGCTGATGTAGATCGTCACGAGGATGAGGAAGACGATCAGGCCACGCAAAGCCTTGCTGGAGACCTGCTTCCCCCAAGTGGGACCGACGTCGGTGATGTTGACTTGGTTCTGGTCACTCTGGCCCGCGAGCTGCGCGAGCGATTTCTGGACGCTGAGGAGCTTCGTCTGATCGAGGTGTGGCGTCCGGATGAACAGCTCTTTCTGCTGGGTCGCCTGGCTCACCTGGATCTGCGCGCGCACGTCCTGGATGCTGAACCCACTCAACGAGCTCTCTGCCGTTTGGACGGCCTGTGCGTCCGAGTCGCCGGTCAGCTGACTGCTTGCGGCGATCGGAACGGTGAACGACGTCCCGCCTTTGAAGTCGATGCTGAGGTTGAGATTGCGGCCGAGCAAGCCTCCGAGACTGGCGATGAGGACGATCGCTGAGATCGTGGCCCACATCCTGAACCGCCCGATGATGTTGAAGTGGGCTTCGCCGCGAACGATGTCACGCAGTGCGGGCATCAGCGCGCTCCAGCGGTTTGAACGAGCTCACCGACGCCGGCGACCGAACCCATACCGAGCGACTTGCTCTCGTTGAATCGACGCGTCTGCGCGAGCAGCCACACGGCAGGATGCATGAACAACCGGGAGACGAACAGGTCGAGCGCCGTCGACAAGCCGAGGGTCAGAGCGAAACCGCGAACGCTCCCCACCGCAAGGAAGTAGAGGACGGTCGCGGCCAGCGCCGTCACGAGGTCGGCTGCGACGATCGTCCGCCACGCGCTCGTCCACGCGCGATCGACCGATGCACGCACGGTTTTTCCCTGGTGGACCTCGTCCTTGATCCGTTCGAAATACACGATGAACGAGTCGGTCGCGATACCGAGCGAGACGATCAGACCGGCGATGCCGGCGAGCGACAACGCGAACCCGGCCGTCCTGCCGAGGAAAACGATCACCCCCAGGGTGAGGGTGGCGTGAACGGCTAATCCGAGCCACACCACGAGACCCAGCCCGCGATAGAAGAGCAATACGTATAGGAACACGATCCCCAGCCCGATCGCGCCGGCAACGAGTCCACTGTGGAGCGCTTCGCGACCCAAGGTCGGGCTCACCGTCGTGATCGTCGATGGCTGCAGCTCCACCGGAAGAGCGCCGTACTTCAGGACGAGCGCGAGATCTTTCGCCTCTTTCTGGGTGAAGTTTCCGGTGATGTTAGCGTTGCCGCCCGAGATACCGACGTTGCATGCCACGTTGTCGCCCATCTGCGGATGCGAGACGACGATCTCGTCGAGCACGATCGCGAGCTGCCGCGTATCGGAACCGGATTGGTTGCACGCGAGCTTCGCCGTGACATCTTGGAACTTCTTGGACCCAGTTGAGGAGAGAGTAAGGCTCACTTCCCACCCAGCGGTGGAAACAGTCGTCGTCCCCGATGGCAGCACCGCATTGGCGCCGGAGATGTCCGTGCCTTGAAGTGCGACGGCGCTCAGCAGGAGCTTCGACCACGTGCTTGGAGGTGTGACGGTCCCTTTCGCATCAGTTAGCTGGGCACAGAAGACGATAGGCTTCGTCGGATCCGGGTTCACCGGATACGTCGAACGAAGCGCGCAATCGGGGACGGTGACTCCGGCCGGGGGCGCTTGTGTTGGGTTCAAGGTTCCGAGTACAGGTCTGAACTCCAGCTTCGCCGTCGTCCCGATGGTTTGAAGAGCAGCCGCTGGATCTCGAACTCCCGGAAGCTGGATCAGGATGCTGTCCCCTTGAAGGGAGATATCGGGTTCGGCGACGCCGAGCGCATCGACTCGGTTGCGGATGATCTCGAGCGCAGTTTGGAGCGAGCCGTGCGTGAATTGTTGGCCGGGCTTCGGCTCGAGGACAACGGATAACCCGCCACGGAGGTCGAGGCCGTACGTGATGAAACCAGGCCTCGGTTCCTTGAGATCCGCCGTGCGGGTCTTGTTCACCTTGCGGACCTTCGCGACGTCGCGCGAATGCGCGTAGACGTTCCAGCCCCACAATCCGCCGATCAGGATCGCGATAAAGATGAGGGACCGGTAGAACTTGGCCTTGACGGTGGTAGCCATACGTCGTGTTCGTACCTCTGGTTACTCTGCCGTGCCCGGCTCGGCTTCCTCGATGGGTCCGACCTTGCCGATCACCGCGCGCCTGAGCATCTTGATCGTCGTGCCGGGGGCAAGCTCAACCCACGCGAACTCGTCGCTCAGCTGAACGATCTTGCCGAACATGCCGGCCGCGGTCTGGATCTCGTCTCCGATCTCCAGGTCCCCCATAAGCTCTGCTTGCTTGCGTTGGCGCTGACGCTGGGGCCGGATCATGAACAAGTAGAAGAGTCCGAAGATCAGGATCAACGGCAACAGGCTGACCAACGCGTTCGTCGGCTTCGCCGCTGTCGTCGCACTGCCGGTTGGCGACACCGTCTGCGCCAATATGGTTAGAAGCATCATCTCTCCCGAAGAAAAAGGCCCGACGCTTGCGGACCAAGACGCCGCCGAATCATAGGAGCGGGCCCCCAAGCGCGCAACGAGCAGGGCTTATAGCAGCGTTGCCTAAAGCAGTGTGGGCGGCCCGGGCTCCTTGGCTACCCCCAGATGCGCATAGGCGCGGTCGGTGGCCACGCGGCCCCGCGGGGTCCTCTGGAGGAACCCGATCTGGAGCAGATACGGCTCCGATACGTCCTCGATCGTGTCGGTCTCCTCACTGAGAGCAGCCGCAAGGCTCGTGATACCGACCGGTCCCCCGCCGAATTTCTCGATGAGGGTTCGCAGGACCTTCGCGTCGAGGTTGTCGAGCCCAAGCTCATCGACGTCGAACAGCTCCAGCGCCGCGCGCGCGACATCTCGGTTGATAACGCCGGATGCTTTCACCTCGGCGAAATCGCGGACCCTGCGAAGCAAGCGGTTGGCGATGCGCGGCGTTCCCCGTGAGCGACCCGCGATCTCCGCGGCGCCGTCGGCCTCGAGCGCGATGTTGAGCACGCGGGCGCTCCGCTGACAGATCGTGTGCAGCTCCTCGGCGCCGTAGTAGTCCAGGCGCGCGCTGTACCCGAACCGATCGCGCAGTGGCCCGGTCAGCAGCCCGGTCCGTGTCGTGGCACCGATGAGCGTGAACGCCGGCAGGTCGATCCGTATGCTGCGCGCGCTCGGTCCTTTGCCGATCACAACGTCGAGCTTGAAGTCCTCCATCGCTTGGTAGAGGACTTCCTCAACCGGTCGCGGCAGCCGGTGGATCTCGTCGATGAAGAGCACCTCGCCCGGCTCGAGGTTCGTCACGATCGCGGCGAGGTCGCCGGCGCGCTCGAGCGACGGGCCGCTCGTTGGGCGTAGCGGGACGCCCACCTCATTGGCGACGATGTGCGCGAGTGAGGTTTTGCCCAACCCGGGCGGTCCGCTGAAGAGAAGGTGGTCTGGCGGCGCGCCACGGTTGCGCGCGGCTTCGATGATCAGGCCGACCTGATCCTTCACCTGATCCTGGCCGACGAACTCGGCGAGCATGGTCGGGCGGAGGGAAGCCTCGAACTCGATCTCCTCGGGGGCGACCGCAGCGGCCATGACTTCCGCACTCATCGGACCAGCTCCTTCAGCGCCATCTTGAGAAGGTCTTCGAGGCTCGATCCATCGCGGTCTTGCGGCAGTGATTCCATCGCCGAGCGTGCCTCCGCGGGCGTATAGCCGAGGTTCAGCAAAGCGCCTTTCACCTCGACGAGGACCGCGCGCTTCCCGTTGCCGCCTGGGACGACCTCGAGCTCCGGCAACGCGAGCTTCTCGCGCAGCTCGAGGATCATGCGCGCGGCGGTCTTCTTGCCGACACCGGGGATCAACGTCAGCGCATCGAGATCTTCGGTAACGAGCGCCTTGCGGAATGCGTCGGGCGAATAGACCGACAGGACGGCGAGCGCGCCTTTCGGACCGATGCCGCCGACACCGAGCAGCACGGCGAAGAGGTCACGCTGCTCGATCGTGGAAAAACCGTACAACGTCATCGCGTCTTCGCGGACGTGGAGGTGTGTATGCGCGCGCACCGGCTTCCCGACGGCAGGCAACGAAGCGATCACCGACGAAGGCATGAGCAAACGGTAGCCGACGCCGTGGACATCAACGACCGCGCCGTCGGGGAGGATCTCGACGATCGTCCCAGAGATGCTGGCGATCACGTCGCCCGTTCCGCCTCCCCCTCGGCAAGATCCACCGCGGCCCGGAAGCGCGCGGCGTTCCCGTGGCAGATGGCCAGCGCGAGCGCGTCGGCCGCGTCGGCGGAGTCGAGGTTCTGCTCGAGCCGAAGGATCGTGCGAACCATGTACGTCACTTGCTCTTTGGACGCATTGCCGACGCCAACCACGGCTTGTTTCACCTCGGTCGGCGTGTACTCGAAGACGGGGACGCCGACCTCAGCGCATGCGAGCAGCGCAACGCCGCTGGCCTGCCCCACACGGATCGCCGTGCGCGCGTTGGAGTTGAAGAAGAGCCGCTCGATCGCGACTGCTTCGGGCTCGTACTTCTCCATCACCCGCTCGAGCGTGAGGCAGAGATTCAAGAGTTGGACGGATGGTGTCTGGCCTTGGGGCGCGCGAACGGTTCCCACGTCGAGCGCGCGCATGATGCCGCCGTTGGTCTCGATAACGCCATACCCGGTCCGCGTAAGACCCGGGTCGATGCCCATGACTCGCATGTTCGACCTCCCGAACATATGTACGAACTGAAGTTTATGGGGAGGAAGGGGCCTGTTCAAGGACCTCGGAAGCCGGAAAGCAGAGGAGGCTCCTGAATGGGAGCCTCCTCTGGCATCTGGACCTATCAGCAGAGCTTGTTGTTGTTGTACTTGTCCAACGTCGTAGCGAGGCTATTCGCGAGACTGGCGTCCGCGGTAGTCAGCTTCGGCGTGTAACCGTTGCCGTCGAAGCTGTACTTCGACAGCAGCTGGTGAGCCGCATTGATCGCGTTGACCGCCGACGCGCATGTCCCTGCCCCAGCTTGGACGTTTAGATCTGCTGCGAGCAGCTGAGCCGCCATATTGAACAGCGGATCGCTCGCTTTCTTCGTCTTCCCGTTGATCGTCGTCTTGTTCAAGATGTTGACCGCGTACTGACAGGCGGTTAACGCGCCCAGAACCTTCGGGTCCAAGACGAGCGTACCGAGCGTTATCGGATGCCCGGCATTCGCGGCAGCCAGCAGAGTTTGATCGAGCACAGGCTTCTGCTTACCACCCGAACAGGACGACCAGTTCTTCCAGTAGCCGATCGTCAGAGCAAGTCCACCCGGTGGCGGCTGGTTGTCGATGTTAAAGATCTTCAACTGGCCTGCGGTCACCGTGAAATCGGTGCACACGACCGAGTTATCGCCGCTTGGGTTGTAGACACTGAAGAACGGCGGGCCGAGGGACGTCATCCAGCCCGGCGCCATCTGCTCACACAGCTGATATGTCGTGCCGGGGACTAAGTACGTGGTGAAGTTGAGGACCCCACCGTTGCCCACGTTTGCCGTTTGGGTTTCCAGGATGGTGCCCGCGCTTGAGGCCGACGCACCTTGGCGGAGCTGGAAGGTGAATGCCTGGCTCCCCGTGGGTGCAGATCCGCTCACGGTCTTAACCACCCTCACGTGTCCACGTGCACGGTTGGTGAACGTACATGTCACCGTCTCGCCCGGATCGAGCTTGAACGTCGCCGTTCGAGTCGCAAGGCTGACGGTGCTTACGGTGCTGCTTAACCCGTCGTCACAAGAGAGGCCGGTCAAGTCGAACGCGGGCGTCGGGTTTGCCTCGGTCGAGGTGTACGTGCCCGGCACAAGGTTATTGACCGTGATGGTGCCTCCATCGCCGATCGATCCTGCCGCATCCCCCGTGAAGGTGAAGCTGCCGGGCGAACCCGTGGGATCCGTGACCTTCCTGACGATGATCGTGCCGCGCTGCGTGTTTGTGAACGTGCAGGTGATCGTCTCGCCCGGATCGAGCTTGAACGTCGCCGTGCGCGTCGCAAGGCTCACGGTGCTCGGGGTGGCGCTGGCGCCGTCGTTGCAAGAGAGCCCGGTCAAGTCAAACGCGGGCGTCGGGTCACTCTCGGTCGATGTGTACGTACCCGGCACTAAGTTCGAAACCGTGATCGTGCCTCCATCGCCGATTGAGCCTGCCGCATCACCCGTGAAGGTGAAGCTCCCAGGAGCACCAACAGGGTTCGTGGCCTTCTTGACGATGATCGTTCCCTCTTGGGTGTTCCCGAACGAGCAGCTGAACACGCCGTCGCTGTCGGTCGTGAGGTTGAGGACGAACGAGCATGTGCGGCTTGTCGTGCTGGTAGTGACCCGCGCGGCATTGCCGCCGATATCGCCCGAGACGCTCGTCAGGTCGTAACCGGACTGTGGCGTTTCGGTGATCGTGTACGTTCCACCGTCGACGTCGAGAGAGGCGGCGAACGACGAGTAGCCAGCGCCGGCCTGGACATTGTTGAGTGGCTCGCTGAGGCCATTCGGGCCCGTCAGCGTGAACGTCCACAACCCGCTCGAGGCGGGGGTGGTCGTCTTCTGAACCCGTGCAGTGGCAGGGCCTGCCGAGTTGGTCACGTCGATAGCCTCACTGCAAGTAGACGCGTCCCCTGAGGTAAGGGCGAAGGTAACCGGCGAGGTGGTCTGCGCCGCGAACGGGGGAGTCGCGTCTTCCTTGAAGTAGTACGTTCCCGTCGGGCTTAGCCCGGTGATAACGCTCGACGACACAGGCCCGTTCGAGTTAGCCGGAATTGTGACCGTCGCGGTGTCGCCGGTAGCGGTTTTGGTCCCGTCGTACAGGTGGAACGTGAAGGTCTGTGCGGTCGCGATCTTGAGTGTGGTGGACTTGGAGACCGACAGGCTCGTCGTGGCGTCGGTGGTGACGTCGACGGTCAGGTCGTCGTGAGTCGTGAAGCCATCGACCCCGGTCAGTGTCGCGGTGTCTGAGAGCCCACCCGTGCTGTCAACCGTCGCAACGGTCGCGTAGACAGTTTTGTTGAAGGTGACCGACCCCGTACTGCTCTGGGATGTGGAGGTCCACGAGACGTTCCCAGTAGTGGGCGTCCCGGCGACGTAGCCGCCGTCGAAGCTGCCAGATGCGCCGGTGAACGAGTCAACCGAGTACGAGAGTCCCGTGCCTGTGATCGACTCGACGTCGGTGATCGTGGCGCTGGCGTTGTTCTCGACACCGGAGGACTGCACCGTGGCCGAGGCCGTGGCGGTGGTCGTTCCCGGGATGGCGACATGGGTCACGGGGTCCGCGTAGGTGCCGGTAGCGATGTCATTCAGGTTCGTCGTGGTGGCCGGCACGACGAACGTGTGGGTAAGCATCAGGAAGTTCGCAGTATTAGCCGGCACCGAGGTCGGACCGGCGGAGGAAGTGTCGAGTGCCGTCGTTCCCGAGTAGATGACGTCCGTGACACTCGTGTCGATGGCGCGTGACGCAGGGTTCGTCGCGTACACGTGCGTGAGGACCGTGATGTCACCACTCGGCGAAGCCGCGTGCTTCGTCCAGGTCACCGTGATCGCCACGGACTGGCTCAATGAGCCCGCGGGATCGCACGTGTTCGTGAAGCTCAGCGAGGCAGGCGTCGGGGACTTGATGACATCCCAGATGTGGTCACTGTCCTGCGTGGCAGTCATGTTCTTGCTGAGCGATTGCGCCTTGATCTCGTTGACCGGGATGGATCGGTCTTGGGTACTGCTGGTAGCGCCCTGATTAGCGAGATCGCCATGCAGAGACGCCCCAGGGAACGAATGTGAGCCGAGGGCTAGGCGTCCGTAGAGGTCGAGAACGCACGTCGTACTCGATGCTTGAGTAAGGGTGATATCGCGATACCGCGTCGTACCGACCCCTCCAAGCCCGGGTGAATTGGTCTGTTCTCCCGAGTAGGCGGGCGCGGAGCAGGACGCATCAGAAAGAGCAGTATTGAGTGTTGGAGCCGAAAGAACATCGAACCCGGGGATACTGTTCTTGGCGGCGTCCAACGCCATGGCGAAGGTGTACGTCTGTGTGGACGGCGCTGCGTTCGTTGCTGTCAGGAAGATCCGGAAAGGCACGAGGTCAAGCTCGTTCCAGCCCTTCCCTAGGTTGCCGTTCCCATACGCCGCGTCGGGACAGATGAAAAAACCACTGCCGTTCGGCAACGTCACGCCCCCGCCGTATGTCGCATCGCAGCCCTGAAGGTCCATAGTCACGTGACTTGGATCCGTTGCGAGCGCCGCTGTCGGCGCGATCACAACAACCAGCGCACCCATCACGCTCAAGATCGTCACAAGGGCGCGCGCGCGAAGTACGAACCGCTTCGTTGCGTTCATCTGTCCATCTCCCCCTAGGGCACGAACGTGTAAGCACCCCGAAGGAGGACGCGGCCCCGACGGACCGGAAGGACAGAAGAGCCCGGCATCCGATCGCCGGGGACCCCCCAGAACCCCACTTGTCCCCTAGAGCTTTTGCCCCTCTTCGGGCCACTCCGTGCCGTCTCGGCACGAGTCTGGACAATTGTCCCTAAAGGTTGGGCCTTTTGACCATGGCCAAGGTGGCCTATTTCCCCATTTGACCCATTTGTTTCCAGAGTGTTGCTCGGAGGGAAATCCGGGCGCCGGGGGGTTAGCTCACTTCAGCCAGTACCGACTCTGGGATGTCGAAGTTCGCATAGACGCTCTGCACGTCGTCATGATCCTCGAGTGCATCCATCAGCTTCAGCACCGCGCGCGCATCCGCTCCGTCGACCGGAACCGTGTTCTGCGGGACCATGGTGATCTCCGCCGAGAGGATCGGGATCCCCGCCTTCTCCAGGGCCGCCTTCACGCCCTCGAATGCCGTCGGATCTGAGACGATCTCCCACTCGCCCTCCGCGTCGTGGACGTCGTCTGCTCCCCCTTCGAGCGCCGCCGTCATGACGTCGTCCTCGGATGCCGCGGCCTTATCCACGAGGATCACGCCCTTGCGGTCGAACAGCCACTGCACCGCGCCCGGCTCGGCGAGGTTTCCGTTGTGCTTCCGGAAGATCGCTCGCAGGTCTTGCGAGGTCCGGTTCCTGTTATTCGTCAGCGCATCGCAGAGCATCGCGACCCCGCCGGCGCCGTAGCCTTCGTAGAAGACCCGCTCCCAGTGCTCCCCCGCAAGATCGCCCGACGCGCGTTTGATCGCACGCTCGATGTTGTCTTTCGGCATCGACGCGTCCTTCGCGCGCTGGATCGCGTCGAAGAGAGTCGGATTGTTCTCGGGGTTCGGGTCACCTTGGCGCGCCGAGACTTCGATCGCGCGCAAGAGCTTGGCGAAGAGCTTCCCGCGCTTGGCGTCCGCGGCGCCCTTCTTCTCTTTGATGCCCTTCCAGTGACTGTGACCGCCCATCGCGCCCAAGGGTAGCAGCGAGGCTCAGCTCACGTCCCGGCCCCTTCGCCAGGGTCAGAGCGATTCGACGAACAGTCGATGCAGACGGCCGTCGTCCGTTAGTTCCGGATGAAATGCGGCAAGCAGGATCGAATCCTGGCGGACGATCACGGGAGCGCCGTCGTACTCGGCCAGGATCTCGACTCCCTCCCCGACGCGTTCGACTCGCGGCGCGCGGATGAAGACCGCGCGCATCTCACCGATGCCCAAGACGTCGATGTCGGCTTCGAAGGACTGCGCCTGACGGCCGTAGGCGTTTCGTCGCACGTCGATGTCGACGACACCGAGGATCGGCTCATCGCCGTCGGTTATCGCGCGCGCGCACGCGATCATGCCGGCGCACGTCCCGAAGACCGGAAGGCCATCGCGCGCGCGTTCCCGCAGCGGCTCGAGCAGCCCGTAGTCCGTCGAAAGCTTCCGGATCGTCGTTGATTCCCCGCCGGGGATGATGAGCGCGTCGGCCGAGGCAAGCTCGGACGGTATCGCACTTCGAACGGATCGGCGCCGACGCTTCGTACCGCGCGCGCATGCGCTTCGAAATCGCCTTGGAGGGCGAGGACGCCGACCTTCACGGCGTTACCAGCCTCGTTCGGACAGCCGCTCGGACTCCGGCATCGAGCGAACGTCGAGACCGCGCATCGGCTCGCCGAGGCCCCGTGTCACTTTCGCGAGCACGTCGGGGTCGTTGAAGTACGTCGTCGCTTCGACGATGGCTTTCGCGCGCACGGCCGGATCGTCGCTCTTGAAGATCCCACTGCCGACGAACACGCCTTCGGCGCCGAGCTGCATGACGAGCGCAGCATCGGCCGGCGTCGCGATACCTCCGGCGCAGAACAGCACCACAGGCAGCCGTCCTGCGTCGTGGACCTCGCGGACCAGCTCGTAGGGCGCGCGCAGCTCTTTCGCAGCGGTCATGAGCTCTTCGGGCGCAGTCGCGTGAAGGCGCTTGATGTCGCCACCGATCGCGCGCAGGTGACGCACGGCCTCGACGATGTTCCCCGTGCCCGCTTCGCCTTTTGAGCGGATCATCGCGGCTCCTTCGCCGATCCGGCGAAGCGCCTCGCCGAGATTCGTCGCGCCGCAGACGAAGGGGACCACGAAGTCCCACTTGTTGACGTGGAACGCCTCGTCCGCCGGCGTGAGGACTTCGCTCTCATCGATGTAGTCCACACCCAGCGCTTGCAGGATCTGCGCTTCGACGAAGTGTCCGATCCGGCACTTCGCCATGACGGGCACGGACACCGACGCCATGATCTCTTCGACCTTCTGGAGGTCGGCCATGCGAGCGACGCCGCCTTCGCGGCGGATGTCGGCCGGGACCCGCTCGAGCGCCATGACCGCGCACGCGCCGGCGTCTTCAGCGATCTTGGCTTGGTCTGCGTTGGTGACGTCCATGATGACGCCACCTTTCAGCATCTCAGCCAAGCCACGCTTGACGCGCGCGGTGCCGCGCTCCTCACTCACAGACGTCCCTCCTGGTCGCTACCTAAAGGTCAGCGTAGCCCCCGGAAATTTGGGCGGCAACCGCAAAAAGAAGAGAGGCCTCGCAACGAGGCCTCTCTCTCTTCGTTACAGGACAATCACATCTGCGGCATGACTCCCATCTGCGTGAGCATGGACATCGCGTCGAGGAGCCCCCAGTGCTCGGCGGCCCTGTCGCCTTCGAAGCGGACGATGTCGATCCCCTCGACGGTGATCCGCTTATTGGTTGCCGGGATGCCGACGAACGTGCCGGTGTGAGTCGCGGTGTAGTGGCCGTGGCCGACGACCGTGTCGCCTTCCTGGATGAGCTGGTTTATCTCCGTGGACCAGTCGGAGAATGCGTCGATGTACGCCTTCAGGAACGCCTTGACGCCTTCGCGTCCCGGCTTCACCTCGACACCGGGTGGCGGTGGCTGGTGCTCGATGAAGTTCTCCGTGAGAAGCTCATCGATCGCATCGATGTTGCCGTTCTCGAAGACCTCTTTGTTGAACCGCCGCATCTGATCCTTCAGATCGGCCATGGTGCATCCCCTCCCCCGCGCGCCTCGAGGCGCGCATCAAGGAGGACACTACGCCGTTACCTAGGAAAGCGGAAGGTGCGACCTGGAAGGGATCAGAAGACTTTGATCGTCCCGAGATCACCGTCGACGAAATATTGGTGATTGGCCGGAACCTGTCCGTGGTCGACCAAGCTCCACAGCTTCGCGAAACCGGTCGCGATCACGATCTGGGTGTTACTGCCTTCCCAGCCGTGGCCTGCAAGCGGCGCCGGGTACGTTTGGCCGCCGGCCGAGAATACCGGACCGAACACGTTGGTGGAAAGGACCGTCCCGCCTTCGGCATCCGCGCTCTTCGGGTTCTGCCAATCGTTCCTTCGAAGCGCGATGTAGTAGTCGGTGGGGACCTGTGCCGCGCGCAATGCCGCAGTCATCTCTTCCGATTGATCGTGGGGAACCAGCCCATCGTCTACTCCCTGAACGTCGATCACACCTTTGACGCCGCTCGCTGCGATCGCCGGAGTCTGAAGGAGAACGCTGAGACTCTGATAACAGGTCGGGTTATCGGTCGGTGTGCCGCCGCACTCTCTCTCGATGTCTTGCTTCGCGTTCGTGGCGAATGCGTTTCCAGACGCACCGACGGCGGTCGCCTCGAGGTACGTTTCGAACATGCTCGTCGCACCCTCGACGTTCACCCAGTAGTCGAAGAGGGGCGTATTGCTGCCGGGGCGCTTGGCTCCCATCGCGATGGCGACCCCGGAGGCGTTCCCACCCATGCTGATCCCGAACGCCTCAACATTGTGGATGCTGGGGAATCTCTTAAGGAAGTACTGCGCCGCGAAGATCGAGTCCTCCGCGCCCTCCTTGACGAACCAACCGCGATTCTCGCTCGGCTTCGCTTTGCCATCGGGACCCGCCCAACCGGTACCGCGGTAGTCCATCGCAACGGCCACCGCGTCGTGGTTCTGTGCCGCGTCGAGCAGATGACAGACCCACGAGTCCGATGAGTTCCCGTACCCGTGGAACATGACGACGAGCGTCTTCGGCTTCTTCGTTTTCGGAAGCGCGTAATGACCCTTCAAGTCGTGGAATGCCGGGATGCTTTGCGTCGTGGGCGCAAGGTTCGTGGCCGAGGCCGGGTTCGAGTGGTCGGGCTGACAGGGCGCCACCGCGCGCGCAACCAACGGCGACCCTGGTAGGGCCAGCGCGATCAAAGGGACGAGCCACAACAGCCGCTTCTTCAAGGAGTGCCTCCATCAACCGAACGAAACCCTGCTCTGAAAGAGTTCGCGGTGGGCTGCTCGAACTCCTTCCGACGCCCGGTTCGTCCCGCTACAGCTCTCGCAGGACCTTGATCCGCTCGTCCAGGGGCGGGTGCGTGTCGAACAGACGGTTGAGACTGCCCATGAAGCCCTTTTGCTGCTGCAACGGCGATTCGATCCACAGCGATTCCGTCGCGCGCACAGCCGTGTGGACGACGGTTTGGTCCGCCTTCAGCTTCTCAAGCGCGCTGATGAGGCCGGGTGGATACCGGGTCAACTGCACACCGCTGACGTCGGCGTAGAACTCGCGGCGGCGGCTGACAGCCAGCTGCATGATCTGCGCCATGATCGGCATGAAGATCGCCGCAACAAGTCCGACCACGACGAGGATCGCACCCCCGCCGCCATCGCGATCGTCGTTGCGACCGACCCCCCAGAAGAACGATCGAAGCGTCCAGTCGGCGAGCAGAACGAGGACGCCGACCAACGTAACGGTGATCGCCATGACCAACGTGTCGCGGTTCTTCACGTGCGACAGCTCGTGCGCGATCACCCCTTCCAGCTCGACGCGATTCATCTTGTCGAGCAGCCCTCGCGTCACCGCGATCGACGAGTGCGCCGGATCGCGGCCGGTCGCGAACGCGTTGGGAGCCTGATCCTCAACAACGTACACACGCGGCTTCGGGATGCCGGCTGCTATCGCGAGACCTTCGACGATGTTGTGCAAGCGCGGTTCCTGTTGCGGGGTCACCTCGCGCGCGCGGCTTAGCCGCAGCACCACCTTGTCGCCGTTGCGGTAGCTCGTCCAAGACAGGATCACCGCGATGATCGCAGCGGCGATCAAACCGAAGGGACCCGAACCGAACAGATAGCCGAAGCCGTACCCGGCGGCCAGCACGACCACGATGAAACCGGTCAGCAGGAACCAGGAACGGCGGACGTTGTTTTCTAGTTGGTCGTAGAGCATGGGTTCAGCGCGGGATCGATGTGGGCGCGCTCACGTGCACGCGCGCGCGACGGTTGCATCAGAATTGGACGTTGACGGGGCCGGTCGCCGCCTCCTCGACCTGGAAGAACTCCCGCGGTGTGAAGTTGAACATGCCCGCGACGATCCGAGACGGGAACTGTTGAACCTTGTTGTTATAGGAGAGAACCGTGTCGTTGTAGAACTGGCGCGCGAACGCGATCCGGCCTTCGGTTGCGGTCAGCTCCTCTTGCAAGGCCAGGAAGTTCTGGTTCGCCTTGAGGTCGGGGTATGCCTCGACGACGGCGAACAACTGGCGCAGGGCGCCGGTGATCTGATTCTCTGCTTGGGCTTGGTCGGGCACGGTCTTCGCCGAGATGGCGGCGTTCCGCGCCTCGGCGACTTTCTCGAAGATCTCTTTCTCGTGCGCGGCGTAGCCCTTCACCGTGTTCACGAGGTTTGGGATCAAGTCGTAGCGTCGCTTCAGCTGCACGCCGATCTGCGACCACGCGTTATCGATGCGGTTCCGAAGAGCAACGAGCCGGTTGTACGTCCCCCCGAAGATCAGAAGAAGAAGAACGACAACCCCGAGGATGATCCAAAGCGCTATCACGTGCTCATCGTATCAGGGGGCTCAGTCCCCCACCGGTTGTGATCCTGTTGAGAGCGCTTCGGTGTATGCCTCTTCGATCTGCGTCGCGACGACCGGCCAATCGAAGTCGTGCGCGCGCTGCCGGGCAGCCTGCCCAAGCGCCGCAGCCCTCGCCGGATCACCAAGCAGCCCTGCGACGGCCGCTGCCAGGGCATCGGGGTCCCCCGGCGGGACGAGCAACGCGTCGAGACCGTCGCGCGCGACCGCCGCATACCCCGGTATCGCCGACGCCACGACGGCTCTCCCCGCCGCCATCGCTTCGGCAAGGGTGATACCAAAGCTCTCACCCCCGATGGCAGGAAGCGCGACGACCGTACTTGCCGACAACAACGCCAGCCGGTCGGCCTCGTCGAAGTGCCCGGTGAAGATGATGTTCTTCCGCAAGGACTCGGGCACAGACGCTTCGAGCTTCTCGCGGAGGGGGCCGTCGCCGGCGATCACGACGTGCGCTCCGGGGATCGCGCGGAACAACGTGGGGAGCGCGTCGACCAGAACCTGCGGGCCCTTCCGCGGTTCGAGCCGCCCGAAGTACAAGACCTCCTTGCCCGTCGACGCGGCCGGTCCTATGTCTGAGTAGTGCACGACGTCGACACCGTTGGGGATGATGCGCGCGCCCGGACCGAATATGCCTTCAACCGTCTGACGAGCAGCCTGCGAGACCGCGATGCGAACGGAGAATTTCTTCCACAGCGGTCGCAGCGGGATCCGTCCGATCCTGTACACACGGCTTTTAACCGACGCATGGAACGTCGCGACAACCGGGACGCGCGCGGAGATGGACGCGAGCAAAGACGTGCTCGGCGTGAACGGTTCGTGCACGTGCACGACGTCGGGGCGCGCGCGTCTCAACGCGACCCGGACTCGCCCCGGAACGCGCGGACCGAACGCCAGGCGCGCGACCGCACCGTTGAACGGGATCCCGATCGTGCCGCCGAGCGGGATCACGCCGGCGTCGACCGGTCCGTCCGCAGGCGCAAGGATCCGCACCTCGTGACCGCGCGCGCGCAACTGAGCCGCGAGCGAGGCGATATGCGTGTTGACGCCACCCGGTGTGGTCCATGAGTACGGGGAAACGAGCGCGACCTTCATCAATCGATCCAGTAGCGATTGAACACGTGCCACTGCGCCGGCTCGGCGCGGATCAGCTCTTCGAACTTTTCGGCCAGACGCTGCGTGTACAGCTGAACGGCTTCGGGACCCGTTCCTTCGGGCCGCTCGACCGGCGGAAACACCCGAGCAAGCCAAGAACCGTCATCGCGTTGGAAGATGGCCGCGGGGATGACGTCCGCTCCGGTGCGAAGGCCGAGCACCGCCGGACCGGGCGGCATCTTCGTCTTCCGCCCGAACATCGAGACCTCTACCCCACTGCCGGACAGGTCACGATCTGCGACGAGCGCGATCATCTTTCCTTCTTTGAGCTGTTCGATGCATCGTGCCGTCGGGTCGGAGTCTCGCTCGAGGGGGATGATCGTCATCCCGAGCGCGCGGCGATGCTCGACGAAGCGGTCGAAGAGCATGCGCGGCCGAAGAACCTCAACGACGACGGCGAGCGGCCATCGCTTGGCTACCCATCGCCCTCCCGCGTCCCAGTTGCCGACGTGCAACGTGGCAAGCACTCCACCGCCGGCACGGTACCCGTTCTCTATGTTCTCGCGGCCTTCGATCTTGAAACGCGCATCGAGCTGCTCGTCTGTCAGGTCTGCCATCCGGAACGTCTCGGCCCAGTAGCGGCCGTACCAGCGGAACGCGTCCTCGACCGTTGCGCGCAATCGGTCTTCCCCGACGACCGGCGCCAGCAACGTCTCGACTGCCGCGCGTCGCTTCGCGTTGCGTCGCATCGAGCGCGCACCTAAGCGTTCGAAGGCGCGGTAAGCCCATCGTTCCGGCAAGAGACGCGTGATCCGCCACGCGAGCAGCCATCCGAGGCCTTCGAGTTGCAGGCGAAGCCTCGTGATCATGCGGCGGTTGCTTGCCGGTACACGGAGAAGCAGCGAGTGAGGAAGGTAAACAGGCACAACGCCGTCAGCACCCACATCGCCCCCTCCTCCTGATGGAGGATCAGCCCGGCGCTGATGAGGACCGCGCGCTCGGCGCGCTCACCCGGACCACCCGCAACCCTGTAACCCAGGGCTTCTGCCTTCGCGCGCGCGTACGGAACGAGTGAAGTGACGACCATCGCAACGAGACCGGCGACGAGCACGCGCGGACGGTGATACCGCCAGCCGAGCGACGCGATCGCCGCGAGAAGGGCTCCGTCGCCGATGCGGTCTGCCACGGAATCGAAGAAACCACCCCACGCTGTCACCCGGTTCGTCACGCGCGCGAGTGCCCCGTCGAAGACGTCGAGGAACCACGCGGGGATCATGACTATGCCGGCGAGCTGCCGATGCCCGATGACGATCAGCCAGACGCAGAAGAACGTCAAGAGCAGGCCGAGGGAGGTCACCATATTGGGAGTGAGACCGACCTTCGCCATCGCGCGACCGACACCGGCGGTGAATGGTTGGATGAGCGGCCGCACTTTGTCGTTCAGCATCTGCCCAGCATACCGGCGGCATATCCGGCCTCAGTCGTTCCGAGGGCGTTGGCTATAATCCTGCTCCGCTTGCCCGAGTCGAGGCCCTCGGAGGTACGAGTGAAGACGTTCCCAACCGACCGGATCCGCAATGTCGTCCTCGTGGGGCACGGGGGAACGGGCAAGACCTCGCTCACCGAGGCCTTGCTGCTCGCTGCCGGAGCGATCAACCGCGCCGGACGCGTCGAGGAAGGCAACACCGTCAGCGACTTCGACCCGGACGAGATCACCAAGCAGATCTCGGTCTCTCTCGCCCTCGCGCCGTTCGAGTGGAGGGACCACAAGGTCAACATCATCGACGCGCCGGGCTACGCAGACTTCTTCGGAGACGTCGAAGCTGCGATGCGCGCCGCGGACGCCGCGATCATCGTGGTCAACGCAGTTGACGGCGTCGAGGTCCAGGCGCGCGTCGCGTGGGACGTCGCCGAACACCTCTCCCTCCCCCGCGCGATCTTCATCAACAAGCTCGACCGCGAGCGGGCTAACTTCCAAGGGACGCTCGACCAGCTGATCGATCTCTTCGGCGCGAAGATCGCGCCGATCCACTTGCCGGTCGGCGAAGAGCACGACTTCAAAGGCGTCGTCGACCTGCTCAACGAGAAGGAGATCACCTACGGGGGCGAGCGAACCGAATCTCCGCTCGCAGAAGGTCATGCCGCAGAGATCGACAAGCTTCACGAGCGGCTCGTGGATTCCGTCGTTGAAGCGGACGACGCGCTCATGGAACGGTATCTCGAAGGACAGACGATCGATCCGAAAGAGATAACGGCGGGCCTCCACAAAGCAATCGCGGCCGGAACCACGGTTCCGGTTCTCTGCGGTGCGGCGACTGCAGGCATCGGCGTCGATCTGCTCGCAGAGTTCATCGTCGAGGAGATGCCCTCGCCCGAAGACCGGCCGCCGTTGATGGGAACGCAGGGTGACAACGAGGTCGAGGTGAAGCCGGATCCGGCCGGCCCGCTCGTCGCGCAGGTTTTCAAGACGCTGTCCGACCCGTACGTCGGGCGGCTGACGTACTTCCGCGTGTTCAGCGGAACCCTTCGCCCGGATGCGTCGGTGTTCAACGTCACGAGACACGCGGACGAGCGGGTCGGGAACGTTTTCGTGATGCGCGGGAAGAACCAAGAGAACGTGTCCGAGATGGCCGCCGGCGACATCGGTGCGGTGGCGAAACTCGCGGAAACCATCACGGGTGACACGCTCGGCACCAAAGCATCGCCGATCGCGCTGCCGCCTCTCGAGTTCCCGGCGCCCGTGTACTCGGTCGCGATCGCGCCGAAATCGAAGGGCGATGAAGACAAGCTCTCGACGGCACTTCAGAAGATCGAGGCCGAAGACCCTTCGTTCCACTGGGAGCGGAACCCGGACACCCACCAGACCGTGATAAGCGGCATGGGAGAGACGCACCTCGAGGTCATCGTGCAACGTCTGCACCGTCACCACGTCGAGGTCGAGACGTTCACCCCCAAGGTCGCGTATCGCGAAACGATCAAAGGCACCGCCAAGGCCGACGGCCAGCTGAAGAAGCAGACGGGTGGGCGCGGCCAGTTCGCACGCTGCTCGATCGAGCTGTCACCGCGAAAGCGCGGGGAGGGCTACGAGTACGAGGACGCGATCGTCGGTGGTGCGGTCCCCAACAACTTCATCCCGTCCGTCGACAAGGGGATCCGCAAGGCGATGGAAGCGGGACCGCTCGCCGGCTATCCGTTCGTCGACTTCAAAGCGAAGCTGTACGACGGGAAGTACCACCAGGTCGACTCCTCGGACATCGCATTCCAGCTCGCCGGCGCGCAGGCGTTCAAGGATGCTGCGGCGGCGGCCGGGCTCGTCTTGCTCGAACCGGTCATGACCCTCACGGTCCTTATCCCCGACGAGTCGGTCGGCGATGTCATGGGCGACCTCTCGTCGAGGCGCGCGCGCATCGAAGGAACGGAGGCGTTCGGCAAGGGGTGGACGCAGCTGAAGGCCAAAGTGCCGCAAGGTGAGGTCATGCGTTACGCGATCGACCTTCGATCGAAGACCGGCGGGCGCGGCACGTTCTCGCTGGCGTTCAGCCACTACGAAGAGGCGCCTTCTCACGTGCAGGAAAAGATCGTCGCCGAGCACGCAAAAGAGAAGGCCGAAGCCGAGAAGAAGTAGCTTAAGCGCTGAAGTACGGGCGCAGTTTCTTGTACGTCTCTTCGAGAGCTTCGGGAAGCACCTTCGTCTCCCCCACCGTCGTCATGTAGTTCGTGTCGCCTCCCCAGCGCGGCACGACGTGCGAGTGCACGTGGTCGGGGATCCCGGCGCCCGCCGCGGTCCCCTGGTTGAGCCCGATGTTGTAGCCCTGCGGGACGTACTCCGCATTCAATGCTTGGATGCAACGGCCCGTGAGGATCGCCATCTCAGCGTGCTCTTCCACGGCGATGTCCTCGTAGTTGGGCACGTGCCGGTAAGGAGCGACCAACAGGTGTCCTGAGTTGTAAGGGAACTTGTTGAGGATCACGAAGGACAGCTCGCCTCGTACAAGGATCAAGGATTCAAGATCGTTCGATGGGTCCAGCGCCGGCAGGTCACATAAGAAGCAGCCCTTCTGCCGGTGGTTGTCTTTGATGTACGCCATCCGCCACGGCGTCCAGAGCCGTTCCATCACGAATAGCGCGGGGTGAGCTCGCGCGCGCCGATCTCGGCCGCGATCTCGGTGGCGAACTCGTCGAACGAGACGCCGAAGCGCGCCTTCCCCATGCCGCGCGCGCGCACCGCAACCGTCGCGTTCTCGATCTCCTTGTCGCCGACGACCAAGATGTACGGCACCTTCTGCACCTCGGCGTTGCGAACCTTCAGCTGCATCGTCTCGCGCGAGTCGTCGACCTCGACGCGAACGCCCAGCGCGCGCAGCTTTTTGGCAAGACCGGCGGCGTGCTCGGCGTGCCGGTCGGCGATCGGGACGATGACGGACTGCACCGGCGCGAGCCACGTCGGGAACGCGCCCGCATAGTGCTCGACGAGCACGCCGACGAAACGTTCCACCGAGCCGTAGAGCGCGCGATGGATCATCACCGGCCGCTTGTGCACGTTGTCTTCGTCCGTGTACTCCAGACCGAATCGCTCCGGCAGGTTGAGATCGACCTGGATCGTGGCCGCCTGCCAGTACCGGCCGATCGCGTCGCGAACATCGATGTCGATCTTCGGGCCGTAGAACGTGCCGTCCCCTTCGTCGACGGTGAACTCGATGCCGGCGCGCTTCAGCGCCTCCGGGATCGCGGCTTCCGCGAGCTCCCAAAGCTCGTCCGAGCCAACCGACTCCGTCGGTCTCGTGGAGAACCGGACCCGATCCGGCCCCATCCCGACGGTTGCATAGAGCGCGCGGAAGAAGCCGATGACGCCAAGGAGCTCGTCGACGACCTGATCGGGCCGGCAGAAGATGTGCGAGTCGTCTTGAGTCAGCCCTCGCGTGCGCAGCAAGCCATGCAGGGTCCCAGAGCGTTCGTACCGGTAGACGGTCCCGAGCTCGGAGAGCCGGATCGGCAAGTCGCGGTACGACCGCGTGCGCGACCGGTAGATGAGGATGTGGAACGGGCAATTCATCGGCTTCGCGATGTACTCGGTTCCCTCTTCGGTCTGCATCGCCGGGAACATGTTCTCGCGGTAGTAGCCGAGGTGTCCGCTTACTTCCCACAGCGTCGAGCGGCCGAGATGCGGCGTGAACACGGGCTGGTAGCCAAACTGGAGGTGCATCTCGCGCGACAAGTCTTCGAGCGTTTTTCGCAGGATCCCGCCCTTCGGATGCCACAGCGCAAGGCCGGGTCCAACTTCATCCGCCCACGAGTACAGGTCGAGCTCACGACCGAGCTTGCGGTGGTCGCGTCGCTCGGCTTCTTCCAGCATGTGGAGATGCTGCTCGAGCGCTTCTTGCGACTCCCACGCGGTCCCGTAGATCCGCTGCAGCATCGGCTTGTGCTCGTCGCCGCGCCAATATGCGCCGGCGATCCGCATCAACTTGAACGCTGGGATGAGCTTCGTGTTCTCGACGTGAGGGCCGAGGCAGAGATCCTCCCAGCCGTTGTTGCGGTAGATGCTGACGACCTCGCCGCCGCCTTCCGATGCTTCGACGCCTTCGATGATCTCGACCTTGAACGGCTGGTCACCGAAGCGCTTCAGCCCCTCGTCGCGGGAGACTTCCTCGCGGATGAAGGGCTGACCTGCCGCGATGATCTCGCGCATCTTGGCTTCGATCGTGTCAAGGTCTTCGGGTGTGAACGGCCGGCCGATGTCGAAGTCGTAGTAGAAACCGTCCTCGATCGAGGGGCCGATCGCGTATTTCGTACCGGGAAACAGCGCGCAAACGGCCTGCGCGAGGACATGCGCGGTGGAGTGGCGGATAACATCGCGGCCTTCCGAAGAAGACGCGTCGACCGAGCGGCCATCGGTCAGCGTTATGTTCGCCACTACCCGAAATCCTTCCTGATCTTCTGGGCCCAGGCCTGCTCGAGCGCATCGAATCCGACGCCGAACGCGGCACGGCACGCGTGGTCCAGATGATACCGGGCGGTCCCGAACGAGACCGGCGATTCGTTACCGAGAGCTCGGTACAGGGTCGCGCCGGCGTTGGCTCCGAAGCGTGAAATCAGGTACAGGACGAAGCTTGATGCTTCTTCATAGGAGTTGTGGATGTCGTTGTCCGAGCCGAGCGAGAAATCGAAGTTCTCCGGCAGGTGGCCGGTGAACGTGCCGTTGGCGACGCGCGCGCGCACATCGATCAATGCGGGCAGGCTTCGTTGACCGTAGTCCTGCGCGTCACCTTCATCCATCCAAGACGGCGTGAAGCCACCGGCGTACCCGCGAGTGGCGACGTGAAGCAGCTCGTGGCTGAGCGTGTCCTGTTGGAACGAAAGCGGCGTGCTGAAGAACGTTCCAGGCTGAACGTACACGCGGTTGCCGGTCAGCCGGTACTGCCCGCCCGGCCTGCTCAGGCTGGCCGCCGAGAACGCCACGAAGGGCCCCAGGTCGAACGTGGTTTGCAGGATGCGTGAGAGCTCGCTCGTCGATCTCGGGATGATGACGACGATGCTCTCCGGCCATCGCAGCGGCCACTTCGCCACGTCGTACTTGATCGCCCCGATCGTCGACGCCAGGATCCGCTGCGCGGTGGCACGGTCGCCCTGATACAGAACGAGAACCCGGCCGCGCGCAACCTGACCGACCGCGCCGAAGTCCCAGAGGTTGCGCGAAGAAAGGAAGCCGATGGCGTCGAGGTCGTCGTCCGTCACGATGCTCCACGTCCTACCGCGACGGATCACCGTGAGGTACAGATCGTCCGACGTCGGCGTCGCGTCGAAGGTCTTGAAGGCGATCTGCTCGAGGACGGTGGCGACGTGGACTTCGTCGGCAGCCGGACGCACGGCCAGAGCAGGTGCCAGGTCCTCGTACGCGTTGGGATCGAACGAAAGCGAATACGAGCCGAGGGGCAGTGCGCGCATACGCATGAACCACGTGTCTTTGGCTGCGCGGAAGGCCGGCGACGCGAGCTTCATCGTGGCGTCGAACGCAGCCCGGTCCCCCGACATGACGGCGTGTGCGCGCGTCTCGATCAGCGTTTTCACGGCGGCGTGCCAGTCGGCCGGCTGCTGCGCGCGCGCGCCGGCAGGCCAGAGGGATGCTCCAAAGGCAACCAGGAGGAGGAGTGCACTCCGGAGTCTCCGGGATGCGCGCCGAGAGGTGGGGGCCGGGCTCAGTGCTTCTTTTTGTCGTCCGGGTTGGATCGGACGCCCTCGGTGAGATCGGCCATCGAGCCGTAGATCTCCGCCTCGGTTCGCAGCACTCGCCGGCGCTCGTCGGTGGTCTCTTGGGTGCCGCTCAATGCGCGCTCGACGACCTCTTCAAGCTCTTCGGGGAGGAACGGCTTGGCGAGGTGGTCGATGGCTCCGCCTTTAACCTCTCGCATGACTCCCGAAGGATCGTGCTTCGCAGTGACGACGATGACGGGAGTCTCGGCGCGGCTCGGCATGGCTCGGATCTGCTCGAGCACTTCGTAACCGCTCATGGTCGGCATCATGATGTCGAGGACGACGAGGTCGTAGGGGCGCCGCTTCAGCTTGTTGAGCGCTTCCTGCCCGGATGCCGCAAGCGTGACGTCGTGCCCGATCGTTTCCAGGACGGTCTGGATGAGCGTGCGGATATCGCCGTCGTCGTCCACGATCAAGATGGTTGCCATCAGCCCTCCGATGAGCAGTCTAGCGGCGTGGACGGATCATCACTAGGTATCAGGACTTCCCCGCGGATCGAGCCCCGGATGGGGGAACATCACCGAACGACGATCCGACTCGCGCCGCCCTCCCGCCAGCTGGCGGTCAGCTTCAGGTCGGGCGAGCGTGGTCCCATCTCCTCGTAGATCCGCTTGTAGCCCGTGTGCTTGAAGCGCCACGAGCCGTCGCGCTTCACGTACTCGTCCGAGTAGAAAGCGGTCCCCCGGATCTCCAGAGCCTGGTCGGTCAGGATGACAAGATCCTGTAACGCCCACGTTCCCGTGGCAGCGTCGGGCCCGGTCAGCTCGATCTCCGGTTGTCCAACGAGGTGACTGGTCAGCATCGTCGTCGACCCCAGAGCCTTCCTGAGGAACCCGATGATGCCGTCGCGCCCCTCGTACGAAAGCTGCCCGCCGCTGTACGACGCCGTCGCATCCTCGACGAAGCAGTCGTTCAGTCCATCGAAGTCCTTCGTGTCGAGCAGGCGCGCGTAGCGGTACTTGAGCCGCTTGATCAGCTCGATTTCAACCAGATCCTCAGGCGTCACGACAGCTCCTTTTCTCAGGCGCAGCGAGCACCGTGTAGAAGTATCAGCCACAGTTCATCCGGCGCGAGTTTGAGGGGGACACATGTCCGTGCTCGATCGGTTCCGCCTTACCGACAAGATCGCAATGGTTACCGGGGCAGGGAAAGGGATCGGGGCAGAGATCGCGCTCGCGTACGCCGACGCGGGCGCCGACGTGGCGCTCCTCGCGCGCACGGTCACCGACCTCGAGCAAGTGGCCGCCGCCATAAAAGAGCGCGGCCGGCGCGCGCTCATCGTCCCGACGGACGTGATGGATCTCGAGGCGCTTCCCCCGGCCGTCGAGCAGACCGTCGCCGAGCTCGGCGGCATCGATATCCTCGTGAACAATGCCGGCGGCGCCGTACCGGCGCCGTTCATGGACACGCGCGCCGAGCACATGGAGTGGGCATTTCATTTCAACGTCTCCGCACCAGTCGAGCTCACCCGGCTCGCCGTGCCGCATATGCTCGCGCGCGGCGGTGGCGCCGTCCTGAACATCGGATCGATGGCCGGCGCACACTCGTCCCGCGGGTTCATCGCGTATGGGACGGCCAAGGCGGCGATCGCACACGCGACCAAGCTCATGGCGTCGGACCTCGCGCCGAAGATCCGGGTGAACGCGATCCTTCCCGGCGCGATCGAGACCTGGGCGTTGAACTGGTACCTCGGCTATATGGAAGAGCAGGGAACTCCGATCAGGGATTCGATGGTCGAGCGCACCTTGCTCCAGCGGAACGGCGAACCCGGTGACATCGGCGGCGCGGCCGTGTTCTTGGTTTCCGAAGCATCGTCCTTCGTGACCGGGAAGCTGCTCGAAGTAGACGGCGGCTGGTGCTTCGAGCTGATACCTCGCTCGATTCCGGACCTATGAGTGTGGGCGCGACAGGGATCGAACCTGTGACCTCGTCGGTGTGAACGACGCGCTCTCCCGCTGAGCTACGCGCCCGGCCACGCGAAGTATATCCCTTGGTTCGGCGCACGGACTTACGGTCTCCACTCGGGTGGACCACCGTGGAGCATTCTGGGTACCTCATCGTCGAATGCACTGTGAGAACGTTCGATCGTCAGACGCCAACAACGTACGTCCGCACGTCTGGGCAGCGATGGCGGAAAGCCTGCCGTATGTGCACGTCGGAGTACTCTCGAAAGGCGCGCCGTACGGAAATCCATTCGCAGGACAGCCTGTCGTGTCCGTCCGATCTTCTCGCATGCATCGACCAGTGCAGCCGTCCGTGTAGGCGACGAGCACACGACCGTGAGAGTCGATAGTGATGTCGTTGAACTCGAGCATGTTCCTGCAGTAAGGAGACCCGCTCAAGCCATTCAGCCAAACACACCCACGCTGCACTGGGTCGTCGGGTGTCGCGTTTACGGTCTTCCACGTTCGACCGCCGTCGAACGTGTAGGACACGAACAGATACCAAACACCTTTAAAACTTGAATCCTGCGATGCCCCCGGTGTTCCCGTCCCCACGAAGGCGAAGGCCGCTCGTCCTGGACTGCCGGTTATGACCTCGGGAAATGCGCTGTTTTGTATCCCGTTCGCAACACCGTCTTCAGTCCCTGCCGGGTCTGCGAATCGGCCCACGTCGACGCTCCGGCTCCACGATTTCCCCTCGGTGTGTGAAACGGCGATCTTTGGGTGACCCGAAGCGTCAAGATATCCCAGGTAGATCGTGCCGTCGGGCCCCTGCGCCACAGAGGGGTCGGCGAATTGCACCGGGGCAGAGCTGCTATCAGGGACCACGCGGACTGACCACGTCGTTCCGTTGTCGTCGGATACGGCAAGACCCGTGCGCGCCCGTCCCTTCGTATCGGTGCACTGCGGGTTGGGCAAGAAGACTGTTCCTGTGGGACCAACGCGGACGTGCCCATTCTCGGGAGTGCATCTCCCCTGCCAAATGTAGTGTCCCACTCCGAAGGTCCGTCCTCCGTCGGTACTGAGTGCGCACGCAGAATCCCCTGCGCTCGAAGAGGCATTGACGCTGAAATTGGGGTTCTGGGCACAGAGGTAAACGGCGTGAGGATACGTAGCGGCCGGTGCAGGGTGATGGTACGGACCGCTGCCGACGGTCGGATGATCATTATTGACGAACAAACTTGAGCCGGTTGATGGCATCCAACTGCGACCGTCGTCATCGCTGTATGCGAAGTTGCTACCTCCCACGAGCCAGCCCTCCGCGAAGGTTCGGTGGAGTTGCGAGTCGACAACGAGGATCTGATCGAAGTTGGGGACGGACAGTTGGGGCGGCGTGACATCCGTGTACGTTGGCCGCCCATTCTTCAAATCGATACGGGTGATCTGGCTCCTTGCCATATACATGATGGAGCCTGTTGCCCAATCGACGCCGATCGATGGCTCCCCGGCGTTGGGCTCCTGCATCGCATCGCGCGTTTGGTACGAAACAGGGAAGTCGTGATTCCTGAAAGCGGGGTCGACCGATCGCAATGCGAGGCGAGCCGGACCCGCGGGCAGCGGCCGAAAGCTCAGAGTCGCGACTGCGCGCGCGCTCACTGGTGTCGGCGAGGCGAAGGCGACGCTGTAGATGGTCCACGTTCCGGACGCTGGGTTAGAGATAAGGAGATCCTCGTAAGGGATGTCGGTGTCGGGTTTGCCCGGGCCGTTCTCACCCCCTGTCGGACTGATTGCCCACACATCGAGATCGGTGTACGCCGCGGGCGCATCCCAGACGTAATGGATCTTCAACGTCGCGCTGTGCGTCCGGTAGAAGATCGGATCCTTCTGAGGTAGCTTCAGGTTCAACGTGAACGAGTCACAGGCGGGTGCCACGCAGCGGTGCGCTACTTGGTACGGTGCCGCGCCCACAACGGGCGCATAGGACCACGCGAAACGCGCCCCGTCCTTCGGCCCGATCGATCCCGAAGCCGGGGTCGCCGCCCCCGCGGCAACGAGGAACAGTGCAGGCAGCAAGGACAGCGCCGCAGCCAGACGCAACGCCTGCGAGCGCTTCATGAGGTCCAATGTCTTCCCTTCCGCCCTTTAACTCGCCTCTGCGTGCGAATTCTCAACAATTGGCCTTGCACCGCGCTTGCGACCAACTGACTCCGGGCCCGGCAGGCGGGCTTGGATCAGGGGACATACCTTCGGCGGCCGGCAGGATGAGCCCTGCCTGCGGAGGCGACTCTCGAGGCCGCGAAAGGCGAGCCGGCAAACACCCGGCCCCTAACGGAGATTTGCCGCTCGGATCAAAGAGGGCTATCCGCGGGTCGTTCAGTCGGGCGTAAGTGTCTTGCAAGCAGGCCCTTGCAAACTTCACCGTGGAGGGGAGGCGTTCTGGGAGACTCGACAGAGGCTCGAAACGCACGGCCGGCGGTTCGCGGAACCGCCGGCGTGGCGTCGTGCATGAATAAGGTGGCCTCTCCGTCCGCCACGGGTTCGACCATGGCGCGATGGGGTGGCCCGAAACCTTGAATCTCGTTGACTCACAGGCGCCGCTCATCGAGCCGGGCAGGCTCCGGCCCTACATCCCGCGGCTCCTCCTGCAATGGATCTCGGATCAACCGGAGGAGACCCATCGTGCGGTAGACGGCTCTGTGGCGTTCATTGATATCTCGGGGTTCACGAAGCTTTCCGAGCGCCTGGCGAAGAAGGGGAAACTGGGCGCCGAGGAGCTTGCCGACAGTATCGGGACGTGCTTCGCACGGCTGCTCGGCGTCGCCTACGGCAATGGGGGCGGGCTGCTGAAGTTCGGGGGGGACGCCCTCCTCCTGCTTTTCACCGGTGCCGATCATGCGGCGAAAGCCGCGCGCGCGGCACATGGAATGCGTCGATCGCTTCGCGACATCGGCGCGTTGGACTGCTCGGGAACGCGGGTTACGCTGCGCATGTCGGTCGGGGTCAACAGTGGAGCGTTCCACTTCTTCCTTGTCGGCGACTCCCATCGCGAACTGGTCATCGCCGGGCCGGCGGCCACGGGCACCGTCCTTATGGAGTCTGCCGCCGAAGCCGGCGAGATCCTCCTCGGCCCCGCAACAGTTGCCGAGCTTCCACCCGAAGTGGTCGGGCAGCCGAAAGGGCCGGGCTTCCTCCTTCGGAGGGATCCTCCAGGATTGGCGCCTGAACGGCCCGAGGTGGACCCTCGGGTCGACAACGCGGAGCTGGTTTCCTTCATCCCCGTTGCGGTCCGCGAGCGACTCCTCGCCGGTATTGACGAGCACGAACACAAACGGGTCTCCGTCGGCTTCATCCATTTCGATGGCACGGATGCGTTGATGGACCGCGGGGGCCCGCGAGAAGTCACGGAATACCTGGCAGAACTGATCGGCGATGTTCAGCGTGCGGTGGATCGCCAGGGCATCTGCTTCCTCGGCACCGATGTCGACAAGGACGGCGGCAAGATCATCATCGCGGCGGGAGCACCGACCGCCTTCGAGAACGATGAAGAGCGGATGCTACTTGCGGTACGGGAGATCATGGATCACGAGCGGCGGCTGCCGGTCCGCGTCGGCGTCAATCGAGGGCACGTCTTCGCGGGTGACATAGGCCCGACGTACCGACGAACGTACACGGTGATGGGCGACGCAGTGAACCTGGCGGCGCGGTTGATGGCGAAGGCCGAGTCTGGACAGATTCTCACGACGCAGGGGGTACTTGCCCAATCCCGGACTTCCTTCCTCACAACAGCCCTGGAGCCGTTCACAGTGAAAGGGAAAGCTCATCCAGTGAGGGCCTACAGCGTCGAAGGAGTAACGGGTACGAAGTCATCCGACCATTCCGAGGTGAAGCTTCCGCTCATCGGTCGTGAACGCGAGATGGAGGCTCTGCTCGGTGCGCTGAACTCGGCGAGGCACGACCAAGGCCGGCTGGTGGAGATCCTCGGGGAACCCGGGATAGGGAAGTCTCGACTGATAGAAGAACTGAAGGGTCAGGCCCCCGATGGGACTTTGCTGGCGGCCGCTTGCGAGCTTTACGAATCCTCCACACCTTACTTTCCGTTTCGGTCGTTGCTTCGCGCAGCGTTAGGGGTCGGAGAAGACGAGAGCGACCTGAGTGTCGCACGCCGGCTGCACGAGATCGTCGAAACGACTGCCCCCACGCTTCTGCCCTGGATCCCGCTACTCGCGATCCCACTTGGCGTCGACGTTCCTCTCACGCCTCAAGTCGTTCAACTTGAGGAACAGTTCCGGCGCGGCCGACTTGCCGAGGTGTTGGTCACTCTGCTCAGTCGGGTCCTCGACAAGCTCACCCTGATCACGCTCGAGGACGTTCACTGGCTCGACGAGGCATCAAGCGACCTGCTCCGTCGGCTCGCCAACGACGTCGAACATCTTCCATGGCTCATCTGCGTTACGCGACGAGATGTGGGTACGGGGTTCATTGCGCCTTCCGCCCCGCACGTGGTCACTCTGATGCCCGAGCCCCTCGATGACAGAGCGGCGGCGGCCCTGGCCGATGCCGTGACAGAAGCATCTCCCCTTTCCCAGCACGAGCTCGCAGCCTTGGCCGAACGCTCCGGGGGCAACCCGCTCTTTCTAAAGGAGCTTCTCGCGGCGGCCGGGCAGAGCGGTGGGACCGTCGCTCTGCCCGACTCTGTTGAGGCCGTGATAACGGCACGGATCGACCGACTGCCACCGCGCGACCGCGAATTGCTCCGTCATGTCTCGGTACTCGGATTTACGTTCCAACGCGATCTGGCCGAATCCGTCCTTCCCGAGGAGTTCCCGACCTCCGACGACGCCGTGTGGCGAAGACTCGCCGAGTTCATATCGGAGGATCGAGCAGGAACCGTCCGCTTCAAGCACGCGCTCATCCGCGATGCTGCATATGAAGGCCTTCCCTACCGCCTGCGTCAAACGCTCCACGGACTCGTCGGCGACACGATCGCGAGCAGGGAGGGGGCCTTCGAAGAAGATGTGGAGCTTCTCTCCCTCCATTTCTTTTATGCCGGCCGGTTCGAACCTGCCTGGGACCACTCATGTACAGCGGCCGAGCGCGCGCGCATGCTCTACGCGAACGTCGACGCAGCGACTTTTTACGAGCGGGCGATCGAGGCTGGTCGCCATGAGGAAAGCATCGATGCGTCGGAGCTAGCGCGCGTTTACGAGTCGCTGGGTGACGTACGGAAGCGGATCGGCGAGTTTTTGAAAGCGGTAACCGCGTATCGCGCCGCGCGCAGACTGAGCTACGGCGATCCGATCTCGAGTGCGCGGTTGATGCAGAAACAAGGAGGCATCCGCCAAGTCGCCGGTCGTCATGCTGAAGCCCTGCGCCTATACCGGAAGGCGAGACAGGCGCTCCAAGCGGCGGAGGGGATCCCGGCCGCCGCACAGCTGGCGGCGCAGATCTCCGTGTCGTATGCATCCGTGAAGAAGGATCAGGGTCGTCCATCCGAGGTCATCAAATGGTGCTTGCGTGCGATCGAGGAAGGAATCGCCGCAGACGACAAAGACGCCATCGGCCACGCCTACCTCCTGCTCGACGCCGCGTACGCCCACATGGGTCGATACGAGAAGGCCACCTATGCACCGTCCGCCCTCACGATCTATGAAGAACTGGGGGACCTTCGCATGCAGGGCGGCATCCGAAACAATCTTGGCGTCTGGGCCCACAACTTGGGAAGGTGGCAGGAGGCTCAAGAGCATTTCGGACGGGCCCTCGAAGCGTTTGCGAAAGTGGGCGACACGATCCAGGAAGCTTGCACGATGGGCAATGTTGGCGAGGTCTTATCCGATCAAGGGCGATTCGACGAAGCCGACCAGTTGTTCCGTCGTAGCCTTCGCGTGTGCAGAGCAGCCGGTGACCGGCGCGACGCCGCCTATGCCCTCAGGAACCTGGGGCGTCTCGCCTACCGCAGGGGTCGATTCAACGAGGCGACGGACTTGCTCGAGCAGGCGCGCGCGGAATTCGCGCATGTAGGAGCCGAGGCGGATGTCGTCGAGACCGACGCAGCGTTCGCGGAATGCCTCGTGCTCAGAGGTGACAGCCGGCCTGCACTTGAAGCGTCAGAGCAGGCGCTGAAGCGTGGTGCATCCGCGAGTGCCGCGGCCGGCCCTCAGGAAGCACATTTGCAACGCGTGCGCGGTTATGCGCTGGCTCAGCTCGGCAAGCTGGAGGAGGCCAAAGAAGCACTGGCCATCAGTCTGCGGGCGGCACGTTCGCGAAACTCCGACTACGACACTGGGCTCACGCTCCATGCGATAGAGCGCATCGCGAGGATCGAGTGCGTAGCGGCCCCCGACGCCGCCGAAGAGAGCGCGTTGATCTTCGATCGCCTCGGCGTCAGGTACGTGGCGGAAGTTCCTTTGCCAGACGCGGCCGAGCTGAGCCCGTTAACCCCTTAAACACGGCGCGCTTTCAAAACGAAAGAGGGACCCCCAGAAGCGGTCCCTCTTTCCCGGTCTCGGTGGTTCTTACCAGGGCAACCCGAACACGTTGCCGTCGCCAGCCGCTTCCTGAACGACGATGATCGTGTCGTTGGTCGTCGGATCTATCGACTGGCTGGCCACGCACTCCGTCGTCTTCGTAGCGCTGCACGTCACCCCGTTTGGGTTTTGATTAAAGTCGGTCCATTGCTGCACATTCGAGCCGTCATCGTTCGAGTGGAAGACGAACGCCGGACGTCCTGCACCTCTGGTGAAATCGACGATGAGCGTGAGGCGTACGAACGAGCCCGTGTAGGCGCCTGGGATGATGCTCGAATGCATAAGCCAGCTGCACGGCTGGGCGAGCGGCTGGATGGGGCAGTTCGTCGCCGATGGGTTCGACGGCGCGTTCATCGAAAAGATCTGACTGCCGACAACGTTCACCGCTGGAAAGTCCGTCGTGCCAACGAGGAACTTGCTGAAGTTCACGTCCGACAGCTTCCCGGTCGTCACTGTGCTCGGCTGGGAATAGATAATCGTGCCGCTGCCACACGAGACATCCGTCGTGCTCGAGCAGGTCCCAGACGAGTTAACGGGAGTCGTCTTCGTCGCAGAGTTGTTGCTCGAGTTCGGGTCGGCCGCACCGGTTTCCGACACGCTGGCGCTGTTCGTCATCGAGGTACCCGAGCCGGCGGTAACCGATGCCAGGATCTTCTCTACCGTCGCGCCAGCCGAGACGGCAGCGTGGGTGCACGTGCCAACGCCGGCCGAAATGCCACAGGACCACGTGCTCGACCCGTTCCCTGCATTGGCCCCGGAGATCGATGTCAAGGTTCCATTGGTTGCAGTGTCCGTAACGGTGATCGACCCGCTCACATCGGGGCCTGCGTTGGTCACGGTCAATGTGTAGACGACGGGATTGCCGCTGTTGACGCTGGACTGGCTCGCAACTTCAGCAATACCCAAGTCCGCCGAGCGATTGACTGTGGTTGTCAAGCTGCTGTCGGCGGCGTTTAGCGTGAATGGGTTGCAGCTCGTAGGAGAGCAGTTGTTGCTCGACGATTGCTGAGCAGCTGTGGTCCAGCTCCAGCTCGTACCCGCGGCGCTCGGTGGGATATTCACATTCACGCTGAGCGAGAATGTGTTTCCGGGCGCGATCAGGCTCCCGTTCACCTGGACGTTCGACGAGGTGAAACTCGCGCAGGGCGAAGGTGGGTTCTTCGCAGAGCACGAGCCAAGAGACGTACCCGAGATGGTGATGCCGGAGCCGCTTGGAACAGTGGCTTGGAACGATCCTATGGTCTGCGTGGTACCGGTCGGCGCTTCATTGCCGATCTTCAACGTTAGGGTCCGTGCCCCAGACACAACCGTTGATGGGCTGAGGATCGCACAGTACGTCTTGTTCGCGACCGGCTGCGGACAGACGCCTGCTGTTGCTGCCGTCGGCAGCACGACCGAGAACGTCATAGCAACCGCCGCAGCAGCGCAAAAAGCGATCACGCGAGAAGCCTTCATCCCCAGATCTCCCCTCCGCTGAGACCCCATCGCCCGGAGTCTTAGCTAACCCGCCGGCACCTTGTTTCGCCGGTTACGCATGGAAATGTGCACTTCATGCCTTTCAAGGGACTTGCGCGGGCCTTACAGGCTGAGCCGACCGGGCTCCCAGCACCCATGAAGCCACTGGACGAGGTGTCGGGGCGAGGGGGTCCCGTACGAGGAACGGCTCATGGAGGCCCTAAGACCGCCGACTTCGGGTCAAGGTAAGCAGGCGCGCGCGTGGGCGCGACAGGACTTGAACCTGTGACCTCCTGCGTGTCGAGCAGGCACTCTAACCAGGCTGAGCTACGCGCCCCGAAGGGATACAGGAAGCGAATATAGCGGAAGGTCCGGCACTCGTCTTCGCGCGCGCGGCCACATCCGGGCAGGAACACGGCTTACCCTCCGCGTAGCAGGACGTATGAGGAATCGTCTCGGAGCAGGCGCGGCGCTCATCGCGCTCGCCTTGGCCGTGCCGGTGCGCGCGCCGGCCGCTTTGCCGGTCCCTCACATCCAGCCCGGGGCACCGATGACGGATCCCACGCAGTTCCCGGACGACACGCTCCCCTACTCGTTCCACCGATGCACGATGGGATTCATCCTCGCCGACCGAACCAACGCGCTCTACATGATCACCGCGGGCCACTGCGTTACGCGCAAGGGCGTGCGGGTCCACTCCGAGACCGGTGAGGCGATCGGCACGGTCATGTTCAAGCTTCGATCTCGAACCGACGACGTCGCCCTGGTCCGCATCGATCGCGCGCGCTACAAGCAGGTGAGCCCGTCGGTTCGAGATTGGGGCGGACCCACCGGCGTTTCGACTCCAGCCAGCGTGAAGCGGTTCGATCAGTTGAAGTTCAGCGGATTCAGCTTCATCCTCGGCGACATCCCGCAGACGCGCGCGCGCACGGGATTCCTCGTGTCGCAGAACTCGGTCCATTACCTGGCCGACACGAGCGCTTCTGAAGGGGACAGTGGTGGCCCGTTCATCGACGCGCGCACAGGCCAAGCGGTTGGCATCGTAAGGGATTTCGGTCTGACCGACGTACCGCCGGTAACAGATGACGGTCCGACTGTTCAGCGGATCTTGAGCTTGCTTTCGAGTGTGGGGTATCGCCTTCATTTGGAGACGGCGCCGTACGCTGGCTAGACAGCGCTACGCGCTGTGAGACCAAGCGCTCGACGATTCATCGGCACATAGCCGCTCGACGACATCGGCGAGCTCCGAAGGCGGCGTCGTCTTCGGCAAGAAGAGATCGGCTCCAGCCGTGAATGCATTCTCGATCGAGGCCGGGCACGTGAGAGCGGAGAAGATCACGATCTTCGTTTGAGGTGAGACGCGCTTCATCAACTGGGTAGCCGTTAGCCCGTCCATGAACGGCATCTGAACGCAGAGGATCACCGCGTCGGGACGGATGCGTTCTACGAGAGAGACGGCATCAACACCGTTCGAGGCCTCGGCGGCAACGCGCAATCCGGGATGCCGATCGAGAGTTGCCTGCAGCATGAATCGGATCGCCGGGTCATCGTCGACCACAAGTACGTGGAACATTCGGGCTGCTCGCACGTGCAGAGTCAGACCAAGGAATGACTACGGATGAAATGCAATGGCTCCCCCAATGTGCACCACCCCTTCGTGGTGGACGGCGCGTCGGGACGCTGGTGGCGTCCCGGTTGTCATTATTGGTAATTACTGGCGAGTACTCAAGAGCCGAAAAATGCCTTCGAATCTCACAACAGCAAAGGTGCGTAACGGACTTTTGAGGCGGCGCCCGGAATTGAACCGGGGTAGAGGGATTTGCAGTCCCTTGCCTAACCACTCGGCCACACCGCCATTGCAACAAGAAAGCCGGACCGGGAGCCGGTGCCGGCGATCTCGAGCGGACGACGGGATTCGAACCCGCGACCCCGACCTTGGCAAGGTCGTGCTCTACCACTGAGCCACGTCCGCGTTGTGTTGCGTGCGCGATTTTACTCGCCTGTCTTGAACCCCTTCAACCAACCTGGAACTGCTGCTCAGCGCCCCGTGGAACCGAATCCGCCCTCCCCGCGCGCGCTCGGCGGCAGCTCGGTCACTTCACGCAGCGTCGCATCCTCGACCCGCTGGATGACGAGCTGCGCGATCCGTTCTCCTCGTTTCAGCTCGACCGCTTCGTTTGGGTCCAGATTGACGAGCAGCACTCGGATCTCACCACGGTAGCCGCAATCGATCAGCCCGGGTGCATTTACTACCCCGACCCCGTGCTTCGCGGCCAGGCCTGATCTCGGGACCACGAACCCTGCGTAGCCCTCAGGGATAGCTACCGCGAGCCCCGTCGAAACCGACGCGCGTTCTCCCGGTTTCAGTGAGACGTCCTCCGCCGCGTGCAGGTCGAGCCCCGCATCGCCCGGATGCGCGCGCGAAGGCAAAGGAACCCCTGGGTCGATGCGCTGAACGAGGATCTCCATCCGCGCGAGGATACTTCAGTCGCCTGCGAGCAGCCGCTCGATCAAGGCTGGATCGTCGGGGAACATGCCAGCCGCCGGGAGACGACGAAGCAGCTCCTTCCAACCGTCGTGCCGGCCGAGTGACTTCGCGAGCTGCGTCCGCGCCAGCTCCTCTTGTCCGGAGGCAGCGAGAGAGACGCCGGCCCAGAAGCTGGCCTCCACGTTGTCGCCGACGCCGGCCTCAGCCTTCGCGTATTCGGCGGCCGCCGACTCCATGTCTCCTTCCAAACCAGCCTGCTCCGCGCGCTCTACGGCGTCGTACGCGCGCCGCATCTCGACCAGACGCCGGAGCTCAACCAGCGGCTCCGGGTGGTCCTCGACGCGCAGATCGATCAGCCGGTCGCTCCATGGCTTGTCGCTTGCCCTGCCCCGAACGACGATGATCGTTGCGGACTGCCTCCCACGGATGTCGCCACCCTCAGCTTCCGCTGCGTCCATCGCTGCCAGCATCCGCTCCGCCAGATCTCCCGACGCCTTCTCGTAGGCTGCATGCATCGCGTCCGGCACGGTCGCATTCAGCATCATGTTCGCCTGAACGGAAACGCCTTCTCCTTGCCGGTCTCCGGCTTCAGCGATGCAGAGGTCCCCGGTGTGTGCAGCTACCCTCCCGAGCGCATCCACGATCGCCACCTGTCGGTGTTCGGCTTCTTTGTCGGACAGGACGAGCGCGGCCAGGGCGCGCCCAGCGGTTGCTCCACCGCGCATCAGCTCCAAACCGCGCGGCCCGTACGACACCTCGACATGTGCCTGCGTCGCAACCGCCCCGACACCAGCCTCAGCCCACGGCACGATCGGGCCAACCGAAAAGAAATGCGACTGCACCGCGACGCCGAACCGTCCGGTCTCTTCATCACGCGCAACGATCGAATAGGTCATAGCCGCAAGCCTACGCCGGAATGGCAGCGCCCCCGGCCTCCTTCCCCGAAGACCGAGGGCGCATGCGCCTGTGAAACTGTTTGCTTACGAGCAGCCGCTCGTCGATCCGCAGGATTCGCACACGTAGCACGAGCCTGCCGGCCGCATCTTGTTTCCGCAGTTGTAACAGAGCGGTGCATCCACCAAACGGATCGCTTCAGCGTCCTCGGCGACCGACTTCATCACCGGTGGGGCAACGGGGACTGGTTCGCTGGCAGGAGCCTCGGCGGGAGCGTGGCCCACTTGCAGACTCTCTTTCCGTTCGCCCGTCGTCATTATCCCAAGACGCGCGCGCGTCTCTTCGTCGAGGTAGTCGATCGCGAGTCGGCGGAAGAGGTAGTCGACGAGGCTGGTTGCGAACCGCACGTCCGGGTCGTCGGTCATGCCGGCCGGCTCGAAGCGCATGTTCATGAACTTCGAGACGTATGCCTCGAGCGGCACTCCGTACTGCAAGCCGATCGACGCCGAGATCGCGAGCGCGTCCATCACACCGGACAACGTCGAGCCCTGCTTCGACACCTTGAGGAAGATCTCGCCGATCCCGTCGTCTGGGTATTCGCCCGCGAGCAAGTAACCCTCGGTGTCTGCAACTCGGAAGGAAGTCGTGCGCGAAGGCCTGCTCTTCGGCAAGCGACGCCGTTGCGGCTGACCGGTCGCGATGACTGCCGGATCCGGCGCCTTGTCGTGCTTCTTCTTGTCCGCGCTGAGCGGCTGGGCGACCTTGCAGTTGTCGCGGTAGATCGCGAGCGCCTTCAACCCGAGCCGCCATCCCTCGACCATCAGGTCTTCGACGTCTTCGACCGTGACGTCCTCGGGCATGTTGATCGTCTTCGAGATCGCGCCCGAGATGAACGGCTGCACTGCCGCCATCATGTTGACGTGGCCCATGTAGTGGATCGGGCTGTCGCCCATCGCGCAGTCGAAGACCGGGATGTCCTCTTCGCGGATGTGCGGAGCGCCCTTCACCGAGTTCTCATCGGCGATGTAGGCGATGATCGCGTTGGTCTGGTCCTCGTCGTACCCGAGCCGCCGCAGCGCGCGCGGAACGGTCTGGTTGACGATCTTCATCGTCCCGCCGCCGACGAGCTTCTTCGTCTTCACGAGCGCGAGATCCGGCTCGACGCCCGTCGTGTCGCAGTCCATCATCAGGCCGATCGTGCCGGTCGGCGCCAGGACCGACGCCTGCGCGTTGCGGTATCCGTGCTTCTCGCCGAGTGCGATCGCATCGTCCCATGCCGACTTCGCAGCTTGGAGCAGCCCTTCCGGCACTAGCTCGGGGTCGATCTGATCGGCAGCCGCGCGGTGCTTGCGGATGACGTTCAGCATCGGCTCGCGGTTCACCGCGTACCCGGCGTGCGGACCGACCTGCTCGGAGAACAAGGCCGAATCCCGGTACGCCCACCCGGTCATGAGGGCCGTGATCGCGGCCGCCCATGCGCGCCCGCCCTCGGAGTCGTACGGCAGGCCGCGCGCCATGAGCAGGGCGCCGAGGTTCGCATAGCCCAGGCCCAGCTCACGGAAGTTCTTGGCGTTCTGCTCGATCTTCGGCGTCGGGTAGCTCGAGTTGCCGACCAGGATCTCTTGCGCAAGGAATACGACGTCGATCGCGTGCCGGAACGCCTGGATGTCGAAGTTCATGTCCTCGTCCACGAACTTCATGAGGTTCAGCGACGCGAGGTTGCACGCGGAGTTGTCGAGGTGCATGTACTCCGAGCACGGGTTGCTCGCATTGATACGTCCGGTGACCGACGACGTGTGCCACGCGTTGATCGTCGTGTCGTACTGCATCCCGGGATCTGCGCATTCCCACGCCGCCTGCGCCATCTGACGCATGAGGTCGCGCGCGCGCAGCACGTGGATCGGCTCGCCCGTCTTGACGGCGCGGAGCGCCCAGTCGCGATCCTCGACGTACGCCATCATGAAGTCGTCGGTGACGCGGACCGAGTTGTTCGCGTTCTGGTACTGGATCGAATACGAGTCGCGCCCGTCGAGATCCATGTCGAAGCCGGCGTCTCGCAGTGCGCGCGCCTTGTGCTCTTCAACCGCCTTGCACCAGATGAAGTCTTCGACGTCGGGGTGATCGACGTTCAGCACGACCATCTTGGCCGCACGTCGCGTCTTCCCGCCGCTCTTGATGGTGCCGGCGGATGCGTCTGCACCACGCATGAAGCTGACCGGCCCGCTCGCTTCCCCGCCTGCGGTCAGTAGTTCCTTCGACGAGCGGATCGTCGACAGGTTGATCCCCGACCCCGAGCCGCCCTTGAAGATCGTGCCCTCTTCGACGTACCAATTCAGGATCGAGCTCATCGTGTCGTCCACGGCCAGGATGAAGCACGCGGAACACTGGGGCTCCTTCTCGGAACCCACGTTGAACCAGACGGGAGAGTTGAACGCAGCCTTCTGCGTCACCAGGATGTGCTTCAGCTCGGCGTTAAAGGTGTCGCGCGCCTCTTCGCTTGCGAAGTAGGCGTCCTTCCACCCCCACGACGTGATCGTGTCTGCAACACGGTCGATCAACTGGCGAACCGAGCGCTCGCGCATCGGCGTGTTGAGCGGCCCGCGGAAGTACTTCTGCGCGACGATGTTCGTAGCGTTCTGCGACCACGTAACGGGGAACTCGACCCCAAGCTGCTCGAACGCGTTCCCGCCTTCTTTGAAGTTCGGGATCACCGCGTCGCGGATCTCCCAGTCGATCTGGTCGTAGGGGTGAACGTCGGGCGTCGTGAAGTATCGCTTCACCTTGATGCCACGATGTTCCGTGTTGTTGTGCCCCGTCATCGCGCGCTCTGTCTTTGCCACCGTTGCTCCCTCCCCGCTCCCTGCTACACCCGGCTCCCAGTGCTTCCTTGCAATCAGTGATTCCTTGCAACTGCCTTACCTCGTTACCCCCGCCTTGGGCGGTGTTCGTTTCTGCAAGAGCTGGCCGACCTCGCGCTCGAAGTCGGTGACCTCTTGGAAGTCCTTGTAGACCGACGCGAACCGGACGTACGCCACGTCGTCCAGCTCGCGAAGCCGGTCCAAGATGGCCAAGCCGATCTCTTGCGTCGAGACCTCTGCCGATCCGCTCGCCCTGATGGTCGCTTCGATCTCGTCGGCCACCCGTTCGACGTCCTCCGCAGCCACCGGCCGGTTCACGCACGCCTTCGAGAGACCCGAGATCACCTTCGACCGGTCGTACGGCATCCGGCCCCCCGATCGTTTCACCACTTGCAGCCCTGCACTTTCAACCCGTTCGAACGTCGTGTACCGACGTCCGCAGCTTCCGCACTCCCGGCGACGCCTGACCGCAGCACCGTCTTCTGCCTCCCGTGAGTCGATCACCCGGTCGTCGAGGCTCTTGCAGTACGGACAGCGCATCCCTTTTCCCGCTCTCTTCCCCCATCTTGGGCTCAAGGCGTCCCTAAAACCACAAGATGTAGTGGGTGAAGGCAACATAGCACACAACATAGGCGGGTTCAAGGACGATGGAAGACCGGCTAGCGGGGGCTCAGATGAAGGATCTGACCAGGCACGATGGTCGGCGACCCCAGGTGGTTCGCCTGGATCAAGTCGTAGACAACTTCCCGCCGGTCCTTGCCGGGCTCGAGCTTCGACGCGATCGTCCACAGCGTGTCGCCTCGGCCGACCGTGTACTCGATGGAGGGGACGGCATGGCTCTGACCTGCGGAAACGGTGTGGGCCCCCACGAAGATCACGCCGGCGATCATCATGCTTGCGATCCAGAGCCTTCTCATCCCAGCCTCCTGAAGCCACCGTATCGAACAGGTGTTCGGCAGTCAAGGCCCGAATCGAACAGGTGTTTGATTCAGGCGCGTCGGGATGCTAGCGTCCGGCGGTGACATCGACGCAAGGGGGATGACGTGGCGGAGCTAACGGCCAGGCAGCGAGCGATTTTGGAGTTCATC
>Ga0207684_10000594_pt1 | contig 43389 bp, 42 predicted proteins | sample KBSK5501metaG_FD_184342 | JGI IMG/M metagenome (GOLD analysis project Ga0207684, IMG submission 184342) | Corn, switchgrass and miscanthus rhizosphere microbial communities from Kellogg Biological Station, Michigan, USA - KBS K5-50-1 metaG... | ecosystem: Host-associated > Plants > Roots >... | reverse complement strand
GCCATTGCCGACTTACGCACGGCCCTGACGAGCGGCAACTACACGGTTCTCGGTATTCGGAGCGCGCTGAGTACAGGGGAAGAGTTCTCGTCCCGGCCAGCAGACATCCCCGTCCACCTGCGTCGGCTTCCCCCAGACCGACCCTTGTCGAGCCTCATCAAGCTGTTCCTGCTGGGATTCTCGGTTGCCGCCGATGAATCGCGCCGCGCCCTTGCCCCGGCCAGCCTGGATCGGCTCGAACGGCTGGGCCTGATCGAGACTAGCGCCGCGACAGTCCGAGCGCTGGTGCGGCTCCTTCCCCATGACAAACTCGTCGTCGCTTGCGACCGCAGGCCCGAACCTGAGGCGGGCGAGCTTCCCGCTGATTGGGTCACCGGAATCGATCCGCCTGCGGTCCTGCTCGCAAATCTCACCGTGAGGCGCCCCGCCCGTACCGCGCTTGATGTCGGGACGGGTTGTGGGATCCAGGCATTGCTCGCTGCGCAGCACAGCGAGCAAGTGATGGCGGTGGACATCAATCCACGGGCGCTCAGCTTTGTCGAATTCAACCGCCGTCTGAACGGAATCAATAACATCGAATGTCGTCAAGGCAACCTGTTCGAACCGGTTCAGGGCCTATCGTTCGACCTGATCGTCTGCAATCCTCCCTACGTGATTTCGCCCGAGCACGACTACGTCTATCGCGACAGCGGGCTCCCAGGAGATCGTCTCTGTCGAAGAATCATTCGCGACGCCCCGGGCTTCCTCAATGAGGACGGTTTCTCGCACGTCCTGGTCAGCTGGGTTACCCATCCCACCGAGGATTGGTCTGCGCCGCTGCGAGACTGGACCACACGGAGCGGTTGCGACACCTGGCTCCTCCACTCCAGCACCGAGGATCCGCTGACGCATGCTGCCAAATGGAACCGGCCCTCGGTCCCGGCGGAATTCGCCGCGTATTCGCAGACGCTAGACCGGTGGCTTGATTACTACCGGCATTCCGGCATCGAGGCGATCGCCTTCGGGGCGATCATCCAGCGCCGCCATTCCGGCACAGCGAACTGGACCAGGGCGGATGAACTTCCGGCCGGATCGATTCGCAACGCCGGCGACCACGTCCAGCGGGTTTTTGCCAGCCAGGACTATTTGTCTGGGCTGTCCACTGAGCAAGCGCTCCTCGATGGTGTCCTTAAGGTCGCAGATGGGATTCGCCTCGAGCAGGCATTTACCTGCCGGAACCGGAACTGGGATCTCCAGCAAATGACGTTAAAGCTTGAGGCAGGCCTCCAATTCGTCGGCGGCGCGGATGCACTCACCGCGCGCCTCCTGTCGATCTTCGATGGCCGACGACCGCTGCGGCAGGTTCTTCAGGAAACGGCGGCTGATGAGGAAGTCGCCGACTCAGAGCAGCAGGCTTTCACTACGGCGGCGCTCCCCATCGTGCACCGTCTCATCGGGCTGGGATTCCTGGTGCCGATCAGCCACATCGCCCGAGCGCGCGCAGCGCAAGACCAGCCGGCTTCCTCGCGACGGCTCCCCTAACGGGGCGGCGGCACCCGGGTGGAGCCGCTTGTCTATGGCCTGAGATCGAAGTCCGCGTTAACCGAACCCACGACCGTTCCCCCCGGATTTTGCACGAGGAGATCGACCCGGATCTTCTGAAAGTTGATGCTGAACTGATCGGTCGGAAGGGGGTCGGGCTCGCCGGCACCGCTGGTCTGATATGAGGAGATCAAGAGGTTAGACATGGTCCACTTGAGGAAGTCGAGAGGCACTTCCCCAGCCTTGCGAACCGTCAGGACAGCCTCCGAGAAGTGCTTTCCGCTCGCCGTGGACTGAAAGAGCTTCGGGGACGCTTTACTGAACTTCGCCGTGAAGTGGAAGTCCTGCATTGACACCTTGCCCACCCCGGCGCCCCCACTGCCGCCGTGGGCGGCGCTGGCTGAATTCGCTTCGCCCCAGCTGAAACTCAGAATGTCGATTTCACCCTTGTGCTTGACGTCTTGGCTCTCCCCATCGACGCCCGCGATCTTCAGGAAGTAATCAACCGCCATGCTCTGCAACCTCCACCTTCATAGTCAGGGTGAACTCGGCCGTACCATCGCCTCCCACCTCTAACGGCTGCTGCCGGGCGATATAGCTCCCGCTGACGCCGGCGTAGCGGCCGGTCCCACCAACGATGGCAAAGACACTTTCGCCCTGCCGGGTAGAACCGACCCCGGCAATGGTTCCATCAGCCAGATTGAAGCTGTGAACTTCAAGACTCGCGGCGCCGACCGCCAACGCTCCCAGCGGGTTCTGCAGTACATGGCCGGAGCCATAGAACTCGCCCACCTGCTCGCCGGTGGCGCTGTGGAGGATGCCGTAGGTGGCGACTCGGTCACCCTGCACTGGCAACTCACCCCGACGTCGATCTTGGGAGAGCAGATGCCATTGCCGTCCCTGGAGCTTGAAAATCGTGGCGCCGCTCAACGCCGGACGACTGGTCCGCCCGATCTTCTCAGCAGCGACGCCGACGCCAAGGGCGCCGGCCACGAAAAGGAGCCCTCGGCGAAGTAAGGTGCGGCGGCTTGCTTTAGGAATTACCCCCATCAACGTCGGTTATTTGATGCCAAGACTGAATCGGCTTTCAGCATCGGGGACATTATCGGGTTCGCGGCGAGCCGGGTCAACGAGATGTCCCCAATAACTTGGGGTTGTGGAAAACCGCTATGGCCGGGCTGCCCGACCCTCGTGTCTTTTGCCACCCCACAGCCCCTCCATCGCGCCGCCTAGCCACCCGCGCCGCCACAATAGTCGCGGTGGCAGTCACGGTCACTACGCTCGGCTATGCCATCCTGGGACTGTTGGCCAGAGAGCCGCTTTCGGGCTACGATGTCGCCCGCCGTCTGCGCCGACCAATCGGCTACTACTGGACCGCCCGCCATAGCCAGATCTATCCCGAGCTTCGCCGTCTCACGGCTGACCGGCTGGTACGCAGTAGCGAGGCAGAGGGGGTGCGTCGCCGCCGCGAGTACTCGATTACCAGGGCTGGCCGCGCCGAGCTACAGGCGTGGGTTGGCCGAGCGCCGAGCGAACACCAACCCCGCGATGAGGTCTGCCTCAAGGCTTACTCACTGTGGGTCGTTGAGGCCGAATCTGCGATCACCCTCCTCGGGCAGCTCAAGCAGGCGCACCAGGCACGCCTCGTGGAGTACGAGGCAATGCTTTCAAGCTTGAAGCACAACCGGCAAACCGAGCTCTTGCGCGAAGGAACCCGTTCGCCAGCCTTCGGCAATTACGCGACACTGCGCCGAGGTATCGGATACGAGCGCGAGTACCTGGGGTGGCTCCGCTGGCTTATCCGGCAGCTGAAGGATCCGCGTGCGCTGACGAGAAATTGACGATTTCCACGCCCGGCTGGCCGAGGACCGTTTCCTCTGTCCGGCGTGAACAACGACAAATGCGCGTGTCAGCGGGAGTTGTGTGCCCGCGAAATAACACGCGATTCCGTTCGCCATCGCGGAGACTCCAGCCTAATGCCTGGACAGGAAGCCGAGGAACACGGACAGGGCAGGCCCGCCCTCCTCGTCAATCAAAATATCCACGCCGTGCGATCTGCCAGGATAGACGCGGAGATCTTTGTCGACTGCTGGGATCGCCGCAAATACTTGCCGCGCCGTCGCTCCAGGAAACCAATGGTCGTCCTCTGATGCGAAGATGAGCGTCGGAACCTGGAGGCTGCGCACTTCGTCAGGGGTCGACTCTCCGGAGAGGCTGACGGCAGCCGCTGGAGGTGGCTTGATCCGTGAGGCCGCAGCCAGGGTTTCTCGTCCACCCAGCGACTGCCCAATCAGGATGACGCGTTCGGCCCCCTGCTGAAGCAGGCCAGCGTCCGCATCGGCAATGCTTTGCTGGCGGTCTGCCTGATAGAAGTAGAGCAGGACACGGTAGCGTCCTGTCGACAGGAGCGAGGGCAGCAGATCGTGCCACACGCAAGGATCGTTTGCGCTGCCGTTCGTAAGTACGAGACCGACCGGGCCAGAGCCCAGGACCTGGCCATTGAGATTGTGGAATCGCACGGCCTCCGGGTGGTCACTCGGTGTCAGACAGTAGGCCTCCGGTGGTTGTGCCGGCGCTGAAGGCTCAGTCCCTGCCACTGGTGCATGGGTGCCGCAGCCAGAGCAAAGTGCCACAAGAAGTGCCAGTGTGGCGGCGGATCTGGCTGGTAAGGGGCGAGTCCGGTTCATCACACACCCTGAACTCATTTCCCCTCCTTCGAGGACCGCTGGGCTCCATGAAAGTCGATATGCCAATCTTGACATATCACAGGACGCCAGGCTGCCGGAGGAAACGCGCGGACTATCGGGTGACCTTTTGGGGGACGACCAACAATCGGTATATCGGCCAACAGCCTTCGACCGGACGCTGTCGTCGAGGCGCATGTTCGTCCTTCAGCGGGCCGACCACCAGCATTTCGTCGACGACGTCGAGGGCGAGCACGAGGCGGTGCGAGCGATGTCCTTTCCGGGTGAGGCCTCGTGGATCCCGGCAGCGATGCGACCAATCGGGGAACTGGCGTCCGGAGAGCAGGCTCACCTGTTCGTGCGCGGCCTAACGCTCGCTCACCGGACGCGACGTTACGGCAGCGGCGGGCCGCCAACCATTTCCTGGCAGGTGACGTCGAGGCCGCACTTGCTGCGCGCGGTGTTGAGGTGATCGCGCACCGGGCGCAGGGGGCCTAGCCGGCCAGCTCCTCCCGGCGGGGTGGCTCGGACCCGGCGCGGGTGCACGTGATCGACGCCACCAGGCAGGCGAACTCGAGCGCGGAACGCAGTTCGTCGGTGGTCAGCGCCAGGTTGCGCACGAGGGCGCCGTGATCGTGGAGCCAGGCCAGCAGCGCAGCGCCGAAGGCGTCGCCCGCACCGATCGTGTCGACCACCTCGACCACCGGAGCGGGTACCTGTACCTCGTTGTCCGTCGTGATGCCATAGGCGCCGTCGGCTCCGAGCGTCACGACGACCAGCCGCGGCCCGCGAGCGAGCAGAGCGCGAGCCGCCGTCCGTAGATCGAGCCCCGGACACAGCCAGGTCACATCGGCGTCGCTCGCCTTTACGATCGCGCTCTGCGCGATGATCAGGTCGAGCCGTCCGCGATAGCCGGCGGCGCCTTTCAGCTGCGTTGGTCGGATGTTCGGATCGACCATCACCAACCGTTCCGTGTGCTCACGGTCGATGAGCCCGGCGATCGTGGTGGCGATCGGCTCGAGAATTAGGCCAAGCGTGCCGACATGTAGCGCGTTGACGACGGGGCTGAACGAGGCCGGCAGCATTTGCGCCGTCAGGTTCGGGGCGGCGGTCCCATCGACCACGAAGCGGTAGGCGGCGTGACCATCAGGGTCGACTTCCGCGATCGCCAGGGTGGTGGGCTCAGGACCGAAGCTCGTCATCCCCAGGTCGGCGCCGTCGGCCATCAGTAGCTCACGCAGCTGCTGCCCGAACGCATCGGTTGACAGACGGCCAAGGAATTGGGTTGGGACCCCCAGCCGCGCGAGCGCACGAGCGGTATTGAACGGTCCACCGCCCGGCCTTCCCCGCCGTCGACCCTCGCCCTCGGGTACGAGGTCGACCAGGGCCTCACCGCAGACGACGATCACAGCTGGATCTCGCCTGATCCTCGCGGAATCAACCGCGTGGGGATAACGAGGTGTTCGGAGGGCGAGCGCTCTCCATCGAGCCGGCGGAAAAGCAATTCGGCTGCCGACTTTCCCATTGCGGCGGGGTCCTGGGCGATCACGGTGATGCCCGGGTCGAGCAGATCGGCGAGCAAGAAATCATCGAACCCGACCAACGCCACCCGGTGGTGCAGCTCCAGTCGTCGCAGCGCCCGGTAAGCACCGATGGTGAGCAGGTTCTGGGCGGCGAAGATAGCGGTCGGCGCGGGCTCCTTCGACAAGAGCGAAGTCGTAACGGCCTCGGCCGAATCAATGCCACGGAGATGGAGTCCAACCAGCCGCGGATCGATGGCGATACCGTGGGCGTTGAGCTCCTCCTGGTAGCCCTGATACCGGAGCGCCGAGGTCATGATGCTCGGAAGATCGCCTACGTAGCCGATCCGCCGGTGACCCTTGGCGAGCAGGTGCTGGATGCCGCGGCGGGCGCCGCCTACGTTGTCGGCGAGCACGGTGTCAGCATCGAGGAAGGCAGGCGGACGGTCGACGAACACCAGGGGGGTGCCGGCGTTGCGCTCGTTCAAGAGATAGCTGTGATCATGGCTGGCGGGCATAACAACGAGCCCGTCGACCCGACGGGAGATCAAGGCGGCGACCAGCTCGCGCTCGCGGGTCTCGTCCTCCTCGAGGCTGCCGGCCAGGACCAGCACGCCACGCTTGACGGCCACGTCCTCGATCGCGCGGTGCAATGTCGACGAGAAGGGATTGGCGATGTCCTCAAGGATGACCCCAATGGTGGCGCTCTTGCCATCGGTGCGCCGAAGACTGCTCGCCCACAGGTTGTGCCGGTAGTCGAGACGCTCGATCGCGGCGCTGACCCGTCCGGCCAGCTCCGCTGAGACGCCTGGTTCGGCGTTGATCACCCGCGAAACGGTCTTGAGGCTGACGCCGGCAAGGGCCGCGACCTCGCGCATGGTCGCCCGGGCCCGCGGCCGGCGCGCGCCGCTCGACGTTGTCAACGTTAGTACTCCATTCCCCTCTTCTTACCCAGTAAGCCCGTCGGCGAATTCGTCTTGCGCTTCCCCAAAGGATATGCTATTTTGACAACGTTATCATCCTAGTAGGGGAAGACGGGCAAAAAGACGAGGGAGGTTGAAGCATGGGGACCCTTAGACGGGCGTCGGTGTTATCAGTCGGCATTGCGACGGCGCTGGTCGTGGCCGGTTGCGGCAGTAGCACGGCGAACCAGGCCGCGGCGTCGCCAAAACCGGTGATTATCGGGTTGATCACGAAGACGGACGCGAATCCGTTCTTCGTCAAGATGCGCCAGGGCGCCGAGCGGGAGGCGGCGGCGAAGGGCGCGGTGCTGATGACCGGCGCCGGCAAGGACACCTCCGATGCCGCCGGCGAGGTGACCGCGCTGGAGAACATGGTCAGCGCCGGAGCCAAGGCTATCCTGATCACCCCGGACTCGGCGGGTGTGACCGCCGCGGTCAAGAAGGCGCGCTCCGAGGGTGTGCTCGTGATCGCCCTCGACAGTCCAACCGACCCGGTGGATGCTGCCGACGCGCTGTTCGCCACCGACAACATGGTGGCCGGCAAGCTGATCGGCCAGTACGCCAAGGCCGCCGAGGCGGGCAAGACGGGGATAAAGATCGCGATGTTCGATGAGGCGCCGGGGAGCACGGTCGGCAAGCTCCGCCACAACGGGTTCCTCGCGGGCTACGGCATCAGCGATGGGGACCCACAGATCGTCTGCGTCGCCAACGGCGGCGGCAACCAGCCTGACAGCCAGACGGCGATGGAGAACTGCCTGACCAAGGATTCCGGGATCAATGTCGTCTACACGATCAACGAGCCTTCGGCGTTCGGGGTTTACACCGCGCTGAAGAATCGCGGCAAGCAGAACGGCGTTCTGATCGTGTCGGTGGACGGCGGCTGTACCGGCGTCGGGGGGGTCAAGGATGGCCGGATCGCGGCCACCTCGCAGCAGTACCCGCTGAAGATGGCCAGCCTCGGCGTTGACGCGGGCGTCGACTTCGCCAAGAATGGCAAGCGTGTATCCGGCTACACCGACACCGGCGTGACGCTCATCAGCGACAAGCCCGTCAGCGGGGTCGACTCCAAGGACACGACCTTCGGCCTCGACAACTGCTGGGGCTAATCGACGTCGACCGAACCGGCCGGCTCGCTCCGTAAGAGCGGGCCGGCTCAGTTCTTAGCCCGGCTCCGGCAGACCGGCCTCGGCGGTGATCCGGGGGCCGCCGTTGCCCGCGCGCGAGTGATCTCCGCCCTCGGTCCGCTGCTTGCGCTCCTGCTGGCCTCGCTCTTCTTCACCATCCGGACCGACCGCTTCCTCACAACCGAAAACTGGTCACTGATCACCCAGCAGGTGGCGGTGGTGGGAATCCTGGCCATCGGCCAGACCCTGATCATCCTCACCGCCGGCATCGACCTGTCGGTCGGCTCGGTGATGGCCCTCGGCACGATCGTGATGACGCGGCTGGCCGTGACGTATGGCCTGAATCCGTTCCTCGGCATTGCCCTCGGCATCGGCGTGTGCCTGGCCTTTGGCGTCCTGAACGGCGTCCTGGTAACCGCGCTGCGGCTGCCGCCGTTCATCGTCACCCTCGGCACGCTGAACATCGCTTTTGCCCTGACGCACATCACGTCGAACGAAGAGACGATCGCCAATTTGCCAGACCCGCTCGTCTTCTTTGGGGACACCTTCCGGTTCGCCGGAACGACCATCACCTACGGCGCGGTGCTGGCCGTGGCGCTCACCCTGCTGACCTGGTTCGTGCTGACCCGGACCGTCGGCGGGCGGCATGTCTATGCCACCGGCAACAACCCCGATGCGGCTCGATTGGCCGGCGTTCGAACGCGTCGCGTCCTGCTCAGCGTGTACGCCATCGCCGGGCTCCTCGACGGCATCGCCGCCCTCGTGCTGGTGGGCCGGACCGGGGTGGGCGATCCCCAGGCCGGCCAGTCGTCCAACCTCGACAGCATCACCGCCGTCGTGGTAGGCGGTACAAGCCTGTTCGGTGGCCGCGGGAGCGTCCTCGGCACCCTGGTCGGCACGCTGATCGTCGGCATCTTCCGCAACGGGCTGACGCTACTGGGCGTCGCGGCCATCTATCAGTTCCTGATCACCGGCGTGCTGGTCATCCTGGCCGTTGGGGTTGACCAGCTCTCACGACGGACGCGAGCATGAGCGCGGCCGAAACGGGCGCCGCGCGGGCTCCCGTGCTGGAGGCGCGTGGCCTGGTGAAGCGTTACGGCGTGGTCACCGCCCTGGACGGTGCGGACTTCGATCTGTATCCCGGCGAGATCCTGGCGGTGATCGGCGACAACGGCGCCGGAAAGTCGACATTGATCAAGGCCTTGTCTGGCGCGATCATTCCGGACCGGGGCGAGATCCTGCTCGACGGCTCACCGATTCACCTTCGCAACCCGCTCGACGCTCGGCGGCACGGGATCGAGACCGTGTACCAGGACCTTGCCCTGGCCCCCGCGCTCGACATCGCGGAGAACCTTTTCCTCGGGCGCGAGCTGCGCCGACGCGACATCGCCGGCGTCCTACTGCGTGTGGCAGATCGGCCGCGGATGCTCAGCGAGGCGCGCGCCCACATCGCCGACCTCAAGATCAATGTCCGGTCGATGAAGCAGCCGGTTGAAACCCTTTCGGGCGGCCAGCGCCAGGGGGTGGCGGTCGCCCGGGCGGCAGCCTTTGCCAGCCGAGTAGTGATCATGGACGAGCCGACCGCGGCGCTTGGCGTACGCGAGTCTGGCATGGTGCTGGATCTGATCCGCCAGGTCCGGGCTCGGGGGACGCCGGTGGTTCTGATCAGCCACAACATGCCGCAGGTGTTCGAGATCGCCGACCGCTTGCACGTCATGCGCCTTGGCCGGCGCGTCGCAACCATCACGCCCACCTCCCATACCATGACGGAAGCGGTGGCCCTGATGACCGGTGCGACGTCATTCCACGGCGCGAGCGGCGGATAAACGCGATGGACATCATGCAGGACGGCGACCGATATTCGCGCATGCCCTACCGGCGAAGTGGTCGGAGCGGGTTGCTGCTACCGGCGATATCGCTCGGCCTCTGGCAAAACTTTGGGGGTGACCGGCCGCTCGAGACCCAGCGAGCCATCGTCCGACGCGCATTCGACCTCGGCATTACGCACTTTGACCTTGCCAACAACTACGGCCCGCCCTACGGTTCCGCAGAGGAGAATTTTGGCCGCATGCTCCAGCTGGACCTCGCCGAACGCCGCGACCAGCTCGTCATTTCGAGCAAGGCCGGCTACGACATGTGGCCCGGGCCGTACGGAATCTGGGGCTCGCGCAAATACCTGCTGGGAAGCCTCGATCAGAGCCTCCGCCGAATGGGGATCGAGTACGTCGACATCTTCTATTCCCACCGGTTCGATCCGCAGACCCCGCTGGAAGAAACGATGGAGGCGCTCGAAACCGCCGTGCGCCAGGGCAAGGCGCTATACGTGGGCATCTCTTCCTACTCGGCACGCCGCACTCGTGAGGCGGCGGCCATCCTTCGGCGGGCGCGAACGCCGCTGCTCATCCACCAGCCGTCCTACTCCATGCTCAACCGCTGGATCGAGTCGGAATTGCTCGGCGTCCTGGGCCAGGAAGGCATCGGTTGCATCGTCTTTTCGCCATTGGCGCAGGGACTCCTGACGGACCGCTATTTGAAGGGCGTTCCGCCGGGCTCTCGGGCGAGCGAGGCGGGATCGTTCTCTCGGGACATGCTGACCGACGAAACGCTGGCCAAGGTTCGGGCGCTGAATGACATCGCGCAGCGGCGCGGCCAAACGCTGGCGCAGATGGCGCTGGCCTGGACGTTACGCGATCCGCGGGTGACGTCAACGCTGGTCGGTGCAAGCAGCGTTTCCCAGCTCGAACAGAATGTCGCCGCGTTGAATCGTCTCGACTTCTCGCCTGAGGAGCTTGCCGAGATCGATCGATACGCGACCGAAAGCGGCATCAACCTCTGGGCCGCCTCCAGCACGAGTTGACTATCAGCCGATAGGCCCGAAGCCGATTGGATCTACGTGAAGGGCGGCAAAAGTCCGTCCAATTCGGGAGGTACAAGCGAAGCGGGTTGCTATCCTAACCCGTTGAAGGGCGGCAAATGCCAGCTCGACTCAAGCCGCCCAGGCATAAGCATGGTGTAGACCGCCAAGGACGGAGCGCGAGACTACTCGTCCGGTAGATTGCGCAGCCGTAGGCACCGGACTCTGCAGAGCGAGGCTGCGGTGCGGTCGATCGCGGTTGTAGTAGTCGGCAAATTCGGCTAGCACTGCCTGTAGGTGGCGCTCATTGATCACGATCATTTTGGTATCGAGGTCGTGGCCACACCCAACCTGCGTTGGGCGCCATTCTTTACTTACGTGATGCGGGTTCGTACCGAGCTAGAGTCGGGGCGGCGCAAAGGCTGGCTGACGGAAATTGGCGTGGCCGGGGGCAATTTGGGCGGCCAACACTGGTCCGACGATTGACCCTAACGCCTGGGTTGGAGCGTGCTCGGCGATACTGGGGGTCGCTTATTCGCCGGCGACCGGCACTATTGTGCTGACATGGTCACGACCTAGGGGCTAGCGGCTCGGCGGCTACCGGATATGGTGGCGGAGCGGGCGAGATTCGAACTCGCGAACCGGGTACGCCGGTTACGGCATTTCCAGTGCGGACTCCCGAAACCGCCTCATTTTGGGACTTCTGTGCCCCTCAACTTCAATTCGACGTGAACTCGACTCCCACTCCTCTTCAACTCTTCTTTAACTGAACCCTGTTTTTGGAAATGCCGTAGCCTCGGGCCAGGAAATGCCGCGACCCTTCCCGGTCCTACCACGGCCACGACTGTGCCACCTATGGATGAGGCCGCTTATCGGTACAGAACTTGTCCAAACGAGCGTTCGCCCGAGCCATTCGATTTGGGGCGATGCTTCGGCCAGTTGGGCGCTCAACCTGGGTCGGCCTCGATCACGACGATTAACTGGATCTACCGCGCGCCGGTTCTTCGCGCCGACATCCAACGACACCTATGTCGATCACGGGGACTAAGCGCCCGAGGCTCGTATTTCCTCCCCGCTATGCGATTACCTAGGCAAATCCGGTGTGCTTGGCAAGGGATCCATGGCGTTACGGGTTCTCTGGCTTGGGCGAACTTCCCAAGCCTCCGAATTCAGCCGCTCGGATCAAGGAAGGCCTTGCCCGCTATTTCGGCCGGCGGGTCCGTTGCGCTGGCGGGCTTCAGTATGGCAATTGAGCGAGAATAGGCACTGGAAACGCCGGACTCCCTGGATGGGGTGTGGTGGGAATGTCGTCTGAAATTGTTGGAGCCTCCGTACCACTTGACATTTCGGCTCCGTCACCGACTGCCGATTTATATTTGCCCTCTGAGTCTGAGTTGACCATGAAGCCTGAGACCGCCGCTGCGGAACTAGCCGCTGCTGGGCTACCGGTGCACGTACATCGTTTGGAAGAAGAGACTTCGCGAGGTGGTGCCGACCTGGCGCTTAATATTTGGTTAGTCATCAGCGGGCCGGGCCTCGCCGTTCTAACGGGGTTATCTGCCAATGCCGCATGGGACGCGATCAAGTCGCTCCTGCATCGGCTTCGCAAAGGCCAGACTCACCTCGTGATCATTACTCGCGAGCGTCCGGATGAACACTACTGCCGCGTGGAGGTTACAGGCTCCGACGAGAACCTCGCGACGGCGCTCGCGGAAGCGCGTCGCCAGGTGGGCTCGTGGCGTCGCCCGGGTACCAGCTAATTGTTAATCGGGCTCGATCCACATACCTAGGTGGATGCAAGGACACGAGCAAGCCGGAGTCACTGGCCTACGAAGATGAAGCCAGCCCAATAGCGCGGTGACTCGAAGCGCTTGGACGCCTGCCACAAGGGCCGAGCGTCGGAAGGGATCGATGGTTCCTGGAAAGCAGCCGTATCCGGGAATGCCGATCGCAGGTCTGCATTGCTGCTGTCGCGCAGCCACCGTTGGGCCGTGCGCAGTGCCTCGGCAGGCCGAACGCCAGCGCCTCGCCAGAGTGTGTAGAACTTCGCCATAAGCGCCATCGTGCTGATGTCAGGCACAGGCCACAATGAGCAGATGATCCCCGCTACGCCGACCTGCTGGAGCCCACTGGACAGCCCTATTACTTCATCGGGTAGGTCGCGCCCGATGAATCCCGTTTCACACGCTGACAGTACGGCGAGGCGAGCTCGTGCAAGTGGTAGGGTAAGCAGGTCACGGAGCTCGAGCCAATCGTCGTTAGCTAGGAGCAGGCCGCTCGACATCGTGTCGGAGAGGTCAGTGCGGCCGTGGCAGGCTAGGTGGATTACATCGTGGTTCTCGATTCCCGCCAAAACCGCCTGACGCGTTGCAGACTCGCCGGGTAGCAATGTAATTCGGTCGCTACCGAACTCGCGCATCACAACTTCAGCTTCCGCGGTGGCGTGTGGCAGAGCCGGCAGGGAAACCGGCGAAGGCTCCTTGACTACGAGGAGGCTATCGGCCGCCTGGATCGCCTTGCTACTTGTGTCGGGTAAGGTCCTAGCATTAGGCGAATACGAGATAGAGACACGATCGATTGCATACGTGCGCCCGCTTGGCGATGAAGGGTCGTATTTCCATGCGGCCCCAAGGGGCAGGAGTCCTAAGAGTCCGCACGGCACGAGACTCAACGAGCGGTCGCCCTCGGCTAGGTCAAGCACAGGCTCCATAAACTCATCCCATAGCCACCGGCCCATGGAGTAGACCTGTATCGCCCAATCGGTACGGGGCGCTAACTGATACGCGCGAAGATAAGCCTCGAAACGCTGCTTTAGCGATTGATCCGTCGCGTCAGGCACGACTCGCGCGCGAACGGTTCCATGAGTCGAGACTAGGACGATTACCGCTCCAAGCGGGGTTGGCGCGAGGTAGGCTAGCGGAGCGTTTCGCGCCGCTTCTAGCAAGCCTCGAAGATCAACCTCCCGAATGGCGGCGTCCGGTGCTAACGGGACGAGGGCTTCGCGGGCTACTTCGAGGCGAGCGCGTGCAGCGGCAATCGTCGTGATTGAGCGATGTGCGATTGGATCGTCCCAATGGTCTTCTAGTTCCGCCCACTCGAGTTGATTAAGCGTTGTAGCGGCCGCCTCAAATTCGTCAACGAGTGCTTGGTGGCCACTCGTTCGTAGTGCTTCTACAGCCCTGACGTTGCGTTGGAGCCTTTCCGATAAGATGAGAGCCCGGCCACGCTCTAGAGCGAGCGCGGCCTCCGCATTCGCTCCCGTTTCTGCATACGCGAGAGCAGCTAGACCGGCTAACTTTGCGAGTTCACCAAGGACACTTGTCCGATGGCGACGGGCTATCTGCAAGTCGTACGCCTCCTGTGCAAGGCTCTGGCCGATGTCTGCCGCCTCGACCATCTCCTTCCAGCTCTTACGCTCGCCAGCCCACGCTGCCCACGCGCGTGCCGCCCCGATCCGAATCAGCGCCCCATGCCTGGTAGCGCAGGCTTTAGCCAAGCAGGTAGTCGCTAGCTCTCTGTCCGGATCAGCAAGACTCACACGCCATTTGGTGATAAGAGCCTGCGATAAGTTCAATAGCCGCATACCGAGTAACGAGTCGTCGCGTGTCAAGCGACATGCTTCGCCAAGCGTCTTAATGGCGGCAGACAAGTCTGCTTCATCATCCGTGCGGAGGTACAGCTGCAGCTGAATCGTACCGAGATTGTTCAGCAGAAGACTTCACCGGGTCGCCGAGCTCTCAGGAGTTCCATTAAATGCCTCATTTAGAAGCTGTACCGCGCGCTTGTGATCAGGGGGCTTCCGTGTTTCTCCCAACGCGCAGGCGAGATTCCAGAGTACGGACGGCCGGAGCGTCGACTCGGGAGGCGTCTCCGCAAGCGCTCGCTCGCCACGATCAATAGCCTGCGAGAGGTCATCGCCGTGCCGGTAGCGAGCGCGCTCGCGGAGGCATTCTCCCAGAATGGTTAGTACTGCGACTCTGTCGAGAGTTGGCCCCGGCAGTCCTTCAACTGCCTTGAGAAGCTGCACGGTTTCTTCAAGATTCTCGAGACTCCCGGTGGCCTGATAGCGCACGCGGAGGGTTTCGGCCAGATTCGCGGTTAACAGGAGGCTGGATCGCTGATATGGGCTGTTAACCGCTCTTCGGATCGTATCAATTGCCTCGTCGAGGCTCCGCTGATCGCCATAAAGCTCAAAATGCTCCCGGAGTCCCACACCGAGAGAGTTCAGCCCATCAGCTATCGCAGGTCCAATTCTTTCAGGGTGCTTTTGCATGCCCGCAAGTGACTCCCTCGCAAGCGCGAGACCGGTGTCGAGTTCGTGGATATCCGAACTCTCGATGTACTTGTCCGTGAGTACGCTTGCGAGAACGGATTGATCGATGTAGAAGAGTTCCGACCCGGGGGGCAGTAGCTGAAGCGATCTCTGAAGGATGCCATGCGCAGCTTCGAGGTCTCGTTGGTCGCCGCTCCATCGATATCGCTCTTGAAGGCACAGGCCTAGCTGCCCGAGCGTAGTACCGTTAACCGAGCTACCGGCTAGCTGCACGGCCGCGTTGAAGGCCTGGATGGCTTGGTCCAATTCAGACCGAGAGCGATCCTCAACATACAGCGAAAACAGCGCCCATCCAAGTTCCTCCTCACACCGGAAAAGCAATGATTGTCGGGAGTACGGACCTGTTTCGGGCCAGTGGGGCGAGGTTGACTCGCGAATGAGATCTTCTGCGCGGCGGAGTAGTCGAATCTCAGACAGCAGACAAGAGTGCCGTCGCCCACGACGGTATTGCTCATGAATGGCCTCGCCGAGATTCAATAGGTAGAGAGGTAACTCGTACCAACTCGGAGGCGATGCCTTGACCGCGCGGAGCCATAAGCGTCGAGCCTCGTCGCGGTCACGGCGAAGTCCGTTGGTCTTGAAACGACCCCAGAGCCCTTCGCCGAGTGAGTTAAGGTGGGTTGCCCTGAGGTTGCCCGGAGCGTCGCCTATCGCCGGATGGTGTAAGACCTCGCGCCATGCTTCAATGGCGCCATTTAGGTCAGTTGGATCAGAGGACGAGTTCGCCTTGAAGGCCAGTTGACGAGCTCGATCATTCGCCGTGGCTAGCGACAGTGGTTGCAGCCAACCTTGGTCCGAGGCCCCCCAATCCTGACGCGTAAGCCGGGCTATGCCTACCTCTTGACTGCGCTTCAGCGTATTCAAGCGAAGCGCAAGCAAGAATGGGGCTACTGAGTAGCCAAATGCTTGCAACGCTTGGATTTGACCGGCGAAGGAGTAGTCGATGACTGGAGTCAGTAGGACAGTATGTCGATGAATGACTCGCAGAGCTTCTTCGACGCTGGAAGCCTCGACGAATTCCTGGACAGCACCTGTGGCGTCCTCCATCATCTCCTGCATCGTTCCATACTGGGCCTGGATGGCACGAACTTGATCGCTGAGATCGCTGCCAGGGGCGGAATGATGTCGCGACACCGAGCCTTCGGACCCCGGGCGGTGATCGGTTTCGTCTCCTGAAGGCCTCATCTAGAAACGCCACATCAGGGAGGCCGTCAGCTTTATTCGGGGAGTTGAGATCGCTTCTGCCGTTCCGGAACGTGGAGTCGCGGGAGCCTTGCCTTCGCCCACCAGTTCTTGCACTGCTAATGAAACTTGGTGAATAGACGCTAGCAAAAAGCCGTAGAAGAATACAAAGCCGAGTGCAAAACCCATGGCTAACTGGACTCCACTCGGGCTGAAACCGCCCAGCGCGAATGAAAGTTGATCGTCCGCCGCCACCACGAGACGGCTGCCCTCAAAAGTGCCCGGACGCTGGCACCACGCGGGACGCGCTGGCGAAGGTACCCTGCCACCCCTATCCCTCGAGGCTACGTTACTCGCTCTAGCCATCGTTCGCAGATCTATCAGCCGAGCCTTGTCCCTCGGAGGCCGGCTCCCACCTGAGGCCGTTATGTACTACGAATATCCTGCCCGGCGCTCATCATCGCCGCTGAATCCGTCGACGGGTACCAGCCCGCTGAGGGTTACAGAACTTGTCCAAACGCTCGTTCGTTCCTGGGGCAGGGGTAGTAACTGCGATTAACTCGGCCTCAGCGCCCCCTTTAAGCGCTCGTAGCCTGCTTGGTCGGCCCTAAGGACCGGCAAATGGGATGCCATGGCCTGCCGCACGCTAACAATGCGTGCCACGTCGCTGGGCGACAGGATGCCGGCGAGCTTCAGGCCATCGAAAACGAGCACGCGACGATCTAGGTCTAAATCCTCCTGGTGCCCAGGCTGGATTGGCATTGAATCCGGGTTGGGTGAGGCGGCGCAGATCGGTGCCATCCGGGTGGACCAGGTACAGCTCCTTGTAGAGGCGCCTCGGACTCAGCGGCGTCTTGATCCCATCGCGAGTACTCTGGAAGGCGATCCAGGCGCCGTCGGGGACCAGCTTGGCTCCTCGTTGAAGCCCCGGCCATTTGTGAGGCGCCGGACGCGGCCGCCGTTCGACAGGTCCATCACGTACAGATCGCTCCGGCCCTCCCGGGTGCTCATGTAGACGATCTGAGTGCCGTCGGGAGACCAGGTAGCGCCGTAGTTCCAGGCGCGGTCCGACGTGACCGCCCGCACCTGGCCGGTTGCGACGTCAAGCAGGAACAGCCCCCCATGGCCCCCGGGCCCCGTGTAGCAGGTGAAGAGGATTTGGCCTCCAACTTCGGGGTGGGGCCGTACCCCGCCCACCCCGCAATTTGCCTGCTGACCACCTCCACACCCAGCAAGCTGCAGGCTAAGCAGAGCGGTTGCCACCGTCAGGCCGCCGACTCGCCAACTCACGCGCCAATCTTCGCACCGGTAGCGGAAGCGGAATAGAGGGTTAGCCCTGGGGGAAAGCCGAGAGACCAGGGGCTAGCCCTCTCGCAAGTTCCGGGATCGCCCTGATGTCAGTGCGTCCTGAGGAGCATAGCCTGACCGCGCAGTGACGCTGACGGAGGTGAAGGTGGTGCGAGGGATCAGATTGAAGCTATTGGCCATCGGATTTGCAGCTGTGTTGGCGCTCGCAGGAGTTGTGTGGTCAAGCGCCGCATCCGCGAGCGGGGTCGGCTCTTCGACTCGCGTGACGCATGTTGTGTCGAGTCCATTGCCCCGACCCGAACCTGGCCCCAACCCGCAGTCGGGCACAAGTGACATGCCGTCGAACGAATAATTTCTGAAGGAGGCGTAGCCATGGCCGTGGTTCTCGCGCCGACCGTGACCGAGGAGGTCGAGCGGTCCTTAAGCGTGAACGAGCGACTGGTCGACAAGCACAGAATCGGCCGGCGGCTCGGAGACATCATCCTGGGCGGGCAAGATGGCCTGGTCAACGTGCTTAGCCTGGTGCTGGGCATCGCCGCCGCCACGGCACAAATCCGTGTCATCATCGTCGCCGGGCTTGCCGCCACCTTTTCCGAATCGATCGCCATGGCGGGTGTGGCCTAAACGTCGGCGCTTGCCGACCATGACTACGAGCTCAGCCGGCTCCAGCGCGAGAAGGGACAGATCGAGCAAAGGGGAAAGGAGAAGTAAGCATGTCCACTGAAGAACAAAATAAGCAAGTCGTGCGACGCTGGCGCGAGGAGCGCAACAAAGGAAACTGGAACATCATCGATGAACTTCATGCTCCGGACTACGTCGGCCATATCGCTGGTTTCCCTGGACCGGTCCGAGGCCGCGAGGCACTCAAACAACTGTTTGTCGGCGCCTCGGCGGCCTTCGATTATCACCCGACGCCTGGGTCTGACTTCCTCATCGCGGAGGGGGACATGGTGGTCAACCGCGAGGCCTTTCGACTCAAGCACACGGGTGCGTTTCAGGGTATCCCCCCGACGGGGAAGGAAGCGACCGTTACCAGCACTGACATCTACCGGATTGTGAACGGCAAGATTGTGGAACAGTGGACCGAAGCGGACATGCTCGGCCTCATGCAACAACTCGGCGTCCTTCCTACGGGCGGCCCGGAGACAACATAAGCATCGCCAGTCAACCCTGCGAGACTGCCGGGAAATCCGCCACCAGCTCGACTGTTACCGCTCCGAGCGACCGGCTGAAGCCCGGCCCAGCTCCTCCATGACGCAGCCCGCGGGAGGTCGGCTCCGTCGCGTCACAGAAAGGCTCTCCGCTTGGGACCGACGGTACATGGGGTTTGCAGCGGTGTCAATGGGATCGAGCGCCGGCGGGTCGACGAGGGCGAGCGGTCCGCCTTGCGTCAGCGCGTGGAGGCGTTGCGAAGCCTGGCTTCGGTGCCAGTGAAACCGGGCGAGCTCGGCTGCAGCCCGTCGGACCGCGCTGTCGATAGGAATCCATTATCAGTAGGAGGCTGCCGGACTCCCACCACGCCACATATTTATTTACGTAGACGCGCTCGGGGCCCGTCGCCAGAGCTATGGGTTCTCGTCTGTACCTTATCGTGGCCGTGGCCAGCATCCCAGCGGCCCCGTCACTCGTATCGCAGCGCGATCGCAAGTGGACCCGCTTGTTCCCCAACAGACCTACCGTGCCCGGGGGGCAATCGGTCATTCCGGGCGAGCAGTCTGGCGATCCGCGGTATGGGCTTCGCTGACCGCGATCAAAGACTCTGGAGCGGAGATTCCTACGGACAACCACATCCTTATAGATGTTTCTCAGGTGCAGCGTTGACCGCCGCACGCGCAGCAGGGGCAGATGCTCCCCAACCTGGATCGGCAGTCAAGCTTTGCGGCTTGTGATCTACTCCTTGGAGTTGCCGCCTGACCCCAAACGATGCTAAAATTCCCCCGGTCTAAATTCTGGTTATTAGGGCTTCCGCGCTTAATAATCATATGCCCAAGATTGACGAATCTATTGAGGTAGCTGCTTCACCAGAGACCATCTGGGCTGTTCTCTCTGACCGTGAAAATGAATTCAAGTTCTATCCATCCCTCGTTTGGCATCAAATTGACCCACCGGGTTTGGCGGTGCTTGGACAGAAAGCTCACTCCATAGGGAAGGTAGGCGGCATGAAAGTTGAAACCTTCACCGAAATAGTAGAGCTTGAACCCAACACCAAGCTTGTGTTTAGACTAAAGCAGGGTCGCATACTCAAGTCACTCGCCCAGACCGTAACTCTCGAACCCACGCCTCGCGGGACCACGGTCAAGGACCAGGCCGAGTACGAAGTCTCTATGGGATACTTGGGAAAGATCCTTAGAAAACTCGTGCTTGATCGAACGATTAGAAAGAATTTCAGCGTGTTCTTGAAGAGCCTGAAGGAACTGGCAGAGTTCAAGGAACCGGCGCAGACGCTCTGACGTCTCCTTCGGGCTCATCCTTATCTGCTGCATGGCCCTACGAGGTGGGCGCGCGGACGTTATAGGAGGTCACTCGAAGCTTTCCGTGACCTGCGGCCGCCGCGCGGATTTTTATAACAGTTTGACAACAACGGCGATAGTTCTCCATGGTGTCAAGCCCGATCTGAAAGTGCTCAGTTTCCCCCGGTCTCAAAGTGCTCAACCGGCTGGGGAAATTAACCGGTCCACGGTTTGAAAGTGCTCGGGGGAGCCGATCAGGAGGCCGGTTGCGGAGCAGGGGTAGAGAAGACGCCGGCTCGCTTCTTGTCCTTCAGTCGGTAGCTCTCGCCGCGAATGTTGATCGTCGTGGAGAAATGGAGCAGGCGGGTCGATCACGGCCGCGGCGGCGAACTCGTCACCAAAGACCGAGCCTCACTTGGCATAAGACTTGTTTGAGGTGATGATGATGCTCCCTTTGGTGTAGCGCGATCTTTCGTGAACCACTCATGTGGCCGGGGACCGTAAACGGTGAGAGTTCTTTTCGAATTGGTGGTACTTACCTGTGGGGAACCCCTTGTCAAGAGGATTGGTCACAACATAGCTGTCGCCTCGATCGTCCTCAGGTAGCCGCTGTTCGACACCGCCCAGCCTCCAGACTTAGCTTGGTGCTCGGAGTCAGTGCTCCGGTCACAAGATGATTGATGGGGTGACCCATGGCAGGGAGGCGCGACCGCTCAATCTTTTTTGGCCGTTTGGACATGATGCTGTCCTCCGGCAATACCACAAAAGGAGCTTGCTAGCCGCGCCATCGGGAGAGGCGTCGCGGGGCTGAAGGAAAGCGCCATCAATTGACCGGAGCCAGCGCCTCCTCGCCAAGCCCTCGCAGCGTGTGATAGGAACGACGGACGATCTTGCGTCCGACGGAGAAGGCAGCGCGGGACGTACCGCAGCGCGCGCGAACTTGAGAGAAGTACGGATGATCGGGTGAAGTCGGCTCGGCCGCAAGCATGGCGGCCTCATAGAGGGCCCAACGGAGGACAGCTGGTCCTTGCTTGGCCAGGTGGCCAGGGGCGCTGGCCGCGGCGGTCGGGCGGGCAAACCGCAGGGCAAGTAACGAAGCCCGGGACTCTTCAGACAATCTTTAGCCCACCTTCCGTGGTGCGTCAGATGGGTGCGATGCTGGCCACAACCCCAGAAGAAAAGTGAAGCTGGTTGCAGACCGCGGGCGCACGTCCGAGCCAAGCAGTCATCGGCCGGATGGAGCTGGCCTCCGGGTCTGGCCAGCGCTGGCAGGTACTACGGGCTCGATGAGTACTTAAGGGAGCGGTTCCCGAGACTTCGCTGGCTCTGACCGCCCCGACCAGGGGCGGCGTGTGATACCACGGGAGATGGGAACGAGGACCATGGCGACCAGGGTACTGCTGATCGACGACGACCCCAAGATCGTCCCGCTCCTGGAACGGGGCCTGGCGTTCGAAGGGTTCGAGGTAGTGACCGCCATGGATGGCAGCGCTGGCCTGGCGGCCGCAACGAGCCATCGCCCCCATATCGTCCTGCTCGACATCGCCATGCCGGCGCCGGACGGATTCGAAGTGTGCCGGCGGCTTCGGCTGGCCCACGACGTCCCCATCATTATGCTGACCGCCCGAGACGATGTCGTCGACAAGGTGACCGCTCTCAACCTGGGCGCCGACGACTATGTGGCCAAGCCGTTCGCCTTCGACGAGCTGGTCGCGCGGATTCGAGCAGTGCTCCGCCGCCACCACAGCGGGGACGAGCCAATGGCCTATGCCGACCTCGTCGTCGATTCACAAACCCGGGAAGCCCGGCGCGGCGCCGAGCGCGTCGATCTGACCGCACGCGAGTTCGATCTGCTCCTCTTTTTTGTGCGCCATCCGCGTCAGGTCCTCACTCGCGAGCAGCTCCTCGAGCGGGTCTGGGGCTACGACGCAAACGCGGACACGAATGTCGTCGACGTCCATGTCGGGCACCTGCGGCAAAAGCTCGAGGCGGGCGGCAGGCCACGCCTGATCCAGACCATTCGGGGGATCGGTTATGCGCTTCGGGATTAGGTCGCTCTACATCCGGACGCGCCTCGCTCTCTGGTTCACCATGATCATGGCGGCCGTACTGGCGACGCTGACCGTCGCCGTCTACGAGCTCACCAGAGACAGCCTGCTGAAAGAGGTGCAGCAGGACGTGCGGCAGCGGGCCGCATTGATTGCCGCCGCCGCGCCAACCCCGCCGCAAGCCTCAGGTACCGACGTCTTCAGCGCGCCCGACGTGTTCGTCCAGATCCTCGATCCCAGCGGCCACGTCCTGGGAAGCTCCAGCAACCTAGGTGGGCGCAACCTGCCATTCCTGCGGTCCGCCATCCGGGCCGACCAGGTGAGTGACGTCCGGCTCGGTGGGCGGCCGTTGTTCCTCTACGGGCGGCCGGTGATGTCAGGGGGCAGGCTGCAGGGTTACGTGCTGGTTGCCCGTTCGCCCGTCACCATCTATCAGGCACTTGGACGGCTTCGTTCCTTCCTATACCCGGGAGCTGCCCTCGCGCTCGTTCTCGCCGGGTTCTTCAGCTGGTTCCTGGTGCGCCATGCGATTCGGCCACTGGAGCAGGTGGCGACGTCGGCGGCCCAGATTGCGGCTACCCAGGACCATACGCGTCGCCTGGGATATCGGGGACCGGCCGACGAGATCGCACAGGTCGCCGCCACGATTGACGGCATGCTCGCATCACTGGAGCGTGCACATCACGAGCTGGAGGGGGCGTACAGCGCCCAGCGGCTTTTCCTGGCAGACATCTCGCACGAGCTCCGCACGCCGCTTACCATCATGCTCTCGACCCTGGACTTGCTGGCGCGCCCGGGGGCCAGCGATCCGGAGTTCCAAACAAAGGCGCTTGCGGACCTGCGGGTCGAGGCCAGGCGCATGGCGCGCATGGTGACCCAGCTCCTCATCATGGCCCGTTCCGACGCCGAGGCGGCCGTCGCGCACCGGCCGGTCCTCGTCGTCGACACCGTGACCGACGCCTGCCGCCAGCTGAGTCCGGATAGCGGCGGTGTGACGCTGCGTTGCCACGGACTGGAAGCGCTCGACGACGCGGTCGTGCAGGGTGACCCGGACTACCTGAAGCAGCTCTTCCTGATCCTGCTGGACAACGCCTTCAAATACACACAGCCCGGCGGGCGTGCCGACGTCAGCGGCACCGTCGGCGACGGGACCGTGACGATCGCGGTCGCCGACACCGGCGTTGGGATCGAGCCGTCCGACCTGCCGCACATCTTCGACCGCTTCTATCGAGCCGGCAACGTCCGTTTCCGCGAAGGTATGGGACTCGGCCTGGCCATCGCCCGGCATATCGCGACCCAGCACGGCGGGGCGATCAGCGTCGAGAGCGAGCCAGGGCAGGGCAGCCGCTTCACGGTCACCCTGCCGCTCGCAGTCGCGGAACCGTCAGACCCTCGTCAGTCACTCTCCTGAAAGAAGCGTCCATTTCGCTCGCGACCAATTTCGGCAAAGCGGCGCACCGTGGTCGCGGTCGAGAGGAAGCTGAAACCAGGCTCCTGCGCCGACCAGGTGGTAGTGGCGCCGCACTCGTGATACTCGCCCGCGAAGCCCGCGACAAAGTCTCCGATTTTGGTGTCAGCCGTCCGCCCGCTCCACTCGATGTCCATCGATACCGTCGCCGGCAGGTCGACCACGCCCGGAAGGAAGTCCGGAACCGGGAAGTTGGTCAGCCGCCACGAGGCGCGTACGCCTCCCAGATCGATCGAAACGCTCTCTATCGGGATGGCCTTTGTCCAGAAGAGGCCGCTTGGCGCCACGAGCGCGTTGAAATCGTGAACGTGACCTGTGCCCACCGGGCCAGTCCAGAGGTCCAGTCAAAAGACGCCGAACGCCCCGCGGTGCAGGGCACCATCGACGCCGACGTACTCCCCGAGCAGGAAACGGTTGTCGATGCTGAAATTCAGCGGCGTGCTGTCAGGCGCGGTTCCGGTCCCGATGAGCTGGGCGATGCCGACGAAGCCGTTGAAATCGGTGATCGTCGAGACCTCCTTGCCCCGGCCCGGGAAGAAGTGGTGCGTACCACCATCACCTTTGGGGATGGGGACCGGTTCGACTGTGCTGCCGCCCTCATGGGCGAACACCGGTGGCGCGGCAAGCAAGCCCGAGCCCAGCACCGCCCCGCCAGCCGTGGCGCCCACCGCTCCGCGGAGCAATTGCCGGCGCGATAGCCGGTGGGCCCAGGCGCGGTCAGCGATCATCGTTGCGGACGGGTGATCCAGAATCTCCATGGCGTTGCCTCCTTGCTCGGTAACCAGAAGCCGATCGTGCTACCCGGTGAAGTGCTCCACGAGGGTCAACTGGGCATTTGTGCCGGTGGCGTAGTAACCCACCGCCCAGACGTCGTTGTTTCCAACTGCCGCGACCGCATCGAGGACGTTCTGGGTGGTGCTCGCATTGGCGCTGGGGACGACGCTCCACGAACTGCCGTCCCAATGCTCCGTCAGGGTCAGGGCTGATCCGGGGGCTCCGGAGGTTCCGACGGCCCAGACATCGCTGGACGAAAACGCGGCCGTTCCCTGGAAGGTGTCGTAGCCCGTGGGGCTGAGGCTGCTGGTCTGGACCCAGGAGGTGCCATTCCAGCGGAAGGCCAGCGTGTAGGGGCCGTAGTAACACACGCAGCCGCTGTCGTAATACCGGTTCGAGCCCACTGCCCACACGTTGTTGGCGCCTGACGCCGACGTGGCGACCGTGCTTTGAGCACCGAAGACGACGCTCCACGATGTCGCGTCCCAATGGAAACTGTCGTAGTCGCCGACGGCCCAGACATTGTTACTCGCTACCGCGGCCGCCCCGAAGCGCGAGCTCGAGCTCCAGTTCTCGGTGCCTGCCGGCGCTGAGACGATCGACCAGGCACTCCCGTTCCAGTGCTCGAGAATCGCCTTGCCGCCGTACGATGACAGGTCCGGCACCGCTCCACCGACCGCCCAGACATCGCTGCTCGAGATGGCCGCCAAAGCGTTGAGTGAGAGGCTTATGGCTGGGCCGGACGGCGTTGGCGTGGGGACGATGCTCCAGGCGCTGCCGTTCCAGTGCTCCGCCAGTGTGGCATAAGCGGGCGACGTGTTCCCGTTGGCGCTGAAGCCCACGCTCCAGACATCACTGCTAGTGACGGCGGCCACGCTCAGAAGCGCGCTCTGGGTTCCGGTACCGGGAGCATTTGGCGTCGGAACCGCGGTCCAGCTGCTCCCATTCCAGTGCTCCGCGAGCGTGCTCGTACTCGCCTGACCGACGGCCCAGACGTCGGTCCCCGAGATTGCCGCGACGGCGTGGAGCTTGTTGGAGTTTGGATCGGGGTTGGGACTGCCTACGATCGACCAGCCGGATGGCGGGCTGGGAGTTGGCGTTGGCGTCGGGGACGGAGTTGGGGTCGGCGTCGGCGATGGCTTCGGCCGGGCCTGGGACGCAACGGCGCCGGTAGGAAGAAGTATCAAGGCAGTCAGGGCCGCCGCCGCCACGATCAGCGATGTATCACGTAAGACCCTCATGAGGCTCGCCTCCCTATTTGGTCAGCCAGATGCCTCCCAGTTGGGCTAAACACATAAAGAGGATGCACTCGAAAGCTAAAACGGCAGGAAAGCCAGGTTAAAGAGTTGCTGAAGCGACCGGGCTGCCTCGGGTAGGGCTGCCCGGGGCAACCCCTTATCAGACCAGGCGGTCTTGTGGAGCCTTAATCCCTCTCTGCCACTACCGTCGAAAAAGCGGTGATCCCCGCAATTTTGGACTAATTCCTGACTTGCTGCAACAGCCCATGAATGTCTCGGATCCCCCATTCCTCGACCGACTTACCATTCGAATAGCGATTCATCACGATCGCCTGGAACTCAACTTTCTTGCCGGTCGGTGGCATTCCCATGAGATCTCCCAGGTGTGTTCCGCGGAAGATGCATCGAGTGACAACCCAGTCACGCTCTGCTACCTGTGTCTCAGTGGTTACGCGTAGGTCCGGAAAGGCTGTGCGAAACATCCGGATCCGTTGACGCGCGCCGTCCACATCCATGGTGCGCAGCTCGTCGATGACTGCTAGGTTGCCCTGGTTGAGCACCTCTTTTACGAATCGCCGATCCAGCGCCTTGTTCTGTTCGGCCTCCGACGAGCTTGCCTTCGGGAACACGTCGGCCGGGTTCATTGCTTCAGCAAGGGGATCGGCGTGGCGGTGAATTAGCTTCCATTCATCCTGTCGGCGGCCGAAGATCAGAGTGGCGCGAAGATTCCGGGAGACGGATCGGTCTCCGCCGGCGATGGCTGTTCCCTGCTCGTGCTCGAGCACCACCGCGTACCCTATGTCGCCACTTTGTCCCCAAGCCAAAAGTTCGTATTCCCAGCCCGTTGCACCTGAGAAATGGGACGCGGCCCAGTCGAGATGAGTGGTCACGTCCTCCCACCCCCTAAAGCAGCCTCCCACGCCGCTCATCAGCGTCAGATCAGCTTCCTCGGCACAGAATTCCTTGACCGGGCCAGCCTCCCCCCTTCCGAACCGTGCCGCGGCCGCCTCGTAGCGGGCGACCAGATCCTTGAAATCCCTATCCCCAATCATTCCGAAAACCTCCCTGGCATGGCTGCGCTGTTGCCACAACGGTAGGAGGCAGGGACGTTCGGGAGTAGTCGAAAAACTACGAACCCAGCTACGTGGGCGTTCCTTCTATCGCGTCCCGCAGCCAAGCCGCGAGCTGCGCCCGACTGTGAAGCGTCAGGCGGCGAAGGCTGTCATCGACGTGCTTCTCCACGGTGCGGACGGAAACTCGCAGCTGGCCTGCGATCTCCTTGTTGCTGAGGCCCCCGGCCACGAGCTCGGCCACTTCGAGCTGGCGTCCCGTCAGGTACGCCGACGTCTCACCCGCGTCTGCCGCGGCTACTTCCAGGCCACAGGCCATCGCCTCTTCGACATTCATCCGCCGGCCCTCTTCAAAGGCGAGTTGGCCGGCTCGCGGATTGATGCGCCGCCGGGCCGCGTGGAGGGCATCCTCGAGTCGGCGCTCGATCAAGAGTGGAAAGCGTGGCGGGCCCGTCTGGTCACGGATGCCGTAGGCTGCCCCGAATAGGCGGAGCGCTCGACGAGGGGAATTCGCGATAGCCAGTTGCCCCAGCCCGAGGACAGCGGTCGCCGTGACTCCGGCTTGTGGGCCGACCTCCAGCGCCGCCCGTAGGTTCATCCGGGCTGCCGCTGGTCGGTCCAGATCGTAATCGGCCAATCCCAGCAAGGCAAGGGCATAAGCGATGCCCCAGCGGTCTCGAAGCTCGCGGGCTTCTGCCAGACCGTGCACGAGAAGATCCGTCCCTTCCTCCAGTCGTCCAGGACGATGTGCAAGGACTGTCCCCAAATGGATTCGGGCGCGTGCGATGCCAAAGGCATAGCCGTCCCGGAGGTGTCGCTCGAGTGCTGCTGCCAGGTGGCGCTGGGCGACTTCCAATGCGCCTGAATACCAGGCTGCCATCCCCAGGGTCAACAGCGCCATGGCTTGGCCACGCTCGTCTCCCAGTTCCGAGAGAATCGAAAGGCCCTCCTCGATTTGAGTGCGAGACTCAGGCCAGGAAGCCTGGGCCGCAATCAGGGCGACAGAAAGAAGGGCGTCAGCTCGATGATGGGTGCGGCCCGGCGCTCTGGCGAGAACGAGGTGTATCCAGTCGCGACCCTCGGAAACTGCCCCCATCATCCAGAAAGGGTCAAGGGCGCCAGCCAAACGAAGACCACGCTCAGGATCGTTCTCGAGAGCCCACTTGAGCGCGGCTCGCATCTGGTCTCCGTCCATTGCGAGCTCGACGAAGCCAGTGTCGGAACCTGTCGATGCGCGTTGCTCTTGTGCCAGCTCCGCCTGTCTCAGGTAGTGGTCGAAATGCAGTCGGCGCAGGTGAGGTTCTTCGTCACCGAGCCGCAGTTGTTCAAGGCCATATTCCCGCAAGACCTCCAGGATGCGGTACCTGGTGACTCCAGAGGGAGATTGGTTCGTGCTGACCATAGAGGCGTCGCAAAGGCCTGCCAGCAATTCCACCAGACTCTCCGCTTGCAGGGGGACCCACGCGGCCACAGCCAAGGCTGCGTCGAATGTGAAAGATCCAGTGAAGACGGCGAGCCGCCGGAACAAGTGCTGCAACGGCTCGGGTAGCAGCCGGTAACTCCAATCGACCGTCGCGCGCATCGTCCGCTGGCGGCTCGGCAGGTCGTGCCAATCAGCCGCGGGCAGCGCGAGGCCCTCTTCGAGCCTCGGCAGGAGTTCCTCAGCGGACATGACCCGCATCAAGGGAGCTGCGAGCTCGATCGCCAGCGGCAAACCTTCGAGCCGCCTGCACACTGACGCGACGACGCCGTATTCCTTCGGATCGACCCTGAACAACCGGTTCGCAGCTGTTGCGCGTTCGATGAACATCGGTACCGCTTCGGTTTCGATAGCCAGCGGCGGCACGGAGTAAGTGACCTCGCCTCGCAGTGCCAACGGCTGGCGGCTGGTCGCCATCACTGTTACAGCCGGACATTCCCTCGTTACCACGTTGGCAACCTCCGCGACCGCATCGAGAACGTGCTCGCAGTTGTCGAGGATGACGAGCAGGTGACGGGTGGCGAGCGCATCCGCAAGCTGGGCCAGGATGGCGTCAGGGCGTGCTACCTGCAGCCCAAGACCGGCGGCGATTGCTGGCGGCACCTTGTTGGGCCCGGGGACAGCCGTGAAATCGAGGAGCCTGATGCCATCCCTGAAGTCCGCCGCGATGCGGGCGGCAACCTCGATCGCCAGCCTCGTCTTGCCGGCACCGCCCGCGCCGACGAGAGTGACCAGACGGGCTCGCCTCAGGCATTGCTGGAGTTCGGCAATCTCAGCGGTGCGGCCATGGAAGCTCGTCCGGAAGTCAGGGAGGCTCAGTCGCTCGCGGTTCACCCTTCTCAATCCTCAGCTTGGTGAAGAAAGTAGCAATCCGAGTTCCCTGGCGCAAGTGGGGCGAAGGGCGGCAGAAGACGATCCAATTCGACGGGGCCGCCCGCAGAGGCAGGTTGCTACTCTGACGGATGCTCGAATTCCTGCTCCTAATGCTGTGGACGTTCGTCGCTGTCGTTCGATCGCGCCGAGATCTCGCGCTTGAGAACCTGGTCCTCCGCCATCAACTTCAGGTCGACATGCGCACCAACCCGCATCCCCGCTTCCGCCTGAGGGCTGGCGGGAGCATCTTCGGATCGTGCAGCCGGAGACGGTCCTGCGCTGGCATCAAAAGGGCTGGCGACTGTATTGGACCTGGAAGTCGCGAACCCGGCTCGGTCGACCCCGCCTCAGTGCCGAACTGAAGGCGCTCATCGGCCGAATCTCGCAGGAGAATCCGCTCTGGGGGAGCGAACGCATCCGGGGTGAGCTGCTGAAACTGGGCATCGTGGTGAGCAACCGATCCATCCGGAGATACCGATGGCGACGGCTGCGGCCGGGCGACCATCAGCGTTGGCGAACCTTTCTCTCGAACCAGCTGCGCGGCATCTGGGCTGCCGACCTGTTCGTCGTCCACACGGTGAGCTTCCGGACCCTCTACGTTTTCTTCATCATCCGCCACCAGCGGCGAGAGCTGCTCCACTTCAACGTCACCGCTAGTCCGACTGCCGGCTCTGGCACCAACTCCTGGAGGCGACGCCCTGGAGCCGCCAGCCGAAATACCTCATCCACGACCGGGATGCCGTCTACGGCGGTGAGTTCGACCGGCAGCTGGCGAGTCTGGGCATCTGCGGGGTGCGGACCCCGCCACGCACGCCGAACGCGAACGCTGTGGCCGAGCGGATCGTGCGGACCATTCGGACCGAATGCCTCGACCACCTGATCGTGATCGACGAACGAAACCTGCGGGTGGTCCTGGCCGAGTTCGCCGACTACTACAATCGCGACCGACCGCATCGCAGCCTCGGGCTTCAGCGTCCTATCCTCAGCAGCCTCCGAGCCGGTGGCCGGGTGGTATCGCGCCGCGTCTTAGGTGGTCTCCACCACATCTACGCGCGGGCCGCTTGATTGGCGGATGGAATTTTGCCGCCCTTCGGGTCCTCCGAACTGGACGGACTTTTGCCACCCTACAGCCCGTACACCCGATACCAGGGTCGCTCATTTTCTACAGGAGACACCGTCCTCCACCCAGGATGATTACCGCCTAGCGGGAATTGCCCGCTTCCAGGGACAGCCAGGCCGGCCCGTTGGGAAAGGCGTACTGCGCGAGACTTTCGGGGCGCATCTCAATGCTGTAACCCGGCGCCGTCGGCACCAAATATCGACCGCTCTCGATTCGGACCGGGTCGAGGAAGTGCTCGTGCAGGTGGTCGACATACTCGACCAGGCGATCCTCCAGCGATGCGCTGACGGAAATGTAGTCGAACAGCGAGAGGTGTTGCACGTACTCGCACAGGCCAACGCCGCCCGCATGCGGGCAAACCGGTACGCCGAATTTGGCGGCGAGCAGGATGACAGCGAGCACCTCGTTGACGCCGCCTAACCGGCAGCTATCCAGCTGGCAGAATCCAATTGCCTCGACCTCGAAGAGCTGCTTGAAGATCACCCGGTTCTGGCAGTGCTCCCCGGTCGCCACGCGGATGGGGGCGATAGCCCGGGCAATTGCCGCGTGCCCGAGGACGTCGTCGGGGCTGGTCGGCTCCTCGATCCAGTATGGGTCGAACTCGGCGAGGCGCTTCATGTTCGCGATCGCCTCGGGGACCTCCCAGCGTTGGTTGGCGTCCATCATCAGCTTTCGGTCTGGTCCGATCTCCTCGCGCGCCGCCGCCGCCCGCCGGATGTCGTCCTCGATGTCGGCGCCGACTTTCATCTTGAAGTGCGTGAAGCCACTCCGTACACCCTCCCGGCAGAGGCGGCGTAACTTCTCGACCGAGTAGCCGAGCCAGCCGATCGAGGTCGTGTACGCCGGAAACCCGGTTCGCCGCATCTCGTCTTCTCGAGCAGCCCGCGTCGATGCCTGGCGGCGCAGGATCGCGAGGGCCTGATCGGGTGTCAGGGCGTCCGCCAGGTAGCGGAAGTCGATGCAGGCCACCAACTGCTCAGGCGATAGGTCGCTCAGAAGCTTCCACAGGGGCTTGCCCTCCGCCTTCGCGTACAGGTCCCAGACGGCGTTGACGATGGCTGCCGCGGCCAGGTGGATAACGCCCTTCTCCGGGCCGAGCCATCGCAACTGGCTGTCGCCGGTGACGACCCGCCACAAGCCCGCCATATCGGTGCAGCAGGACTCGAGCGTTCGCCCGACCACCAAGGGCGCCAGCGCTTTGATGCCGGCCACGCACACCTCCGTCCCGCGTCCAATGGTGAAGGTGAGCCCATGGCCTTCGATCCCCGAGTCCGTCTTCAGGATGACGTAGGCCGCCGAGTAGTCGGGGTCCACGTGCATCGCGTCCGAGCCGTCGAGGCTGCGGGAGGTCGGGAACCGAACGTCGTGGGTGATCGCCTGCGTGATGGTGATTGCCATGGATCAGCGTGCGAGCAGACCGCCGTCGATGACGAGCGCTGTTCCCGTGATGAAGCCGGCGTCGTCAGAGGCAAGGTAGACGGCCGCCGCCGCGACCTCTTCAGCCGTCCCCAGCCGTCCCATCGGCTGACGGTCCACCAGCTGACGCCGCATGGCGACTGGGTCACCAGCCTCCGCGAGCAGGCGTCCGACCCAGGGGGTGTCGACCGTCCCGGGACAAATGCAATTGCACCTGATCCCCTGGGCTGCGTAATCCACGGCGATCTGCTTGGTCAGGGTCACGACTGCCCCCTTGCTGGCGCTGTAGGCGGCGCGGTTGGGGAGGCCGACCAACCCGGCCACCGACGCCATGTTCACGATCACGCCGCCGCCCTGCTCGATCATCACCGGGATCGCATACTTGCAGCCGAGGTACACGCCCTTTACGTTCACGGCGAACACCCGGTCCCATTCATCGGGTTCGCAGTCCACGATCGTGCGCGTGCTCCCGATGCCGGGATTGTTGCAGAGGATATCGAGCCGGCCCTGGCGTGCGCGTACGTCACGGATCAGGGTTGCCACAGCGCCGGGGTCGGTCACATCCACCGTCGCTGGCTGGCAGCACTCGAGGTTGCGTGCCGTCACGGTGGCCGCCTCGCCGTCGAGATCCGCGGCGACCACCGTGGCCCCGTCCCGGTCGAACGCCTGGGCCATCGCGCGGCCGATGCCGGGCCCTCCGCCCGTAACCAGGCAGACCTTCCCGGTGAATCGCCCCCTCACTGGTGGCGTCCTGCGTACGATGGGAGCCGGTCACCCATGCAGATCGGTCGCGCGCTTACACCGGACGGCCGGATCAGGACGGTCCTTTTGGACGGGCACTCCGTCTTCGCGCTGCCCGAGGACCTGACCTTCGACGCGCTGCTCCATCTGCCTGTCGCCGGCCTTCGCCAGGCGCTCGAGCGTGCCGGCCGTGAACCCATGCCGCAGTCCCGGCTGCTCAAGCCGATCCAGGGCCAGGAGGTGTGGGCGGCGGGTGTCACTTACCAGCGCAGCCGGGACGCCCGCATCGAGGAGAGCATCACCCCGGACCCTTACGACCGGGTCTACGTCGCGGCCCGACCGGAGCTCTTCTTCAAGGCCACTCCCGGGCGAGTGCGCGGGCCGGGCGAGGCGATCGCGGTCCGGGCCGACTCGAGCTGGGATGTGCCGGAACCGGAGCTGGCGGTGATCTGCAATGCCGGGCTCGAGGTCGTCGGGTACACCATCGGGAACGACGTGTCGTCGCGCAGCCTCGAGGGGGAGAACCCGCTGTATCTCCCGCAGGCGAAGATTTATGACGGCAGCTGCGCCCTGGGGCCCGCCATCACGCCGGCGTGGGACTACGATCCACGCGACCGCGCGATCACGCTCGAGATCCTCCGCGACGGGACGATCCTCTTCGCCAGCCAGATCTCGACCCGCGCCATGCGCCGCGAGATCGCCGAGCTGCTCTCCTACCTCGGACGCCATAACCGGTTCGCGGATGGGGTCGTCCTCCTCACTGGCACCGGTATCGTGCCGCCCGAGTCGTTCACCCTGCGGCCGGGGGACGAAGTCGTGATCCGCATCGACGGGTTGGGTGAGTTGCGTAACGCGGTCGAGTCTCTCGCGGTCGATCATGGGAAGGTGGCCACCTTGCCCGCCGAGAAGACCGTGTAGTCATGTGACGGGAGGATGTGGTCGGCCCGGGCACGGAGGAGCGCCATAGAATCCATCGAATCGTCCACGTCGTTATGGAACCCAGGCGGAATGTCCCGCTCCAGGTTTTCATAGGTGAAGACGGCGTCGCCGGCGATGCAGTACCGGCCCTTCAGGGTCTCCACTAGGACCGCCTGCGATCCCGGCGTGTGGCCGGGCACGGGGATCACGCGCAGGCCCGGTCGGACCTCCTGCTCGCCACGTACCACGTCGAGGTTCGGGAGCAGGTATGGCGGCCGCGGCCACCCTGATAGCGGGGAGAGGAACGATTTGCGGAAGAACCGTCCCGGGACCAGGGCATAGCACAGCTCGTCCTGCTGGACTAGGACGCGGGCTTCCGGGAACACGTCGCAGTTGCCCGCGTGGTCCCAGTGCAGATGGGTGAGGAGAACGAGCTCAACATCCGCCGGCTTTACGCCGGCGAGCTGGAGCGCGCGCAGCGGCTCCTGGTCGGGGCTACGCTCGAAGTGCTCGCCGATGAACTCCTCTGACTTCTGGCCCATGGGCACACTAGTGTCCACCACCACGGTCGTCTCCCCCTCGATCACCCACATGACCCTCGGGATGCGGATGGCCTTGCCGCAGTCGACCAGGTATGTGATCACCGACTTCTCGATAACGGAGGTGCCGGTGTCGAGGGCCTTGATCGTCCAGAGGCCGGCCGGTGCCACTCAAACCTCCTGGCTGGTTGGGCCGAAGTGCACGCCCGGCAGCTCCCCGGAGATGGCGTAGCCACCATCGACGAGGATCGACTCGCCGGTGATGTACTGGCCATCGTCCGACGCCAGGAAGGTGAAGACCCGCGCAACCCACTCGGCCTCGCCAAGCTTCCCCAGCACGATCCGGTCTTCGAACGCCTTCTTCACGGCGCCGGTAAACATCGGCCGGGTCAGCGGCGTGTTGATGTGGCCGGGCAGGACGCAGTTGACGGTGATGCCTGCCCGTCCCACCTCGATGGCGAGGGCGCGGGCCATCCCATTGAGTCCAGCTTTTGCCGCCGAGTACGCCGCGTTGAGGCTGCGGGTCTGCACCGACATGATCGACGAGGTGAAGAGGACGCGACCGCCACGGCCCTGCTTGAGCATCTGGCGGACGGCCTCGCGCGCACCGTAGAACGGACCATACAGGTCGACCCTGATCACCCGATCCCATTCCTCGTCCGTCATCTCGGCCACCGTCCGCTGGAGGACCGCCGCCGCGTTATTGACCACGATGTCGAGGCCGCCAAAGCGGCTCACGGCCTCCTGCACCATGTCGCGGTTGGTCTGCGGTCGCGCCACGTCGCCGGCGAAGGCCACCGCATTTCCGCCGAACCCGTTCAGCTCCGTGGCGACCGCCTGCGCCGCGTCGCCATTGATGTCCACGACCACGACCGCACTTCCTTCTCTGCTGAACTCCTGGCAGATCGCATGGCCGATCCCCGACCCGCCTCCGGTGACGACGGCAACCTTGTCCTTCAGTTTCATGCGCGCATCCTCGAGCGACGAGCTAGGTGGATTTGATGGCTCCGAACGAGAGCCCTCGCACCAGGTACCGTTGCAGGGCGAAGGCGACGATGACCACGGGGAGCGCGCCAATCGCGGCGATGGCAGCGATGTCGCCCCACAGGATGTAGTGCGACTCCATCAAGGTGGGGAGGATGAAGGGCAGCGTCGTGACCCGTCCTCGCGAGAGCAGGACGGCAAAGGTGAATTCGTTCCAGGTGAAGATGAAGGCGAACAGGGTGGTCGCCACCAAGGCCGGACGGGCGTTGGGGAGGACGACCTCCCAGAATGCGCGCAGCCGGCCGGCCCCGTTTACCAGCGCCGACTCCTCCATGGCTGGGCTGATGTCCTCGAAGAAGCTCTTCATGACCCAGGTGACGAAGGGGACGGTGAAGAGCAGGTATTGGACGATGAGGGCGACATAGGTGTCTACCAGGCCGAGGGTCGACCAGAAGAGGAACATCGGTATGGCGATCGCCACCGGTGGCATGAACAACACGCTGAGGATAAAGAAGGAGAGGTTGGTGCCGCCGGTCTTGAAGCGCGCCAGGCTATAAGCGGCGAAGGTTCCGATCGCCATGCCGATCACGGTCGCGGTCACTGACACGATGGCGCTATCGACCAGCCCCTTGAGCCCGCCCTGGTCAAACAGGGCGTCCGTGTAATTCCGAAAGTACAGCTGCGAGGGGAAGAAGACCGGCGGGTTGTGCAACCACTCGATCGGCGGTTTGATCGAGGTCGACAGCATCCAGTACACGGGAAACAGGAAGAAGACGAGCGCCAGTGTTAACCCCAGGTACACCGCAACCTGGGGGGCGCCTCGCCGGGCCACCGGGGTGGCCAGCGGTCGCCCGCGTCGAGTCGTCGCCTGCGTGGCCACGTCAGGCCGCCTTCACGTCGACCGCGGCCTTGAGGCTCCGGCCAATCGGCCGTTCCATGTAGCCCAGGATCACTCGCGCCAGTACCGTGATCAGGATGAGGGTGACGAACGAGAGCGCGGCGCTGTAGCCTACGGTGAAATACCGAAAGCCCTGTACATAGGTGTAGAAGGGGAGGCTCTCGGTCGCGGTCCCGGGGCCGCCCCCCGTCAGCATATAGATGATGTCGAAGAGCTTGAAGGCGCCGATCAGCCGCAGGATGACGGCGACCGCGATGACCCGCCGCAGGAGCGGGAGCGTCTGAAACAACAAGACCTGCCCGCCGCTCGAGCCGTCGATCCGGGCGGCCTCCAACACCGAGTGCGGAAGGGATTTCAGGCCAGCGAACAGCAGGAGCACCATGAAGGGGGTCCACTGCCAGAAATCCACGAGCACCAGCGACCACAGGGCCCCTTTCGGCGACGCCGTCCAGGTCTGGACCGGCAGGTGGAGGAGGCGCAGCACGTAGTTGAGGACGCCGGAATCGTATTCGAAGAGTGCTCGCCACTGGAAGGAGACCACCGACGGTGACAGGATGCTGGGGATGAGCAGGACGGTCGCAATCACCTGCTGGAAGCGCGGCAAACGGTCTAGCGCCAGCGCCAGCGCCAGGCCGACGCCCAGCTGGATGGTGATCACGGAGGCGGCGAACACCAGCGTGATCAGCAGGCTGGACCAGAACAGGGAGTCGTGAAGGAGGTCGGCGTAATTCTTCAGCCCGATAAAGCGGGAGGGAGCGACGGAGAGGAGCGCCTCGTTCGTGAACGAGAGCCGCAATGAGTAGAGGAGCGGGAAGATGCTGAGCCCGATTAGCAGGATGGCGGCGGGCGCGACGGAGAGGAGGGCGAAGCGGCGCCCTCCTCTCGCCGGACGGGTCCGGCGCAGACCGACGGTCGCCGCCGCCGTGCTCAGTAGTTGACCCCCGCCTTCTGGAAGCTCGCCACCCAGTCGGCGTATGCCTTGACCTGGCTGTCTTTGCCGAGGGAGTCCGTAATCGAGTTCCACTCGGACTCGACCGCCTTGAGCGCGTTCGCGGCGCTCGTGGTCCCGGAGAGGGCCTCGTTGACCTTCAGGTCGAGGATATCCAGGTAGCGCGGCCCGCCCGGGATCGACAGTTCCGGGTAGCCACCGGTCAGGCATCCCTTGATGGCGTTTACGTAGCTGGTCGCCTGGTCAGACGTCATGACGTCTTTCCCATCGTGCGTCTTCACCTTGGACGGGTCGAAGTGCGACGTCCGGAACGGATCCTCGCCGGCGCCCGGGTCGTAGACATCCTTAACGCTGACGTTCGCGCTGTTCATGTACTGGATGACCTTGTAAGAGTTGTGCGGGTTCGAGGAGAAGGCGGAGATTGCCATGATGCGCGAGTAGGCCATGTAGCTGCGGCCGGGGCAGGGGGCGTAGGTGGTCTTGCCCACCACCTGGCTCTGGCCGGGATCCTCCGCGTGCAGCGCCAGGTCATCCCACTGGACGACCATCGCCGACTGGCCCTTGACGTAAGTGTCGTTCAACTCTGGGTACCCGATCTGCAGGATGTTCGGCGGGGCATACTGCTTCAGGTTGATCAAGGTCTGAAGGGCCGCCACCCCCTGGTCTCCGGAGATCCCAGGCTTCATCTGCTCGTCGAACCACTTTCCACCACTCGCCGCAAAGACATTGATGAACCATGCATAGCAGAAGCCCCGCTGGCCGTAGAAGGCTGTCCCATAATGGGCCGGCGGTCGGTGCAACTCGCGGGCGAACGTGACGAACTCGTCCCAGGTCGTGGGTGGGCTCTTGATCCCGGCCGCGTCTGCCAGGTCTTTGCGCATGGCGACCTGGAGAATGTCGCCATCGTACGACGCGGCGTACATCTTGCCGTTGCGAACAGAGTTCGGATCGCGATAGACCGGCAAGACGTCATCCAGGTTGAAATCGGAGGCGCTGCCGAACTCGGTGAGAACGTGCAGGAACCCCTTGGCCGCGAAGTCGCCGAGGAACTGCGGCGGGAAAACCAGCACGTCATAGACGTTGCTCCGGGTGATCAGTTCCGAGACGATCTTTTCGTACTGGCCGACGAACGGCAACCCGACGATTTTGGTGTCGACCCCGAACTTCGACTTCATGTCTGGGTTGAACCATTGGAACGGCGCCGCGTTGTGGCCCTCGTCCACCTCCACCGCGATGGTGCTCGCCTCGCTGCTCGTGCCGCCGGATGCGCAGGCGGCCAGCAACGAGCCAAGCGAGCCGCTCATGGCCAGCGCGGCGCTTGTCTTGGCACTGCTAGCCAGGAAGTCCCGGCGGTTCAATCGTCTGTTTACAACCATTTCGACCCTCCTTCAACTCCGATTCACACGATCCGGCGACCGTCGCCGACGGACTCTCCGCGGGCAAAAAAGTGCAGGTCACTGGGGCGCAGCTCCAGAAACACCTCCTCTTCCATTTGGAGTTTTACGTCGGGATCGGCCTCGACCTTGACGAGCTCGTTCCCCACCCGGAACTCGTAGATGATCCGAGCCCCCTCCGGCTGGGCGACGTAGACGCGGGCAGGAATCTGATCATTCGAGCTTGCCTGCCGGTGGATGCGCACGGCGGGCGGGCGGATGCCGATGGTGACCGCCACGGCGTTTGCCCGCTCGAGCGCGGCCCGGGCCTGCTCGGAGACCGTCAGCCAGTGCTCGCCGATCCGCGCCCCCAGGCGTCCGTCCCGCCGCTCGATGGTGACAGGCAGCAAGTTCATCCGCGGCTCCCCGATGAAGCCGGCGACGAACGTGTTCGCCGGCCGGCGGTAGACGTCGTCGGGCGAGCCGAGCTGCTGCAGCACGCCGTCCTTCATCAAGGCGACGTGGTCGGCCATACTGAGTGCATCCAACTGGTCGTGGGTGACCACGATCGTGGTCGTTCCAAGTTCCTTCTGCAGCCGCTTGATCTCCCCGCGCATCGTGCTGCGCAGGACAGCGTCCAAGTTCGAGATCGGCTCATCCAGCAAGAACAGCTGGGGTCGCTGCACGATGGCGCGGGCCAGCGCGACGCGCTGCTGCTGGCCACCGGAAATCTGCTGCACCGATCGGTCTAAAAGCTCCTCGATCCCGAGGAGGGCCGCCACCTCGCTGGCCCGCTTGTCCCGCTCCCCACGGCTCATTCGGCGCACGCGCAGTGGGTAGGCAATGTTCTCGCCCACGGACATGTGTGGGTACAGCGCGTAGCCCTGAAACATCATGCCGATCTGCCGATCGCGCGGTTCGAGCCTCGTGATGTTCCGCGAGCCGAGCAGGACCTCGCCGCCGTCGGGGATTTCCAGGCCCGCGATCATCCGCAGCGTCGTCGTCTTGCCGCACCCGGAGGGTCCGAGGAGGCCGAGTGTGCTGCCATCGGGGACGTCCAGCGAAAGGTCGCGTACGGCGATAACCGGACCAAACGAGCGGGAAAGACCCCTCAGGGCGACCTTCGCCATCTCCAATCGCCTAGCGGGGTTCCAGCGGAACGGTGGGCGGTTCGACGGCGATCGCCTCTGGCAGGGCGGCGATCTCCAGGTCTTCCTTCGCCGTCATCCGGCGGAAGATGACCCAGAACTTCACGAGGTCGCGGTCGGGATAGCCAGCCCAATGCCAGATGCCCGGGTGCAGCATGAGCCCTTCGCCGGCGCACACCCGGACGGCGACCAACCCCTTTCCCGGTTTGGCCTTCTCGGTGCGGAGCGCGATCGGGACCAGAAGCTCACCATTCATTGGGGCCACGAACTCCGAGGTCCGCACGTGTCGCTCCATCCGGGTCACCTGCGCCGGGCGGCGCCGCACCTCGCAGATCCCCACCTCTCCCCAACCATCGCGCAGCTCAAGCGGCGCGAGCGTCGGCCAGTAGCGGAGCTCTTCGTTGTCGATGGGCGGCAGGCTCGAGGGGAGCTCGAGGAGGTACCCGTAGTCGGCGAGCCGCGAGTCCCCACCCTCGACAATGGTCACGAGAATTCTCCTCCCGTTCCCGCCGAACCGCCGGTCCCCACTGGGCGCGACGCTCAGCGCCCTTCCTGTAAGCGGTTTCATCCTAGCGATTTCGGACGGTTTGTCAAGATCGATTCACACGACAGGGTGCGTCAAACTGGTGGCCGCGCTTGACAGGGCACCCGCACCGGCCTAGGATGTGAAAGCGCTTACATGTAAGCGCTTCCGACCGGCCTTGCGGAGGAGAACCGCCGGCGGCGAGAGTGTGAGTGAAGCCAACCATTTACGACGTGGCCAGGCGGGCCCGTGTGTCCACGGCCACCGTGTCTCGCGCGCTGAACGGGACGAGCGCTGTCGCGTCGCAGACCCGTGAGCGCATCGACCGGGCCGTCAGGGCGCTGGGCTACCGCCCGAACGTCGTCGCACGCAGCCTCGTTACCAAGGTAACGCACACGATCGCCCTGCTGCTACCGGATATCACCAACCCATTCTTTCCCGACCTGGTGAAAGGCGTCCAGACGCTGGCCGACGAGCGAGGTTACACGGTCTTGCTGTGCAGCGTTGCAGGCGACGCCTCCCGCGAGGAGGAGTACCTCGAGATGCTGAGCGCCAAGCAGGTCGACGGCGCCCTTCTTGTTGGGCTAGTCTGCGGGCACCAGACGATCGCCCGCTTTGCGCGACATGGCATTCCTATCGTCTCGCTCGACCGAAATATCGACTACCCGAGGGCGCCGATCGTCCAGGTCAATCATCGCAAAGGCGCCCGAGTCGCCACCGAATATCTCCTCGAGCTGGGCCACCGCGGCGTCGCCCACATCAGCGGACCGATCGGGCTGCGGGTGAGCCAGGAACGCCTGGCCGGCTACCGCGAAGCGCTCAACAAGGCGGGCATCGGCTATGATCCCGGGCTGGTCGTCTCTGGAAACTTCACGGAAGAGGCAGGCTACACCGGCATCGAGGCCCTGCTCGAGGCGGCCACGGCGTTCACGGCCGTCTTCGCCGCCAATGACCTGGCGGCCATCGGCGCCACCGCGGCGCTCAAAGACCGCGGCCACCGAGTGCCCGAAGACGTATCGGTCGTCGGATTCGACGACATCCGCCTGGCGGCGTACACCTCGCCGCCATTGACTACAATCCGACAACCCACCTACGAAATGGGCCGGCGAGCCACCGAGCTTTTGATCGACGCCATCCACAGCCGCGGCAGCATCCGGCGGATACAGCCGGTGGTCTTCGACGGTGAGCTCATCGTCCGCGCGTCGTCGGCGCGGCTCGTCACGGCCCAGCTCGCCGGGGCGGTCTGACCATGGGCCGCATCGTCGTCCTGGGCAGTCTGAATACTGACCTCGTCACCACCGTCCCTCACCTGCCACGCCCGGGCGAGACCGTGCTGGGCGGTGACCTGCGGACGTTCCCGGGGGGCAAGGGCGCGAACCAGGCGGTGGCGGCCGCGCGCCTCGGGGGCCAGGTCTCGATGGTGGGCCGCGTCGGTCAGGACGCGTTCGGCGCCGCGCTCGTCGAGCAGCTCGTCAACGACGGCGTCGACACGCGGGGCGTCACCCGCGACCCGGGGCTCCCCACCGGGATCGCGCTCATCCTAGTGGACAGCGCCGGCCAGAACCAGATCGCGGTCGCGTCTGGGGCCAACCGGGCGGTGGGGCTTGAGGAGGTCTCGACCGTGCTCGGGATGCTCGGGCCGGACGACATGCTGCTCGTGCAGCTCGAGGTCCCGGCGGCCGCCGTCCGCCAGGCAGTGCTTGGGACTCGGGCCGCGGTGCTCCTGAACGCTGCGCCACCCCTCCCCGTGGAGGCGGAGCTGCTCAAGCGCCTCGACGTTCTCGTCGTCAACGAAAGCGAGGCCGAAATCCTCTTCGGGCAGCCGGTGACCGGCCCGGAGGACGCTACCGAGGTCACTGGCCTCGCGCGGCGAGCCGGCGTCGATCTCGCGGTCGTTACCGTGGGGGCGTCGGGAGCGGTGTTCAACGATGGGAAATCGGCGGAGCTCGTCGCTGCCTTCGAGGTGTGCGCGGTGGACGCCACCGCGGCGGGGGACGCCTTCGTGGGCGCGCTGGCGGTCGCCCTCGTCGGCGGGACACCGGCACGCGCTGCGGTTCGGCTGGCCAATGCCGCCGGCGCCGCGGCCACCACTAGGGCGGGAGCGCAGAGCTCCTTGCCGTCCCCCTCGGATCTCAAACGACTCTTCGGCATCGACTGGCCGGCCGTGCAACCGGCTGCCGCGCGACAACAAAGGAAGGAGGAACGCGTATGAATAGACGACGACGGTTCGTGCTCGGCGCCCTCGGACGAGGGTCGATGTGTCTGTGGGCAGGCAGTTTGCGGGTGTGTCGCAAAGGTTGAAGAGGGGCAAAAAGCAAGGCCGGCCAGGCAGCCCATTCATAGCTATGATGAAGGCCGCCTAAGCTCGGGTGGCATCGAGGACACCGGACTTGCAACGATCCCTGGCTTCTGGCGTTCTCAGGCCCAAGCTCCGATGCGGCCGGTCCCGATTGTAGTCAGCGACGAACTCGTTCAGGATCGTCAGAAGCTGATCCTGATTCAGTAGGTCAGGTGGTCGAGGCACTCCCGGCGGAACGTGCGAACCCCCCTGCAGGTCGACCAGGTGGGCGGGCCGGGGCGCCCGCGTGAAAAGCAGCGGCAGCAGGCTCTGGCCCCCGGCCAGCGCTCGCGCGTCGCCGGCATGGCGGGCCATGATGTGGGCTGCCTCGTCGAGGGATTCGGGCCGGTGATACTCGAATGGCGCTGGCTTCACTCAGCGGTTCCTCCCCCGGCTCTGGCGAGCGTTGCGTTCATGCCGCGCGCGCTTTCGCTGGCCACCGATCGCGGGATGGGCCAGCCATCAGGCGAACACTTCCTCGACACGTCGCTTTGATCTCGCCCCTAATTCTCCACCTCTCACCATCGGGGGGACGAACCGCCAAGCCTCAACGCCAACTTCCGCCGCTCGATCAGGCCGTCCTCAAACCTGACCAGCGATCAGGAGGGTTCGGCGTCCGTCGTTCAACGCGTCGCTCGGCGGGGTCCTGCCTCTGAATTCGCATCAAGCAGCTGTGTGCGCATCACGCCGGCGACCCATGAGCGGAATCGCTCGGGTTTCCAGCCTCTTCGCAGAACGAGCTGGTGGTACATACCCGGATCGTCGAGGATCCAGATGATGTCCGCCGCTCTCGTCGTCGAGCCTCTTCCTCAGCGGTCCGTGCTCCCGCACCATCTTCACGACGCTCGTCGCGCCGACACGCCGATCGGCAAGGATCTGGTTCCACTGCTCGCGCACGTCAGGATCGCTACTCGCCGCGCCCCGAAAGGCTTCGTAGATCTGCGCCAGGCGTCCGCCCACGAGCACGATTACGTCGGCATAGCGGTTCAGACGCTCTGTTTGACTGGTCGCGAGCTGTACCGGCTGCGGCGACGGCCGTTGAGGCAGTGGGATCGGCTCGTCGCCGCCCACCAGAGCCACGTCGTATGCGATGCGAAGGAGTAACGCCTTTCCGCCGACCGACGTGAACACCGTGGCGCGACCGACGCTGGCGGCTTCGGCGATCTCATCGATCGAGGTGCGCCGTACGAGCTGTTCAAACTTGAAGGGCTCTCCCGGTTCCAGTCAGACACTCGACGCCAACCGCTTGGCCCGTGAGTCGATGCCCAACGCCGGACGAGGTTCATCGAAAAGCGGAAACACGGATTCCGCGAATAACTCCGTCTGCTGCAGAAGGTTGTCTGCTGGTTGGTAGGCAACCTTCAACTCCAGGTGGGTAACGCCGGCTTCAATCAGCCGGCGCCGAGCGAGGTCGCGCCGATGGTTGCGGGTCAGGAGGCGGAAGGGGTGACGAGCCAGCGCAGGACGCGGAGGAGCACAAAGCCGGCGATCAGGCCGCCCCCAATCCAGTACAGGAACACCGGTACATCCGAGGGGTGTCTCGCTGTCAGGGC
>Ga0207684_10000591_pt1 | contig 43689 bp, 36 predicted proteins | sample KBSK5501metaG_FD_184342 | JGI IMG/M metagenome (GOLD analysis project Ga0207684, IMG submission 184342) | Corn, switchgrass and miscanthus rhizosphere microbial communities from Kellogg Biological Station, Michigan, USA - KBS K5-50-1 metaG... | ecosystem: Host-associated > Plants > Roots >... | reverse complement strand
GCCGGGATGGTGGGTGCGTCGATATCGATCGGAGCGGGCGTAACCGTCGGATGCTCAGGTCCCGCCTCTGGATGGAGCGCTGGACCGCGGAGTCCATGCGACCCGCGGTCGCTCGGCGTCCTCGGATGCCCTGAGGATGGCCCCTGATTCGCGAGTGCAGCGAGAGCCACGCCACTCATCATCAACGCCGCCGCGATCGCGAGCGCGAGCACGCGACGAGGTCGACGACGAGGCCGGAACGGAGCGACGTCCTGATCGAAACCGATGCGCTCCCGGACGATCGACCACGTTCTGTCGGCCTCGACCGGTGTCACCAGGAGCCGTTCCAGCACCTCCTCGACGTCCGCGACGTCCCGATCTTGCCCAGGGAATGGGCTGACGTTCGAGGCGGGGGTTAGGGGTTCGCTCATGGCGCTTCCTTCAGGACGTCTCGGAGCACGAGCAACGCGCGCCACCGCTTCGTGTTCACCGCGGAGGTGCTCGTGTCCATCGCGGCGGCCACCTCATCGTTCGTGAGACCCGCGAGGTACCGGAGCTCCACCACTTGGCGCTGGTCGTCCGGGAGACGGTCGATCGCCTCCCGGAGCGCGAGCAGTTCGGCTGTCATCGGCTCGACCGCATGTTCTGGCGGCTCCGCGACGGGGATCGTCCGCGACCGGGCGCGGAACTCATCCGCGATGACGTGGCGTGCGATGCCGAACAGCCACGCTCCGAACGGTCGCCCAAGGTCCCGATACGAGGAGATCCCTGCCCAGGCTCGAACGAACACCTCGGCAACTGCGTCCTCGTCGGCCCTGCCCAAGCGGAGGCGGACGTGGCGGGCAACGCCTCCCACGTAGGTGCGGTAGAGCTCTTCGAAGGCATCCGCGTCTCCCTCCGCCGCCGAGGCGATAAGGGTGGTCTCGTAGGCCCGATCTGGGTGCTCTTCTTGTGTATCGGGGGAGGGAGCCGAGATGCTCGGGAGTTCTTCGGGGTTGTTCGATGCTTCCACGCCGCCTTCATCGGCAGGAAGCGGTCCCTCGATAAGGGCTCGGAGTTCGATCGCCAAGTCCGGCACACGTGAACTAGAAGGGCCAACCCTCAGGGTAGATGCGTCCGTCTTGCTGTGTGCAGTAGCCCGCAGCCGCGGCACGCAAGAGAGGAAGGTGGGGATCGGTGGGATCCGTCACGAACACGTTATCCAGTTCGAACGGGTCCGAACGCTCGTCATAGGCCTCCTCGAAACCGTCGGCGTACTTCACGTACATCCATCCGGCTGATCGTACCCCGCAGTACACCGGGACCTTGTTGCCGTCGTTCCAGTGCATGATCGGGAAGTCCTGCCTGACCGGGGGCGAGGTCCAGGGTTCGCCATCGGTCTGGGGTTGCCGAGGCAGATCGTTCACGAACGACTCCAGCGTCGAGCGGATATCCACGTTCAAGGCGAGCCGATCGGACACCCCACCGACGGGTCCGACGCTGGAAAGGTCGACCCCCTTGCCGGCGATGATCATCGGGACACGCAGGCTCTCGTTGTAGGGCACCATCTTGCCGCCCCAGCGGTGTTCGCCCCATTCGAAACCGTTATCGGACATGAACAGCACGACGGTGTCATTCGGGAGAGCGTTCCAAAGAGCTCCGATCGCTCGATCGACCCCGTATATCGACGCGAGCTGCCTCGTATGGAACGCATCGATGGACGATTGGGCGGTCGCGCTCAACGGCCTCGCCTGGATGTAGCTGGGCTTATCCGAGACGTCGGCCTCTTGCTCGGAGGGTGGCCGGACGTACGAACCGAGGTCGCCGTCGAACCTGCCGACATCGCGAGGGTCCGGGATGGCGGGTCCGTGCGGGGCGGTGGTGGCGAAATAGAGGAAGAACGGACCTGCCTTGGCCTGGTGGATGAAGCTCAGAGCCTGTTGCTCGAGCACTGTTGTGCTGTAGTCATTCGGAGCGGTGCCGTAATACTGCTTCGTCACGCCATCTGCCGCTGCCCAATAGTTGAAGTACTTGCCGGTGTTGATCTCGAACCATCTATCCCAACCTGGTGGCACGGTGAGATAGTCAGTCCTGGGCGAGTACCCGTTGAGGTACTTCCCGATCAGGGCTGTCGTGTAGCCGCCCGTCTCCAGGTCCGTCGCGATCGTGTCGTTCATCGCTCCGAACTGCTGAGACGCGCCGTAACCCCCCCACGTTCCGCTGTTCCCATAGACCCCGGTCGTGTACGAGTACCTTCCGGTGAGCGTCGTCACGCGACTTGGGCAGCACAGCGGGTTCGAGACGAACGCGTTCGAGAGGGTCACCCCGTTGGGGATCAGATCGGCAGCCACGTTGGGCATGTACCTCGGATCCACGGTGTCCCATCGTTGATCGTCCGTCATGATGATCACGATGTTCGGTCTGGTCGCTGTCGCCGCGGCGTGGGCGTGATGCGTCGGCGATGCCACGACCGCGGCGGCAAGCAGGATGAGAGAGATCGCTCCTCGTGATCCGCGTCCACGACCGGCGCGTGACTGGCCCTTGCCAGACATCCGCTTCCCCCTTCGGTAGCTGAGCTACCTCGGCACTCGAGGCCTCTCGCTTTGCGTCCCCGTCTCACGACGGGTTTGCCCTTGTCGAGGACTTGTTTCCCCAGTGCTATCGGGGCAGTTCACGGAAATGCACAACACGCGCGAGGACACAGCCATAGCGGAGACGTCGGATGTCGGGTGGGCGTTCCTGAACCGCTGATGTGGACCTAGCTCGGGATGGGAGGCGGTGGCGTTCCCCTGGGACCTCATGCGGAACCATGCGGCAGGTGCGTGGGGCTAGACTGACATGGTCCGAGGACGATCACTCGAGCCACGAAGGGGCGCTGGGATGCGGCGGATCGTAACCCTCACACTGATGGCCACCCTGGTGCTGCTCGCGTTGCCGCGGGTTGCGGAGGCACACCATCTACCGAACTCGTACTGCAGCCCGACTGGGGATATCTGCCAGAGCACCAGGAAAGTGAACGGCATCCGGATGCTCCGGATCAGCCTCGCCGCCAAGTACTTCGATCGGTACACCCTCTGCGTGAAGGCTCCAGACAGCACCCGGGCATGTCACCGCTTCTACATCCATGACCTGGGCGTGACGTTCGGGTCGTCCGTCCGCTGGCGGAGGCACTTCCCGAACAAGGGTCCTGGTGCATACGTGGTTACCTGGTCGTCCGGCGGTCATCGAGTAGGAGCGAGATTGGGCTTTCACGTTCGGGTCGCCTAGCGTCCTCGAAACGCTCGACCCCAAGGCGTGCGACACGCCCCGACGCATCCTGATCACCGACCAGGCCGACCGCGACTCGGTCAACGGCCGTTCTCAGCCTTTCGGAGGTTCGGTGATCGCGGACGCGATGACGACGACGGGGACGGCAAAGGCGGCAAGCGCCGCCGACCATCGAAGTCGTCGGGCCACGCTGAAAGGCTAGGGGAAGGCCGATGGTGGTGGAAGCCAGGCGCCGGCTACCGATCAGCGTGAGCGAATGCTCTCGCTACGTGCGGAGTAGCGTCCACAAGAGGAGTCGAGCCTCGTTCGAGCAATCTGCCGACGGCGATACCGATCGGCACGGAGCAGACCAACCATACCTCGAGGATCTTGACGATCACCGCGCGCTCCCTCCGTTGGGGGTTCCGCTTCTCCTCGAACGCATCGACACGTTGACAGGCGAAGTTGACGGGGAGATGAAGAAGGCGCGAAGGGTTCCTTGACGGCTCCTCGGAGCGCCGTGGCTCCTGTCGTACCATGTGCGTCTTGAGCTAGCGGGCCAACCTCGAGTTCCACCGGCCGCCGTCCGCGGTCCGTGTTCGCCGCACCCGAGGAGGTCCACCGTGTCGATCCGCCCGAACCACATCCACCGCAGCACATCTCATGGGGAAGCGCCATGATCGCGCTCGAGGCTCGCGAGCTCTCGGTCGAGGTCGGCGGGCGTATCGTCGTCGAGGGGCTCAGCATCGACCTGCGCGACGGCGACAAGGTCGGCGTCGTGGGGCGCAACGGCGCCGGGAAAACCACCACCCTCAGGGTGCTCGCAGGCGAGATCCCGCCTGCGGGTGGCTCGGTGACCCGCCGGGGCGGGGTCGGCTACCTCCGCCAGGATCCGCGGCAGCACCGCGCGGAGGACGACGATCGCGGGCTCGAACACATCCTCGGGGCGCGTGGCCTCGTCGATCTCAACCGGCGTCTCGAGAAGGCACGGATCGCGCTCGAGGAGTCGCACGGCGAACGCGAGGTCCATCGGTTCGCGCGCCTCGAAGAGGAGTACCGCCAACTCGGCGGCTACCAGGCCGAGTCAGAGGCGAAGGCGATCGCCGCGGGGTTGGGGCTGCCCGAGGATCGGCTCTCGCTCCGCGTACGGGCGCTCTCGGGTGGCGAACGACGACGGCTCGAGCTCGGCCGGATCCTGTTCGGCGGCTCGGATCTGCTCCTGCTCGATGAGCCGACGAACCACCTCGACATCGACGCGAAGAACTGGCTGATGAAGTTCCTCACGACGCACAAGGGTGCGCTGGTTGTGGTGAGCCACGACCTGTCACTGCTGGATGCCTCGATCACGCGGATCCTGCATCTGGATCGCGACGGCGTCGTCGAGTACCGGGGCACCTACCGGGAGTATCGGGAAGCCCGGCGCCTCGACGAGGCCCGGCTCGGCAAGCTCGCCGATCGGCAGCAGCACGAGATCCAGCGGCTCCGGACCCTCGCGGATTCGATGCGTGGGCAGACCGCGAAACGGGCCCGGAAAGCGAAGACGCTCGACACCCGTGTGTCGAAGCTGGAGGCGAGACGCGTCGAGGGGCCGGCGAGGGAGAAGCGCGTTCGGTTCCGGTTCCCCGACCCACCGCACAGCGGTCGGACGGTCCTCGTGGTGGACGGCCTATCGAAGTCCTACCGCGGCCCGGCGATCTTCGAGGACGTGAGCTTCGACCTCGGCAGGGGAGAGCGGTTACTGGTGCTGGGGCTCAACGGCGCGGGGAAGACGAGCCTGCTCCGGATCCTCATGGGGGAAACCGAGGCCGATCGCGGGACCTTCGCGTTCGGACATGGGGTCGTACCCGGCTACTACGCGCAGGAGCACGAGGGCGTCCGCGACGGCGCCTCGGTCCTCGACCACATGAAGGAGGCCTCGGACGCCGACGATCTGGCGCTCCGAACCCTGCTCGGGATGTTCGGGCTCCACGGGGAGGTCGCGTTCCAGGACGCGGGCACCCTCTCGGGAGGGGAGAAGACGAAGCTCGCGCTGGCGATCCTGGTCGCGGGCAGGAAGAACCTCCTGCTCCTCGACGAGCCCACGAACAACCTGGATCCGCCGTCGCGAACGGCGATCGCGGAAGCCCTCCAGGGGTGGCCCGGAGCGATGCTCCTCGTGAGCCACGACCAGGAGTTCGTGGAAGCGCTCGCGCCGGCGCGCATCCTCTTGATGCCCGACGGGGCGGTGGATCGCTGGAGCGACGACTACCTGGACCTGGTGGCCCTCGCGTAGCTCGGTACACTCCCCACGACCTCGAGGCGGGAGGAGCGGTGGGAGGCAACGGATCGGCGGCGGACCTCGTCTTCGTGAACGGCGCCGTCTACACGGTAGACGCGACGCGATCGTGGGCGCAGGCCGTCGCGGTACGCGATGGGCGGATCGCCCTCGTCGGGACCGACGACGACGTCCGTCCCGCCGTCGGCGCGGGGACCGAGGTGGTCGACCTCGCCGGACGGATGCTCGTCCCCGGGTTCCAGGACGCGCACGTCCACCCGGTGTCCTCCGGCATCGACATGCTCCAGTGCGATCTGCACGATCTGGATTCGAAGGCCGGGTACCTGGCGGCGATCGGCGCCTACGCGGAAGCCAACCCGGACGAGCCGTGGATCCTCGGGGGCGGGTGGTCCATGGACGTGTTCCCGCGTGGATGCCCGTCGAAAGACGATCTGGACACGATCGTGCCGGACCGCCCCGTGTTCCTGCCGAACCGGGACGGGCACAGCGCCTGGGTCAACTCGATCGCACTGGAGCGCGCGGACGTGTCGAGCATCACGCTCGATCCGGCCGACGGCCGGATCGAGCGTGATGCGAAAGGCTCCCCCTCCGGAACGTTGCACGAAGGCGCCATGGGGTTCGTCGGCGATCTGGTTCCCCCGTCGCGACCGGACGTGGTCGCCCGCGGTCTGTTGGAAGGGCAGGCGTACCTGCACAGGCTCGGCATCACCTCGTGGCAGGACGCGATCGTCGAGGCAGGATCCGCCGACTGGACTGGCTCCTTCGAGGCCTACGTGGATGCGGCCGAGGAGGGAACGCTGACGGCGCGCGTCGTCGGTGCGCTCTGGTGGGACCGGAACGCAGGGCTCGAGCAGATCGACAACCTCGTTGCGCTCCGGGAGCGCGCCGATACTGGGCGCTTCGCCGCCACGTCGGTCAAGATCATGCAGGACGGCGTTTGCGAGAACTTCACGGCAGCCGTCCTGGACCCGTACCTGGATGTGAACGGCGAGGCGACGGACAACCGGGGGATCTCGTTCGTCGAGCCGGAGCTCCTCAAGGAGGCCGTGACCCGGCTCGACGCGTTGGAGTTCCAGGTCCATTTCCACGCCCTGGCGGATCGAGCGGTCCGGGAGGCGCTCGATGCCGTAGAGGCGGCGCGACGGACGAACGGGCTGACCGACACCCGTCCGCATCTCGCCCACCTCCAGGTGATCCACCCCGACGACCTCCCACGGTTCCGGTCCCTCGGGGCGGTCGCGAACGTGCAGCCGCTCTGGGCGGCGCACGAGACGCAGATGGATGAGCTGACCATCCCGTTCCTCGGCGAGCCGCGTTGGATGTGGCAGTACCCGTTCGCCAGCCTCGTCCGGCACGGCGCGATGCTCGCGATGGGGAGTGACTGGTCGGTCTCGAGCCCCAACCCCGTGGAGGAGATCCACGTGGCGGTCAATCGCGTGATGCCGCCGAACTACCCGTACGGAGCGAACCGTGGCGAGGTGTTCCTCCCGGAGGAGCGGCTCGACCTGGAGACGTCGATCGCCGCCTTCACGATCGGGTCGGCATTCGTGAACCACCTCGACCGCGAGACGGGCTCGATCGAGGTCGGCAAGCTCGCGGATCTGGCGGTCATCGATCGCAACCTCTTCGCCCATGCTCCGGAGGAGATCGCCGAGGCTCGGTGCCAGATGACGTTCGTGGAGGGGGAGCGGGTGTTCGCGGCAGCCGACGCCTGATCCCGACCGTGACCCAGGGTCGACAGACGTCGTTGCGAACCCGTGCGCTGCCCCGCACGATGGCTCCCCGCATCGACCGAGCTCGAAGGAGGACCCGATGGCCCAGCCGTTCGACATGAGCCTCGTCCAACGTGGCGCACGGAACCGCCGCACCCCCTACTACGAGGCTACCCAGAAGTACGGCCCGGCGGGGTTCACGGTCTACAACCACATGTACTTCCCGATCCGCTTCGACTCCTTCGAGGCGGAGTTCGACGCGTTGCTGAACGGCGTCACGCTCTGGGACGTCGCCGTCGAGCGGTGCCTCGAGATCTCGGGGCCGGACGGCTTCCGGTTCGCGCAGCTCCTCACGCCACGCGACCTGTCGAAGTGCGTCGTGGGTCAGGGCAAGTACGTGCTGATCTGTGACGCCGACGGCGGCATCATCAACGATCCAGTGATGACGCGGATGGACGAGAACACGTTCTGGTTCGCGCTCGCCTCCTCCGACGCCTTGCTGTTCTCGAAGGGGCTGAAGAACGCCTATCCGGATCTGGACGTCACGATCCAGGAGGCGGACGTCGCGCCCCTCCAGGTCCAGGGGCCACGATCCAAGGACCTCATGGTCAAGCTCCTCGGGGAGGACATCCTGGACCTCCGGTACTACTTCTGGACCGACGCGAAGATCGCCGGGGTCCCGGTGGTGGTGACGCGCACCGGCTGGACCTCCGAGATCGGCTACGAGGTCTACACGACCGATACGCCCCGCGGGAACGATGTGTACGAGGCGATCATGGAGGCCGGGCAGGAGTTCGGGATCAAGCCGACCGGCCCGTCGGACATCCGCAGGATCGAAGGTGCGATCTTCAACTGGGGCGCCGACATGACGTACCAGAACAACGCCTTCGAGTTGGGTCTGGACCGGCTGGTGGACCTCGACACGGTCTCGCCCGAGGAGAGCATCTCGATCGGCGCGTACCGGGCGATCCGGGAGTCGGGGGTCGACACGAAGATCAACGGTGTCGTGCTCGACGGCGAGCCGTTCCCGGGCCTCAACGCGGTCAAGTGGCCCGCCTCGGTCGACGAACAGCAGGTCGGCAAGGTGACGTCGGCGATCTATTCGCCGCGTCTGAAGCAGAACATCGGCTACTGCTGGCTCCCGGCGGGGAGCAGCCATGACGGTCAGGCCGTGACCGTGCAGACCGAGTGGGGGACCCGGGCCGCGACCGTGACCCCGATGCCGTTCGTGGATCCGTCGAAGCAGATCCCCGTTTCCTGAAAGGGCGTTCAACGCGACAGCGCTGGCCGTGGCGTCGGCGGACTTGCATCCCGGTCGCCTCCTGAACGATGCTTCAAGGAACGCCGGGTCGATGCCCGGTCCGAAGCTCTCAGGAGGGCGTCCGATGGTCAACGAACGCGAGGAGATGCTCGCGAAGAGCTCAACGCTCTACTTCGGCCCGTGGTACCGGCGATCGCCGTTCTTCAAGGCGACGCTGCGGGCCGGGTGCACCGCCTACGACATCTACAACCACATGTACCTCCCGGGGTACTACGACGACCCCGAGACGGAGTACAAGCTGCTGAACGAAGGCGTCGCGCTGTGGGACGTCGGCGTCGAGCGGACCGTGCAGGTGAGCGGTCCTGATGCGGACACGCTGATCGACCGGATCACGTGCCGCGATCTCACCAAGTGCGCGGTGAAGCAAGGCAAGTACATGCTGGTGACGGCGCCCGACGGCGGGATCGTCAACGACCCGGTCCTGCTGCATCCTGAACCGAACGTCTGGTGGATGCAGCTGGCCGACTCGGACGCCGGCCTGTACGCATTGGGGCTCGCGGCGCAGTCTGGTTTGGATGTCGACGTCTCCTACCCGGACGTGCATCCGGTCCAGGTGCAGGGGCCGCTATCGGCCAAGACGCTCGAGAAGCTCGTCGGTCCCGCGATCTACGACCTCAAGTACTACTGGTGCGACCGGTTCGACGCGCGCGGGATCCCGGTCGTGATCTCCCGGACCGGGTGGACCGCGATCCCGGGCTTCGAGGTCAACCTGTTGGACGGCGCGCGCGGGGACGATCTCTGGGACGCGATCGCGGAGGCGGGCGATGAGTTCGGACTCCGGCCGACCGCACCGAGCGAGGCGCGCAGGATCGAGGCCGGCATCTTCAACTACGGCTCGGATATGCGACTGACCGACACCCCGTTCCACGTGATGGGTCTCGAGCGGCTCGTCGAGGAGCAGCCGCAGGACTACATCGGCAAGGACGCGCTGGAGAGGATCCGCCGCGAAGGGGTCGACCGGAAGCTGGTGGGTATCGAGCTGCTCGGATCTGAGCTGCGCGCGGAGATGTCGGAGTACTGGAACGCGTACGAGGACGGACACAAGATCGGCTACCTGACGGACGCGGTCTGGTCGCCCGGACTCGAGAAGAACATCGGCTATGTGTGGGTCCCGATCCGGCTCGCCGAACCGGGGAACCGGCTGGACGTCGAGACCGAGAACGGGGACCACCTCGAAGGCATCACCGCGGCGATCCCGTTCGTCGATCCTCGGAAAGAGCGTCCCGCCGGTTCGCTGACATCGTCGTCGTAGGACCCACCGCGGCGCCGCGGGCGGCGAACCGCCCGGGCCCGCGCGGCGTATGGCGAAACGTATCCGCCGCGCACCATCGGAGGGTTCGCATGCGCAAGATCCTGGTGGGCGTCGTGGCGCTCGCGTTCGTCGCCACCGCTTGCTCCGTCGACCTGACCGGTCACTCGGCCGGTTCGACGGACGCGTCGCCCATCGCAGGAGCTCTGAACGGCGCGGCCGAGCCCATCGCGACGGTCGTAAGGACGGCGCTCCCGGCGGTCGTGAACGTCACGACCGACGTGTTCCAGGCGGGCCCGTTCGGCAACGTCCAGCAGGGGAAGGGCGTCGGCACTGGCTTCATCGTCCGCCAGGACGGGATCATCGTGACGAACTGCCACGTCGTGGAGGGTGGATCGAAGATCACGGTCTCGACGTCCGCGCAGACGCCGAAGCAGTACGACGCTCGGGTGATCGGTGGCGACTGCGAGCATGACTTGGCGGTCCTGAAGATCGACGCGAGCGGGTTGCCGACCGTTCCCTTGGGCGACTCCGGGGCGCTCGTCCTGGGACAGCGGGTCATCGCGATCGGCTACGCACTCGCCCTCGAGGGTGGCCCGACGGTCACCGCGGGGATCGTCTCGTCGCTCGACCGAACGATCACGGTCCAGGATCCGAGTTGCAGGGTCTGCAAGAACGGCGCGCGGGTGTACTCGAACGTGATCCAGACCGACGCGGCGATCAACCACGGCAACTCGGGCGGCCCCTTGCTGAACATGGCCGGGCAGGTTGTGGGGATCAACTCGGCCGGCGCCGACACCGCCGAGAACATCGGGTTCGCGATCGCGATCGACTCCGCGAAAGACACGATCCAGCAGGCGATCGCGAACCCGCTCGCACCCGCGGCCTATCTGGGCGTCTCATCCCAGAGCGTCACCCCTGCCCTCGCGGTCCAGCTAGGGCTAGCGGTGCAGAGCGGGGCTGTCGTGATCGCCACCACGGCCGGCGGGCCCGCGCAACACGCCGGGATCAGAAGCGGCGACGTGATCGTGGCGGTCGACGGTACGACGGTCACCACCGCGGACGATGTGGGCACGGTCCTGGCCGGGCTGCACCCCGGTCAGAGCGTCAGCGTCGACCTGGTGTCCGCGTCGGGTGCTCGCCGATCCGTCGACGTGACGCTGGGTGCACGCCCGCTGCCGACGCGGTTCCCGTAGAGCGACGACACCGGTGCGCTAGCCTTCCCCGCATGGGTGCACCGTTCGAAGCAGGAGAGCGAGCGCTGCTGATCGACCAACGCGGGCGTTCCTACGTGGTCGTTCTCCAGCCGGGCGGGACTTACCACACGCATTCCGGCGCGCTCCGCCACGATCTGCTGCTGGGTCAGCATGAAGGGGTCCGGTTGAAGACCGCCACCGGCATGGTGCTCACGGCGTTCCGCCCACGGTTCGCGGACTACGCCCTGAAGATGAAGCGCGGCGCGCAGGTCGTCTACCCGAAGGACCTCGGGCCGATCGTGACGTATGCCGACGTGTACCCGGGCGCGAGGGTCCTCGAGGCAGGGACGGGATCGGGTGCGCTGACGATCGCCCTGTGTCGTGCGGTCGGGATGGACGGGAGCATCGTCTCGTACGAGTTGCGGGACGAACACCACGCCCAGGCGGTGCTCAACATCGAGGGGATGTTCGGCAAGATCCCCGATCAGCTCGATCTGCGCGTCGGTGACCTCGCCGATGTCGGCCGAACGGGTGAGCGGTTCGACCGATGCGTTCTCGACCTGCCGGAACCTTGGGGGCCCCTCGAGACGCTCCGCGGCACGCTCGAGCCGGGGGCGGTCCTCTGCGCGTACCTGCCGACGACGGTTCAGGTCCAACAGCTCGTGCTTGCTCTTCCGTCGCACGGGTTCCTGCATATCGAGACCTTCGAGGTGCTTCGGCGCGGTTGGCACGTGACCGAGCGGAGCGTCCGACCGGAGCATCGGATGATCGGTCACACCGGGTTCCTCACGATCGCGCGCCGAACCTCCTGACCCGCACGGATCATTTCCTCTCCCGGTCCTAAGCCGTTCGACGCCTCGTGCCGTAGATACTGGACAGGATGGATCGGAACGCGACGTCCCCGATCGCGTCGGTCCGCAGGTGTAGATTCCAGACGCGCGGAGGAGGCGCAGATGCCCGGACACGGTGAGCAGGTCGACGAGCTGCGATCCCAGGTCAAGTTCCTGGAGGAAGAGGTCGGGCTCCTGCGTCGCCGGCTGACCAACGCGCCTCGCCAGGTCTCCATCCTCGAGGAGAAGCTCGTCGAGACGCGCGAGCAACTCGCCAAAGCGATGGGTCAGAACCAGAAGCTCGCCGACGCGCTGCGCGACGAGAGGGACAAGATCGAAGCGCTCGCCGATGAGGTCGAGAAGCTCAGCCAGCCACCCGCTTCGTTCGGCATCTTCCTCCGGGCCAACGACGATGGCTCGCTCGACGTCGTGACCGCGGGGCGCAAGATGCGGGTGATGCCCGCGCCGGACATCGAGGTCGTGAAGATCGTCCCGGGCTCGCAGGTCGTCCTCAATGAGTCGCTGAACGCGGTGGAGGTCCTGGATCCGGATCGCGCCGGCGAGGTCGTCAAGGTGAAGGATCGCCTGGGCGACGACCGGGCGCTGGTCTTCGGTCGCGGCGACGAGGTGCACGTCGCGTACCTCGCTGGAGATCTCCTCCAGAGCTCCGTGCGAGCGGGCGACAACGTGCTGTTCGACCCACGTTCGGTGGTGATCACCGAGCTCCTGCCGAAGGAAGAGGTCGAGGAGCTCGTGCTCGAGGAGATCCCGGACGTCGGGTACGAGGACATCGGGGGACTCGAGGGCCAGATCGAGGCGATCCGTGACGCGGTCGAGCTGCCGTTCCTCTATGCGGAGCTGTTCAACGAGCACGAGCTCGAGCCTCCCAAGGGCGTCCTTCTGTACGGACCGCCGGGCTGCGGCAAGACCCTGATCGCCAAGGCGGTGGCCAAGTCGCTCGCGGAGAAGGTGGCCGAGCGGACCGGCCGCGAGGATGCCCGGAGCTACTTCCTCAACGTCAAGGGTCCGGAGCTCCTGAACAAGTACGTGGGTGAGACGGAGCGCCAGATCCGCGAGATCTTCCAGCGGGCCAAGGAGCGGAGCGAAGAAGGTCTTCCCGTGATCGTGTTCTTCGACGAGATGGACTCTATCTTCCGAACCCGGGGCACGGGCATCTCCTCGGATGTGGAGTCCACGATCGTGCCGCAGCTCCTCTCGGAGCTCGACGGGGTGGAAACCCTGAAGAACGTGATCGTGATCGGGGCGTCCAATCGCGAGGACCTGATCGACCCCGCGATCTTGCGTCCCGGGCGCCTCGACGTGAAGATCAAGATCGAACGCCCGGACGCCGCCCAGGCGATGGACGTCATGGCGAAGTACCTGCACCCCTCGGTGCCGATCCACCCGGACGAGGTCGACAAGCACGGCGGCGACGTCCAGCTCGCGTGCCACCGGATGATCGAGAAGACGATCGAACGGATGTACGCGGCGTCGGACGAGAACCGGTTCCTCGAGGTCACCTACGCATCGGGCGACAAGGAGATCCTGTACTTCAAGGACTTCAACTCCGGTGCCATGATCGAGAACATCGTCCGCCGGGCCAAGAAGGATGCCATCAAGCGGTTCCTCTCCAAAGGAGAGAAGGGCGTCAAGAGCGAGGATCTGTTCCACGCGATCCGCGACGAGTTCAAGGAGAACGAGGACCTCCCCAACACGACCAACCCGGACGACTGGGCTCGGATCTCGGGCAAGAAGGGCGAGCGGATCGTCTACGTCCGGACCCTGCTCGGTCTCGAGGGAGACGGCCGGCAGGTCGAGCGCGTGAGCGCCGGGCAGTACCTGTAACCCGCGCACGCGGGTAAGGTTGCCCCGTGGCTATCCCGAAGGTCATCGGCACGGAGACGGAGTACGGGATCGCGGCCGTGGGCCAGCCCGACTTCAATCCGGTGTTGTCGTCCTCGATGTTGATCTCCTCGTACGCGGGCAGTCTCCGCAGGATCCGTTGGGACTACGAGGACGAGTCGCCCCTCCGCGACGCCCGCGGCTTCGAGCCGGTGACCGGTCGTGAGCTCTCCGACGAGGACCTCGGTCTCGCGAACGTTATCCTTCCGAACGGCGCCCGGTATTACGTCGACCACGCTCACCCCGAGTACTCCACCCCCGAGTGCCTGTCACCCCGTTCCCTCGTGATCCACGACAAGGCGGGGGAGCGCATCCTCGAGCGTTCGCTCGCGATCGTCGCGGCGGAGATCCCCTCCTCACCGGCGCTCGCGATCTACAAGAACAATTCCGACGGGAAGGGCAACTCCTACGGCACGCATGAGAACTACCTGGTGGACCGCGCGACCCCGTTCGGGGACATCGTTCGCGATCTCACGCCTTTCTTCGTCAGCCGGCAGATCTTCACCGGTGCCGGCAAGCTAGGGCTGGAGGCGCAGTGGGACGAGCGCGGCAAGCACGTGTTCCAGCTGACGCAGCGTGCCGATTTCTTCGAGACCGAGGTCGGACTCGAGACGACGCTCAAGCGACCCATCATCAACACGCGCGACGAACCGCACGCGGACCCCGAACGCTACCGGCGGCTCCACGTGATCGTGGGCGACGCCAACCTCTGCGAGGTAGCCCTCTTCTTGAAGCTGGGGACGACGTCGATCGTGCTCAAGATGATCGAAGACGGGTTCCTACCGGACTTCTCCCTCGTCAACCCCGTGGCGGGGATCCACGACGTGTCGCGCGACGTGTCGCTGACGGCGCAGGTAGCACTCACCGACGGGCGCAAGATGACCGCGCTGCAGTTGCAGTGGGAGTACCTGGAACTGGCTCGCAAGTACGTCGACCGTGAGGACGACACGCCGGAGAACCGGGAGGTCGTCGAGCGGTGGGAGTCCGTCCTCCGCGGGCTCGAGACCGATCCGCGGACACTCAGCGCGCAGCTCGATTGGGTGGCCAAGCTCCGTCTGCTCGAGGGATATCGGGAACGGGACGGGCTCGCCTGGAGCGACGCGAAGCTCCGCGCGATCGACCTGCAGTACCACGATGTTCGGCGCGATCGAGGGCTCTACCATCGACTCGCACACTCCGGGAAGGTCGAGCGCCTCGCGACGGACGAAGAGGTGGAGCGGGCCATCATGGAGCCGCCGGAGGATACTCGCGCGTTCTTCCGCGGCCGGTGCATCTCGAAGTATCCCGACGCGATCGCCGCCGCTTCCTGGGACTCGCTGATCCTGGACACCGGCCGGGATGCGTTGCAGCGCATCCCGATGCGCGAGCCCCTGCGCGGGACGCGCGCCCATGTCGAGGAGCTGCTCGACGCGTGCGAGGACGCGGCCGCGCTCGTAGATCGGCTGACCGGCTAACGCCCCGGACGTCCGCACCCGAAGTTAGGATGTGCATCCGGGAAAGGAGAGCGTGCCGTGCCCGAGCAGGAACAGAAGAGGATCCAGAAGAAAGGCGGCGGGGAAGCCGACGATGATGCCGGTCAGGTCACGTCGTCCTCCAAGGCCAGTGAGCTCAAGGAGGAGATGGACGACATCCTCGACGAGATCGACTCCGTACTGGAAGAGAACGCCGAGGAGTTCGTCAAGTCGTACGTCCAGAAGGGCGGCGAGTGAGCGACCGGCCCGAGCTGTCGCTCGCCGGCAGCCCGTTCGGTGCGAGCCCGAGCTTCCTCGATCTGGTCCGGCGCGAGCGGCCGGAGGCCATGCCCCGCTCGTTGACGGAGGCAGCTGCCCTCCCGGTGCCGCATGGGACCACCGTGCTCGGCCTCAAGTTCGCCGACGGCGTCATCATGGTCGGCGATCGACGTGCGACCTCCGGCAACCTGATCGCGGACGCCAAGATGCGCAAGGTGTTCGGTGCCGATGACTACAGCGCGATCGCCATCGCGGGAGTGGCCGGCCAGGCGATCGAGCTCGTCAAGCTCTTCCAGCTCGAGCTGGAGCACTACGAGAAGATCACCGGCGACCGGCTGTCCCTGGAGGGCAAAGCGAATCGCCTAGCGCAGATGATCCGTTCGAACTTCCCGATGGCGCTGCAGGGCTTGATCGTCGTGCCGCTGTTCGGTGGCTTCGACGAACGCCTGAACGAAGGCAGGATCTTCTACTACGACGCTACCGGCGGTCGCTGGGAGGAAGACGACTACCAGACCACCGGTTCCGGGGGGCAATCCGCGAAGAACTCCCTGAAGAAGCGGTGGCGGCCCGGGCTCACCTTGGCTGAAGGTCTCCAGGTCGCCGTGGAGGCGTTGATCGACGCCGCCGAGGACGATGCCGCAACGGGCGGACCCGATTCCATCCGCCGGATATGGCCGAACGCGATGACCGTGACCGTGGACGGATCACAGGACATCCCCGAAGAAGAGGTGGTCGCGGCCGTGGACGCCGTCTTGCAGGAGCGGGGTGCGTCGTGAGCTTCATGCCGTACGTGGCTCCCGAGCAGCTCATGAAGGACCGGTCTGACTACGCCCACAAGGGCATCGCCCGTGGGCGCTCGGTGATCGGCCTCGAGTACGCCGACGGATTGCTGTTCATCGCGGAGAACCCCAGTGCGACCTTGCATAAGATCAGCGAGATCTACGACCGGGTCGCGTTCGCCGGGGTCGGCAAGTACTCGGAGTTCGAGGAGCTCCGCATCGCGGGCATCCGGCTCGCCGATCTCCGCGGCTATCAGTACGGCCGCGAGGACGTCAAGGCTCGCGATCTCGCCAACGCGTACTCGCAGGCGCTCTCCACCATCTTCACTCAACAGATGAAGCCTTACGAGGTTGAGATCGTGGTCGGCGAGGTGGACGGGGGAGCGGGGACGTCCGGCATCTATCACATCTTGTTCGACGGATCCGTCTCCGACGAGCAGCGGTTCGTCGCGATCGGTGGCCACGCCGAGGAGCTGTCAGACACGCTTCGCGATCGGTTCCAGGAGGGGTGGGATCTCGCGACGGCGGTCCGCACGGCCGTGCAGGCGTTGAGCACCATGCCGGAGCAGCGTCAGATCCCCGACGACCAGATCGAGGCCGGTGTGCTCGATCGGACCCGACCCCAACGCCGGAAGTTCCGCCGTCTCGCGGACGAGCAGCTCGCCGGGATCCTCTCCGGGTAGCTCACGGCGTTCGCCCGCCCGGGGCATACCCTTGCTGGGAGATGGACCGTCGCATCTTCGGACTCGAGAACGAATACGGGGTCACGTGTACCTTCCGGGGGCAGCGGCGGCTGAGTCCCGACGAGGTCGCCCGGTACCTGTTCCGCCGCGTCGTCCATTGGGGCCGGTCGTCCAACGTGTTCCTCGAGAACGGCGCGCGGCTGTACCTCGATGTCGGCTCCCACCCCGAATACGCGACGCCGGAATGCGACTCGATCAAGGAACTGGTCGCGCACGACAAGGCGGGCGAGCGGATCTTGGAGCACCTGCTGTCCGCGGCGGAGATGCGGCTACACGAGGAGGGCATCAGCGGCGAGGTCTATCTCTTCAAGAACAACACCGACTCGGCTGGGAACTCCTATGGATGCCACGAGAACTACCTCGTGGCTCGGCACGGCGAATTCGCGCGGATGGCCGACGTCCTGATCCCGTTCTTCGTGACGCGTCAGATCTGGTGCGGCGCAGGGAAGGTCCTGCACGGCCCCCGTGGCGCGCAGTTCTGCATCGCCCAGCGCGCCGAGCACATCTGGGAAGGCGTATCGAGCGCGACCACCCGCAGCCGGCCGATCATCAACACGCGCGATGAACCCCATGCCGACGCCGAACGCTATCGGCGTCTGCACGTGATCGTGGGGGACTCGAACATGAGCGAGTGGACGACCTTCATGAAGGTGGGGATCACCGACCTGGTGCTTCGGATGGTCGAGGGCAACACGGTGATGCGCGACCTGACGCTCGAGAACCCGATCCGAGCGATCCGTGAGATCAGCCACGACACGACGTGCACGCGGAAGGTCAAGCTCGCGAACGGGCGGGAGCTGACGGCACTGGAGGTGCAGACCGAGTACCTCGAGAAGACCGCCCGGTTCGTCGAGCGGCGGGGGGCCGACGAGGCATCCACCACGCTCTTGGACGAGTGGCGCCTGGCGCTCGACGCGCTCAGGGACGGAGAACCCGAACGGCTGGCGCGGAAGGTGGATTGGGTGACGAAGCGGCTGATGATCGAGCGATATATGCAGAAGCACAACCTGCCGCTCGGGTCTCCGAAGATCGCCCTGCTCGATCTCTCCTACCACGATGTCAACCGGTCCCGGGGGCTCTATTACCTGCTGGAACGCACGGGCAGGGTAGAGCGCGTCGTGACCGAGGATGAGGTGAGCCTTGCGATGCGCGAGCCACCGCAGACGACGCGCGCGAAGCTCCGGGGGGATTTCATCCGCCAGGCCAAGGCCAAACGGCGCGACTACACGGTGGACTGGGTCCATCTGAAGCTGAACGACCAGGCCCAGCGGACGGTGTTGTGCAAGGATCCGTTCCGGAGCGCCGACGATCGGGTCGAGCAGCTGATCGCCCACATGTGATCGGAGCGCCACTGCGCGCCCACGGACCGTCCGCACGTCGTCGGTATGATGCGCGACGATGTCGGTGGACGAGGGGATGGAGCCGCTCGAACGGCTCCTCAACCTGGTCGGTCTGCTCCTCGAGACGGAGCACCCGATGACGTTCGAGGAGATCCGCCGGACGCTCCCGGCCTACGGCGGGGACAACCTCGACTCGGCCAAGCGCAAGTTCGAACGCGACAAGGACATCCTGCGGGAGTACGGGGTCCCGCTCGAGATGGCGGCGACCGACGTCTGGGACGTGGAGCAGGGGTACACGATCCCGAAGGATCGGTACTACCTCCCGGAGATCGTATTCACGCCGGAGGAGGTCACCGCGCTGTTCGTGGCGGCGCAGAGCGCGTCGGAGGAGACCGTGGTCGCTCGCGGGGTGCGCAAGCTCCTCTATGGCGCCGAGGGCGGTGTCCTCGCTGGTGCCGAGAGCGGCCCGTTGGTGGCCGGCTCGGACACGAGGAGCGCCCGCGTCGTCGCGGCCGCGGACGCCGCAAGCGCGCGTCGCCGGGTCCGCTTCGGCTACCGGACCTCGCAAGGGGCGGTGTCCGATCGCGTCGTCGACGCGTACGGCGTCGTCTTCCGCGGTGGCCACTGGTACCTGGTGGGGCACGACCAGGAGCGCGACGCCGTCCGCGCGTTCCGGCTTTCGAGGTGCACGACCGAACTGGAGGATGTGGGCGAGGGAACCGCACCGCCGCCGGACTTCCGCGCGATCGATCACGTCGAGGCCGGCCCGTGGCAGCTCTCGGCGGAGGACCGTGCCTTGGTCGCCACCGCTCCAGGGACCGTCGTGTTGATGGAGAGCACGTTCCCGGGTGTCGTGCGGGAGCGAACCAGCGACGACGGATGGGTCGTCCTCGGCGTCCCCGCGGCGGATGAGCAGGCGCTCGCCGCGATGCTCCTGCAGTTCGGCGCGGACGTCGAAGCCCTGGAGCCCGCGACCCTGCGCGACGAGGTGGTCCGGCGGTTGAAGGCCTCCGAGGATGCCTGAGCGCCGGCGATCGGCCACGACGGCGGAGCGACTCGGCCGGATGCTCGTGATCGTCCCATACCTGGTGCAGCATCCGGGCACGAGCCTGGAGTCCGCGTCCGAGATCTTCGACGTGCCCCCGGAACAGCTGCGTCGCGATCTGGACCTGCTCTTCATGTCCGGACTTCCCCCGTACGGTCCCGGCGACCTGATCGATGTGGACGTCGACGAGGACGGCGGGGTGTGGATCTCGATGGCGGATCACTTCGCCCGTCCCCTCCGCTTGACCCGCCCCGAGGCGCTCGCCGTGTACCTGCGCGCCACCGAGCTCCTGGCGACGCCCGGGATCCCGGACGCTCCCGCGCTCGCGAGCGCGCTCGCCAAGCTCCGCGACGCCCTCGGCCCGGACACCCTCGGAGACGCCGCCGGGATCGAAGGCGCGGTCACGGGGGTGGTGCCGCCGCATCTGGCCGCGCTCCGGGCCGCCGCCGGCGAGCATCGCCGGATCCGGATCGAGTACACCGCCGCGAGCACCGGAGCGCGGAGCCTCCGGGAGATCGAGCCGGAAGCGGTGTTCGCGAGCGCCGGGCACTGGTACGTCGTCGCGTGGGACCTGGCGGCGCAGGACGAGCGGATGTTCCGGGCCGACCGCGTCGCCGCCCTGGAGCGAACGGCGGGACGCTTCGAGCCGCGTGGCCTCGAGGGCGCCGGCCGCGAGCTCTACACGCCGGGCGACCACGACCTTGCGGTCCGGCTCCTCCTGCGACCGGCGGCCCGCTGGGTCGCCGAGTACTACGTTACGACGGACCTCGTGACCCGCGCCGACGGAACCGTGGAGGCGACGCTGCCGGCGAGACAGACCGGCTGGGTCGCGAAGCTCCTGCTCCGTTTGGGCCCGGACGCCGAGGTGCTCGACCCGCCAGAGCTCCGCGCGGAGATCTCCCAGATCGCGACCGCCGCACTCGAGCGCTACGGCGGCTGACAGGCCCCCGGCAGCGCCGGCATCCACCTCCGTGCGCGGCTCTCAAGGGTCGCGCCGCTCGGGCCGATGCTTTCGGGTGAGATGACCACCATCCGGACGACGTGTCCTCGCTGCGGCGAGGTGGACATGGGCCCTGAGGCGATCTCGCTCGCCGTGCGCTCCAACGGGCGCGAGGGGAGCTACCGGTTCACCTGCCCGAATTGTGACGACGATGTAGAGAAGCGCGCGGATCGGAAGATCGTCGCGTTGCTCGTCTCGGCTGGCGTGGACATCAGCCGCTCGGATATCGACACCGCATTCGCTCCGGAGCTCTTCGACGAGGAGGACGAAGCGGATACGGAACCCCGCGAGCCGCCGGCCCCGCGCCTGACGGCGGACGACCTGATCGAGTTCCATTACCTCCTCGAGGACGACGCGTACATCCGCGACTTCTTCGCGAACAGCGGCAACTGACCCTTTCGCCCACGGCCGAGGCCTCCGTGTAGCATCGCGGGAGATGTCCGCGTGGCTCGTCGTGTGGATCGTGCTCGGCGCCGTCAGCACCCTGGCGTTGCTCGCCTTCGTCCTTGCGCTCGGTCGCCATGTCCTGATCGTGGGGCGGACGGCTCGGCGCTTCCAAGCTGAGGTGAGCCCGATCGCCGAGGAGATCGCTCGCGGGGGAGCTCGGGCCTCGGAACGTGCGGACCGCTTGGGCCGCGGGCGCCGCACCGGCCGTTCCTAGGAGCCAGGGGTACGATAGGGCCGGGAATGAACTCGGTTCGGACCTCTCGATGCTGAACATCGGAACCCCAGAGCTCCTCGTGATCCTCATCATCGCGTTGCTGGTGGTCGGCCCGCAGCGTCTCCCGGAGCTATCCCGCCAGCTCGGACGGGGGCTGCGGGAGTTCCGAAAGATCCAGGACGACGTGAAGGACATGGTGAAGGTCGATCTCGACACCCCCGACGCGCCGCCGCCCGCCGCTCCGGCTGGAAGCCCCATGGCTCCCGGCGTCCACCGGACCCGCCGTCCGGCGACCGCCGACGGGTTGGGCGCCACCGGTTCCGGCGCCGACGGGAACGGCGCCCCGCGCGACGGCCACGCGCCGCCGACCGGGTAGCCGGAGGCGATCGACCCCATGAAGGTCATCCCTCGCCGGAAGCGCGGCGACGAGCAGCGCACCGGCACGATGACCGTGATCGAGCACCTCGAAGAGCTTCGGCACCGGATCATCATCTGCCTGTACGCGGTCGCGATCGGATCCGTGGCTGGCTGGATCCTCTACCCGCACTTCATGAACCTGATCCGAGCGCCGTTCTGCAACTACATCACGTCGAACCCGTCGCTCGCGCCGCCGACCGGATGCGATCTCGTCTACAACGGCGTGCTCGATGGGATGCTGGTCAAGATCAAGGTGGTGGTCTTCCTCGGCTTGGGGATCGCGCTGCCCGTGCTCCTGTATCAGATCTGGGGGTTCATCGCACCGGGTCTGACGGCGAAGGAGAAGCGTTACTCGATCCCCTTCGTCGCGTCCTCGTGCGTGCTCTTCTTCCTGGGGGCCGTCGTGGCCTACCTGATGCTCCCGAAAGGGCTCGGGTTCCTCCTGGGATTCGCCGGCCAGGGGGTGGTGCCGCTCCTCACGATCGACCGCTATGTCGGGTTCGTGACGCTCGTGGCGCTCGCCTTCGGGGTGTCGTTCCTGTTCCCGATCTTCCTGGTGTTCCTGGAGATGGTCGGGGTCCTGAGTCCCGAGCTCCTCGCGAGGAACCGACGGTATTCCCTGCTCGGGATCTCGATCTTCGCAGCCGTTATCACCCCCAGCTCCGATCCGTACACGATGCTTGCGATGATGATCCCGATGTATCTGTTCTACGAGGCCAGTATCATCATCGGCCGCTTCCTGAAACGACAGCCGAGGACGGTCTGATGGCGATCAAGAGCAAGGGAAAGACGAAGGCGCGTCCCGCGCCGAAGGGGCCCCGGCACGGGCCCGTCCCCGTGCCCAAGCCCTTCGCCCAACGTCGTTGGGTCCAGCTCACGGCGCTGTTCATCGCCGGCCTCCTCGCGATGATGAGTTTCGTCTGGGCGACGAACGGGCTCCGACGCGAACGGGCGAACAAGCAGGCGGCCAGCGACCTCGCCAGCCGCCAGCAGGCCCTTTCCCAATGGAAGGCGATCCTGGAGCCTCAGATCACCGCGGTGGGCCAGCTGCACGGCGACATCCCGCCGACCGTGGCGTCGGACGTGACGACCGCCCTCACCGATCTGGTCTCCAAGAAGACCACGACGACCAAGGTGGGGGCGCTCACCTCCTCGGCGAGGGAGCTCGGGACGGCGGCCGCGGCCATCGACCATTTCGATCTGGCCGGCACGATCACGGAGAAGGGCTTCGACATCGCTGCCGCCGGTGACCTCACCTCGTCGAAGGTCGAGATCCTTGAGGCGTTGCACCTGTACCAGCAGGCGGCGGAGCTCGCAGCCCTCGCCGTCAACTCGCCGAAGCCTCTCAGGATCCAGCTGGCGGACCACGGGAAATCGATCTCGGATTCAGCAACCACGTTGCTGCAGTCCGGCTGGAACAAGTACGCCAGCACGCTCAAGCTGTCGCTGCTCTCGGCCGGAGGCTCGCCGAGTGTCGGCAGCGGCCTCTCGGGCGGATGAGGTGAGCGTCGCCGCACCGGTCGTGGTGGTCGCCAATCCGTCGGCGGGCCGCGGGAAGGCCGGGCGGCGGATCGGGAAGATCGGTGACCAGCTTCGGCGAGCGGGCGTCGAGCATGAGATCCGGGTGAGCACGTCGGGCGAGGACCTCGAGCGGCGTGCCCGGGAGGCGGCCGACGAAGGCGCGAAGGTGGTCGCGGTCTTGGGGGGCGACGGCTCGGTCGGTCTGGCGGCCAACGGCCTCTTGGGCACGGGCGCGGCCCTCGCCGTCCTCCCGTCGGGGACCGCCGACGACTTCGCGGCGTCGATCGGCGTCCGGAAGTTGGAGACGGCCGTTCGGGCCATCGCCGACGCCACCATCGTGCCGATCGACGTCGCGAGGGTCGATGCCGGCGCCACCCGCCGCCACTACGTTGCGATCGCCGGGTGCGGCTTCGACTCCGAGGTGAACGAAGCGGCGAACGCGATGCGCGTGAACCTCGGGGCGACGGGCACGTACGTTGCCGCGTTGGTCAAGACGTTGTCTCGCTTCTCCCCGGCAGGTTTCCGGATCGAGCTCGACGACGAGGTGATCGAGGGTCCACACATGTTGGTCATCGTCGGCAACTCGATCAGCTACGGCGGTGGGATGAAGGTGACGCCCGACGCGTCGATCGTGGACGGATCGCTCGACGTGTGTCTGCTGCGTGAGATGAGCAAGGGCGCGTTCATCCGCGCGTTCCCCAAGGTGTTCCGGGGCACGCACGTCTCGCACCCCGCGGTCCGGATGGCCCGGGCGACCCGCGTGCGGATCGACGCCGACCGCCGCGTCATGGTGTACGCCGATGGTGAGCGGGTCGGTCCCGCTCCCGCCGTGTTCGACATCCTCCCCGGGGCGCTCCCGGTGGTCGTCGGTCCGAACGCGAAGGCGGTGCGATGACCGACGGCCTCCTGTTGATCCACGCGTTCCCACTGGACGCTCGGATGTGGCGTGCCCAGATGGACCGGCGTCACGCGATCGCCCCCGACCTGCCGGGGTTCGGCGGGACCCCGGCGGCGGACGGCGGCGTGCTCACGATGGATCAGGGCGCACGGCGGTGCCTGGATGCCCTGGATGCCGCCGGCCTGGATCGCGTCGTCGTCTGTGGTCTGTCGATGGGCGGGTACGTGGCGTTCGAGCTCTGGCGGCAGGCACCCCAGCGGTTCGCCGGCCTGATCCTCGCCAACACCCGATCCGGCGCGGACACGCCGGAGGGCGCCGAGGCGCGCCGGACGCTGGCGGCGCGACTCAAGAGCGAGGGCAACGTCCTGGCAGAGAGCCCACCTCCGCTGCTCTCCGAGGATCCACCCGAAGGACTGTGGGACGTCGTCAAAGCGTGGATCGGCGAGCAGCCGGCGGACGCGATCGCCGCCGCAGCGCTCGGGATGGCCGAACGCCCGGATTCGACAGCCGACCTCCCGACGATCGAGGTTCCTACCTTGGTCGTCACCTCCGAGGGTGACCTGTTGATCCCCCCGGATGTGAGCGCGCCGATGGCGGACCAGATCCCCGGCGCGCAACTCGCCGTGATCCCGGGCGCCGGACATCTGTCGAACCTGGAGGACCCGACAGGCTTCTCAGGGCTGCTCGACACCCACCTCGAACGGTGCGGCGTCGAACCGTAGCGCGCTGACCCGCCCTTACACTGGAAGGGTGATCTCCCCGCAGAGCTTCTCCGAGCGTTACCCGTTCCCACTCGATGGGTTCCAGCTGCGTGCGATCGAGGCATTGCACGAGGGGCGATCAGTCCTGGTCGCCGCGCCAACCGGGTCGGGCAAGACCGTGGTCGCGGAGTTCGCGGTCGAGCGAGCGATCGCTGCCGGCCGGAAGTGCTTCTACACGACGCCGCTGAAGGCCCTGTCCAACCAGAAGTTCGGCGATCTCGTGGCGTCCTACGGGCCCCAGCAGGTAGGCCTGCTGACCGGGGACAACACGATCAACGGCGAGGCGCCGATCGTCGTGATGACCACCGAGGTGCTCCGGAACATGCTGTACGAGCGGAGCGACACCCTCGACGGCCTCCAGTGGGTGGTGATGGACGAGGTCCACTACCTGCAGGACCCGTACCGGGGGGCGGTCTGGGAGGAGGTCCTGATCCACCTGCCTCGATCCGTCGGCGTCGTGTGCCTGTCCGCGACGATCTCGAACGCCGAGGAGTTCGGCGAGTGGATCCGGAAGCTCCGTGGCGAGACGAGCGTCGTGATCGAGGAGAAGCGGCCTGTACCGCTCGAGCATCACTACCTGATCGGTCGGCGACTCCATCCGATGCACGTCGAACAGGACGGGGTGCTCCTGCCCAACCCGTACGTCGTGTCGCTGGACCAGCAGGAGATGCGCGTACGGCCGGGAACCCACCGCGGCCGGGCGCCCGCGAGGGACCGCGGCCGGGAGGGTCATCACGGCGTCTACGCACCCCGCCGCGAGGAGGTCGTGGAGGTCCTCGAGCGAGAGGGCATGTTGCCGGCGATCTACTTCGTGTTCAGTCGCGCCGGATGCGACAAGAGCGTCCGGTGGTTGCGGCAAGCCGGGGTCCGGCTGACCACCTACGAAGAGGCCGAACGGATCCGTGAGCGTGCGGAGACGAGAGCGTCGTGGATCGATGAGGCGGACCTCGTCGCACTGGGGTTCTACGAGTTCCTCGATGGCCTGCAGGCGGGGGTGGCCGCGCATCACGCCGGGATGATCCCCGTCTTCAAAGAGACCGTCGAAGAGCTCTTCGAGGCCGGCCTCGTCAAGGTCGTGTTCGCCACCGAGACCCTCTCGCTCGGGATCAACATGCCCGCCAAGACCGTCGTGATCGAGGACCTCTGGAAGTTCCAAGGCGAGCGACACGAGCTCTTGACCCCGGGGGAGTACACGCAGCTCACGGGTCGGGCGGGTCGGCGAGGGATCGACCAGCTCGGGCACGCCGTCGTCGTGTACCAGCGCCAGGTGCCGTTCGAACGGGTGGCGGGGCTCGCCGCCACGCGCACGTACGACCTCACGTCGTCGTTCCGTCCCTCGTACAACATGGCGGTCAACCTCGTCCGGAACTACACCCCGGACCAAGCTCACGAGCTCTTGAACGCTTCCTTCGCACAGTTCCTCGCCGACCGCGGTGTCGTGGCGCTCGAGCGCGCCCGCGAGCAGGATCGGGCGGTGCTCGAGGGCTACCGGCAGAACCTCCGGTGCGACCTCGGGGACTTCGACGAGTACTGGGGATCGGTCCAACGGGCGCGGCGCCTCCGCGACGAGGATCGACGAGGTCGCGAGGCGGCGCGTACCGACGAGGTCCGCAGCGCGGTCGCTTCCCTCAAACCGGGAGAGGTGATCCACGTGCCCGACTCGCGCCGACGCGGGTTGGCGGTCGTCGTCGCGACCCGCGACGGCAAGCCGACGGTACTGTCGGAGGACCGGTCCGCCTTCCGCGTCTCCGCGAAGGACTTCCGGGAACCGCCACCGGTGCTCACGCGGATCGTGCTGCCGCGGACCGGGTCCTCTCGGAGCGCCCGCTTCCGTCGCGACGTCGCCTCGACCCTGGTCGCCTTGCACGTCAAGCCACCCAAGACGAGGCGGGGCCATGCCGCCGACCCGAACGTGGAGCGGGAGGCCGTTCGGCTGGAAGCCGCCGCGCGCGCCCATCCGTGTCACGGGTGTCCCGAGCGGGCGAAACACGAGCGGTGGGCCGAGCGATGCTCCAAGCTCGAGCAGCAGATGGCCGGGGTGGAGCGCAGGATCCGCGTTCGGACCGAAACGCTCGCTCGACGTTTCGATCGCGTCCTGGCGGTGCTGACCGACCTCGGGTACGTACGCGAGTGGTCCTTGACCCCGAAGGGGCGAACCCTGACGCGGATCTACGGCGAGGGCGACCTGCTGGTCGGCGAGGCACTCGCGATGGGGTTGCTGGACGGGCTCGAGCCGAGTGAGGTGGCCGCCCTCGTCTCGACGGTCGTCTACGAAGCTCGCGAACGCAACCCGTTGCCCGGGAAGCTCCCGACGGCGGAGGCCGCGCACCGGTACGAACGGCTCCAGCGGTTGTGGCGCCAGATCCGAAGGACCGAGGACGAGCATCAGGTGCAGCTCTGCCGCGAGCTGGAGCCCGGGTTCACGGCCCCGCTGTACCGCTGGGCGGAGGGGGTCCCGCTCGACGAGTTGCTCGAGGAGACCGAGATGGCTCCCGGCGACTTCGTCCGCAACTGCAAGCAGCTCCTCGATCTGCTCCGGCAGATCGAGGAGGTCGCCCAACCGGAAACCGCCGCGCTCGTGCGCCGCGCGCACGAGCGGGTCTTGCACGGCGTCGTCGCGTACACGGGGGTGTAGCTACGATGGCCGCCATGAGCACCGTCACGAGCCCGTTCGGTGCGCTCGCCGTCATCGTGGACCCGAGGGCGGGGGAGGGGAGCGTCGCCGCCGAGGTCGGAGCCGTTGAGCAGGCCCTCGAGCGAGGCGGGCTCGAACACCGCGTCCAGGTCGCGGCGGCACCGGGCGATGTCGCGCGCCTGGCGACGGCGGCGCTCGATGGGGGCTATCGGTACGTCGCTGCGGTCGGTGACGATGCGACCGTCCAAGACGTCGTGAACGGCATGTTCCGGGACGGCCGGACGATCGTGGACTCACCGGTGCTCGCGGTGGTCGCCGCCGGCTCGGGCTGTGATCTGGTGCGGAGCTTCGGGTTGCCCGGAGACGTCGACGGAGCGTCGTCCCATCTCCTGGGCGAGAACACCTACGAGCTCGACGTCATGAAAGTCTCGGCCCGTGGCCGCAACGGTCAGCCGCAGATCCGATACGCGCACAACGTCGCCGAGATCGGGCTGCATGCCTCGGCGACGGCGACCGCTGCCGCCTTGCCGCGTTGGATGGGCAACGGCAGGCGATTCGTCGGATTCTGGGCAGCGTACGTGCGCACCCACCGAGCTGTGCTTGACGTCGTCGCCGACGGACGGGCGCACCAGCATCGCGCCTGGAGCGTGATCGTCGGGAACGGTCAGTTCGCGGACGGCGGCGTACGCCTGTCGCCGCGATCGTTCCCGGGGGACGGCGTGCTGGACGCCCTCGTGTTCACCGGGCCGAAGTCGGATGCGTACCGGCTCCTGCCGAGGATGTTCCGCCACGGCGACCACGTGCCCGACCCGGGGATCAAGGAGTTGCGGGCCCGGCTGACCATTCGCGTGGAGGGGCCGGAACCGCTGCCCGTCGTCGCCGACGGCTCGGTGCTCGGAACCACACCCGTCACGTTCCAGGTGGTTCCTCGACAGATCCTGTTGAAGCTCTGATGGACGTTCGCGCCCGCTCGGCCGAACGGATGTCCCGCGCCGCCGCCGGCGCGGCGGCCGAGGGGCTGGGGGCCATCGTCGTCGGCCCATCCCCGGATCTCGCGTACCTGACCGGCTACGACCCGCCGCCGTTCGAACGGCCGACCGTCCTGGTGCTGCGACCCGACCGGGACCCCACGCTCGTCGTCCCCCAGCTCGAACGGGCGCTCGCTGCGGTTTCGGGAGCCGGCGACCTGGCGGAGCTTGCGACCTGGCGCGACGGCTCGAACCCGTACGAGGTGATCGCCCGCGTCCTCCCGAAAGACGGGCGGATCGGGATCTCCGACCGGGCTTGGGCTGTGCACGTCCTGGGCGTCCAGGCGGCCGCGCCCGCACTGTCGTGGACGTCGGCGTCGCCGGTGCTCGCGCCCCTGCGAGCGCGGAAGGACCCCGATGAGCTGGACGCCCTCCGCCGGGCGGGCGCGGCCGCCGACGCGACGTTCGATGCGATCTGCGGGATGGGGCTCGCCGGCCGGACCGAGCGGGACGTCGCGGAGGACCTGGCTCGGCTGCTGGTGGAGCACGGTCACGATTCGGTCGATTTCACGATCGTCGCGAGCGGACCGAACGGCGCCTCCCCGCATCACGAGCCCGGGTCTCGCCGGATCGCGCTCGGTGACCCGGTCGTCCTCGACTTCGGCGGTTCGGTCGATGGGTACTTCAGCGACACCACCCGCACGGTCGTCGTGGGCGATGCTCCCGAGGGACTGGAGGACGTGTTCGCCTTGGTCCACGAGGCGCAGGGAGCCGGCGTGGAAACCGTTCGTCCGGGCGTTCCGATCCAGGACGTGGACCGGGCGGCGCGGGCGGTGATCGCCGCCGGCGGGTTCGGCGATCGGTTCATCCACCGGACCGGGCACGGGATCGGCAGAGAGGTCCACGAGCCGCCGTACGCCGTCGAGGGTGACCAGACCGTGCTGGAGCCCGGCATGACCTTCAGCGTCGAACCGGGCATCTACCTCGAAGGTCGGTTCGGCGTGCGGATCGAGGACATCGTCGCCGTGACCGACGACGGTGTCGAGCGGCTCAACCGGTCCTCGCGCGACCTTCGCGTCGTGGAGTAGCCGGCTCCCGGGCGCGTCCGAGCCGAGGATCAGTCGCGTGGTCGCACGCGAGTGCCCCCGGGAGTGTCCATCACCTCGAGGCCCATCCCGCTCAGCCGGTCGCGGATCTCGTCGCTCTTGGCGTAGTCCTTGGCCTCACGCGCCACGTCGCGCTCGGCCATGTAGGCGCGCATCTCGTCGGTCGGTTCCCACTCGGCGGTGGCCTCGCGCTCGAGATCCAGCCCGAGCACGGCGTCCCAATCGGCGAGGAGACGATATTTCTCGTCCTCGGGGACGGTGGTGGACGTCACCAGCTCGTTCACGACGACCACGGCGCTCGGCATCGACAGGTCATCGGCGAGCGCGTCGCGGAATCGTGTGTCCAGGGCGATCGCCTCGTCGCCGAGTTTCTCCGCTCCGGGCGCCCACTCCGCCATCCGTCGGCGGAGCTGATCGAGCCGCCGGTTCTGGCCCTCGAGCGCCTCCCAGCTGAAGTCCATCTCGCTGCGGTACTGCGTGCCGAAGCAGAGCAGGCGGTAGGCGAGCGGATCGATGCCGTGGTCGGCGAGGTCCGTGACGCGATAGACGTTCCTCGCAGACTTCGCCATCTTCTGACCGCTCATCTGCAGGAACCCACCGTGGACCCAGATCGACACGACCTGATGGCCGACCGCTCCTTCCGATTGCGCGATCTCATCCTCGTGGTGTGGGAACTTGTTGTCGTTGCCTCCGGTGTGGATATCGAATCGCTCGCCAAGGTGCTTCATCGACATCGCTGAGCACTCGATATGCCAGCCGGGGAACCCGTCACCCCAGGGGCTCGGCCACCTGAGGGCCCGGTTGGGTCCGGCCTTCTTCCAGAGGGCGAAATCCTCGGGGTGGCGCTTCGCAGGATCGACGGCGAGCTCCTGACGGTGTCCTGCGCGGAGTTGATCCAAGGTGTTGCCCGAGAGCTTGCCGTACCCCGGGAACGTCGTTACGTCGTAGTAGACGGACCCGTCGACCTCGTAGGCGTGCCCCTTGTCGATCAGGATGCCGATCAGATCGATCATCTCTTGGATGTGGTCCGTCGCTCGCGGATACAGGTCCGCGCGCTCGATCCCCACAAGATCAGCGTCCTCCAGGAACGCATCGGTGTACTTCACCGCGATCTGCGCTGCGGTGAGACCCTCGTCCGCCTCGGCGAGCTCCATCTTGTCGCGACCCGCGTCGGAGACCTCGTCGGTCATGTGTCCGACGTCGGTGATGTTCATGATCCACTCGACCGGCTTGCCCTCGTAGCGGAGGGCGCGGCGGATCAGGTCGCCGAGCATGAACGACCGCATGTTCCCGATGTGGATGTACCGGTAGACGGTTGGACCGCACGAATAGATCTTCACGGTCTGTCCGTCCACCGGAACGACCTCGTGGAGCTCGCGCGTCAGCGAGTCGTAGAGACGCATGCCGCGAGGATACCCAGCCTCAGCGCGGCGTCGCCGGTGTGTCCCCATCCGGTCGCGGCGCGATCGGCTGTCGATCAGAGGTGCCGGCGGGCACCGGCTCGGATCCGTGCCCGTTCGGCTCGGGCGGGAGCGCGGCGCGAGGGGGCGGAGGCATCGGCATCGGCATCGAGGTATCGACCCCCGAATGCTCCCGGTGTGCCTTCGCGGCCGCGTCGTGATAGCGCTCAAGCTCGTGACGGAATACCGGGTCCAGGTAGGCGCGACCGTCAACGAGCGATCCGGTGACTCCGTCGACGATGGCTGCGACGTCGTCTCCGGTGATCGTCTTGTGCGTCTCCAACGCGTGCGCCACCGCGAGGACCTCAGCCCGGTTGTCCGCGAGCAACCGGTAGGTCTCGTCGTACAGCTGGGCCAGTTTCGCGTCGACCTGCTTGCCGAACTCGGTGTCGAAGAGCGCTCGATCCGACCCCGTCTCCATGGGCTGCCCACCCCGCATGCCGCCGAGCGTCACGGACCGGGCGGCGATCGTGTCTCCCATCGCGTAGTAGGCGAGCATCTGTGTCGCGATCGTCGTCGCCCCCCGCATGTCGCCGCCGACCCCGGTCGAATGGTCCCCGTCGAAGAAGAGACGCTCTCCAGCGAGCGACGCGAGGAAGGTCATGATGTCGATGTCCCGCTCGGATCGCCATTCCACGAACTGGTCCTCGGGCGGGATCGACGACACGAACCCTCCGACGTCCCCACGCCGTTCGATCGTGGCGACATCGATCACCGCATGCTTGCGCAGGCGATAGGCCACCACCGCGTGACAGGCTTCGTGGACGGCCACCGCATGCCGCTCCCGCTTGATGTACTCGTGGTCGTCCGGGAGCCCGTGTTCCTTCAGCTGCTTCGCCATGACGATGTCGCGCCACGTGATCGTCTCGCGGCCGTCCCGGATCGCGATCACGAGCGCCTCATTGACGGTGTCCTTGATCAGCGCACCTGACGCGTACGGGGTGATCGTCGCGAGCTTGGTGATCTGCTCGGCGGTGAGCTCGTGCCGCACCTTGGCCAGGTAGTAGACGAACGTCGCCGTGCGGCCCTCGAGATGCGGGTATCCGACCTTGTAGATCCGGTCGATCCGGCCGGGTCGGAGCATGGCCTCGTCCAGCACGCCCGGTTGGTTCGTGGCGAAGATGTGCAGGATCCGGTACTTGGGTGGCGGCTTCGGCTTCATGCCCAGCGCGCGTCTGACCACCCGGTTCACGAACCCGCGCGGCTTCTTCAACCCATCCATCTCGGACAGCAGCGCTTGGAGCGTTCCCATACCCCCGCCGCCGTACCCGGGCATGATCATGCGTTCCTTCCGCGGACCCATCCCGTCCGGGACCGCGCCGAACACCACGTTCCTCCTGCCGGGCTCCGAAACGTAGCCGAGGCCGTTGCACGCCGGCGCCGTCGACCAGGCCGATCCGGGGCTGGGGTCGACGTTCCAGCCGCCCTGCGCGCTACCGCCGCGGTTCCCGAGCGAGTCGGCCTCGTCGAAGAAGACGATCACGCCGCCGTAGCGGGTGGCGAGCTTCCGGAGCTTCCGGTAGAGACCTTTGACCTTCAAGATCCCGACCCCGAAGAACATCGCCATGAACGCGCCCGGCTCCACGAAGACGAAGGGCTTGGCGGACTCGCCGGCCACGGCTTGCGCCATCAGGGTCTTGCCCGTGCCCGGCGGCCCCCACAAGAGGATCCCGCCGGGGACGTAGCCGCCACGGCTCTCGATCGACTCCGGGTTCTCCAGGAACACCATGTTCTCCTGGACGCGGTTGAGGACCGCGTCCTGCCCCTTCACGTCGGTGAACCGGGTCTCGATGTCGTCGGGCATGTACGTCTGGACGCCACCCTTCGACATGAACCAGAAGATCGCGACGAACTGCATGACGCCGATCGAGATGATGAAGACCACCTGCAGGATGCCCGGCAGCGCGTGCATCAGGAGCGCCGGCGCCCGCAGGACGCCTTCAACGACGCTCACCGATCGTTGTTCGGGACCGAAGACGTACGTGTGGGAGATGTAGCTCCCGACCACGAACAGGAAGAACAGGACCCAGAGCACCCGGCCGATCCGGAAACGTGTCCAGGGGTCGATCCGGTCCCGGGCGCGATCGCCCCGGCCCCAGATCCGGTTCCAGAACGCGTAGTACCGCTTCCAGTGCTCCGCGATCAGGTAGTGGATCTGCCGGATCAGCTCGAGCGAGAAGAGCACCAGGATCGCCGGGTACATCCTGACGGCGTAGTAGAGCGCGTCGTAGCGGGACATCCCCCCGATCAGCCGGAAGTACGCGCCCAGGACGAGGACGACCCAGACGGCCGCGAACAAGAGCAGGAGCTTGACGCGGTCCCACCACGGGAGCGGCTTCCGGGTGGTGCGCTCGCTCTCCTTCGGTCGGCTCGGGCGCTCCATCGGAGGCCGGTTCGCGATCAGGTCGTCGTTCGCCATGAGTTCACGATCCCATCGATCTGAGATTGGTAGACCTCGAAACAGTCTGACGTACAAGCGACGAAGAGGACAGACACGTGGTTCGTCGCGGGCGACATGATCACGGTCTGGTCGATCGTCACGGACGTCGAGATGCCGTCGCTGGTGGCCGAGGAGGGGAGTCGAACGCTGAAGGTGAGGTGCTCGCCGAACCCCCGTTGGTCGGAGATCGGGGTCTGGGTGATCACCTTCAGGACGGCGGGGTTCTTCGCCCTCGTCTTGTCGAAGGGGAACACCCCGTTCCGGAGGTCCCGGATCGAGGTTTCCGCGATCTGTTCCTGCGTGAACTGCCGGATGTGCAGGAACCCGTACGGCGCCGAACCATCGAGGACGATCGACCCCGCGGCCAGCTCGTTCGGGTCGGGGGAGAAGACCTTCGCGTCGATGACCTCGGGACCCACGTTGAGCGGATTGCTCACGGCGAGCGGGTCCGTGACAACGTCGACCATCTGCCACCCGCGGGGAAGGGTCAGCATCGTGTCGTTGGGCAACCCGGACACGAGTGTCGCCGAGGGCGCCGTGCACGACGCCGCGATGACCAGGGTGCCGATCAGCGCCATCTGGTGTGTATGGACACGCATGACCGCTTCATTATCGGCTCGACGAGCGGGAAACCGCGAGGGAGCGGCTCAGGTCCTGATCGGGCGGTCCTCGAAGGGGATCGACAGCGCGATCGTCGTTCGGGTTGCGACGCCGACCTTCTCGCGGAGGAGCCGGATCAGATCCTCCAGCTCCCCGGTGGTTCTGGTCCGTACCTTCAAGATGTAGTTCGCCTCACCGGCGACGCTGTAGCAGTCCTCGACCTGCGGGAAGTCCGAGAGCCGCTCCGGCAGGTCGTCCGGTTGTTTCGGGTCCAGGGGGGTGGCCGCGATGAGCGCCGTGATGAAGAGCCCGACCGTCTCGGGGTCGATGATCGCGCGATAGCCGCGGATCACGCCCGCCTGTTCCAGCTTCCGCACCCGGTCGTGAACGGCGGAGGCCGATAGGCCCACGCGCTGAGCGACATCCGCATAGGTCGCCCGTGCGTCTTCCTGCAGGGCCGCCACGATCTCGAGATCGCGTTCGTCGAGCACCGGCACATCGTAGGGGACGAGGTCGGGGGAGGAGAAGCTCCCCCGGTCCGGGGATCGTCACGGCTCGTGTCGTGTGGTGGGATAGCGGCGACAGCGCCGACCTCCTCCGGTCGTATCAAGGAGGGCATGGCGATGCACCAGCGACCGGTCGGCTCGATCCGGTGGGAGCGGCACCGCAAGCCGGGGGGCGGCGATCGGTGGCTGGCGCGACTCGAACCGCGCGATGCACGGACGTTCCACCGTCTACTCCTGCCGCTCGTTCCGCGGATCGAACGCTCGATCGGACCGACCTCCTACGCCGTTCGCGCGGCCGCCGACGGAGGGGTCCGACCCTGGCCCGCAGCCCGATCCGCGTGGCGACGCGCGGTCCGGCGTTCGATCGTGCAGCCGCCGAGCTCGATCGTGATCGTGAGCGATGTCCGCGACTGCTACCCCTCGGTGGGGGAGCGGGCGCTCGAGACCGTCGGCTGCTGGGGCGAGCTCGGATCGTTCCTGCAGGCTCTGGCGGACGCGGGCGTCCGTGGACTGCCGGTCGGTCCCGAGCCGTCGGCGATCATCGCGAACGGGGTCTTGGCCCATGCCGACCGCGCAGCCGCGGCGGCCGGCTGCCGCCCGATCCGGTGGGTCGATGACGTGGTGTTCGCGGCAGCCGGCCGCCGCCCCGCCATCCGCGCGTTCGATGCCTGGCGGCGAGGCCTCGCCGAGCTCGGGCTCGAAGCGCACGACGGCAAGACCCGGATGTTCACGGACGTGCGTGAGGCGCTCTTCACGATCGGCACCTCGGGAGGTTCCGGCGTCCGACGCGGTGACCATGGCATCATCCCGGAGCCGTGAAGACGCTCTACCGCGCGTCCCGTGTCTATACCTTCGGTCATCCCCCGACGGGGGAGTGGCTGTTGATCGATGGGCGACACGTGCAGCGGGTGGGGAGCGGCGAGCCGCCGGCGGCCGACCGCACGGTGGAGCTGCCCGGGACCACGATCCTTCCCGGGTTCATCGACACCCACGTGCACCTGACCGCGACGGGCCTGTCGATGTCCAACGAAGACGTGGTGGCGGCGCGTTCGAAGGGCGAGCTCCTCGCGCTGGCCGCCGGTCGGGCTGCCGGTGACGACGAGCCGGTGATCCTCCTGCAGGGATTCGACGAGACCCGGTGGGATCGCCCGGACCACCCCACGCTCGAGGAGATGGATGCCGTCACCGGCAAACCACTCGTGATCCGAAGGGTGGACGGGCACGTGGCGCTGGCGAACTCCGCCGCGCTCACCTTCGCCCAGGTGCACGACGCGGAGGGGTTCGGGCGCGACGGCGAAGGGAACCCCACGGGACGGGTGACCCGTTCCGCGAACGCCCGGCTGGGTCGTTGGCTCGCCGAGTCGCGGTCCGAGCACCGTATCGAGGAGCTCCAGCTCGCCGCCGCTGGGCTTGCGGCGTCGGCCGGCATCACGAGTCTGCATGAGATGTCGATGCCCCACGAGGACGGGGAACGCGACGTGGAGGTCTTCCGCCGGCACCGGGAGAGGCTGCCGGTCCACGCGATCGCGATCGTCGCAACGATGGACGTCCCCCGCGCGATCGAGCTCGGTCATGATGCGATCGGCGGCGACCTCCCTGCGGACGGATCTATCGGGGCGCGGACGGCCGCGCTGTTCGCCCCCTACGCCGATCTGGACGCCACCGGCGTGACCAATTACGACGACGACGAGCTCGCAGGGTTCTTCCACGATGCGCACATGGCAGGCTTGCAGGCCGGGATCCACGCGATCGGCGATCGCGCGATCGAACAGGTGCTCTCGTCGTGGGAGCGGATCTACGTCTCCCTCGACTCGCGGGAGCGTCGTCATTTCCGCGCGCGACGTCATCGCGTGGAGCACTTCGAGATGCCGACCGCGCACCAGGTCGAGCGGGCGGCGATGCTGGGGCTGGCCGTATCGGTACAGCCTGCGTTCGACCGGGCGTGGGGAGCCGCCGGCGGGCTCTATGCGATCCGTGTAGGGCCCGCGCGAGCGGCCGCGATGAACCCGTTCCGGACGATGCTGGAGCGCGGGGTCGTCCTCGGGGCCGGCTCGGATGCCCCGGTCACGCCGCTCGATCCATGGCTCGCCGTAGCGGCGATGGAGATGCATCACGACCCGGGGCAACGGCTGGAGCGCGCCGCGGCGATCCGCGTGCATACCGTCGGCAGCGCTCGCTTAGCACATCAGGAGGAGAAGAAAGGTCTGCTCGAGCCCGGGTATCACGCGGACTTCGCCGGCTACGACGTCGACCCGTTCGAGCGGGACGAGATCGAGGGCCTCCGACCGACCCTCACCGTCTCGCTCGGACGTGAGGTCTATGCGCGATGAGGGCCACCGTCCCCACCGAAGTCGTTTGTCACTCTTTCTGACCACCGGGGGTTGACCGGCCCACGGAGCGCCCGATACCGTTCGCGCTGCGTCACCGCCCCGGCGGAGGCGCACGAGAACCCAAGAGGCTGAGTAGAGAACGCGGCGCCCCGGCGTCGCGGCCCCAAAGGTCCCTTGGGTTCTCATCTTTTTCCTGTGCCTCGGGGCGCCGGGATGGGAATGCCGAGCCCCTTAAGCGCGTTGACCGCGTGCGCGCCTTTCCGTGGTTGCATCCGCGCGAGCGAGGTGTAGGATGCGCGCGCTTGGCGGGGGGTTGGGGGCCTCCCACGGCACAGCGAGGGAAGATCCAAGATGCCCGAGAACATCGACGACGTAGACGAACACGTGGACGAAGAGGTCGAGGTCGCTCTCGAGGACGACGAGGCTCTCGAAGACATCGAACCCACGCCTGAGGAGCTGGCGGAGGCCACGGTGCCCCCGGAGCCGGGCCTCGAGAACGTGGAATCCATCCAGGATCTGCTGGCCAAGCAGGAGTCCCAGGATGGGCAGGAGGAAGCGGCCGACGACGAGGATGAGGCCACGGCAGCGACCTCGACGCGCGACGAGCGGCTCGAACCCCTCGACGCCCGGGTCATCCCGATGCAGGCGACGGAGTTCATGTGCAAGAACTGCTACCTGGTGAAACATCGGAGCCAGCTCGCGGACAAGCGCAAGATGCTCTGTCGCGATTGCGCCTGAGCGACCCGTCGCCCGTCCCGTTCCCGGCCGCACTCGCCCTCACCGTCGGGGGCGGACTGCTGCTGTTCCTTGCTTTCCCGCCCGCCGAGCTCTGGCCGCTCGCGTTCGTGGCGCTCGTCCCCTTGCTGTGGTCCCTTCGGGGTGCGGGGCCCGGACGCGGGGCCGTGCTCGGCTTGGCGTTCGGGTTGGCCTTCTTCGGCGCAACCCTGTACTGGATCTTCTTGTTCGGTGCCCTCGCATGGTTCGCCCTGACGGCTCTCTCGGCGACCTCGATCGCGCTGGTCGGTGCCGTCGGTCCATCCCTGCTCCGCGACGGCCGGCCTCTCCGGTCCGCGATCGGGTTCGCTTCCCTTTGGACGGCGGTCGATTGGATCCGGGGCATGTTCCCGCTCGGAGGGTTCACCTGGGGGAGCGTCGGGATCTCCCAGGTCGACGACCGGACGCTCCTCCCGCTCGCGACGATCGCGGGCGTGTGGGGGGTCACCTTCGTCGTCGTCGTGGTGAACGTCCTGTCGTTCGAAGCGCTCGCCGGCAGGCGGCGTGCCGGGGTCCGGCGGGCCGGGCTCGCCGTCGCGGCGCTCGTGCTCGTCCTTGCCCCGATCGTGGTGCCCTTCTCGGAACCGAACGGCGATCCGCTCGAGGTGGCGGTGGTCCAGATCGACGTGCGGCCGCCCCCGAACACATCTGCGCTACAGGAGGACCTGCTCGTCGCGCGCAGGAACATCGCTCTGGACCGGACCCTCGTGGGCTCGACGCCGCGACCCGACCTCGTCCTGTGGGGGGAGGGGGCGCTGGACCCGGGTGCCTCGAGCGACCCGGCGACGATGGCCGCCGTCCAGCGCGTCATCGGGGACGTCGGGGTTCCCACCGGGGTCGGAGCGGTCATGAACGATCCGGACCGGCAGCAACGAACATCGGAACTGATCTTCGGGCCCGACGGATCCCGCATCGACCGGTATGACAAGGTGCACCTCGTCCCCTTCGGCGAGTACGTCCCTTGGCGCTCCAGGCTCGAGTGGATCGGCGCCACCCATCAGATCCCGGTCGACCGGACGCCGGGCAGCTCGGTGCACACGGTCGACGCACCGGGCCTGCCGCCGTTCGGCACGCCGATCTGTTACGAGAACTCGTTCCCCGCCATCCCGCGCGCGTTCGTCCGCGATGGCGCCAGCTTCCTCGTCGTGCCGGTGAACAACGCTTCCTACGGCTTCACCGCCGCGTCGGACCAGCACCTGCAGATGAGCCGGATGCGAGCCGTCGAGACGGGCAGATGGGTGGTCGATGCGGCGGTCTCGGGGGTCTCGGCGTTCATCGATACGCACGGGCAGCTGTTGAGCCGCACGGGACTGTTCCGGCCCGGCATCCTGCGGGCGCAGATCCGGAGCTCGACGACCACGACCGGGTTCGTCCGCTGGGGGGACTGGGTGCCGATCCTCGCGATCGTCTTGGTCGTGATCCTGTTCCTCGCCCCGCGTCGACGCCGGCAGCTTCCGGCCGCGCCCGAGCCGCTCCCCGCTTCGCCGCGCACGTTGGTCGTGCTGCCGACGTTCAACGAGCGCGACACCATCGAGCGGGTGATCGCGGGTGTCCTCGAACGACCCGAACATCCCGACCTGCTCGTCGTCGACGATTCTTCCCCGGACGGGACCGCGGAGCTCGTCCGTCCGATCGCCGGTCGCGATGACCGCGTCCGGTTGCTGGAGCGTCCCCCTCGATCAGGGCTGGCGAGCGCGTACCTCGAGGGATTCACCACGGCCCTCCGAGAGGGCTACGACCTGGCTGTCGAGATGGACTCGGACCTGTCGCACGACCCCTCGGAGCTGTCCCGTCTGCTCGATGCGGCTCGGCAGCACGACCTCACGGTCGGGAGCCGCTACGTCGCGGGCGGATCGGTCAGCAACTGGAGCCGGGCCCGTGTGGCCCTCTCGAGAGGGGCGAACGCGTACTCCAGGGTCATGTTGGGACTCCCGATCCACGACGCCACAAGCGGATACCGTGTCTATCGGCGAGAGCTCCTGGAGGAGCTGCTCCGAACGCCCTTCGCGGGCGCCGGGTACGTCTTCCAGATCGAGCTCGTGATGCGCTCGGACCGTGCAGGCTTCGATGTCGGCGAGGTTCCGATCACCTTCCGGGAGCGTGAGCACGGCGAATCGAAGATCTCGCGGTCGATCGTCGTCGAGGCGCTTTGGATGGTGACCCGGTGGGGCCTCTCGGCGCGCCTGGGGCACGGTCCGGCAGCCTGGACCGGCCGATCCGCCCAACGCCGATAATGTACATTATGTCACCTAGCGGGGTGAGCATAGGCGCGAGGGGCTCCCCGGCCGTTCGAGCCGCCCGTCGATGTGATCGCGAGGTCGTTGCATCACCCTGGTTCGCCTGCGAACGTGTGTGGCCGCGAAGATCCAAGGCCGCGCAACGGGTTCGGACCGCAGAGGCGTTCTCGCACGCCGGAGGTTGCCCGCCGGGGTTGCGCGCCGGTCCCCCCGGGCCGGTGTAGCAGCGGTCAGGGCGAGACAACGTGGGGAGGATCAGGTTGGTACGGCACGCGGGATCCCGCCGGATCCGGAGAGCGGCGATCACGCTCGGCGCCACGGTGGTAGGGCTCGCGCTGACGACGTCCGTCGCCGGAGCCCTCCTCGCGACGCCCGACGTCACCGTGGCGGCGGCCGCCTCACCGGGCGCGCTCGCTCCGGGAACATCGTTCACCTGGACGCTCGTCGCGCGGAACAGCGGTGCAGCGACCGCGCACGACGTGGTCATTTCGAGCTCGCTGCCGCCGGGGGCCAGGTTGGTCTCCCCTCCCCCGGCCTGCCTCGTGGGGTCCGCGCTCCGGTGTTCCCTGGGCGACCTCGAGCCGGGCGCGGGCGTACGCACCGATCTCCACCTGTCCATCCAACCCGGCACGTGCGGGGAGCTCCGGAGCGTCGTCTCGATCAGCGCCTCGGATGAGCCCCCCGTCGCTCGCAACGATGACACGGCCGTCGCGTCGACTTCGGTCGACTGCTCCGCCGCCGCGCTCGACGCCGCCACGACGCTCGGCCTCCCGGCGCCCGACCTCGTGGTCGATGCCACCTCCGATGCGGCGGGACCCATCCGCAAGGGTCACGCCGTCAGGTACTCGCTGACGGTCACCAACGCAGGCGCGGGCGCCGCGCACCACGTGGTCGTCACGGACCGACTGCCGTCCGGGGTGGAGCCCATCAACCTCCTCCCGAAGATGGATGGCGGGAGTTGCTCGGCCGTCGGCTCGACCGAGGGGCGAGCAGCGTTCACGATCATCTGCGTTCGATCGGCTTTGGATGCCGGCGCCAGCGCCGTGGTGACGATCGATATCCGGGTCGGCGCCGACCGGCCCTGTGGACCGATGCGCAACCGCGTCACCGTTTCGGCGAACGACGAGCCCGGACCCGCCCGAGCGAACGACTTCGCGACGCATGGGGATCAGGTCTTGTGTGCGCCATCGATCCACGTCAGCGCGCGGGGTCCCCGAGCTGCCCGGGTCGGCGACCACGTTCGTTCCGTCTTCGCGGTCACCAACGACGGCGAGGTTGCTCTGCACGGGCTCTCGCTCCGAGGGACCGGATGTGTCGTCTCCCATCCCCGCCACCCAGGGCCTCTCCGACCGGGGCACGAGTGGTCCGTCACCTGCGTGCGAGCGATCGGGGCCCAGAGCCCCGATCGCATCGCCATCGTGGCGCAGGTCGCGGCCCTGACGCCTGAGGGTGCGTTGATCCACGACGCGACGGCGACCCGGATCCGCGTGATCCACCCAGGCATCTCCGTTGCGGCCCAGACTTCCGCGACGTCCGGACGCCCCGGCGACGTGGTGACCTATACGTTCGTGGTCAGGAACACGGGCGACAGCGTGCTGCGCGGGATCAGCGTCGTCCAGGACCGCCTCGGGCTCGTCCGGCATGTCGGGGTCCTCCCGGCGGGCGGCGCCGTCCGGCTCACCTCGAGCGAAGCGCTCTCGGGGGTTCCCGCGACGCTCTTCGTCTCGACGACCGCCATGGGTACGGACCTGTCGGGGGCCCGGGTTTCCGCACGAACCACGACGCGCCTCACCGTGCTCGCGGCGCTCGGCGGGACGGGTCACGGCGGGACGGCCTTCACCGGGTCAGACGTGGCGCGGGCGGGTGCAGCTGCGCTCGCCCTGCTCGGGCTTGGCTGCGTTGCGCTTCAGGTGGGATCGCGCGGACGCAACCTTCCCCTCAGCCGATAACCGTACGCATCCTCACCCTCCGCCTCGGAGCGGTCTGGACACCTCGATGCTTCAGTCCGTCGTTCTGAGGTCCCTGACCTGCGCGTTTGGCAGACCAGACGGCGTCCTCCACACTTCGGGTCCGCATAGCCGAACGGACTACGTCTCCTGGGGGGCGGGGGGTCAAGGCTTTCGTCCAATGGCATCCCCCGAGGAGGAGGCGTAGCTTCTCTGAGGGGACTGCGGTAGGCCCGATAGGTGTCCACCGCCGGCCCTACGGGCGTATCGGTCAGATCGGCCACAGAAGCGGCCACGAAAGCTGGGGGTTCGGAGATGGGTACTCGGTCAAGAACCGGTCGAACGCGGAGCGCCCGCCGGGGCGCCTTCACGTCGTTGTTCTGTTTGTTGCTCCTGTTATCCGTCGCGTTCGGTCAGGCGGGGCTGACTGCATGGGCGGGGGGCCTCTCGTTGTCGATGGGACAGTCGAAGGCCGGGAGCGGTTCCGTCGCGAAGGGCTCGACGTCGGGGTCCACGGCCCCTGCCCTGACGACGGCAGCGTCGACCTCGCTCAACGTCAACCTCGACCAGTTCGCCAACCAGCAGGGTCAGGGATGGCAGAACGGTGACCTCAACGGGAACAACTCCACCTACGGCGAAGGCGACGTGGTCCCGTTCCGCCTGGCGATCGAGGGCCTCACGGCCGGGCAGCACACGATCCACCTCAACTATGACTTCTTGACGGGCGGAAGCGAGGCCTACGACTTCCTCGCGACCTGGAACGTCACCGAGAACCCGAACAAGTGCGCGGACCCCAACTCGGGGGGCGCGTCGTCGCACTGCCCTAACAGCCTCGGTGCTGCTGACACCCACGCGTTCCCCGGCGACTCCTTCTCCCCTGCCGTGAGCCCCGGGCTCACGGTCAACGGCGCGATCGCCTTCGCCGGCGTCAGCCGGAACCTGACGATGTACGGCGGGACGGTCGACGGCATCACCGCCCCGGCACACGCGTCCGGCAAGGGCGACATGGTCGTGACGTTCACGACCACGAGCGACTGGGCGTTCTTGCTGTGGGGCGCGCACATCGCGCAGTCGGCCTACTGGAACGAGTCCAACGGCGGAGCCGCCAACGGCGCCGCCACGATCAGCGGTGCCCCATGGCACATGCGGACGCAGCAGCTCGACAACAGCTCGAACAAGAACCAGGACCGAAGCATCCAGCCGAGCGCCATCGCGGTGGTGCAACCCAACATCTCGGTCACCAAGACCGCGGACCAAGGGACGATCAACGCCGGCGATACCGCCGCGTTCACGATCGTCGTGACGAACAACGGTCCCGGCACCGCCAACAACGTGACGCTCAACGACCCGCTGCCGGCAGGCGTCGCCTGGTCGATCGACCCGCCCGTCACAGGGTGCGCGATCACGTCCGGCACCCTGAGCTGTACGTTCGCCACCCTGGACGAGGGCGCGTCGAAGACGATCCACGTCTCTGGCGTGACCGACGCCCAGGACTGCGGCACGCTCTCGAACACCGCGACCGTGGCTGCGGACAACGAGGGATCGGACCAGACGGACAACTCCGACACGGCGACGATCACCGTGAACTGCCCGAACCTGACGATCACCAAGACGGCTGATAACGCGTCGGTGAACGCCGGCTCGGACATCGGGTTCACGGTGACGCTCTCGAACGCTGGACCTGGTTCCGCGTCCGGGGTCTCGATCTCCGATCCGCTGCCGGGTGGCACGGGGGTGGATTGGTCGATCGATTCCAACACCCCGGCCAACAGCTGCTCGATCACGGGCACCGCGCCGACCCAGACCCTTACTTGCGGGCCGGCCACGATCGCCTCGGGCGGGAGCATCACGGTGCACGTGACCTCCCACACCACGGGAGGCAGCTGCGGCACCTACGACAACACCGCGTCGTTCACCACCACCAACGACGGGACCGGGAACGATTCGGCCTCGACGACCGTGAACTGCCCGAACCTGACGATCACCAAGACGGCCGATGCCGGGTCGGTGAACGCCGGCTCGGACATCGGGTTCACGGTGACGCTCTCGAACGCCGGACCTGGTTCCGCGACCGGGGTCTCGATCTCCGATCCACTGCCGGGT